>Ga0206815_1004_pt1 | contig 92079 bp, 72 predicted proteins | sample Alteio_BWOrgCont_91_FD_152864 | JGI IMG/M metagenome (GOLD analysis project Ga0206815, IMG submission 152864) | Enriched cells from forest soil in Barre Woods Harvard Forest LTER site, Petersham, Massachusetts, United States -... | ecosystem: Environmental > Terrestrial > Soil > Temperate forest >...
CTCGACGATCGAGCGTGACACGGCCAAACCGATTCCCATCCCCCTTGCCTTCGTGGTTACAAAGGCATCAAAGATCTTTTCCTTATCCCGCACTCCCGGACCGTTGTCGATTACCTGCACAAGCATCTCGTTCTGCCTGGCTACGGCCGCACGAACCTTCACTAGTGGAGGGAGTCGATTACCCTCCATTGCTTCGATGGCATTCGAAATCAGATTGATGAATACCTCTTGAATCGGTATGGGGTCTACAGAAACTTTAGGGAGATTCTCATCGAACCACCAGTCGATCGGGATTTCGCGCTTGCGCGGATCCTCCTGAACCAGACGAACCGCCTCGCTCATCATGTCAGAGATGCTTGCTTCCTTCTTGTCTAACGACTCTTGTTTGAAGAGTGCCCGAATCCGCTCCATAGTCTTATCGGCGGCGCGAGCGTTCCTGACTATTCGATCCATGGATGCAATTGCTTGTATCAGATTTGGAGGGTCGGCCACCAGCCAGCGCATTGCGGCTTGGGCATCCGCGAGCATCGACGTAAGAGGCTGGTTGAGTTGATGAACAATCGCAGCAGACAGTTCATCCGCCGTGGCGAATCTCGACGGGTGATTGTGTCTCAAGCAGGGATTGCGAAGATGTTCTTCCGCGCGTACGTGATGGTCGACCTCGACCCTCCTTACATGCCAATTTGCTCCATGCGCTTCGTTGAACGATGGTTCCGCGGAAATGTGCTGTGCATGGGCTTGACTGGCGGGTAATTCGATCGTCTGTCCTGGCATGAGTCCGACCTCCTCGGCGTTAGGGGGGAATTCGTGCAGCTCCCGCGTTACGTGCAGTTGTGGCCGTTATCGTTCACGGTGATCGAAAAGGGCCGAGTGCAGCGACTTCAGCGGAACTCGACAATTTGCAACTGGGTTCGATGCCGGACTCAGAAGCTTGCCTCGAGCGCACATCCTTGGCTGGTTGAACGTTCTATCCTTCGCTCGCCTTGTGCGTCGAAAGCCCGGGTGACCGCATTCTCTCGGAAGGATGGCGGAAAGTCCTGTAGAGGACGACGAAAAAGAATGAAAAACTCTGAAGCCTGATCGTGAATGACTTAACGGGGCGATCTTTTGCCGGAAGTCTTCTCCCAAGAGGGAAATTTCAGATTTTATCGCCGGGCAGAAGAAGTCAATTCCATATATATGGGGTCTCTGTTCCTCCCTTTGTGGCCTTATGCTTGCAATATGTACCATTTCGGAGAGTTTGCGCTGGACCCTCGGCGGCGCACTCTGTTGCGTGGCGATTCCCCTGTCTCTCTCACCCCAAAGGCTTTCGACGTCCTTTTCTTCCTGCTGCAAAACCCCAACCGTTTGGTCCGCAAGGAGGAGTTACTTCAAGCGGTGTGGGGAGACACCTTTGTGGAAGATGGGAATCTGGCGCAATACATCTCGCATTTGCGCAGGGCGCTGCGGGACAATCCGGAAGACGCCCGATTGATCGTAACGATAGCTCGCAAAGGATACCAATTTGCGGGAGAAGTTGTTATTTCTCAAGCGGGCCTTGCAACACCCGGCGAGGGGCAGGTTCCTGCGGCCGAGAGACCGAAGACAGATGCTGCGCCCACCTCCGGCTCTTCAGGGATAGAAGCGGCGCGGGGTACGCAGAGGTCCTGGCGCAATGTCGTAGTTGTGGCTTCGTCGATCTTTTTTTTGGCGTTTCTTTTGACATTGGTGGGCTACATGTTCTGGCGGCACTATCAGCCCACGACACCGCCTAAAGCGGGAAAGGTTATGCTCGCGGTTTTGCCGTTTCAGAATCTAACCGGCGATCCCGGTAAGGAATATCTTGCGGACGGCCTGACCGAAGAGACGATTTCGCAGTTAGGCCGGCTCAACTCGGAACGGCTGGGTGTGATCGCGCGAACGTCTGTGATGGGATACAAGCACAAAGACGAACGCCTGTACCAGATTGGACGAGATCTTTCTGTACAGTACGTGCTGGAAAACAGCCTTCGCGAAAGCGGAAATCATATACGCCTTACCGCGCAGCTTATTCAAGTGAAGGACCAAACTCAGCTGTGGTCACAGGATTACGACTATCCGGCGAAAGACGTTCTAAATGTCGAGGACGATGTAGCCAGGGCTGTAGCGCGCGAAATCCGGGTGCGTTTGACTTCAAATCAGCAAGCAGAATTGGCCCAGTCGCACCCGGTTAAGCCGGAAGCCTTGGATGCCTACATGCAGGGGTATTACTTCTTTGAGCGGAATACCAGCAAAGATTCGGTTTTGGCAGCGAAGTATTACGAACGAGCCACTCAACTTGATCCCTCCTATGCGTTGGCTTGGGTCGGGTTGTCTCGGGTACGCAACTGGCAGGTCAACATAGACCTCATTCCCGCTGAGGAGGGGCACCGGCTTGCGCGTGAAGCGGTTGAGCGAGCTTTAGCGCTGAACCCGAACCTGGCAGAGGCGCACACCCAAATGGGACGGATTAAGGAACAGGCCGACTTCGATTGGGCTGGAGCGGATGCTTCCTTCCGGCGGGCGGTTGTTCTCGAGCCTGGAAATCCCGAGTTTGTTAGATTTGCAGCCGGCTCAGCTGCCTATCTCGGTCGCTTTGACGAAGCTCTTCAAATGGATCGCCGAGCCGTTGACTTGGATCCACTGAATGCATACAGTTGGGATGCTCTTGCAGAAATCAATTTTTACATGGGGCGGCTGGACGAAGCCGCAGCGGATAGCAAGAAGGCGCTTGAACTGAGCCCTGATGTTTGGCCCGGCCCTATCCTGTTAAGCCGAATCTATCTGATGCAGGGGCGCCCTCAGGATGCTCTGCCTGAAATCGAACTCGTACGTTTTGACGCCGCACGTACGTGGCTGTATGCGATGGCATACCACGCGCAGGGTCGAGAAAAAAAGTCCGACGCCGCATTGAGTGAGTTAATTGCGAAATACCAAGACCCGGGATTTGTCGCCGACGTTTATGCTTGGCGGAACCGGTCCGACCAAGCATTCGAATGGCTGGACCGAGCTTATGCTCAACGCGACAGCAGTCTGATGTATACGAAGGTGGACCCTTTACTCAATAACTTGCACGGCGACCCGCGATTTGCCGCGCTCTTGAAGAAGCTCAACCTGCCAGTCTGACATACACATCCCGAACGGCTATCCCGGCGGGTGGTAATACAGCATTCGTCGTTTCTTGCTCGACCACAAAACTGGTTGGGCACCTGTGACGTGCTCTTCGTAAAGTGCGCGTCGCGGATGGGGTACCCGGTGCCATTCTCGCTTCCCATAAACTGATCGATTCGCCGCTCTTGGCCGATGAAGCGGATGAATGAAGTTTCTGACGCCGGGCAAATGGTCCAGACCGCTGGTGCAATTCACTGCCTCCGCACTCACCATGTGGCTGGGCTTTGTCGCGCTCGGTTCTACCGAACATTTTCTCTTCCTCTGGCCCTTGACTGCTGTCCAGGTCAGCATCGCTCTAAACGACTGGCGAAGCAGCCGTGCCCGAAGCGTCCAGCTACTGGCTTGCGGAACCGGCGATCTGCTTGCTTGCTCCTTGCTCGGAATGCCCATGTGGGTTGGCGTTTGGCAAGCTGCCGTTCAGGTCATTGAGGTAGGGGGAGTGGTTGCTATTCTCTACCCCCACGTGTTGAACTTGGACGATCTCAAGCAGCGCACCCACTTGCTGCGGTTTGGTGTGGCAGCCATAATGGTGCCGCTTGTTGCAGTGGCATTGGCAGCCAAACCGATCTCTGCCCTCACTCACGCAACGCTGATCCAAGCCTGGTTGATCGCAGCACCCTCCGACTCTCTGGGGATAGCCGTAGTCCTGCCTCCCCTTCTCTTCTTCAGTTCGAGGGAATTCAGGTCTTTCGAGAAATTGCGCCCGTACCTGCGAACCGGAGTTCCGACGATGCTGCTGTTCCTGGCATCGACCGTCGCCATCTTCGCTCAGGACTCGATGACGTTTCTGTTTCTGGTCTTTCCGCCTCTGATCGTTGTGTCATTTGTCATGGGTCTGGAGGGAGCGGCCTTTGCCGCAGTTGCCGCAGTTGCAGTGGCGGGATGGTCTACGGCTCACGGCCACGGTCCCATCGGGCTGATCCACGGAGGCAGTCCCGAGCTTCACATCATCGCCCTTCAGATATTTCTGGGAACGATCGTGGCTGTCGCAATGCCCGTCGGCGCATTGCTCGACGAGCGGTACAGGGCTGAGCGAAGCGCACAGGAGAGCGAGTCGATCTACAAAATCCTCATCCAGAACACGGAGGATATGATCCTGCTTTCCACTTTGAACGGGGCGCGCAGATTTGTTTCGCCCGCCGTATTGTCGATCACCGGCTGGACCGATGGAGAATTTGAGGCTCTGGGTTACCTGGGAGCGGTCCACGAGGAGGATCGCGAATTCGCACAGGGGATCATTGATAGCCTTATCGTCGGCGAGGTGCGCCAGACCTTTCGTCATCGCCTCTTGTGCAAGGATGGGAACTCTCGCTGGGTGGAGTCGTCAGTCCGGGGATTTACCGACTCCGAAGCGGATCACATTGCGGGTTATGTAGCCACGGTCCGGGACATCTCGCAACACGTGGAGAGCGAGGACGTCTGGACGGAAGAAAATGCTACTCTCGCCTCACAAAATCAACACCTCTCCGATCTCGCTTTGAAAGACGAGCTGACAGGAATATCCAATCGCCGTGCTTTCAACCTGTTTCTCGACTACGAATTCGAACGCCATGCCCGTTCCGGAACTTTACTGGCTTTGCTTATGATCGACGTCGACCACTTCAAGAAATACAACGACACATTGGGACACCCGGCAGGCGATGCCTGTTTGCGACAGTTGGGTCAGGCCCTTGAATTCCGTGTCAGGCGAAGCAACGACAGGGTCGCACGGATCGGCGGGGAGGAGTTTGCTGCAATTCTGCCGCAGACCGACAAGGCCGGCGCGCGTAAGGTCGCGCAAGACCTGCTGGATGTCGTCAAGGGTCTTGCCATCGAGCATCCCGGGTCTCCGCTGGGCCGGGTCTCCGTTAGTATAGGCATCGCGAGCCTTTTGCCCCGCCACGGCACGGGTACCGCCGCGTTGATCAACCAAGCCGATCGCGCCCTCTATGAGAGCAAGCGTGCTGGAAGGAACCGCGTCTCCGTCAGCGCAGATTGACGCATTTCTCCGGATGACAAGTCAACGCACCTGTGGACAGATGTGCTGACTTGCTAAATCGTTGTCATTGCTTGAACGCAGGATCGCTTTCTGCGCCGGGTCTTGGTTTCCATTGCAACGAGTAATACTGGCCGCGGTCGCGGGCCCAGGGGTCGAAGGCGTTGATGACTGGGTCCAACTCAGGCTTCAGCTCGGGGATGTTGCGGATGAGGATGCGCTTCAGCGGCGAGACTGGCTGGGTGTGGCCGTTAGGCGTGCCTTTTTCGATCTGCGGTGCGCCTGGGCCGTTGTTGGTGACCCAGTCCACGCCTAGCTGGGTGTAGAACTCGGGGCGAAAGCTGGAGGTGAAGAAGCGGTCCGAGAACAGGCGGCGCGAGGCGTTGAGGATGAAGACTACGAACTGCGTCTCGCTGATGGCGAAGCCGTGGGGGCGGGTAAATTCGGCGAGGTAGCCGACTACGGTATCGACATCTTCGACGTTATCGATCGTCGAGCCGTTGTTGTGGCCGAGGCAATCGTTGATGGGGCTGCCGTCTTCGTTGACCTGGGCGTCGGTGATGACCTTGGAGGCGTCACAGACGTGCGTGCCATAGACCTGGCGCAGTTGATCGACGGATTGCTGCTGCATCATGCGCGTGGGGTCATCGGCGGGCAGGGCGCGGATGGCGGGGTCCATAAAGTCGTCGTAGCTGGTGAGCTGGCGCAGGCCGTACTGGCGGCGGAATTCGTTGAAGCGCGGGACGCCGTGTTCGCGGTCGCGGATGATGTCGAGCGCGGCGAGATCGATCTGCTTGGTGGGGCTGTCGAGGCGCGGCAGCAGGATGTTCTGCATGAACTGCGGGTGGTTGTGCAGGGTGAGGATGCCGAGGCGCTGACGGCCCAGGCTAAGGCCCCAGTTAGCCATGCCGCCGGTGTGCATGGCGTCGGTCGATTTGCCCTCGAAGGTATTGATGACGGCAACTTTTTCGACGATCTGATTTGGGTCTTTGGTGATGTCGCGGTACTCGATAAGGTCGGGGATGAGCGGATGGAGGCGGTAGACGGAGACGAATTCTTCAGGGAAGTTGAAGGGCGAGCCGAAGTGGTTGACGCCTCCATTAATGCTGTCGGCTTTGGAGACGTCGTAATGGTCGGCCTTGCTGCCCAGGCCGAAGATGCCGGGGCCGGAGGCGAAGACCGAGTACCATTGCGAGGCCTTGGCTACGTCTTTAGATCTGCCGAAGTCCTTGGTGATGATGTCGCTGAGCGCCTTGGAGACGTCAGGGTCGCCGCCGCCGAGGAGGCCGTTCCAATTGGCGTTCATGCCTTTGTAGAGCGGCTCGTTATAGAGAAGCTGTGGAGTCCATTCGGTGGTGTGGATCTTGGCGATTTCGGCGGAGACTACCAGGCGCGCGGCGGTATAGAGCTCGTCGGGAGTTATGTCCTTGTAATGGATAACTCGCTTGGGATTGGAGGGATCGCGCAGCCCGCAGTCTTTGTTGGGAGTCAGCGCTTCCTGCTTGCGGAATTCTCTTACGAACGAGTTATGTTCGCGCACGAACAAGTTATGCAGGAAGCTTAGGCCAATGGTGAAGTTATCGGGGAAGGCTACGGATTCCTGACCGGCCCATTGCGGCTGCTGCGGGTCGGTGGGCTGCAGGACAGGCAGGTAGCCGCCGGTTACCGGGTCGGGGTTGGGAGTGCTGATGAGTGGCTGCAGCAGCAGCTTGGCCGGGTCTGCGGGATCGCGCTTGACCCGTTTGGCGGACGCGTCGTCGTAGCCGTAGATCTGGGAGCCATCCCACCAGGCGGTGTTGGTGTTGGTGAAGGTCTCAGGAGCGCGAGCCATGTAGGTCTTATCGCCGACTTTGAAGGTGTTGGGCGCGGAATCCTGATCCACGAGCGTTTTATCTACCTGGTCAGCGGGGCGGCAGCCTAACTTCGCTATGTCGTCCGGAGTTAGCGGGACTTCGACGTTGTTGACTAACTTGGTCTTGCAACCTACTTCCATGTATTGCGCGCCATTATGGCCGTCTTCCATGTGCGAGAACCAGTCGTGGGTCATGAACTGGATCCAGTAGGCCGCGAGGACGTTGAAGAAGGGAGCTTTCTGGTAGTCGCAGTTGGCGTCGGCGGAGTTGTTGGGCAATCCAAAGCCAAGTTTGCAGTTGTCGGGGTTGGACTGCTGGCGGGTGAAGAGGACGCGGCTGATGACCTGGGGATCTGGTTCGAGCAGGCTGAGGCGGCCGCCGTGGCGATTTTGCGTGTAGGTGCTGAGGCCGCGATCGGGGAAGGAGGTGTCGAATTCGACATTGCGCGCGAAGGGCGTGCCGTTGGAGCCCATGAGCGGGTTCTTCACGTCGTTGCAGATGCCGGTGAGGGTGCGGCCTCGGACGAGGTCTCCTTTGCAGACTTGGGTGCCGTCGCCGCCGACCGCGGTGTAGTTGGGGTCGGTCTTGGGCAGGCGCATCTCGGGCCAGGTTTTGAGCGCGGGGCCGCCAACGCCATTGCGGCCGGAGATGAATTGCTGATAGGTGCCGGAATTGTCGAAGAGGTTGAACTTGACCAGTTCGACGCGCTGGAATTCGAGATCGATCAGGGCTCCGGTGACGCCGCGAAACTCGGGGCCCTTGGTCGAAAGAAAGCCGGTGGGCAGGGAAGCCATGTCGCCGGTGCCCCAGTAGCTTTGCCAGTCGACCCAGGGGGTGAGGCGGAACTGGAGGGACTTTTCACCGCCGCGGCAGAGGGCGTTGGCCTGCGAGACTTTGCCCTCGAAGCGCACGTCGCGGGTGGCGGCGATGGGGCGAATGCCGGAGAGGACGGCTGCGACGCAGGCCTTGAGGGCGTCGGCCTCGTCCTTGAGAGGGTCGGGTTTGGCGACGGGCGCGGTTTGGCTTTGAGCGAAGGGCGGAAGGGATGCTGGCAGGGCGAGGAGCAACAACAATGCGTACAGGGGAGCTTGCATGAAAGGCTTTCTCATGGCCTGTTAGCTTGAACGTTCCCGACCGTCCGCGTCAAGCATTTCTTTGCGGGGAGGCGCGGTTTGCGCTATCTGCCGGAATGATCGTGCCCGCCTGACTCCGCGCCGGTGAGGGCCAGGTCGATAGGGTGTTCGGCGAAGTGGTCGAGCGCGCTTTGCATTTCGACGAGCAGGGCGTGGGCCATTTCGCGGGTGAAGCCATGGCGGACGAGGATGCGCTGGATGACGAGGTCTTCGCGATAGGGCGGCATGGAGTAGGCGGGGACTAGCCAGCCGCGGTCGCGCAGTCGGTCGGCCAGATCGTAGAGGGTGAAGCTGGCGCTGGCCGGGTCTTTAAGCTCCCAGCAGAGGCCGGGAATGCCGCCCTGGCCGTCGTAGATGATGAGGAAGGGGCCGAGGGCTGCGATTTGTTCGGCGAGATAGCGACCTAATGCGGCGCACTCGGTTTGGATCTCGCGGTAGCCTTGTTTGCCGAGGCGGAGGAAGTTGTAGTACTGGCAGATGATTTCGCCGCCGGGGCGGGAGAAGTTAAGCGCGAAGGTGGGCATGTTGCCGCCGAGGTAGTTGACGTCGAAGATCAGCTCTTCGGGCAGGTCATGCTTTTCGCGCCAGAGTGCCCAGCCTACGCCGAGCGGGGCCAGGCCGAATTTGTGGCCAGACGCGTTGATGGATTTAACGCGCGGCAGGCGGAAGTCCCAGAGCAGATCGGGTTGCAGGAAGGGCGCGAGGAATGCGCCGCTGGCTCCATCAACGTGGATCGGGATGTGGAGACCGGTCTCGGCTTCGAGCTTGTCCAGAGCGAGGCTGATCTCGTGCACCGGCTCGTATTGTAGCGTGAAGGTGACACCCAGCGTGACGATGACGCCGATGGTGTTTTCGTCGCAGCGCTTGAGGACTTCTTCGGGTGTGAGGAGCAGGCGCTCGCCTTCCATGGGGACTTCGCGGATCTCTATGTCGAAGTAGCGGCAGAACTTGTGCCAGCAGACCTGGACGGGGCCCATGATGAGGTTGGGAGTTTCGGTGGATTTGGATTTGCCTTGGGCGCGCTGGCGTTTGCGCCAGTTCCACTTGAGGGCCAGGCCGCCGAGCATGGCTGCTTCGCTGGAGCCGGTGGTGGAGCAGCCGATGGTGGTGGCGGCTTCAGGCGAGTTCCAAAGGTCGGCGAGCATGTGGACGCAGCGCTCTTCGATGGCCGCGGTCTGCGGGTACTCATCCTTGTCGATCATGTTCTTGTCGGCGGACTCGACCATGAGCTTTTCGATCTCGGGCTCGATCCATGTGGTGCAAAAGGTGGCGAGATTCTGCTGAGAGTTGCCGTCGAGGACGAGCTGATCGTGGATGGTGCTGTAGACGGCTTGTGGGTCCTGACGGGATTCGGGGAAGGCGTAGGTCTCGGCAGCTGGGTCGTGGAGTTCGGCTTCGAGTTCGCTGGTGGGGGTGGCTTTTAGCTCTTCGGTGTTGTGCAGGGGCATGGCTGTCTTCTCCCGTTTGTCTGAGAGTCAAAGTGTAGCGGCTTGCTTTGATGAGCGTGGAAGAAAAGATGGTGAATCGGCGCGGGGAGATCATTTCAAAGTCCGGCGGCTCAGCGAAAGCGGCTATCACGGAGCGCCGGCGCTCTGAACGGATGGCCGCGCAGAACAGGCATTCAGATATGCGCACGCGAGGAAGATAAGCTCCTGCCGCAAGGTTTCCAATTGTTTTTCAGGAGCGCTGGATTCCAGCAATCTTCGGCTGACGCCGATCATTGCGCCTTGCAGCATGAAAGCTGCGAGTTGCGGATCTCTTGTCAGTGGTTCGCAGGAGGTAGCCAGCATTTCCGCGATCGCTTGAGTGGATCGCGTTCCCCTCTGCTGCGCGATCTTCGCTCCATCTACATCGGAGCTTACGGAATAGAGGGCGACACTGGTCTTCGCATCCCTCATCTTGGCTTCAAGGAATGCCGTAATGAGCGCCGTCGCCATTTGCGCGAGTGTTTTACCTTGCTGCTCATGGCAGACGAGTTCGACGGCCCGGGTGACTTCGTCGAGGTGCCGTTTCAAGGCAGCCTGGAGAAGCGCTTTTTTGTTGGGGAAATATTGATACAGGGTTCCGACGGAGACACCGGCTCGCTGCGCTACTCTTGTCGTGGTGAGCTGCTCCTTGCCCACGTGGAGCAAAACCTGAATGGTTGCTTCGAGAATCGCATCGACGCTTGCAGCAGAACGAGCTTGAACCGGCAATTTACGGGGCTCTGAGAGTGTTTGTAGGCGCGGAGGCAAATGCGAACTCCCAATCTGAAGCTTTCTTCATCTAAACACAGGTACGAGCGATACCCGCAAGCGTTGAAGATACTAGAGGAGAAATGGAATGACGAAACCGATGGAGACAAATACGGATTTGGGCGGCAGCTTTACGCTCTCGGGCGCCTCGATGACGGTGAACCGGATGGGCTATGGCGCGATGCAACTTGCCGGTCCGCAGGTGTTTGGGCCGCCGCGCGATGTGGACGGTGCGGTTGCCGTTCTGCAAGAGGCCGTTGCGGCGGGCGTGAACCATATCGACACCAGCGACTTTTACGGCCCTCATGTGACCAACCAGATCATCAAGCGGGCTCTTCATCCGTATCCGGATGGCCTGGTGATCGTGACGAAGGTGGGCGCTCGCCGGGGTGAAGACAAGTCCTGGATTCATGCTCTTTCGCGCCAGGAACTGATCGATGGCGTTCATGACAATCTGCGAAATCTTGGCCTCGACGCGCTGGATGTCGTCAATCTTCGAGTTGGGGGAGTGATGGGTCCGGCTGAGGGGTCGATTGAAGAACCGCTGACTGTGCTGGCCGAGCTTAAGCGCAAGGGGCTGATCCGTCATCTTGGTTTGAGTAATATCAGTCCCAAGCAGTTGGCGGAGGCTCAGGCAATCACGCAGATCGTCTGCGTGCAGAACCTGTACAACGTGGCGCATCGCAGCGATGATGGCTTTATCAAGGACCTCGCGGGGCAGGGCATCGCGTATGTGCCGTTCTTCCCGCTGGGAGGGTTTACGCTCTTGCAGTCTTCGAAGCTGGACGCTGCGGCTGCGAACCTTCAGGCCACGCCGATGCAGGTCGCGCTTGCGTGGCTCTTGCATCGCTCACCCAATATCTTGTTGATCCCCGGGACTTCTTCCGTCGGTCACCTTCGAGAAAATCTGAGTGCCGCGAAGCTTCAACTTTCTCCCCAGGTGATCGCGGATCTTGACACGATTGGTGGAACTTCCGGTCAGTGATTGCACAACAGCTCTCAGCCGCTTCCTGAATGGAGACAAAAAGTGGACGATTACGATGACGAACTCAGGAAGTTCGAAGCGGAGGGCGCTCTGTCATTGCCGTTCACAGATGATTCAGGCTTCGTCAAATACGAGGGAGCCCGGATCTGGTACGCCACTTACGGGTCGGGCTCGCCAGTAATTCTGCTGCATGGCGGCCTGGGTCACAGCGGCAATTGGGGATATCAGGTTCCAGCACTGGTCAAGAGCGGCTATCGTGCCATTGTGCTCGATAGCCGCGGCCATGGCCGCAGTACGCGCGACGCGCGGCCCTTCTCGTATGAATTGATGGCATCCGATGTTCTGGCAGTGATGGATGTGCTGCATCTTGAAAAAGCAGCCTTGGTGGGCTGGAGCGACGGTGCATGCACCGCTTTGATCCTCGCCGCGAAGGTTCCTTCACGCGTTGCGGGCGTCTTCTTCTTCGCCTGCAATATGGACCCAGGCGGCGTAAAACCATTTGAAGAAACTCCAACTCTGAACCGGTGCTTCAGTCGACATGAAAAGGACTATGCCCAACTGTCGGCCACTTCGGAGCAGTTCAAGGAGTTCGTCGCGGATGTCAGCCAGATGCAGCGGACCCAACCCAACTACACCGCAGACGATCTCGCCAGGATCAGCGTGCCGGTCGCGATCGTACAAAGCGAACATGATGAATTTATCAAACGCGAACACGCGGAATATCTAGCCCAGGCCATTCCGGGTGCCGAGTTTATCTTGCTCAACGGAGTGAGCCACTTTGCTCCGCTGCAAAGGCCGGAGCAATTCAATGCTGCAATTCTTGAGTTTGCCGGTAAGGTTCTGCCGCGAGAAGATGGCAATGGGGTTGGCTGAACCCAGCGTTTGCTGGAAGAGCGCTTGCAGTGAAGTACACTGAAAGGCAGACGAGGCTGATCATGACCGTGACGCTCCACCTTAAACCCGAAGTGGAAGCTGGCCTTCTTGCCCAGGCTGAGGCCAACGGCATGGTGCTGGAAGATTATCTTCTCACGGTGGTTGAGGAGGCTGCGTTCGCTACCGGCCATTCATCGAACGCGGGCGAACGGGCCGACGCTGTTCGCCGGATGCTTGAGTTTGGCGAGAAGCATCGCTTGGGTTTGGGCGAACCTGTTTCACGCGCCTTGCTGCATGAAGAGCACCGCTTCTGATGGCGGAGTTCGTGCTGGATGCTTCTGTTGCGGTCTCGTGGTGCTTTCCCGGCGACCCGACCGAAGACACCCCTTACAGCCGTGGCATCTTGAGGGAATTGATCGTCCGAGATGCGGTTGTTCCTGAAATCTGGGCATTCGAGATCGCGAACAATATCTTTGTTTCCAGTAACAGGCGCAAAAGGGTCAACGCGCAACAGATAGCCGAATATCTCGACCTGCGGAAAGCTTTGCCGATTCGAGTTGAATCGCAGCCGCTTTGGGCAAACGTCAACTTGGAAGAATTTGCGAGGCGTTGGGATGTTGCGGCGTACGATGCGTCCTACTTGGCATTGGCGATGAGAAAGAACATTCCTCTTGCTACGTCGGACGAGCTGCTCAAGCGCAAGGCTGTGGACGCCTGGGTTAAGATCCTGAGCTAAGAAAGTCCCAAAAAGTCCTCTAGTCGCGCCCCTTTTTCCGTATCTCGATATTCAGCCGCTTGATCTTCTGGTTCAGCGTCGATAGCGGGATATGGAATTGCTCGGCGGCGTCGGTCTGGTTCCAGTTACAACGCTCCAGCTTCTCGATGATGATGCGGCGCTCGATGTCTTCGAGGATGTCAAAAAGAGAGGAGTTGGGGTTGTGTTCGAGCAGCGCGTCCTGGAAGCTGCGGCCGGTGATGTGGCCGGGCAGGAGGCCCGAATCGATGATGGTGGTGCTCGACAGCACGACGCCGCGCTCGATGATGTTCTCCAACTCGCGCACATTGCCGGGCCACTCGTAATCGACCAGGGCGCGCATGGCGTCGGGGGTTAGCTTGCGGATTTCGAGATCGTTCTCTTTGGAGAAGTGTTCAAGGAAGCGGTGGACCAACAGCGGGATGTCTTCCCGGCGGCTGCGCAGCGCAGGCAGATCGATGGAGATGACGTTGAGGCGATAGAAGAGGTCGTCGCGGAACTTGCCTTCGCGGACGGCCTGGCGCAGGTCAACGTTGGTGGCGGCTACGATGCGGACATCAACTTGCGTCTCCTGCGTGCCGCCGAGCGGGGTGAAGCGGCGGTCTTGCAGAACACGCAGGATCTTGGCTTGCGTGTCCATGCCCATGTTGCCGATTTCGTCGAGGAAGAGCGTGCCGCCGTTGGCTACTTCGAAGAGGCCTTTCTTGGTGGCGATGGCTGAAGTGAAGGCGCCCTTGACGTGACCGAAGAGGTTCGACTCCAGCAGCTCGGAGGGCATGGAACCGGTGTTGACGGGTACGAAGGCCTTATCTTTGCGCGGCGAGTTCGCGTGCAGTGCCTTGGCGATGAGTTCTTTGCCGGTGCCGCTTTCGCCTTGGATTAAAACTGTTGACCGGCTGGGCGCGACCTGGCTGACGAGATCGAAAATGCGCAGCATGATCTCGCTCTTGCCGACGATGTTGTGGAAGTTGTAGCGCTCCTTGAGGGCTCGTTTGAGCTGGACGTTTTCGGCTTCGGCTTTGTGGCGGGCGATGGCCGAGCGAATGTCGGCGAGCAGTTTTTCGTTGTCCCAGGGCTTCTGGACGAAATTTTCCGCGCCGGCACGGACGGCTTCTACGACGTTATCGACGGTGCCATAGGCGGTGATCATGACTACCGGCAGGTCGGGGTAGCGCTCGTGAATCTGCGGCAGCAGCTCGATGCCGGACTGGCCGGGCAGAGCGAGATCGAGCAAGACGAGGTCGTAGCTGCCTTGCTCCAGCGTGCGCAGGCCCTCTTCGCCGTCGACCGCCATCTGGATGGTGTATCCCTCTAAGGTGAGCAGGACTTCGAGAGACTCGCGGATGCCGGCCTCATCGTCGATGACGAGGATTCTTGCGTCGGATGGGAGGTCGTTCGTGGGCAGGAGTGCGGACTGGCTCAATTTGGATAGGACCTCAGGCATGAACGGAATTCCTTAAGAGCGGAAACTCTAGATGAAAGGTAGTGCCGACGCCGAGAGTGCTCTCGACGTTGATTTTGCCGGCGTGCTCCTGAATGATGCCGTAGCTCACCGAGAGCCCGAGGCCGGTGCCGCGGCGCTCGCCAGGCTTGGGCGCCGACTTGGTAGTAAAGAATGGGTCATAAATGCGTTTGAGATGTTCGGGCGCGATGCCGGCGCCGGAATCGGCAATGACGGCCTCGACGTGCCCATTGGCGATAGTTGCTACGCGCAGCTCGCCTCCTTGCGGCATGGCGTCTTTGGCGTTGAGCAGCAGGTTGAGGAAGACCTGCTGCAGCTTGCCGGGGTTGCCGTGGATGCGCGGCAGCTCGGTGGAAAGTTCCATGGCTACAGTGATGCGCGCGGTCTTCATTTGATGCTCAACTAATGCGAGTGTGTCGCGAATGACCTGGTTGAGGTCGGTGTCGCGGAACTCGGTGGTCGAGGTGCGGGAGAAGTTGAGCAGGCCGTTGGCGATCTCAGACGCGCGGAAGGTCTGCTGCGTGATGCGCTCCAGCAGCGGTGTGAGCTTGGTGTCGCTGCGCATCTGCTTGGTGAGCATTTGCGCGTAGGAGCTGATGACGGCGAGTGGGGTGTTGATTTCGTGAGCTACGCCCGCGGCCAGGAGGCCGATCGAGCTGAGTTTGTCGGACTGGGCGAGCTGCGCCTCAAGCGTGACGCGCTCGGTGATGTCGTCGACCAGCACGATGCGGCCCACGGCGACGAAGTCGCGCGAGAGCAGCGGGGCTACGGCGATGTTGGCGGTGCGGGCTTCGCCTGCCATTGTGGTAAGGCGGAATTTATAGAGATGATGCACGCCAGACTCATTGCGGAAGCGATCGAAGGCCTCGATGAACTCGCGCGGGAAGACGGCGGCGAGCGGCTGGCCAAGTGCCTCTTTGCGACTCAGGGCGTACATGGCTTCCATCTGCGCGTTCCAGCTCTCGATGCGGTCTTCGAGATCGACGGCAAGGATGCCGACGTTGATGGATTCAACGATGTTTTCGTTGAATTCCTTGAGGCGCTCGAATTCGCTCACTTGCTCTTCGAGCCGTGCATAGAGGCTGGCCGATTGCAGGGCGATGCCGATGTAGCTGGCCAGGGATTCGAGCAGCTCTACGTCCTCGCTGGAAAGGAAGTCGCCCCCGATCGTCCGGCCCAGGCCGATGACGGCGATGGTTCGGGTTTTGGTCGTGGACAGGGAGCCGTTTGCGGAAGCAGCGTGGGTGGCCGACGGCACGGCGTCCTGGACGCGGCAGGGCAGGTAGTAGTTAAGGTCGAGCAGGGCGGCGGTGCGCTGCTGCTCCTGCGGCAGATGGATCGTCTGCTGGGTGTTTTCAAGGAAGATGTGGGACTGGCCGCCGGGCTGGTCGAAATCCAGGAAGCCGAGGTCGAGGCGCGGCGTGTATTGCTCGTTGCTGAAAGGCAGGCCGTGCGACGCGGCCAGGTGGAAGCTGCGCGTGGAGGTCTGCGCGTCGGGTGCATCGGCGAGGAAGACGGCGACCTTGGCGACCAGCAGCGTGCTGGGCAGGCGATCGACGATCGAGCGCAGCAGGGCGTCGAGGTCGGTTTCGGAGTTAAGGCCGCGCCCGAAGTCAACGAGGGCTTTGCGGTAGTCGTAGCGATGGCGGTCGAAGACCTGGTCGATCCAGCTTTGGAAGCGGCGCTTGAGAGGCTCGAAGAGCTGAGCGGTGATGAGGATGGTGAGGACCAGGCCCCATTCGCGGACTGCTTCAGGCAAGCGGGTGTGGATCTGCTCGGAAATGAGCGCGATGATCGCGAAATAGACTCCGACCAGCGTGCCGGTGGCCAGCGTATAGGCCACTCCGCGCTTGAAGATCAGGTCAGTATCCATCAGCCTGTAGCGGACGATGGCCCAACTGAAGGTGAGCGGCAGAATGACCAGCGAGAGGCCGGCGACCTTTTGCAGCAGGACCGGTACCGGGAAGCCGGTCAGGAACGGAACGGCAAAAAATGCGGTGAAGGGCAGAACCGCGAGCATGGTGCCGCGGGTGAGCCACTTGAGCTGCTGACGCAGCAGCGGAGTGTTGGCGCGCGCATAGCTACGCAGGAATAGGATGGCGGCGAGAATAAACCAGGCCGCGACGTATGCGGTCGAAATCTGGTCGAGACGCAGCTTGAGCGCGAAGGTGGCCTGCCAGAAGAGAAAGGCGGCGATGCGCAGTGCGATGATGGCAGCCGCCGGAGCGTAGACGAAGGGTACGAGCCAGCGGCTCCAATGGCGCAGGCGCGCGTTGGGCATCTCTTCAGGGAAGACCAGCGCGAAGTGCAGGAAGAGCGCGGGCTGCAGCACCTCGGCGATCACGTTTCCCCAGTAGATCGTCCAGTCGAGCAGGTCGAACTTGCCCGTGTAGCGGAAGGTATTGAGGGCGAAGGAAACCAGGCAGAAAATGTAGAAATGCGTCGCTCGCGGCGCGGTCCAGCGGCGGAAGAGGACGTAGATACCGATGGCCAGGTAGACCAGGCCGAAGACGCGGGTGAAGTCTTGCAGGGTACGGTCGGCAGGTATAGGAATGACGGGGATCGGCTCGATCTCGATGCCGCGGCGGATGATGCTGTACTCGGCTTTGCCGTATACGTCGGTGTGCTTGAGATCGCGGTCGAGGTCGGCGCCGACCGCAATGGTGTGGTCGTCGACGGCGACGAGCAGATCGTCTGGTTCGATTCCGGCTTGGGCGCCGGGGCCGCCTTCGAGGACGCGCACGGCGATCAGGCCGGTGAGAACTTTGCTGGGAGCTTCGGTCCAGACGACGCCGTCGTCGGGCTGCTGGTAGGTGCTCTCCTGTTGCAGATTGAAGACCGCAAAAAGGATCAGGGCCACCGTCGCGATAGCCAGCAGCGTTGCCACGACCCGGTTATATAGATTCGTCTCCATGAGGGAGCCAAGTTTGGATTCTTCTGCTACTGTAGGGCGGAAAGACCGGGCCGGCGTGATTATTTTCACGAAAAATAGTTGCCGGAACTCCGTTGCGCCTACAGCGCTTTGGAAGAATGCCTTTAGGTTGTTCGTTTATGCACGTTGATTGCCATGTTTGCCCTGACGATCTGCCGTATCAGGACGTTTCGTCAAAGTACTGAAAAGAATACGTATAGAGACTTACGCATCTCTCAATGGTCACCTCCTTCTGGCAGTATTTTACCTTTCCAAGCGCGAAATCCCAACCTTGAATATGTTAAATGGAATCTAGTTATGGAAATTAGGACACAGGGACAGGCTGAGATTTTATAGGGACAAACTGTTCTATTTCAGGGACGAAATGCAAACTCATGACCCGCAGGGACGATCTTTGCGACCTCTGGGGTGAGTGCTTCGGGCAGGGTCTTAATCGCAAGACCGGTTAGATATTTTGCTTTCACGGTTGATCGCTCACCGACCACTGGGCTTTTGCCCGTAAGTGGCTTTGGGGCCGTGTTTGCGCTGGTAGTGGTGCTCGGCGACGTGGCTAGCTAGACCGGCGGCGGGCGCTCCCAGGGTGACGGTGCGGTAGGCGAGGCGGGCGATGTATTCGAGCAGATCGGCGTGTTCGACGGCTGCTGCGGCGGTTTTGCCCCAGGCAAATGGGGCGTGGCCGCCGACCAAGACACCGGGAACGGCGATGGGGTCGAGGCGCCGTTCGTGGAATAGGCGAGCGATGACTGCGCCGGTATTGAGGACGTAGGCCTGCGAGACTTCGTCGGCGTTCAGTTGTTCGGTTACTGGGACTTCGCCGTGGAAATAGTCGGCGTGGGTGGTGCCGAGGCAGGGGATTGGGCGGCAGGCCTGGGCCCAGGCGGTGGCAAATTCGGAGTGGGTGTGGACGACGCCGCCGATCTGGGGGAATTCGCGGTAGAGCAGGAGGTGGGTGTCTAAGTCGCTGGAGGGATTGAGGTTGCCTTCGACGATGGAGCCGTCAAGGCGGGTGAGTACGAGGTCGGCGGCGGTGAGGGTGGCGTAGTCGACGCCGCTGGGTTTGATGGCGACGAAAGGTTCCGGACCAGAGCGGTCGATGCCGCTGGCGTTGCCGAAGGTGTGGACGGCGAGGCCGAGGCGGGCGATTTCCTGGTTGGCGTGGAGGACCTGGGCGCGGAGTTCGGGAAGAAGCATGGGAGACCTCATTGCCCCGGGAGCTCTGAAAGGGAGGTTCGCGGCAATTTGAGAAATCGTTTTCTACAGGAGTTTAGCAGATGGGAAATGGAGGAGTGGAGACGCCGGCTGGCCAGATTGGCCTCCCGGCTTCCGCTAGGCATATTGCCGCAGCATGTGCACAAATTTCAAATTTGCGACGACTTTTACTGTTATCGATGTACATATTCAACGTTAAAGCTCCGACGGGCAACGTTAAATGCGCGATTTATTACATTAAAAGTGCAGTTTTACTTGCGGGTGGGCACGGGCTGAACAGTGGGCCGGAGTGGGGGCGTACCGTTGATGAAGTTCGCGCTTGATCGAGGAATGTGGCGCTGCGGAAACCCAGGTCTCAAAGACGAGACCTGGCCACTCTGCGGTTCACAGCCAAAAGCGGTGTCCAATTTCATTTCTGAGGAACGTAAGCTCAAGCTATTCTGAAGAACCTAAGGTGGAGATTTTTTACCATGGCAAAGCTTGTGTATGGATTGAACCAGTCCCTGGATGGCTATGTCGACCATCCGGCATTCAGGCCAAGCCCGGCGCTCTTTCGTCACTTCATAGAGCAAGTGCGCGACATGGCGGGCATGGTGTACGGTCGCCGCATATACGAGATCATGCGTTATTGGGACGAAGACCAAGCGGAATGGGGCGCTGATGAACACGACTTTGCGGCGGCGTGGCGGAGTAAGCCGAAGTGGGTCGTATCGCGCACGTTGAAATCGGCCGGAGCTGCACTTGGCCCCAACGCCACACTTGTCGAGGATGACGTCGAGGCGACGATACGCGGGCTGAAGGCTGAGCTGGTTGGGGAGATTGACGTTGCCGGACCAGACTTGGCAGGAAGCCTAACTGACTTTGGTCTTATTGATGAGTATCGACTCTACCTCCACCCCGTCGTGCTTGGTCGCGGCACGCCATTTTTCGCCGGCCGCAGGCCGCCGCTCCGCCTTGTTGGCAGCGATCGAATTGGCGAGGGCGTGATCAGGTTGACGTACGTTCCCGTTTAATCGCGCGACTCGCCCGGCGGACTGCGCCGGGGCGTCAGGTCCGCCTGGGTCACGTCTGTTTTGGGTCACGTCCAGGCCTTCCAGCTTGCGCACCAATCTTTCCCGAAAGCGGTCGGGGGTTCCAACACATCGGCGCAGCTTTGTTTGCCGTCGATCGGGACTATCGGAAGGTTAATGGCCTGGATGAGCGGGAGAAATACGAGGATATGTCTAGCGGGTTTGGTAGCCACCCCAAATGTATAAGCTGGGGTGGCTAGGGTTCGCGGCTATTACTTTGCGATTGCGTGGACTACTTCTCTGTACAGCCAAACTAAAAATACTATCGTCGTCGCAATCTCTACTGCTTTGACTTTGGTTTCCGTGAGAAACGAGTGAAAGTTGAAGGGTGTCTTGGGGCTATTGGGTGTGTTGTTGAGCACAACAATTTCCGTTGCTCCGGCTTATGAAGGTACGGTGTGAACCGCCCCGACGCTGGTCGTCGGGAATCGTGCCCGCCGGGGGCTCAGAAAGTGGCCCGTTGCCGGGTACCACTGCAGGTTGAGCATCTTAGAAGGCCGTAGCCAGACTAAGCCTTACCGCTCTCTTTCATTTTATTCGAACTTGAGCAACCCTGAACAAGATTTTGGCGTCTCTTCCTCTGGAAAAATACTTTATTCCCCCTCCGGCATCCTCGGGCCAGATACCAGGTGTTCCTCTTGTGTTTGGAGCGAACCAATGATTACTCAATTGCAATTCACCCGACGTATGAACTACGACTCAAGCGAAGATTCAATCTGCACGAGTTGTTTCCTGAAGATCGCCCGGGGCGATGAAGCGACCCTGGAAGAGGCCGAGGAAAAGCACAACTGCGAACGAGCTATCGAAGAAGAATGCGCCCGACATGAGGACTCTCAACGGGGAACGTTTTAGGTCTTCCGTTTCATTGCTTGGTGGAGGAAGAGCATGCGTCCGAATCAGAGCCGTGGCGTGGCCGCGTATCTGCTTTTTACTTTGGCTCTCAGCTCGGTTTTCTATTTCCTGATTGCCAAGTCGGCCGAGCTGGCGGAGGCTGGGGTGCATACATTGGCTGCCTGATGTGGTGCCCAGGTGTGGCGGCACTGCTGAGTTGCAAATACCTTGGCCGCGACGTGTCTACTCTAGGATGGAAGTGGGGCAAAACGCGCTACGAGATCGCCTGCTACCTGATCCCGCTGGGCTATGCAACCGCGATCTATGCGTTTGTCTGGCTGACTGGCCTTGGCGGGTTTTACAACAGGCAGTTTTACGACCGTTTTTCCAGCGATTTTGGGCTTGGCCCGATGAAGCCCTGGGCAAACATTGCCCTGTACTTTGTCTTTACCGCGACGATCACGGTCGTCCGGGATTGCGCTACTGTACTTGGGGAGGAAATAGGCTGGCGAGGATTTCTTGTACCGGAGCTTGCCAAACGACACAGTTTCGCTGTGACTGCCATCCTTTCGGGACTTATCTGGGCCGTGTGGCACTATCCGATTTTTCTTTTGGCGGATGGCTACAATGGCGGCACGCCGGTTTGGTACTACCTGCCGCTGTTTACGTTATTGTTGCCGGTGATTAGCTTCGTATGGACCTGGATGAGGCTCAAGTCGGGTAGCATTTGGCCCGGCGTCGTCCTGCACGCGGCTCACAATACATTCATCCAGCAGTTTTTTGATCCGCTGACGGTAGACAAGAGCAAGACAAGGTATATTGCGGGTGAATTTGGAGCTGGGCTTTTGGTTGTCTCGATCCTGATGGCTTTCTATTTTTGGAAGCGCCGAAATGAAGTGACTCCGGCTGCAGGGACGGTGAGGGTGGAGGCAATGACTTAGGGCACGCACGCAGGCGTAAGTGCTCGAACCAGTTCTCGAACGCTCTGGAGCGTGCCGTGCCGTATTCGTTTGCGGTGAACTAGGCGGTGAAGCCGTTGTTGTTATCCGCGGGGGAGATCTTCTAGGCCGTGCTTGCGGAGCAGGGTTGCTACGTCGTCGAGTTTGTCGTCGAGTGTGTTCAGCTTTCGCGCCAGGCCTTGGATCTCGGACTCGGCGCGTACGTTTACGTCGAAGTCGAGTTCGGCGCGCAGGCGGTCTCGGGTGTCCTGGCGATTCTGGCTCATCATGATGACCGGAGCCTGGACGGATGCAAGCATGGAGAGGAAGAGGTTGAGAAGAATGAATGGATAGGGATCCCATGCATTTTTGTCGAGAAAGACGTTGATGACCGTATAGACCGTCAACATCACTCCAAAGGTGATGATGAAGGTCCAGGAACCGCCAAAGCGGGCGACGGCGTCGGCGATGCGCTCGCCGGTGGTGGCTTCCTTTTCGATCACTTCATTTGGATTGCGGTTGGCGCGAATGCGCACCAGTCCTTGCGCGGCATGAAACTGACGCCCCTGCGCGGTGAGCAGATCCATGCCGGCCATGGGCTTTTGCTTGAGCAGGATCTCGATGTCCTGGCGGGAGACCTCAATGCACTCGGAGTCTTCGAGAGCCATGGCGTTTGTCTGGTGCGGTGTCTGATCCAGCATGGAAGCGAAACCGAAGAAATCGCCATTGCCCGGTTCGTCGATCACCACCTCCTGGTTGTCTTCGTCGACGGCGGAGACGCGGACCTTGCCTGAGAGGACGACGTAGGCTTGTCCGTCTGAGGCGCCGAGCTTGTAAATGCGCTGCCGCGGCGCAAATCGTTTGACTTCGACCTGGCCCGCCAGCACCGCTGCTTCTTCATCGTCGAGCAGAGCAAAGAGAGGAATGCTTCGCAGTATTTCTGGGTTACACGCCATGTAGGCCTCCATGTGAGAGAAGAAAGAGATTGTAAGCGATCTTGGTGAACAAGCTATTGCACGGGGCTATCGTGGGCGGCGGAGTGAAAGACGTCGGGGAAATCCACTGCGAAGCCGATCTGGCCGCCGAGGCGCGGGCTGGCGACGTATTTGCCTCCGAGCAGGCCAAAACAGAAGCTGAAGCCGTTGCGAAGGGCGTACTGGCCGCCGGCCATGGCCTGAAACTGCGCTCTGCCTAGATTTCCGTTGTTGGTGTATGCGCCGTAAAGCTCGGCTCCGAGGGTGAGGGAAGTGCTGAAGTCGTGCAGCAGCGAGAGGCCGCCGCTGAAGACGTGGCCGCGCGTATTTGTGGTCCCCAGTACGCCGGTGCTGGTGTTGCCGGCGAAGAGATATCCGAGGTTTGCTGTGAGCCGGGTTTTGGGGGAGAGGGACTTTTGTGCGATCGTGTTGAGCCAGTAGTCTTCGAGGCCCGAGCCGAGCTGCTGGGTGGCGTCTCCGGTGGGGAGCTCGATGTAAAAACTGGCGGCGAGAGCCGGGACGCGCGAAGTCGCGGACTCTTTGTGGAAGCTGGCCTTGATGCCCAGGTTGGTGTCTCCAATGCCGCTGGAAGGCTGGTTGCCCGCGGTGCGATAAATGGAGAGATAGGGGGAATCCACATCGAGTTCAAAGTTGTGCGGCAGGCCGTAGTTGAGCTTGAAGTTAGCGGTATTTTGCTTCAGGTTGGGGTATTGCAGCTGGAGGGCGTCGTATTCGTTGAAGAACTCGAAGTGCCACTTGCCGCGCTCGGTGACGCCGGTGTCATCGGTGTAAAAGGGCAGTTGGGCATGGAGCGGCCCGCAGGCGCAGAGCACACAGGCCAGCGGTAAGAGAACTCGTACGAGGAGAGGCATCGATCGGACTTTCAGAATGGCTGCCTGCAGGTCTCGACCATCGTGCGGGTGGGCGAGACTTTAGATGTAACAGGTCTTTGTGCTCGGGCGATGCAAAATTGACGTGAAACTTACCGGAGGTATCTTACTTGGCAGGTGAGCCACCTGTCGGGGAAAGGAAGACTGGAATACGGAGTGGTACATGGCGAATCTTGATAAATGAGTCTCTTTCTTGAACCGCTTTGGTTTAGGCTCGATTGCGTGAGGAGTGACCGATGCGATTCCTTCGAATGCGGGCGATTGGTTCTGTAGCGATTGTTTGTGCTGTTGTCGCGGCGGGCTATCTGGCCTGGTCTCAGGTCCAGAGTGGGACGCCGCAAGCTGCGGCCAAGGAGCGTGCGCGGACTGCCTTCGCTCATGCTTTGCCGAAGATGGATGGCGATCACTTGAAGGCGACTTTGGTTGAGGTTAACTATGGACCGGGCGAGTCTTCGACGGCGCATAGTCATCCTTGTCCGGTGATTGGATATGTTCTCGAAGGGGAGATCAGGTCGCAAGTGAAGGGGGAACAGGAGGCGGTCTACAAGGTGGGTGAGAGCTTCTATGAGCCTCCCAATGGTGTTCATCTTGTGTCGGGCAATGCCAGCCAGACGCGGCCGGCGCGGCTGCTTGCGTATTTCCTATGCGATCATGATGCGCCGCTGTCGAAGGCTGCGCCGGAAGCGGGTCAAACGGGAGGTAAGTAGAGATGAGCGGTGAGGCGAAAGACGGATTGGGGCGTGCTGGTACGGAGCTTGGGAGGAGTTTCGGGTGGTTGACCAGGCTTGAGCGGTTTGGAGTTCTTTACGCCCGCATTGCTCTCGGTGTTGGTTTTCTATCCGCGGTGGCAGACCGGTTTGGGTTGTGGGGCAAGTACGCCGGTTGGGGAAGCTTTGCCACTTTCACCGAATATACGGCTCAGGTCACCCACTATTTGCCCAGTCTTTTCGCTCCCTTCCTCGCGTGGGCGGCGACGGTGGTTGAGATTGTGCTGGGAATCCTGCTGATTTTGGGATTGTGGCCGCGATGGGTCTCGCTGGCGAGCGCCTTTTTGCTTGCGATGTTCGGAATCTCGATGGCCATCTCGTTCAGCGTCAAGTCTCCCCTGGATTACTCGGTATTTGCCGCTTCGTCCGCGGCGATGCTGCTGGCGCTTTGGCAGAACAGGCAAGAGGGCGCTCGGCGATAAATTTGCCCTGATCCCGATTCACGGGAAAGCGATTGTTTCAGAAGTGCTCTCGAATTCTGTGGCACCCTGACGCGAAGTGCGTTATGTCCGGTGGAGGCTGCCTTCAAAGCGATTGAATAGAACGTCGAATTCTGGGGAGATTTGAGTGCCTCGCATTGTGTTTACCGGATGGAATCCGATGGGGACGAATCCGCAGGTGGAGTAATACTCGAGCACCGTGGACATGGAGGCCATTCCGTCGTAGATCTGGACGGCCGGCAGTTCGCTTTGCAGGCCGGCGATATGATCGAGGACTCCGGTGGCTCCTCGGACGACGCTGAGGTCGTGGCCTTGGGTATCGATTTTCATGAAGACGCGTGGGGATTGGATTCCCTCGATCAGTTGTGGGAGAACTGTGTCGAGCCGCCGGAGTTGAATTGTTGTCTGGCTTCGGGACGCGGACTCGAGAGAATAGGCCGCCTCGGAGTCCTTGCGCAGAGTTAGGAGTGAGTTGAAGTCTCCCCGGCTGAAGGTGTTCATCACCGCTTCGCGGTTTTCATCGCTCAGGCCAAAGGGCTGACCGGACCAGAGGGGATCGTGGCGCATTCTTGCCTGCAATTGCTCATACGAAGCTGGGACGGGTTCGAAGCTTATGATCTTTCCCTTGTATTCGGTGGCGCGGAGCTCTGCCGCATAGTTCCCGATATAGGCCCCGACGTCCAACACGACGTTGATCTTCATCTGTGTGAGGAGATCGCGCAGCTGCCGTCTAAAACTGCCGGGCGGGGGATAAAAATCGACGGCAATGCCCATTTTCTGGGCGGAGTGTTTGACAAAGTCGCGGGCAGATTTCTGCAAGGTCATCGTTTCTATCCTCGTCGGGAGCTGGGTGTCTCTATGACAAGCTATGATGCAGATTTTCTGGGACAGGCAATGAATCCAGGCTGATTTTTGACGGGCGGCGGACATCTCAGGTCCTCCCCTGACCGGGGAGGGCGTTGTAGAAGCAACTTGGCTTCCGATGTAAACTTGGGCTCGGAACGGCCGTCTATTCAAGGGATGGCGACCATTTCTACAGTTCTGGAGCGTATGGGCAAGCCAGCGGCAGCCACGGTGCTGACACAGGACGCGACTCGCGAGGTTGAGGCGATGCAGGCGGCAGAGTTTGCCGAGGTGGCGGCGCGGTTCCGGCCGCAGATTTTCCGGTTTCTGCTGGCTTCGCTGCGCGATCCGGATGCGGCGGAGACCCTGACCCAGGATTGCCTGCTGAAGGCGCACCGGAACTGGGCCAGTTTTCGCGGCGAGTCGAGCGTGATGACCTGGCTGCTGCGGATTGCGATCAATCTGCAGAAGGACCACTGGCGGAGCCGGCGGTTGCAGTTCTGGAAGCTGACCAACACCAACTCGGTGGATGCCGAGGATGCGAGCCAGTGGCTGGCCAGCGGGGAGTCTTCGCCGGAGCAGCAGACGGTGGCGAAAGACCAGGTGCGGCAGGTTTGGAAGGCTGTCAAGGGGTTGAGCGAGCGGCAGCGGACGGTGTTCATGCTGCGGCATGTGGAAGAGATGGAGATTCACGAGATCGCGGGGGCGATTGGTTTGAGTGAGGGTACGGTGAAGGCGCACCTGTCGCGGGCGATGGTTCGCGTGCGGGCGGAGTTGGGAGGGAAGCGATGAATTTCGAGAAGCGGGAGACGGAAGAGGTCGAGGCGGCGCTGCGGCATTTCCGCGAGAGCGTGCATGAGTGGAGCGAGCAGGAGATTGGCCGGGCGCGGGTGATCCGGAGGTCGCGCTGGGACGCGATGTGGCGGGTGCTGGCGAGGCCGGCGATGGTCTGGGCGATGGCCTGTGCGCTGGTGGTGGTTTCGGTGGGGATTCCAGCTTCGGTGCATCATGAGCGGCAGGCTGTAGTGGATCGACAGGCGGCACTGGAGCGGGAGCAGGCGATGCAGGCTGAGGCGGCAAAGCAGCAGGTGACTACTGCGACTGCGATGTCCGATGACGAGCTGTTAACCCATGTGGATAGCGACATTGCGCAGGCTGCTCCGGATGCGATGGAGCCGCTGGCGAGCCTGATGAGCGAGACGGTCGCGAAGTAAGAGGGCAAAGTAAGAGATACGAAAATCATGATCGGAAAGGTGGGGGGAGGGGCTATGAAGGGGATGCAAGTGTTGAGCAAGATGGGATTAGCGGTTGCGATTCTGGGGTTTGCGGCGACGGCTTGGGCGCAGGGGCCGCCTGAGGGCGGATTGGGGATGGGTCCGCACCGGCCGCCGATGGAGCGGGAGATGGGGCCGCGGGGGGAACATGCGCGGTGGTGGAACGACCAGCGCACCGTGGATAAGTACAAGCTGACCGATTCGCAGCGCAAGTCGATGGACGACATTTACCAGCAGCATCGGATGTCGCTGGTGGATCTGCACGCGACGCTGGAAAAGGCGGAACTGGCGATGGAGCCGATGATGCAGGAGGATCAGCCGGATGAAGGCAAGATCCTGTCGCAGATTGACCGCGTGGCGCAGGCCCGGGCAGAGTTGGAGAAGGCCAATGCGCGGATGCTGTTCGATCTTCGCAAGCAACTGACGCCGGAGCAGTGGAAGCAGGTTCAGGCGGACCGGGCGGCTCGGCGGCAGGCGCATGGAGCCGACACTCCGGGCGCTAAGTGGCGCCGCGGACCTAGCGCCGGACCTGGACCGGGAGGGCCTATTGGTGGTGCGGGGGCTCCTCCGCCTAGCGGGCCGGGAGAGAACGAGTAGTTCGATTTCGCCATGCGGCTGGGTTTTCAGCCGGAATGGGAAGATTGACGAGTTTGGCGCGCTGGATGGGTTTTGACGGCCTGGCCCGGCGCGGCAAAAGAGGAACTCCAAAGGCGAGACCTTAGATCTCGGCGAGTTCCGCGAGCAATACAGAGCAGAGAGCATTGCGGTGGCTTCGGCCACCGCATTTTTTTTTAGGGGGAGCTATATACTTGAATCCCTATTCAAGGTTCTATGCGAATGCATTTTCCGAAAATGCCAGTCACTCCGATCCAGCCGTTGATTCCGCCGCGATTATTGCCGATCTGGAATCGGTCGCCGCTGATAGCCTTCACGAGGTGAAGATATTCGGCACCCCGTACCTTACAGAGGACGATATCTCCGACCGAGAGAGTCGAACAATCAACCGGTACGACAGTGCATAGGTGGCCAGATTCAATACGTCCCTTCATTGATAAGCCACGGGGGCGAAACGAAACGGTCTCTCCGGTTCGGAGCTTTTCTATGTAGTGTGTTGCCCAACCCAAGACGCCCTCCTTCTGAAAAAATTTGGGAATTATATATTTAAGGGATACTGCAGGACTTGGTGGGACGGAACCAATAGGTACGCTGCTGCTAATTTGCCGAAGGCCGATCGACATGATCAATCACGAAGATTTCGACTGGACCCTTTCCCGATACCAATTTCAAACCAAGTTGCCCTTGAATTGCTTCAAAAATAGAAGGAGCATTGGAATCAGGTGGCGGCGCAGGTCGGTCGTTCCGCGTGCCAGTTGAAAGCGATTGCACTTGGTCGTCATCCGGCGTCCACCCGAGCTTGAAATCATATTCGCCTGCAAGCCCGGTCTTATCCAGAACGGGACAGCCTAGGGCAACTGACAATGCCTGCACGAGGTTCGCAATTGACCGCGCCTGTCCTGTTATCGATCGCGTTTCCCCGTTTCCTCCAAGACTCAGCGAGGTCGTTTCGCCGGGTTTCGCGTCCTGAAGTTTCGGACCGTTCTTCGCGATGACTAGTGTATAGATCGCAAGATCCTTGGTTTCGCGGTGAATCGCCAGCTTGCAGCGGTCCGCTAAGAGCGCTCGGAGCATCTGCTGCTGCGCAAGCGTGCGTTGATCCTGGCTGAGCGCTTTCAGTTCATCCACTACCGAGCTATCGATCTTGGCGTCAACATCGTATTTTTCAAATCTGAGCCAGTTCGGTCCACCTGTGATGCGGCTATCTTCGGCCCCCATTGGTATTCCATAAGCTGCTCGAATGAGTTTCATCAATTCGAGGTTCCTGGCGCTAAAACGATCGCTGGTACGCGCCAGATTGGTCATATATCCGCCTGGTGCGTCAGGATTGCTCGGCTTGATCGAAGCGACTTCAAACTCATACGGAGTGGGCGCCGCATTTTGCGATTGAGATTGAGCCCGGATCTGTGTTGCGTATAAAGCGCTCAGGGCGATTGGCACGGCGATGGCTACCACTCCAACGGTGCTGAACGACCGCCATTTTCGAGTTCCGAATGCATCGCCAATTCTCTGCATGTCTCAAGCTCCCTTTTGCAGATACCTGCGCCAACTGGCAGTATCGCATACGATTTTGTTATCCAGGGAGTAAGTATGTAATTCCCATTTTTGTCTTTTGCGAAAGACTTAATGGTTTGGGCTGACCTGGATAGAGGCTTGCAGGGCTTTGGTGACTTGGCCGGCGATGTCGTCCTGGACCATTAGGAGGTCGGTGAAGGGGCGGTCGTAAGTTTCAGTCCAGACGATATAGCCATTGTCGGCGCGGATGAGGCGGGCGGCGATGCGGACCATGGAGTCGGACTTGCGGACGCTGCCGTCGAGGATGTAGGCGACGCCGAGGGATTTGGCGATTTCGGCGACGGGGATTTGTTTGCCTTTGAAATAGAAGGACGAGGTGGGGGATGGGACGCGGAGACCGGGGATCTTGCTGAGTTTGTCGATGAGCTCTTCGGTCATGCCGTCGGCGAACTCTTCCTGCGTCATGCCTTGGGTCAGGTCGAGGAAGGGAAGGACGGCGATGGATTTCTGCGGCTGCGAGGCGGGGATGGGCGTGGGATTGCTGGCCCTTTGATGGACGAGGAAGACAATGCCGAGCGCGAAAAGGATGAGGCAGAGCGTGACGGCGGCGATCCATCGGAGCGGATTTCCAGTGAAGCCGGGCTGGTGGCGCAGGCCGTATTGAGGTGCATCCATCGTTGCCGGTGCTGATTCGGGAGCTGGAACGGGATCGATTGTATCTTCCCAGGGGCTGACTTTGGCGACCATTCGATAGCCCAGGCGCGGGACGGTCTCAATGTAGGCCGGCTGTTTGGGGTCGTCGCCGAGGATGCGGCGTAGGGATGCGATGGCCTGGTAGACGGAGTCCTGAGAGACGGTGACATCGGGCCAAACGTGGTTGAGGAGGTCGTCGATGCTTACGACCTGGCCGGCGCGATCGGCGAGGCAGAGGAGCAGGCGCATGGTCCGCACTTCTACTTTGGCGGTCTCGCCATTTCGGGAGATCTGGCCGGAGGCGGGATGGACGCGCCAGGCGCCAATGCGAAGCTCTGTCGTGGCGGGGCGTTCCATGCAGAAGCCGATTATACTCAACACGGTGAAGAAGCGGCTTTATCTCGAAGCTGTGGTTTGAACCGGGTCACACAAGATCAGGTCAACAAGATTGGGTCAAGAAGCGCACCCTCTGGTGCAAGTGGAATCGAGGAAGCATGTCAGTTCGCCGTATCATGCAATGGGCATCGTTGTTCAGCATTGTGTTCAGCACGGTTGTTACGCCGCTTGCCAGCTACGCCGCAACGCCCATGCCGGCCCCAGGCGCGCCGACCAGTCTGCAGACCGACAATCTTCCAACTCCTCTCGGCATCGACGACCGGACTCCGCAATTCGCCTGGCAATTAAGCGACACCCGGCAGGCCGCGCTGCAAACTGCGTATCGGGTCGAGGTCGCGACTACCCGTGAGCTCTTAGTCGCGGGCAAACCCGATGCCTGGGACAGCGGGCGCATCGATTCCGGTCAATCGCTGGGCGTGGTCTATGGCGGGGCGGCCCTCAAGCCCTCTACGCGCTACTACTGGCGCGTGCTGGCCTGGGACAAGGACGGCAAGCCCTACCCGGCAAGCGAAGTCAGCTGGTGGGAAACTGGGCTCCTAGACCCAGGGAGCTTTCGAGATAACGATCGCGCGAAATGGATCGGCTACCAGACTTGGGAAGAGGCCGCTGTGCGCAAGGCCAACGCGGCCTGGGTCATTACCGCCGACGGCACTGAACTTGCCAAGATCAAGCAAGCCGAGCAGCGCATTGGCTATCGTCTACCCTTCACGCTCAACGGCACCGTTCGCCGCGCCGTGCTCTTCGTAACCGGCCAGGATGTTGCCTCCGCCTGGGTCAACGGCGCACGAGTCGCTACCGGTGCTCCACTCCCGCCGTGGAAGCAGTTGCCCTGGAAGAAGTATGTTCAGCTCGATGTAACCGCCCAGACGCATTCCGGCGCAAATACTCTGGCTATCGAGATTACCCACTACATTGCCAATCCCAACGGCATGGCCGGCAACGATACGCCGCCCATGAGCGCTACTCTCGTTGCCGAGCTTGTGGACGGCTCCACGGCAACCTTCGCTACCGGCTCGAACTCCGGTTGGAAGGCTTCCATTCACCCCACCGAGGGCTGGACTGGAGCTGGCGCTGAAGACGCTTCGTGGAAACCGGTCGTTGCTTATGTGCAGGCATCCGGTGCGGGGGCTGAGCCGATCGGCAATCCCTGGCCGGCGCAAGCTGTAAAGGGCCTGCGCCACAGCTTCGAAGTTCATAAGCCCGTGGCCTCGGTACGCCTCTACGCAACCGCGTTCGGGGCCTATCAGATCTTCGTCAACGGCAAACGCGCTGGCGACGATGTCCTCTCTCCGGGCTGGACCGACTATCGGCTGCGCCTCAAATATCAGACCTACGATGTGACTCCGGCGCTCTCGCAGGGCAGCAACGTGCTCGCTGCACTGCTCGCGCCGGGGTGGTATTCCACTCCGCTGCAGTGGTATCAGCAGCCCAATGTTTACGGCACTACGCCGCCGTCCCTGAAAGCCTTGTTGCGCATTCAATACGCAGACGACTCGGTCGATTGGGTCGCATCTGACGAAAGCTGGCAAGCCACGACCTCGCCTACTCTAAAAGCTGAAATCTACGACGGTGAAACGCAGGATGCACGCCTTGTTCAGCCTGGCTGGAGTGCTGTGAACTTTGCTGCGAAAGACTGGAAGCCAGCGGAGATTCGCAGCCCAGATCTTTCCGCTGTTCAGATAGATGGGCAGGACTTTCAGTCGATCCGCGTCGAGCGTACGCTTACGCCCAAGGCCATGACCGAGCCCAAACCGGGCGTCTACATCTACGACATGGGGCAGAACTTCTCCGGCGTCGAGCATCTGCGTCTTCAGGGCCCTGCTGGCACGAATGTTCAAGTCCGTACAGGAGAAATCCTCAATGCTGACGGCACTCTCTACACGGAAAACCTGCGCACTGCGCTCTCCACCGACCACTTCATCCTCGCCGGTAAAGCGGCCGGGAAGGGAATTGAAGAGTTTCAGCCGCAGTTCACCTTCCACGGCTTTCGCTATCTCGAACTTACCGGCCTACCTGCTAAGCCGCTGCCTGACGCGGTCCGCGGCGTAGTCTTCCACACTGCCGCGCCGTTCACTGCGCAGCTCAAAACCGGCAGCCCGATGCTTAACCAGCTTTGGAGCAACATTCTCTGGGGGCAGCGCTCCAACTTTGTCGGCGTGCCGACCGACTGCCCGCAGCGCGACGAGCGCCTGGGATGGACCGCAGACGCCCAGGTCTTCTGGCGCACCGCGACCTACAACATGGACCTTGCCGCATTCAGCCGCAAATACACGGCCGACATTCGCGGCACGCAAGTGGGCAGCGGCTCAGGCGAAACGGTAGGCGACCTCTTCGGTATCTTCGCGCCGGGCATCGCCACTACCAGCGCTGGCTCTGGAGCGGGCTGGAGCGACGCCGGTGTGATCATCCCCTGGACTTCGTGGATCCAGACCGGAGACCAGCAAGTACTCGTCCAGAACTGGGATGCAATGACGAAGTATCTCGGAGCCATCGAGCAATCCAACCCCGATTTTCTGTGGAAGAAAAATGGAGGGACCCACTTTGGCGATTGGCTCTCCCCTGAAGGTCCAACTACCTACACGTTGATCGCCACCGCATCCTGGGCCTATGACGTAACCCTCATGCAGCAGATGGCTCACGCGCTGGGCAAGACCGAAGACGAGACGAAATACGCGCATCTCTTCGAGCAGATCAAAGCCGCCTTCACCAAAGAATTCGTCCACGAGGACGGCTTTGTGGCCGGAGCCGACGCTGCGCCGTCGTCCTTCGGCGTCATCAACAATCCTGACGCAAAGGCCAAAGGCGGAGACACCCAGACCGGCTACGTCCTCGCCCTGCACATGAACCTCGTCTCTGAAAGTCTCCGTCCAGCGGTAGCCCAGCATCTCGTAGACAAAATCCAAGCCAACCACGGCCTCCTCGGTACCGGCTTTCTCGGCACGCCCTACTTGCTCGCCGTCCTCACTGAAAGCGGCCATCGCGACCTTGCTTATCACCTGCTACTCAACACGCAGTACCCTTCGTGGGGCTATCTCATCGATCATGGAGCAACGACCATGTGGGAGCGCTGGAATGGCGACCAGATGAAGAGCGACCCGAGTATGAATTCTTATAACCACTACGCCTACGGAGCCGTGGCCGACTGGATCTATCGCTACGCTGCCGGCATCGATACGCTTCCCGGCGACCCAGGCTTCCACACCATCGATCTGCACCCGGCTTTCGACAAGCAACTGGGCAGCATCGACTTTACCTATCCATCGCCCTATGGCGAAATCCACTCCGCCTGGACCGTCACAGGAGGCACGGCGCAGTGGAATTTGACCATCCCTGCGAACACGACCGGCTGGCTGACGCTCACCGCTGCCGAAGCTGCAAACTATAAGTTGAACGGCGTCTCCATTCAGCAAAGCAAGCTCGCATCTTCGAGCGAAAAAGATCATGCAACTGGCTTCACTCTCGCAGCCGGCACATACCACTTCGAAGTCGCCGGCATTCACTGATCGTCGCCTGTTGGAAAAGTCTGCCTGGCATGGTGAGGTTTGGGCGTCTCATCCTTCTCGTTCGCGAAGGGTGGGACGCCACGACAGTCGGGCAAAATGCTCTAGAATTGCCCGCATGTCCAGTCGTCCAAAGCTGCGCGTCCTTTCCTTGCTCCCCGTCACAGTGCTTCTCCTCTCGTCTTTGTCGTTGCTTCCAGCGCAGCAGCAAGCTCCCATCCGCCTTGACCCGAAGAATCCTCACTACTTCCTCTATCAAGGGAAGACCACCGCCCTCATCTCCAGCGGCGAGCACTATGGCGCGGTGATGAACCTCGACGTCGACTATAACCGCTATCTTGAATCCATCCAGAACGTCGGATTTAACTATACCCGCCTTTTCGGCGGCAGCTATATCGAGGTTCCTGGCAAATCCTTTGGCATCCAGCGTAACGACCTTGCTCCGGCGCCTAACCGTCTCTTGGCTCCGTGGGCCCGCAGCACCACCCCTGGCTACGCTGGCGGAGGCAATAAGTTCGACCTTGCGCAATGGGACCCGGCATACTTCAAACGCTTTCATGACTTCCTCGCCGAAGCCGAGCAGCGCGGCATCGTGGTCGAGATCACTCTCTTCTCCGCCCAATACAATGACACGCAATGGAATGTAAGTCCCTTCAATCCGACCAATAACATCAACCAGACCGATGTTACCGACTGGAAAAAACTCAATACTCCAGACAACGGTAAAGTATTAGCTTTCCAGGAGAGCTACACGCGCAAGTTAGTCCACGAAGCCAACGAGTTCTCCAACGTCATCTTCGAAATCCAAAACGAGCCATGGTCCGACCGTCCTGTCCTCACAGACGTTGTCAACCCATTCCTCTTCCCGCCAGCCCGCAACCAATACCCCAACTCCATCGACCTTCCCGACAGCGAAGCGATGGCCTTCGAAACCTGCGTAGCAGAATGGATTGCCAGCGAGGAATCCTCGCTGCCCAACAAGCACTTGATCGCGCAGAATTACTCCAACTTCCGCCTGCCAGTGCGCCAGCTCATCCCCGGCGTCAGCATCGTCAACTTCCACTACGCGTATCCTGAAGCGGTCACTCTCAATTACGGACTCGGCAAGGCTTTGTCCTATGACGAAACCGGCTTCCTGGGCCGCGACGATCAAAGCTACATTCGCCAGGCATGGAACTTTATGCTCTCCGGCGGCAGCACCTTCAACGGTCTCGATTACAGCTTTTCGCCGGGCCACGAAGACGGTTTAGACACAGCGCCCAACGGCCCCGGCGGCGGCAGCGCGGAGCTTCGCCGCCAGCTCGGCATACTTCATCAATTTTTGAACGAGCTTCCGCTAGTCGAGATGGTCCCGGACTCGCAGACCGTAAAACATGCGCAAGGCGTATTCACGTGCGCGCTGGCAAGCCCATCCGGCCATTACGCTATCTATCTCGACGGCAGCGGCCCCAGCGAGCTGCTCCTGAGCCTGCCTGAAGGCGATTATACCGTGCAGTGGACTGACATCCACACTGGCGCTTCGGCGCAATCCGCAGCCTTCCATCATTCCGGCGGCAATAAGACGATCGCTACTCCGGAGTTCAAAGACGGCATTGTCCTGCGCCTTACGCGAAACGGGTAGCGGCTACTCCGCACGTAACGCGTTCACCGGTTCAACCGAAGCCGCCCGCCGCGAAGGCAGATAGCATGCAACGTATGCGATCACAACAATGACAACAGTAATCGCCGCATAGGTGATTGGGTCCACGGGATTCACGCCAAATAGCAGCGAAGACATCAGCCGCATCGCCGCAAACGAGGCGATCAAACCGAAGGCAACGCCAATCCCCGTAAGGATAAGTCCATGTCGCACAAACATCGCGGTAATGGTCTGCCGCTGCGCGCCGAGCGCCATGCGAATTCCAATCTCCCGCGTACGCTGTGACACCGAATACGAGATCACGCCATAAATGCCCACCACGCCCAGCAGTAAGGCCATTCCACCGGCCACCGACAGCATGATCAGCGTGAACGAAGTCCTGGCCATCGACTGCGTATACAGATATCCAAGCGTGTGAGGATTGGCCAACGGAAGATTGGAATCTGTCGACCACACCGCGGTCTGCACTTCTTTCATAAAGGCCTGAGAACCGGCCCGCGAGCTGCGGATAACCATCGCGATGCCACGCTGCACCCGCTCGCTGTCTCCCTGGAAGTTACTCATCAATACCGGCCAGTAAACAGTGGTCGGTGCAGCCTTGCTCACGCCATCGTCATACACATTCGCCACCACGCCGATAATCTCCCGCCACTCGTCCTTGCTGGTCTCGCGAATTCTCTTTCCGATCGCGTTGGCCGGACTGCCCCAGTACTCCCGCGCAAAGTTCTCCGAGATGATCGCTACCGGCATCTTGTGATAGATATCGTCCCAGGTGTAGTCGCGCCCCACGATCATGGGTGTCCCCAGCGTGGAAAGGTACCCCGGTGAGATGAACTTGAAGCGGCGTATAGGCGGAAGCTCTCCCTCCGCGTAGGCGCGATCCTGTGCATAGAGCACATCGTTCGACGACGAACCATCCATGGGCACCGTGCTGCCAAACGTAACCGAGGCCACACCCGGCAGCGCTGTAATCTTGTCGCGAATGGCTTGCTCCATCCGGATCACCCGCGGCTTGTCGGTCTCCGGCACCGTAGTCTCCGGAATATAGAGCCGGAATGTCTGCAGCGAGTCCGGCTTATCGAAGCCCGGAGTCACATGCATCATGGCGTTGAAGGTTCGAATCATCAATCCCGAGCAGATCAACAGCACCAACGCCAGCGCCACCTGCAGCACCACCAGCGCGTTGCGCGTGCGATGCTGCTCACGGCTTTGGCTCTGCCCGCGCCCTCCTTCGCGAAGAGTAAGATTCGAATCCGCCTTGGCGTACCGCAGCACAGGAATCGCGCCGATCAACATGCTGGTGAGAATCATGATCGTAAAGGTAAAGGCCAGCACCGGCAGGTTGATGCCAATTTCTTGAAGGCGCGGCAGCCCCGTTGGAGCCATGACGACCAGCACGCGCAGCGCGCCATAGGCCAGCGCCAGACCTATGAGGCTTCCAATCGCGCCCAGCGCAAAGCTCTCGAACAGCAAGTCGCCGGCGATGCGCTTGGAGCCCGCACCGAGCGCCGCGCGAATTGCCAGCTCCTGACGCCGTCCTTCCACACGCACCAGCAGCAGGTTGGCCACGTTGGCGCAGGCGATCAGCAGCACCATGGCCAGCGACCCCATCAGCACCCAAAGCACATTGCCCACGTCGCCGATCACATCTTTCTTCAGCGGCCGCAGATTCGGAGCCAGGCCTACATTCTCAAACAGCTTTACGCTGAACCCGTCGGGCGCGGGAAAGCTGTGAATCGCAATCGGAATCAGCCGCGCGAGATCCGCGCTCGCCTGCTCCATTGTGACACCGGGTTTTAACCGGGCCAATCCCTCCTGGCTAAAATTCCCCAGCTTGGTCTTGTTGCGGTCCCACTGCATGGGCAGCATTACAGCCATCTCGTCGTAGGTCATAAATTGAAAGCCCTTGGGCAGCACGCCGATGATCTGGCGCGGCTTTCCATCCAGCGTGATCGAGCGCCCCACAGCCGCCGGATCGGCGCCGAACTTTTTGCGCCAGTAGGCATACGAGAGCATCACTGTATCCGGCGCGCCGGGCGTATCGTCTGCATTGGTAAACATCCGGCCCAGAGCCGGTACGGTACCCAGAATCGGCAGCGTCCCGCTGGTAACATCCACTCCCTGCACATGCTCGGGCTCACCGGAGCCTGTCAACGTAAACGAGTCGCCGACATAAGCGCCAATATCCACCAGCGTCTTGTTCTGCTCGCGATCGATAAAGTAGAGAAATGCCGCCATATTCGCGTCTTTGATGCCCACGCCGGGGGCCGTGTACCACACGCCAATCAGTTGTTCAGGATGAGGATAGGGAAGCGGCTTCAGAATCACGCCCTCAACCACGCTGAAGATCACCGCGTTTGCGCCCACAGCCACGGCCAGCGTGATCAGCGTCACCGCCGTAAACATTGGCGTCCGTGCTAGCCTCCGCAATACCTGCCTGATTCGATCGAGGGACATTTTCATCCGCTGCTCTCCAGTCCATCCAGTGATGGGTGATCGTGCGCATGGCGCTTCGCCATGCTGCCTACCGTGGCGATACGCGGTCATGCCGGCGGAAGTTCCGTAAAAAATCGCCAGTCTTCAGAATCCGTTCGATCTTTCGGCGAAGAATCATTTGCAATTCCCGGTTCATACTCTTAACCTCAACTCGCGGGAATATTTAAGAAATTGCAACCGCTGAAGTTGCGATAGAACCACGAAGCAGAGGGATCAAGATTGAAATTCGCCATTGCCGCCGCACGTCGGCCCGCCCCATTGCCGGCAATGCGCCAAGGAGACCGATAACCACCATGCGAAGGCGAGACTTTGTCAGAGGAATATTGGCCGCGTCCGTAGGCGCGAAGGCTGCAATAGCGCAGAAACCCACTATGCCTGCACCGGCCGCCACCGCACCTGGTCCTGTGCCATGGATGCGCGGCCTCATGGAAGTAAAACCGCTACCGATGACTCCGCTCGTCCCCGACACGATAGCGCAGACCAACGCAACCTTCTTCAGCGCGCAGCAGATGGCCACGCTGCGCCGCTTGGGCGAAGTCCTGCAACCGGCCTACAAGGGCTATCCCAACGCCACCGAGGCAGGGGCTCCCGAGTTCCTCGACTTTCTCATTGGAGGCTCGCCCGAAGACCGCAAGCACTTGTATCAATCCGGCCTGGACCGGCTTGACTTCGAGGCCCGGCAGCACTTCCAAAAATCCTTTGCCGAAGTCGACGCAGCCCAGGCCGACCAACTCATTCGTCCCTGGCTACGTGCGTGGATGAACGAGCATCCTCCCACCGAGTCTTACGAGCGCTTTATCAATATGGCTCACAACGATATCCGCGCTGCCACCGTTAATTCCGAGTCCTGGAGCGAGGCCGCGCGCAAGGCTGGCCAGCCAACTCCCAATGTCGACCTCTACTGGTATCCAATCGATCCGGACCTCCATCGCGAAGCGGCCTCGCTGGCGCATCCATCCATGAATCAAACTCTCAAAAATTAGTCGAGGCTCCATGGCCGAAGAAATCGTAGACGTACTCATCATCGGCTCCGGCCACTCGGGCGGAATGGCCGCAAAAGTTCTCACCGAAAAAGGCATCTCCTGCCTCATGCTGAATGCCGGTCCGGTCACTGACCCGCGCAAAGATACTGAGGTCAAGCCGGCCTACGCGTTGCCCTATCGCGGCTTCATGCAGCCGGGCCAGTTGCCGCATGTCTTCCAGGCCAGCGAATTCAACGCCAACACCTGGGTCGACGAAAAAGAAGTGCCCTACACAACCGATCCCAACCAGCCCTACAACTGGGTTCGTGTGCGTCTCTTCGGCGGCCGCTCGCTCTTCTGGTCGCGCCAGTCCTTTCGCCTGAGCGACTACGAATTCAAAGGCAAATCGCACGACGGCTATGGCGACGACTGGCCCATCAGTCTCGCCGACGTCGCGCCCTACTACTCCCGCGTTGAACAGATCTTCCGCGTCCGCGGCCACGTTGACAATATTCCCCAGTATCCCGATGGCAACTTCATCCCCGACGACGCGCCGTGGACCGGATGCATGCAGCGCTTCGTCGACGCGGGCAAACGCAAAGGTGTCCCGGTCTGCAAAGCCCGCAGCTCGCAGGGCGTGGATGGCCTCGCCAGCAGCGTCAATCTCTTGTTGCCGGACGCCTTCGCCACCGGCAAACTCCGCGCCATTCCCAATGTAGTTGTCCGCCAGCTCACCGTTGACAAAAACACCGGCCTGATCAACGAAGCCCACTTCGTCGACCGCATCTCGCGCCGCGAAATGTCAGTCAAAGCACGCGTGGTCGTCCTCGCCGCCGGAACACTGGAAAGCACACGTCTCCTGCTCAATTCGAATATCGCCAACTCCAGCGGCGTGATGGGCCATTACCTCATCGACCAGATCTACGGAGCGGGCATCCAGTGCTCCGTCCCGGAAGCGCGCGACGGCAAATCGAATTCGCAGCTCATGGGCGGCAGCGCACTCGTTCCGCGCTTTCGCAACATCGACAGCAAGGCACCTAACTTCCTCCGCGGCTACGCTCTCAACGTCTTCTCGAGCACCGGCGGCATGGACCCCCGCAACTTCGCCGCGTACGGTGTCGAGCTCCAAAGGAAGCTGGAAAGCTACCACGGTAGCGGCTTCTCCACCGGCATCATGGGGGAGGTCCTGGCGCGCTATGAAAACCACGTTCGCATCAACAAAGACGTCGTTGATGCCTGGGACATCCCGGTTCTTCACATCGACACCAAGTACACCGACAACGAATTCAACATGGCTCGCGATGCTGTCGATGTAAGCGTGGAGCTTGCAGAGGCCGCGGGCTTCGAAGTACTGGCCAAGAACTACAATCCCAACCCGCCCGGCTACAGCATTCACGAGCTAGGCACATGCCGCATGGGCAACGACCCCAAAACCAGCGTTCTCAACAAGTGGAGCCAGAGCCACGACATCAAAAACCTCTTCGTCGTCGACGGCAGCAGCTTCGTAAGCTCAGGATGGCAAAACCCAACCATCACCCTCACCACTCTCTCCATGCGCGCCTCTGAATATCTGGCCGAACAGATGCGCCTGGGCAACGTATAGACGAATTCTCAAACAGAAATCACATCCCATTGGAGCCAATCGTGAATCACTCAAGAAGAGAGTTCGTCAAAGCCGGAGCAGCAGCCATGACCGTCGCCTCGATGCCCATCCACGCCTTCGCAGCCGAGCTCAAGCTTCCTCTCGGCATTCAGCTCTACTCCGTCCGCGACCTGCTGCCCAAGGACTACCTCGGCACCCTCAAGGAACTAACTGCCCTCGGCTACAAGCAAGTCGAGGCCGCCGGCTATTACAACCACTCCGCCGCCGAAGTAAAGCAGGCCATCGCCGACGCAGGCCTCAAGCTAGTCAGCGCTCATCACTCCTCCGCCGACCTGCACAAGAATCTCGACCAGACCATCGCCTTCAGCCACGACCTGGGTCTCGAATACATTATCTGCTCCTTCCCCGGCAAAACCCCGGCCAACGAGCACAACAAGAACTTCGTCATGGACGACTGGAAGTGGAACGCTGCAGAGTTCAATAAGATTGGCGAAAAGGTCGCTTCAGCCGGCATGAAGTTCGGCTATCACAACCACACCGTCGAGTTCACCCAGACCGAAGGCGTCCTACCCTTTGTCGAGCTCATGCGCCTCACCGATCCCAACAAAGTCACGGTCGAAATGGACTGCGGCTGGGTCATCGTAGGCGGAGGCGATCCCATCAACCTGCTGCATAACTACGGCAACCGTATCTCCATGCTCCATGTAAAAGACTTCGTCCTTCCCACCGGCTTCGTCCGTGGTGGAGGCAAGCCTGCCGCAGAGGAGCCCAAAGTACAAGAGCTAGGCCACGGCCAGGTCGACTACAAGCCCATCCTCGAAGCAGCCGCAGCCACCGGCCACATCAAGCACTGCTTCGTCGAACAGGAAGCCTTCAACGTCCCCTGGAAAGAGTCCCTAAAAATCGACGCCGATTACATGCACAAACTAGGCGCAGTAAGTTGATTCTCGCGGGCCTTGGCGTCCTGCGTTACTGGAATCGGAGCTGGAAGCGAATATCGTCCAATGCATCTTGCACCCAGGCTCCGATTTCGGCATCGTCTTTCAGGACAGTTAAGCGAGGAAGAACCAATTCAACATCGAGCTCTTTGTGAATGCGAGCAATGTGTCCAAGACAAGTTGCAGCATTTCTGCGCACCCACATGTTTTGATGGTTTAAGCACACGAGACACTGCTCCTGCACCCACCTCCAATCAGGATCGTAGTAAGCGGCGCTGAGCAATCCATCAATGACATCCATTGTTCTTGGGCTGCGCAGCAACCCTACGATCTCAGGCCGGTCTCTCTCCAGAACGCTGTAATATTCCATGTAGTAATTACTATAAGCCACACCCAGAAACACAAATCCCGCAAGCGTAAGAGCCTGCGGGATTTGCGTTTCGGCAGCTACCCAACGATCTAAAAGAACCCAAGCTTCTTAGGGCTATAACTCACCAGCATATTCTTAGTCTGCTGATAATGATCCAGCATCATCTTATGATTCTCGCGCCCAATGCCGCTCTGCTTGTACCCTCCAAATGCCGCATGAGCCGGATAAGCATGGTAGCAGTTCGTCCAAACCCGCCCTGCCTGGATCGCCCTTCCAAACCTGTAGCACCGATTCGCATCCCTGCTCCAGATCCCAGCGCCCAAGCCATACAGCGTGTCGTTGGCAATCTCCAGCGCCTGTGCTTCATCCTTGAAGGTTGTTACAGACACGACAGGCCCAAAGATCTCCTCCTGGAAGATCCTCATCTTGTTATGCCCCTCAAAGACTGTCGGCTGCACATAGTAGCCTCCTTCGAGATCGCCTTCGAGGACATTCCGCTCGCCGCCGCAGAGCACCTTTGCGCCCTCCTGACGGCCAATGTCCAGGTAGCTCAGAATCTTCTCCAACTGCTCGCTCGAAGCTTGTGCACCAATCATCGTCGAGCTGTCGAGTGGGTTGCCTTGCTTCACCGCCGCCACTCGCTTCAGCGCCCGCTCCATAAAACGGTCATACACGCTCTCCTGGATCAGCGCCCGGCTCGGGCAGGTGCAAACCTCGCCCTGGTTCAGCGCAAACATCGTAAAGCCCTCAAGCGCCTTATCGAAGAAGTCGTCGTCTTCTTGAAGTACATCGGCAAAGAAGATATTCGGCGACTTACCGCCTAACTCCAGAGTTACAGGAATAAGGTTCTGGCTGGCGTACTGCATGATAAGCCGGCCTGTCGTCGTCTCGCCCGTAAACGCAATCTTCGCGATCCGCGACGAAGAAGCCAGCGGCTTCCCAGCCTCCAGCCCAAATCCATTCACAATATTCAGCACGCCCTTGGGCAGCAGATCGCCCACCAGCTCCGCCCACACCAGTATGCTCGCCGGGGTCTGCTCCGCCGGCTTGATCACCACGCAGTTGCCCGCGGCCAGCGCCGGAGCCAGCTTCCACGTCGCCATCAGCAGCGGAAAATTCCACGGAATGATCTGCCCCACCACGCCCAGCGGCTCGTGAAAGTGATACGCAACCGTATCGTCGTCAATCTGGCTCAGCGAGCCTTCCTGCGCCCGGATGCACCCCGCAAAATAACGCCAGTGGTCGATCGCCAGCGGCAAATCCGCCGCCCGCGTCTCGCGAATCGGCTTGCCGTTATCCCACGTCTCCGCCTCGGCCAGCATCTCCAGGTTGTCTTCCATCCGCTGGGCGATTTGGTTCAGAATATTGGCGCGTTCAGCCGCGCTCGTCTTGCCCCACGCAGCCTTCGCCGCATGAGCCGCATCCAGAGCCGCGTCGATATCCGCCGCATTCGAGCGCGGAATCTCGCAAAAAGCCTTGCCCGTCACCGGCGTGATGTTCTCAAAGTACTGGCCCGACAGCGGAGTCACCCACTCCCCGCCAACGTAGTTGCCATACCGTGCACGAAAACCATGCCGACCGCCGCCCAGTATCCCAGGCTGCAAAGAAGTCAAAGTAGCCATAAATTCACCTCATGCGGAGAGCAGCCTCAATTTCAGCCACACCCCCTCCGGCCCCGAATCATACACCCCGGGCATCAACCCCAGTCAAACGGCACTCGGCCATGGGGGCGTAGCGAATGATCCGTGCTCATCTCCCTTACAAGTTCGTGCTTCTGAGAGTATGATCTGTGAAAAACCACCAATAGAATTGCGCCATAGCGTAGCTACGGCACGACAAAGTAAAGGAGGCTAGGGATTCGATGGAAGGCAAAGATTCGATACCGGAGATCCTGTGGAACGGCGCCTCGGTGCCTCAGCGAAAGCTGATGTTACTCGCAGTTGGGATAACCGACAGCGATCCATCGCAGGAAAGCTTGCTGCACCTAACATGGACAATGCTTCCCGATGCAGTTCAGTCAGCGATTTTCAGCGCTACACAGTTAGCGATGTTCAAAGCTTCGAGACAGCACTCAGGTGATGGAGACCGCGGGCCAAGCCGAGGGACGACGAAGGAGTATTCTGGTCCAGACGGAACCCAAGGGTTCTCAGCGAATGGCCAAGGTCAAACCGTCGCGCTCCAAAACGCATCCAGCCCGGGAAGCTCTGAGAGCAAACAATGGGGGGTCCGGCTCCTGATCGCAGGTGCAGTTTTCATTATGGCGATATCAGTGGCCGTCGCTGTATCCTTCAATGCCAAGGAATCCGGCGAGTCGATAGGCGCGGCCACACCAATGCGAACTCCGGTCCAACAGCAACCGGAAAGCCAGCAGCCCAAGATAGAAACGAAAATCCAGCCCGCTGCGAAACGCGCTGCTGCTGTAACACCAGAGCCAAATCTGACCGGGCGACCTAATGCTTCAACGACAGAGTTGACCGTCGCTGAATCCTTTCGGCGGGCTGAAATTCTCTACCGCGATCAAAACTACAAGGGCGCTGCACCGCTATACGACCGGGCCTGTACGAGCGGAAATGCGGACGCGTGCAAGGCGCTCGGGTACATTTACCACATGGGATTAGATATGCCGCGAGACGACACCCGCTCTGAGTCCCTAGATGTCAAGGCCGTCTCACTCTATTCTGATGCATGTAACCGTGGCGACCCTGAGGGCTGCAAGGCGCTGAGCGACCTGTACGGAGACAGCCAAGCGTGGGGAGTTCCGAGAATTGAGAGGCGAGAATTGCCCCGAAAAATAAAGGTCTTCACGAAGGCTTGCGACGCAGGTAGTTCTGAGGGCTGTATCTATTTAGGGTTAATGTATGACGCCGGCGACGATGTCGCACAGGACTTCGCAACGGCGGCAGCACTCTTCTCCAAAGCATGCGACGCTAGCAACGCAGAAGGCTGCGTCTTTCTGGGGACGAGTTACCTGAATGGCGCTGGCGTGAGCAAGGACGTTGACAAGGCGCGAAACGCATTCAAGCTAGGCTGCACACTCGGCTCCCAGCACGGGTGCGACCAATACCGAGAAATAAGACAGCACGGGTAGCCTTAGTCGCTACCAATAGCCAGTCATGAGCGCCAAGACTGGCCCCTCATGAAGCACCGTTAGAATCATCTCCCAGCTCCCACTTTGTCGTCACCATCAGCGTTTCCCTATGCCCAGCAGCTAGCCGCTCCGCCACAGGCTCGGCGGCATCCAAAGCCTCTTGATTAGTAGCAAAACCACGCCCTGAGTGAAGAATCGTATCGGGTTCCTTGTAATTCCTAATTTCGTATACAAAGGCCCTGTGAGCTTTCCTCCAACGATCAATTTTACCAAGATTCGCAGCATGGAACCGGCTACACGCATCTCGCTTCAGAGATGTGGAACCAATTTCGTGCGCAGCACGAACTTGAGCGCCAAAGGCGTGCATCATCCCAGCCCAGGGCATCGCCCTGGGTTCCGTAATCCCAAAAGGCCCAAGGGCTGAAAGCCCGACCTATCCGTGATGCGCTCAGGCCTCGGCAATAACCGCGATCGACACTCGCAAGCCAGGGATTCGGACCGGTAACTTCGCGCCCTGCCGCGCAGGCGGGTTCGCCGGAAACCACTTCACCCACTCTTCATTCATTCCCGCAAAATCCCCTTCCTCAAGAACGATAACCGTCGCACTCACCACCCGATCCAGCGACGTACCCGCAGCCTCGAGGATGGCCGATATATTCGTCAGGCGCTGCCGGGTCTGCTCCTGGATAGTCTCCCCAACAATCTTCCCGCTTACCGGATCGTGCGGCCCCGTCCCCGAGACGAAGACAAGCCCCGCCGCTCTCACCGCCTGGCTGTAGGTCGGCGGCGGAGCCGGCGCGTTAGCCGTTCGAATAATCTCTCTTGCCATGAAGTTCTCCATTCCTATGCAGCATAGAGCTCAGCTCTAGGCCTCAAGGCAAAAACAGCACCGTTAACGTTAGAAATCTGCTCAAGCAACGTTAGAAATCGCGCAAATAACGTTGCGCATGCGCATCGTTAACAATAAAAATCGCGCAAATTTTGAGTTTTGTGCATCGCCGGGTGCCCACATCTCGCTTCCGACGCTCTACCCCACCCCTTAAAGATTCGCTGTATATTCGCCTTACAAGCATTGCACCTGTCCGATAGCAATTGCATCTTGTCCGCCACCAGTTTGCCGATAATCCTCTCAGGGATCGGAAAAACCTCGAGAACTTCACCGCCAGCGACACGGCAATCTCGGCCGTGAATCCGGACCGGGTCCGTGGTGGTGCTGGTTGCATTCGCCGAGTCTCCATGAAACGCTCAGAATATCCTGGTGTTCCGAAAGGGTCCGCATGAAATTGGAGAGCGTACTCTTGGCGGCTGGAATTGTGACGGAGGCGGCGGTCCTTGGACTGGTGCTCTATCGGCAAATCTGGCGCAAATTACCTCTGTTCCTTGTGTACTGCATTTGGGCGATCCTCAGTGATGGGGTAGCCTACGCGATCTCACTCTCCCCGGCTGGATATGGATTCAAATTCTATTTTGCAGAAACAGTGATCGATTTTGTTTTGCAGTTCATCGTCTTCATCGAATTGGCCTGGTCCGTGCTTCGTCCGCTTCGCTCCAGGTTGTCTCGCAACGGCATATGGGTGATTGCTGCGATGATTTTGGCGGCAAGTGGCGTGATCTGGCCATTTGCGGATATTTCGAGGCTTTCCTATCCTTCAAGAGCCTGGCATCTCATGATCCAGATGCAGCAGACCGTATCGATTTTAAGAATCTTGTTCTTCCTCGTACTCGCGGGCTTTAGCCAATTGCTCGCCTTGGGATGGCGCGATCGCGAGTTACAGGTGGCCACGGGGTTTGGGTTCTATTCCCTGGTCAGCATTGCAGTGGCCATCCTAAATGCCAGTATGGCTACCGCCTTGCAACTCAATGATCTCTCTGCGGTCGTATCTGTGAGCTTTTTGATTTCCATGATCTATTGGGTATTCAGCTTCGCGCGACCGGATGTAGAACGGCGTGAATTTTCTCCTCAGATGCAACAGATGCTGTTGGGGCTGGCAAAAAGCGCCAAGATCGCCCGTGATGAACTGCCTGACCTCGGATTTTCCAGGCCGCGGGATTCCAACTCGGCTTGATGCCGCGGCCCCGCCCATTGGCTGTTCCGCTCTTCAGACGTGCACCTGTACAATTGCCGCGACGCGCAACGCCGCAACACAATCCCGTTCCCGTGAGGCTAGCCCATGAAATCGCCCAATCTGCTTCCTTCCGGCCGCCGCTCCTTTCTCACTGGCCTCACCGGCATCACTGGTCTCGCCGCTGGCATCTCGGCCATGCCGTTCCTTGCTGCGCCTGCCCAGGCCGAAACACCCGCCAGCGATGTGAACGTGATTGGCCCCAGGCCTGGCTACTCTCCGCAGATTGGCACTCTCGTCTCCATGCTTACCTGGGTCGATCATGGAGTCACCAGCCCGGTCAAAGGCCTGACCCAGCCGCAGTTGGACACGCTCTTTGACGCCAATGCCAACACCATCGGCGCACTGCTTCTTCACCTGGCGGCAGCGGAGACCTTCTACCAGATCCACACCTTTGAAGGGAAGCCCTACGGCGACGTGCCCGACTCCGTAGCCAAGCAATTCGGGCCTGCTCTCGAACTCGGCGACAAAGGCCGCAAGGAGATCAAGGGCCACGACCTCGACTACTACCTCAGCACGATGAAAGAAGTGCGAGCAAAGACCCTGGCCGGCTTTAAAACCCGCGACGACAAGTGGCTGATGACCATCGACCCCAAGTTTTTCGGAGACGCCCCCACCAACAACTACTGCAAGTGGTTCCACGTCTGCGAACACGAGTCTCACCACGCAGGCCAGATCGCCTTCCTCGCCAAGCGGCTCCCCGGCGTAAAGCCGAGCGCAGACTAAGCCTTTCGCCACAATCGGGCGAGTGCAGCAGGAGCATCGTCGGTGATGCAACTAATCGAATCCTTCACGTCGTTCAGACAAATTAGCTGAAACGGTTTCGAAATTAACTGCACTATTGGGTGCACGATATGCGGTAGACTGCGTATCCACCCCGTGCGGCCCTATCGGAAAGAGGGAACGACGTGAAAGCCACCTTGATTCTGGGATGCCTGCTGATCCTGACCAATCTTCCAGCCTCGCACGCGCAGCAGCTTAAGTTTGGCGATCCGAACTACAAGCTGGTATCCGATCTCACCAACGATATCGGCTGGTACCAGATCACAGAGACGAGGGCGTGGGCGGTCAAGGATGGCGCAACCTTGGGCCTGAAAGGTGCGCGTTGCATGGCTACGCTCAACAAGCTTCGCGATGCTGGGGTTCCGGACACAACCATAGCCAACGTAAGGTATGACGCGCCCGAATTCAGACGGGGCCCTCATACGCTGGCCGAGATCCGCACATCGTGCGTGCATCTGGAGACCCTCGGCAAGATCAAATATTTTGAGAGATGGGCCAAGTTTGCGATGGCGGACACGCCCAATCTCAGCAAGGGAAGCTACGATGTTTCGTACTTTAAGAACTGCCTCCAGGCATACGACGAGATCGTCAAAGCCGGCGTCTCGCCCACGGCGCGTGTGCCCGACGATGTGATCAAGGGCGCGCCCTGGTCGGGGTCCATCGAGGAGTTGCGCAAGAAGTGGTGCGATGCCGGGTTCCACACGGCCAACGCCAAAACGGCGGCGAGCGAGGAGCCGTATCGCAGGGTGCTGGCGAACGACAGGCTCAAGGTCGCACTCACCTACCAGGAAGTGATATTGCCGGGCGGCGCGCGAACGACCAATCCTGAAAAGATGGCGGCAGTGTCGGTCTGGTTCGAGGACTTTTCCCCATCCAGATTCTGCAATGATGGACGCCAGATCCACAATCTGCGCCGTTATCAGTTTGGCAGTGACCAGAAGATCATCAAGACGACCGAACAGGACTATTGCGGCGGCGCCCCGCTCTCCGCGTATCGCTGAGCGGCCGGCGGAGGAGCGCCGGATGCCGACCTCGATTTCGAAAACGCGAGACTTATAACTTATTTAGCGATTGATCTATAGCATTGAAGAGTAGTCAAAAGGAGGCTACTTCAATGCCGAATGTGCATGGTATTGAATTCAATGCCAATCAGTCTGAGTTAGTCAAGGATATAGTTCGAGAGCTGCTCAAGGACGGTGGATGCGCCGTCTACGCGGTGCCGCACATAAAGCCAAATGGCGAAGTGCGGATGGTTTCGATGCCGACTGACTCGCGTCCTGGGCAACAACGCGGAGTTTTCCTGCGCATCAGGCCTGGAATCAACGAGGCTACGATCGTGCGTCCAATGAATGCAAAGGCAGGAGAGCCACTTACTAAGCTCACCAAGTTTTCCAAACCCGAACTGTTAGAAACAATCCGGATCTGGCGCACGCAAACAATGCCTGAGTCTCATAAGGAAACTGTAACTGCCGGCGTGTAATCTGCAACCAAGCAACGACAGATTCATTCCTCTACGAAAAAGTAATTGCGGCTGCCGCGATAAAAGCTGAGACCCGCCATTCTCTAGTCTAGGCGGGTCTCAGCTTGTCGGTTGGATCTATCGGATTGGCCCGGCTCTTACCTGGGTCTCGGGCCAGGACGCGGCGCTTGTCTGGTCTGCAACTGTTTTTGTTGTTGGGTGTGGCGCTGTTCCAACTGCTGCGTCTGTTGTTGGTGCTTTTGCTCTACTTGCTGCTTCTGGGGTGCGCTGGCCTTGGCGGATTTCTGGTCTTCCTTTTCTTGTTGCTGCTGCAATTTCTGATGTTCCGCATTCTGTTGCGCGGCCAGTTTCGACTGTTGTTGCTGGTACTTCTGGTCCAGCTTCGGGTCGCCTGTATTGGGAGTAGCCGCCTGGTGGGGTTGCAATTCGCTCGCGTGATTCGGAGTTGCCGGGTGTTCTCCGGCATTCGAGTTTTCCGGTGTGCGATTTCCGGCATTGCCGATTTCTCCACCGCGGGCCGGAGCGGGCTTATAGGGGGCGCCGGCTTCCTTCGAGGCAACCGCGTCCCGTCCGGTGAATTCTCCTGGCTTTGCTGTCGCCGCGATCGGAGGCTTGCCCTCGTTCGCCGACGCGCGAAGCTGCGGATTGGAGCGGGCGGTCTGAATATGCTGCGTCTGCGCCGCGACGGGTGGAATATGCCGTGCCTGCTCCACCCTCTGCTCTTCCGGAGTAGGTCGCGTCGTGATGCCGCCCTCGCCGCCGTTGTAGCTCACCCGGTTCACCGTGGTGTTGTTCACAATCACAGTGCGATCGATGTAGGTGTTGTGAATGATGGTCGTATTCACATGGACCACGGCGGTGTTATAGCGAAAGACCCCACCATCCCACCGTCCGCCGCCGAAGCCGACTCCGAAGTAACCGAAGCCGTAATTGATACCCCCGTAAAAGCCGACTTCCGTAGCCCAATAGCCCTCATGGAAGAGGAACGCGTTGTTTTCCCACCCCCACCAGGCTGGAGTCCACAAATAACCCGGCTCCGGGGCCAGAACCCAGGTGCCCGGCACCCAGTAGTAGCCATCGTCCGGGTCGTAAGCCCAGTAGCCTGGCGTCCAAAGGTAGCCGGCATCGGGACAAATCGGTTGTTCGTATACCGGCAATGCTGGCGGTCCAAACGAAACAGTGACCGCAACCTGCCCAATGACCGGTTGCCATGTCACCATTAACAACAAAGCGAGCAGCAAAACCCGAAGTGACAACTTCATCTTGAACGTCCTCTCTTCGCAAAATATTCAGCCCTACTAGAGTCCACATTGGCTTGGTGCTACAAAATCGCCAAGAGTGTAACAAATGGGTGCGGAAAGAACTGAGCGCAATTGGCCAGCTCATGACGGCTGGCCGGGCGCCGAAAACCCCAACGAAGGACTCGCAGCTTCTCTTAAACTGAAAAGAGGAGGTCCCCCCATGAGCGATGGCCGCGAAGAACGCGAAGAGCAGGAAAGGCGTCGAGAGCTGGAAAAGCAGGAGCACCGCCGAGATCGCTGGGAGGACCGGATTGACTATCCTCCCGTCGATGAGGGCGAACCTGAGCGCGGCGGTTCCTAAATTCTGGGCCCAATTTGGCAACAGGCCCATGCAGATCGCGTCCGAAGGCGTACACTTGTTAAGAGAGAAGCGTTTCTCTTCCCATAGTCAGCTCAATTTGATTCTTTCCGCGCCGGTCGAGCTCCGGCTCTTGCAGCAAACTCTCCACAACCGCAAATTAAGGCAAAGATGCGATCCGAGCTGGTTTATCGTGCAGGACTCAAGATAGAGAACAAGTTTCTGCTGTCTACCACCGTCATGCAAGCTGTCCGCAAGTTGCACATCAACTCCACCCGCACCGAGGACACCTCCAACCGCGTCCTGATCGATGTAGCGGAAGGCCGCTATGCTCACGGCGCGCTCCCGGAGATCGTGCCTCCGCCGGCCATTGACGTGTTGATCATCGCACCCGCCGTCTAGCAGTCTTCATCATTGAAATGGAAAGTATGGCGCGAGCTCTGCTCGGCACAGACTTGCAGATTTCTATGTAAAGAAGCACCGCGCAAAGGCGGCGGCCTGGTGGCGGGTCGGTTTGAAGAAATTCAACCTCAGGGGCTAAAGCCCCTTTTACTGTTGCAGGATTTATGTACGGGCTGACGTCTGTACCCTTCGGATTGAAGCCCGTACCCTTCGGACTGAAGTCAGTACCCTTCAAGCTGATCCACTACCAATAGCCTCAAATCCTGTGCAATCCCGTCGATCTCGAATACCATAAAGAACAGTTCTCACGGACGACTCGGCGAGAGCAGCCAACGACTATGTTGCCGATTGCCCATCGCCGCGCCGTCTTTCTCTGGACAATAGCCTTTTTTGCCACGGCGCTTTCTGCCCAGCAATACACCTTCCGCCAATACGGTCCCAGCGAGGGCCTTACCAATCTCGGCGTCAACTGCCTTCTGCAAGACCGCACAGGCTATCTCTGGGTCGGAACCGATAACGGTCTCTTCCGCTATGACGGCAACACCTTCCAGCCTTTCGGCCACGCGGAGGGACTGGAAGACACTGAGATCCGCTCCCTGGCCGAATCTCCCGAGGGCGTGCTCTGGGTAGCCACCCAAAATGGCATCGCCCGCCGCGCCGGCTCCGGCTTCCAACCGGTCGACACCGGCGCGAAGGGCCTGTTTCTTGCTATCGCCTTCGACCCTCGGGGCGACCTCTATCTCGAACACAATTCCGGCATCCTCCGCGGCCTGCGCGACGCCACGGGCGCATACCGCTTCACCATGATCGCTCCCGGCTCGATAGGCGGCATGTATCTGCATGGCGACGAGCTCTTTTTCCGCCGCGATGGCGACCTTTGGCGCTTAGCATCCGGCGTCACCGAACGCGTTGGCTCGCTCGCCGGCCTGCCCAACGATCGCTGGGGTTCCATCACTTTAGATACGCTGGGCAACCTCTGGCTGCGCAGCGCCGCCCGCCTCTACGAGTTGCCTCACGGCCAAATGCGTTTCGTCGACCGCTCCGAAGGCATCGCTCAGGCATCTGTAACCCGCCTCTTTGCCGATACGCACGGGCGTCTCTTTGTCTCCACCAACTCCGGTGTTGTCATTCTGGACGGGCCGAATCGGACGTATATCGATCCGCAACACGGCCTTCCCTCCGACGTGGCCGGTTCCGTTCTCGTCGACCGCGAAGAATCGCTCTGGATTGGATTGCGTGGAGGCGGCCTTGTCCGCCGTCTGGGCCACGGCGAGTGGCTCTCGTGGAAGAAGGCCGACGGCCTGTTGAACGACAGTGTCTGGTCCGTGCTCCACGACCAGAACGGACGTCTATGGGTAGGCACGAGCGGCGGCCTTAGCGTTTTTGGATCCGATGGCAAACTCGAGCACTCTTTCACCACCCATAATGGGCTGACCGGAGACAGCGTCTACGCCCTCGTCGCACTTCCTTCCGGGGAAGTGCTTGCCGGCACTGCTCCCGCGGGAGTAACCCGCTTCAGCCCGGACGGCGCCTTACTGCGCAGCTACGGTCCATCAACTGGATTGATATCCGACCAGATCAACGCCATGGCCATCGACGGCCAAAACCGTCTGTGGGTCGCTGCCGCTGCCGGCGGCTGCTACCGCAGCATTTCCCCGATTGACGATTCGAACTTGAAATTCGAGCGCATCCAAATCGCGGGCGTTCCCTCCGACGCCTACTTTTACGACATCCGCATGGACCAAGCCGGCATCGTGTGGATCGCTACCTCCAGTGGCCTGCTCCGCTTCGACGGCGGCCAGTGGCGGGTCTTCACCAAAGCCGATGGTCTCAAGTCCTCAGATCTGGTGAGCCTCGCCCTGGGCCACAACGAAATCTGGATCGCCAATCGCGACGCGCTCGGCATAGCTCGCCTCCGCTTTCAAGGCGACAAGGTGGAAGTCACCAACATCACCCAGCACGACGGCCTTTCCTCCGACCTCGTCTATGCGCTCGCCTTCGACCACGCAGGACGCCTCTGGGTCGCCACCGACAACGGTATCAACGTCCTCGACCAAGGCCGCTGGCGCAACTACGGCACGGAAGATGGCCTGATCTGGGATGACGGCAACGACCATGCTCTTTCGGTCGATCAGCAGGATAACGTGTGGATTGGAACCGCCCGCGGCCTGTCACGTTATTCTGCGCCACCCTATGCCATTCCAAACTCCCCATCGGCCGTTGTCCTCACTTCAATCCACGGCGTTTCGCAGGAGTTTCAGGCCCTGGATCATCCAACGTTATCCCATGCCCAAAATTCGCTTCTGATCCAATTCAGCGGGTTGAATTTTTCCGCTGAAGCTCGTACCCGTTACCGTTATCGTTTGCTGGGCTCGAAGTCAGCGTGGACTGAAACGGGCGAACGGAGTGTCCACTTCGAAGGGCTGCCGGGCGGCAGCTATGTCTTCGAGGTAATCGCCGCCGGCCCTAACGGCCTGTGGAGCCCGGCGCCGGCCCGTTTTGCCTTTTCCGTTCAGCCGCCCTTGTGGCTAACCTGGTGGTTCCTCCTGGCCTGCGCGATTGTGGCTTTGCTCCTTGCGCGCGCCTTCTGGCAACATCGCGTGCGAGCCCTGGTAGCTCAGAAGGAGTTCCTGGAGCAGCAGATCATCGAGCGCACCGCCGAGTTGCGCGAAAGCCATCGCCGGCTCGAAGAGATCGCCTATTACGATGCGCTGACCTCGCTGCCCAACCGGCGCATGTTCACAGAGCAGTTTCGCTCACGGCTGGCCATCGCGCGCCGTCACGGCACACCCTTCGCGCTGCTGCTCATTGACCTCGACAATTTCAAGCAAACCAACGATTCCTTCGGACACGATGCAGGTGACGCAGTCCTCTCCGAAGGAGGAATGTTGCTACGCAACGCCGTCCGAGAGTCCGACTGCGTTGCCCGTCTCGGGGGCGATGAATTCGCAATCCTGCTCGTCAGCCCTATCGATCCGGCCGGCATAGCGATGGTCGGCCACCGAATCGTCGACAGCCTCCGGGGCGGAATCCCTTTCAAAGGATCGACCCTGCACGCAAGCTGCAGCGTCGGGGTCGCCGTGTATCCAGCCGAAGGAGATACTCAGGAAAGCCTGTATAAATCCGCGGACATGGCCCTCTACGAAGCCAAGCGCAAGGGCGGAAATACCTGGCACCGCTTTGACCCGGGGTTGGCTGACGAATCCGGGACTGCCTCCCGCGAAGCAAGCAATACCTAGACCATTTACGCCAGATTAGGTATTCCTTCAGACTTGGCTGGCATAGCGCGAAAACAAGTTATAGAGTCCTCTTGAACAGCGTTGTAGCCAGCAAAAGAGAAACGATTCCAAACGTAAAAAGGAAGATCAGATCGAAGCGGATTGCGACCAATCCGCCATCCTTGAGCAGAATAGCCTTGAAACCGTGCACTGCATACGTAAACGGATCGCATAGGGCGATTACTTTCAGCCAGGGTGGAAGCCCCGACACTGGCGAGATTGCTCCGCTGGGAAAGAACAGCAGGGTGTTCAGCACGCCAAACATGGCACGCGGCACCAGTGGATCCTCGACGCGTACCATCATCAAGAACATCATCCCGTTGAAGGCGATCGAAGTCGAGACGATCATCAGCAGCAAGAGCAGTGCCGACATGGGATGAAAGATCACTCCCAGCCCAGCGAAGAGCGTTCCAATCACGGTGAGACAGATGCCGGACAGGACAGCCTTGATCGTGCCGGCAAGGTTCAATCCCATCACTAACTCCAGCTTGGTGATCGGAGTGACAAGATAGCCTTCGTGAATGCCGCGTGCCTTGTCGTCGATATACAGCATGCCGCCGCCAATCATGACTGCGACATACATTGCAAGCGCCACGGAGCCTGATAGCAGATACTTCATGTACTCGACATACGGATACAGCTCGACGATCTTCAATGCAACCGACTGCACCACCATGGGTTGAATCTGCGGAGCGTTCAAGGCATCGACCAGGGACTGCATCTCCGCCTCCAGCGAACCGCTCATCGTCTGATCAGTGTTGTCGACCACGAGGCCAATCGCCGGAGAATCACCGGCCAGGACCCGCCGCGAATACTGTGCGGGAATGATGACCGCGCCGTCGATCTTGCCTGTGCGCACATCTTCGCGGGCCTGTTGCTCGTTGTCGTAGTTGACCGTGGTAAAGGTGCGGATGTTCACCGCAATCGCCTGAAAAGCCTCATGAATATTCAGCGCCTGCGAACCGTGATCGTTGTCAACCACGCCCATCGTCGCATTGCGAATCTTACCTCCGAAAGCATTGCCCAGGATCACCAACTGCACCAGCGGCAACATCATCGAAACCATCATCAACGCAGGCGAGCGGAAGAACTTCCGCATCTCCCGCTCCACAATCGCAAACATTCTCGTCATGGCTGCATCCCCGGCCGCGGAGGCATCACAAACCCCAGCGCTTTCACCTGTTCATCGCGCAATTGACGCCCTGTGTAGTAGACAAAAACGTCATCCAGCGTGGTGTTTTGCACGCTCAAGCCCTTGATTGTTTCGCCGCTTGCGACAGCCATCTCGACAAGCTGCGTGGTTGCGAGGGGGCCGTCGGAAGTGAGCAGCTTGTACATTCCGTTGGCGTGCGATTCAACCGAGGTCACGCCCGGCAGCCGCTCCAATCGCTCTTGTAACTCTGCCGATTCGTGGCCCAGCTGCACCTCAACTACACTGCTGCCCGGCACTGTGGCCTTCAACGCCAGCGGAGTGTCGAGCGCAACCAGATTGCCATGATCCACAATGGCAATGCGGTCGCAGAGCCGGTCGGCCTCGTCCATGTAATGCGTCGTAATCAGGATGGTGAGGCCGCGTGTCTCCTTCAGCTTGTTCAACATCTCCCACACAGCCACGCGCGACACGGGATCGAGGCCGGTCGTCGGCTCGTCGAGAAAAAAAATCTGCGGTCCATGCACCAGGCCGCGCGCAATCTCCAACCGCCGCCTCATGCCTCCAGACAATGTCTTGGTCTGCGCATGACGCCATTTTGTGAGATCCACAGCTTCAAGCAACTCATCGATACTCTTCTCGCGCTTGGCCTTGGGGACCTCGTAGAGCTTGGCGTAGATCGACATGTTTTCTTCGACGGTTAGATCGATGTCGCTGGTCAGCGCCTGCGGAATCACGCCAATCACGCGCCTTACCGCGTCCGGCTCTTTGGCGACATTGTGGCCTGCAATGATTGCCTTTCCACTGGTAGGCGGAATCAAAGTTGTCATCATGCGAATCAGCGTGCTTTTGCCCGCACCATTCGGGCCCAGCAGGCCAAAGATCTCGCCATCTTCAACGTTGAAAGTGATCCCTTTGACGGCCTCGAAGTCGCCATATCGCTTGACGATATTCTCGACCGCGATCATCGTTTTTGGTTGAGCGCCATTCATTGCTTCACCAGCTTGTCTTTGGGGATATAGACTTCGGCCAGCATCCCCGGCACATAGCTCTCGCCCGGATTTGGAATCAGCAGCTTCAGGCGAATGGTTTCAATATCGCGCTTGCGACGGCTCACATCGCGCTGCGTGGCGAAGTCGCCTTCGGCAGACTTGGCGATCACCTTGCCCTGGAGGGTAGCGCCGCTCGGCATAACCACGCGCAGGCTGTCGCCCAGCTTCACAGCGTCGGCTTCGGTCTCCGGCAATGGCGCGTAAATCCAGGTCTGCGTCAGGTCGGTGACAGTTACAATCGGCGTGCCTGCCGCTACTACTTCACCCTGCCGTGCCGCTCGTACATTCACCTTGCCCGAGATCGGCGAAACAATATGCGAGTAATCCAACTGCACCCGCGCTTGATTCAGCACAGCCTGCGCATTGTCGAAATCGCTGCGCGTTGCTGCGACCGTCTTAGCAGCCGCTTGTGCCTGAATCGTATTCGCAGTGGCCACTTTGAGCATAGCCTGCGCCGCGGCTACATTCTCTTTCGCCGATTCAACCGCTGCTTGCGTGGCTGCGAGTGAAGTCACCTGTTCTTCCTGCGACTGCTGGCTGACGATACCTTGCTTGGCCAGCGCGACGGCCCGCGAAGTATCCGCCTGCTGATGCTCATATAGCGCCTGGGCCTGCATCAATGCGGCCTGCGCGGCGCGCACCTGCGCCTCGGCGTTGATCACCTGGCTCGAAGTTCCACCCAGCGTCTGCCGCTCGGTGTCGCCGGCGCCTTGCAGCTTGAATTTTTGGCTGGATGCAGACGCTTCGGCAGCCACGCGCGCCGCGGCGAGGTCGTCGCTCTGAATGGTTGCGATCAACTGCCCAGCTTTGACGTCGTCGCCTTCGTCTACCGTAAGCGTCTCGATGCGCCCTGGAATGCGTGAGCTTACGACTACTTCATTCGCGTCGACTGTGCCTATCAACTGCAGATCGCTGGAACGCTTGGTCGTAAAGAAATACCAGCAGAGCGACATTACAAACAGTACTCCGAGGATGATTAGAATTCTGTTCCGTGGATTCATGATCACTTTCTCCGTAACTGAAACTCTTGAATCGCCGGCATCGGCATGGCCGCAAGTACACGCTTGGCCAGGCGCGCCCCGTGCGCCCGGTCCTTGAACAATGCATTCGCCAGGAACTCGACTGCCGCTACGCGCCGCATCTTCAAAGCATCGAGATCAAAAGGGTTGAAGGGCAGCACGGCCTGTATCATCGGCGCGCTCAAGAAATAAAAAACATTAGCCCCAAAGATCGAATACAACACTTGAAGCGCATCCACCTTACACAGCTCGCGCCTCTTGATTCCCTCGTCCACAGCCCTCTGCATCTTTTCCATCAGCGGCTTGAATGCGCCTTGAAAAACCAGAGGCGGGGCTCCGCCTTCCTCGCGGTGGAATCTCACCATCTCCTGTTGCAGCAAGCTCTGAAATTCGCGTTTGGTCAAGATGCGATCGAAGTGGTTCAGCGCCGTGCGCAGCAGCCGCTCGCCGGCACTGTACGAAGGGTCGAGCGCTGCCAGCGCATCTCCGACGACATTTTCTGAGACCGCTTCAATCGCCGCGGAATACAACCCCTTTTTGCTCTTGAAGTAGTAGTAGAGGAGCGCTTTGTTTGCGCCCGCGGACTCTGCGATGGCCTCGGTCCGCGCCCCCGAGAGGCCATGCGCGCTGAACTCGCGAATTGCCGCAGCGAGGATTGCCTTGCGCGTCTGCTCGGCTCGCTCGCTTTGGCTCGGTTTTGAGATTTCTTCTGTCATTGATTAACTGTTTAGTCAATATTAGCATCGGCCTGATCCTATTTGTCATTTCGCGATTGAAAATTGAAGCCAACTCGGGTATATCCGCATTACCATCGGAGACACGAGTTCTGCACCGCAGTGAATTGGAAGGGGAAGACCGATGGGACGCGAAGCAAGCTGCCATTGCGTTTGGGCAGGCCAGCCGGGGGAGTGCAAAGTATTACTTGAAACAAACGAGCTGGTCGTGCGCGGCGCCATCCGCCTAAGCGTCCCCATCGCATTGCTCAGCCGTGTGAGGGTCGAGGGTGAACAGCTTTTCTTTCGCGCCGGAGAGGATGACGTAGTCCTAAACCTTGGCGCCAATCTCGCCCAGAGCTGGGCAAAGAAGATAGCAGCCCCGCCGCCAACGCTCGCCGCAAAGCTTGGAATCTCCAGTTCCACTCAATTAATGTTGATCGGCGAATTCGAAACCGAAGAATTGAAGGCCGCAATCGCCGAAGCCGGTGCAACCGAGGGCAAAGACGTCAACCTCATCCTCGCTCTGGTGAGGACAAATGCCGATCTGAACTACGCGTTGGATCGCTATGCTGCATTCGCCAACAAGCCGCCTATCTGGATCATCTATCCCAAAGGCCCAACCAAGCCTCTCAAGGAATCCGAGATTCGCAGCACGCTGCGCCAGGAAGGCTTTATCGATACCAAAGTGGCCTCGGTGTCGCAGACCCTCACCGCCTTGCGCTTTAACAAGCGTGCGTTGTCCAAGGTCTGATTGCGGAACACGCTTCAATGCGAGAAGGACGGGCCGATCATTTGCATCGAGACACGCTCGATCCGGTTGCGTCCACTTTGCTTGGCTTTGTAGAGGGCTCGGTCCGATGCCTCGATCAGTACCGCCGGCGAGCCGGCTTCGGGAAAAGCGTAGCTTGCAATCCCGATACTGATGGTGAGAAATCCGCAAATCTGTGTTTCATTTCTGATCTTGAGGGCACCGATGGCCTCCTGCATGCGCGCGGCAACGGCCTCTGCATCTTCTCTGCTGGTCGCCGGCAAGATCACCGCGAACTCCTCGCCTCCGTAGCGCGCTACTAGATCACCGCTGCGCGCCGCCATTCCGCGCAGCGCGGCAGCAACGTCGATCAGGCAGCGGTCTCCGTAAGGATGGCCGTAGGTATCGTTCAGGTTCTTGAAGTAGTCGAGGTCGATCATCATCAGAGAGAGCGGATAATGCGTGCGCATGGCGCGATGCCACTCCGCCTCCAGGGTCTGGTCGAAGCAGCGCCGGTTGGCGATCTGGGTCAATCCATCCTGGAGCGAAATCTCCTCCAGCCTGTCGCGCGCCAGTTGCAACTCCTGTTGCGCCTGGATATAGCGCATTTGCAGCACAGTGGTGCGAATCCCGTAACAAGCCAATCCAACCCCGACTGCGATTACGCCGATAAGGAAGTGAGGCCGCATCACAATGATGCCCAACGACAACAGCGCAACGGTAAAGTAGATCGGACTGGCGTTGTCGATGAAGAGGACCAGGGGACTCTTGCGCGTATTGGTCAGCGCTTCGTCGTGCTGGGCAGCCGGCAGACGCACGATCAGCAGCGCCAACAGCAGAAATGCGCCATCGACAACCGCAGTGGGCGAAGATTTGCCATTTGTGACGATCTGGAAGTGGTTGTAAACAGCCACCCCAACTCCATACGCCGTCAGGTAGAAGCATAGGGTTCGATAGAAGCGATGTTCTTCGCCTTCCTTGGCCGTGGCCAGAAGGCGCAACACGCAGCTGCCGGCCAGAACTGCGTTTTCGACGTTGTACGTCAGCACCAGCAAAGCAATTGGGATGGGCTGAATCGCAGCCGTCGAAAAGGGAAGCTCCGAAAAAATCGTTGTGTAGGCCAGGTAGCCGGCAAAGATGGCCTGCACAGCGTCGAGCCAGGAGAAAAGCGGAATGCGCTGCCGTTCCACCGGCGTGGAGAGGGCAATGAGAATCGGCACACCGTAGAAAAAGAAGGCAAAATCCGATCTCGAGGCGATATCGAAGGGAATATGCTGAAATACGTCTTCCCACCCAGACAGCACGGTGCCGAAAATCCAGATAACCAAGCCTGTTGCAAGCAACATCCACAGCATCCGCGCTCGCCCAGCAATACCGCGGGCGCGCCAAACACAGGCAGTCAGCGCAAGCAGGGGAGCCGAGATCTGAAAGATATAGTTGGCGCCCGCGGCAACTAACCGAGGAGATTGGTTGCACGCCGCGTCCAGGCAAAATAATCCGACGGCGAATAAGAGCAGATATCGCAGCCTGGGTCCCGGGCCCTGCATTTCAGTTCTCCATTTCCTGTGCCAGCGCGGACTACACCCCACGTTTCTCTGAAAATCGAACAATGGACGCAGTCTTGTCTGGAATGCTTGCACAAATCCAGCCGAAGGACCAGCATCTTACTCGTGAAAATTAGAGACGCTGCCTATTTTGAGCCTGTTTTGAGCGCGCGGCAAGAGCTGGTCACAGTCCCTACCGCCGGCCAGCCCACGCGGATCGCTTCTTGGTCACTGAAGTCAGTTTGCCGGTAATGGCAAACTTGCGCCGCTCGACGGGTGTCGAAAGCACCACGCTGGTCACGGGATTTCCATAGGGCAGCAGCGCCTCGATCAGCGCCTCCAGGCTCTCCATCGACGTGGTCGTCACCTTGAGTAGAAACGCGTCGCCGCCGGTGAGGTGGTGGCACTCCCGAACCTCTTCAAGGGTCTGCACAAACTCCGTCAGGCGGAAGTAGTGCTGCCCGTCGCAGGTCATGCGAATGAAGGCGAGCACTTCGAGGCCGAGCGACTCGCGGTCCATCTCTACGGTGTATCCGCGCAGGATGCCAACCTCTTCCATCTGCTTCATCCGCTCTGCGGTCGCCGTCGCGCTCAGCCCGACCCGCCGCGCCAGTTCCGCAGTCGAAAGCCGTGCATTGTCTTGCAGCTCGGCCAGCAGGCTTCGCCCGAAACTATCCATTAATGCCGTGGAATCCATTGCCATAGCAATTTATCTTAGTGGATTCCATTCTCTCAGCCAAGCGTCACCGCGTAACTTGTCTGTACCCGGAATGACCGGTGGCCTACCATCGAAAACATGGAATCAGTAGTCCAGTCGGCCCAGCTTCCTCTGAACGGCCAGCCACTTACGCTCTCCGAAATCGAATCTGTCGCAGCCGGTCAGCGCCCAGTATCCCTTGCTGCAGAAGCCCTTGCCCGCCTAGCTCAAAGCCGCCAGGTGATCGAGTCCATCCTCGAAACTGGACAGACCGTTTACGGCGTTAACACTGGCTTTGGCAAGCTGGCCGATGTGCGCATTCCCGCCGATCGCCTTGCCCAGCTTCAGACGAATCTGGTTCGCAGCCACGCCTGCGGGTTGGGCGAGCCGCTCAGCGAAGCTGAATCCCGGGCCATGCTGCTGCTGCGCGCCAACGTGCTTGCCAAGGGGCACAGTGGCGTGCGTCCTGAGCTCGTTCACTTGCTGGTCGCGATGCTCAATGCTGGCGTGCACCCCATCATTCCTGCCAAAGGCTCGGTTGGAGCAAGCGGCGATCTGGCCCCGCTTGCCCACCTTGCCCTGGTGGTCATTGGCGAAGGCGAAGCTATCTACTCCGGCGTTCGGCAACCGGGCGCAGAGGCTCTTGCTGCCGCAGGCCTCGCGCCGCTTCCGCTGGCCGCCAAGGAGGGTCTGGCTCTGCTCAACGGAACCCAGGCCATGACCGGCGTCGGAGCGCTTGCCGTAGTCCACGCTGCCCGACTGACTGAGATCGCCGACCTCGCCGGAGCCATGTCCCTCGAAGCGCTCATGGGCACCCCGGTAGCCTTTGACCAGCGCATTCACCAGGTGCGCCCGCACGCTGGGCAAATTGCTTCCGCGGCGAATCTTACAGCGATTCTGGAGGGCAGCGAAATCCGCCAGTCTCACCTTTCCAACGATCCACGCGTGCAGGATGCCTATTGTCTGCGCTGCATGCCTCAGGTCCACGGCGCCGTGCGCGGGGTTCTTGCCCACGTTATCCAGATTCTCGAAACCGAATCCGGCTCCGCTACCGACAATCCGCTGGTTTTTCCTGAAGCGAAGTCAGGGCAGGGAACTGACGCAGAAGTACTAAGCGGCGGCAACTTCCACGGCGCTCCGCTCAGCTATGCCTTCGACTATGCCGCGATCGCTCTCACCGACTTGGCCAGCATCAGCGAGCGCCGCATCGACCGCCTCATCAATCCCGACATCAATGAGGGCCTGCCCGCTTTTCTCTGCGCCGACGCCGGTTTGTCTTCGGGCTACATGATTGCGCATGTCACGGCCGCTGCTCTCCTCAATGAATGCAAAGTCCTTGCCCATCCTTCCAGCACTGACTCCGTGCCGACCTCGGGCGGCAAGGAAGACCATGTCTCGATGGGAATGACAGGCGCACTCAAGCTGCGCCAGATCGTTGAGAATCTCGAGCATATCCTGGCTATCGAGATGATGTGCGCCGCGCAGGGTCTGGATTATCGCCAACCGCTGCAGCCGAGCCCAGCCGTTGCCCGCGCCCATGCCAGAATTCGCGCCGTCGTCCCGCACCTTGATGAAGATCGCATTCCGGCTCCGGACATCGAGGCTATTGCGACCCTGATTCGGAAAGGCGTCTTGGTTGTTCGACCAACTAAAACGACGACATCGTTTATTCGAGGATCGTTATGAGGCCTGGGCAAAGAAGAAACCAGTCAAGTAAAGCTTCCCCGTCGTCAAATGCGTACCAATCCATCTGCAATTGCCGAGTCAGGAAAGTCCATGAAAAAGGCGTTCCAAATCCTGATAGGGATATTTCTGATTGCGCCTGTCTGCCACGCGCAGGCTCGCTGGTGCGCGGTTACTGGTCACGCAGCAAACGATAAATTGATCTATCCGCCCATCGCCCGCGCCGCTCGAGTTTCGGGAGTCGTGATCAGCCGTATGACAAATCTGCCTTCTGGGCAAGTCACGAATATTGAGACAATCTCGGGACCAATCATGCTCCAGCGCGCGGCGAGTGATCAACTCACGAAGTGGACAATTCATACCGATACCAAAGGCGAAGATCCGTGTATAAGCCTCGCGATCATCGATTTCAGTTTTGGCGATTTAACCTCACCAAATCCGAATCTGCCCACGCCTCGGGGCATCATGCGTGTTTCTATTGTGACGGAAATCCTTGTCCTCTCTGATCCTGCAAGCAGGCTTGGCAAGAGGCATTGGTGGTACCGAAAATGACTCGCCTCTCACGTCATCTCCATCTCGCGCGCCAAAATCCTGTCGTACTCACAAAGTGATTCATATTCGCCGGAATCAGAGTTCTGCCATAGCTCTTTTCATGGATTCGAAGGCTTCGGTGGATTGGCCGGAGCTGGCGTAGTACTGCCCGCCGGTGGAGTGGTAGCAGGCTTTGCCGCTGGCTTGCGCTTCTTCACAGCTGGCTTCTTTGCCGGGGCAGGAGCTGGAGGCGGAGGAGGTGCTACTGGACAAACCGGAACCGGCTGGGTCTTCAACGCAACTTGCAGCGAGCCAATTTGCTTCTCCTGGGCGGCTGCTGTGTCCTGCATCTGATCGGACAGCGCCTGGCGCGCCTTCTCCAGATCGACCTGGGCATTCTGCAGCGCGGTGAACTGATCTCCGGGAGCTGCAATCCGGGCGCCGTCCACAACGCGAAGCAGAACGTCATACAGGGCGTTGATATTCCGCTCGACAGGCAGCACCTTGGTTATCGTGCCGGCGTCCGCTTCCACCAGCAGCGGCGGCAGCGTTGATTGCAGATCCTTCTGGATCGAGCTGACATTGACCCCTGCCTCGTCACGCACCGATCCCTTCTTCCATTTCTCCAGTTGCACCCCCGCCACAGCCTGCTGCAAGCCATCCAGTGAGGGCTGCAACACAGCAGAAGGGCGAGGCCCCGCATTGCGGGCTGGCGCAGAGGCTGCATTCGGGTTCGCTGCGGTGTTGCCCGGCGCGGTCTGGCTTGGAGCAGGCTGGCTCGGCGTACTGCTACCGCTGGCAGGCGGCGCCTGTCCCAAGCAGGAGGTAGCGGCCATGGTCAAAAGAAAAGCTGCGTGAGAAATGCGCATGGTTTGTATATTCCTGGGCTTGCAGGTTGAAAAATCTCGAAAATCTTAACCCAATGACGACCGTCAAAGTGAGCAATTTGAGAAGCAGGCTGCAATCTCCCAGCCTGCCGCCAATCCCTCTGCGAGAACCCGGCAACACCCATGTATACAATTACCAGCTAATCCTCGACCACCGTTCCCTGGTGGAAAACAATCTTCCATCCATCGCCGATGTGCCGCCAGATCGTCGACCTGCGCGTGACGCGAGCCTTTTCTGAGCCAGAGTCCTGGACCAGTGTGTAGGTTAGCAAATACACATCCTCGGCCAGCCTCTGGCAACGAAAGCCTTGCGTCTCCCAAACCTCGGCATGGGGCGCGGAGAAGCGCTTCTCCAGCTCGTCCAGCACAAACTTCCGCGAATAGCGCCGTCCCGAGGCTCCAACCTCCCAGAAGTCCTGGTCCGTCATCTTCTCAAAGCCGGCTCTGGTTGTTCCAAATTCGCTCCGGTGAAAGATGGGCTCCCGGCTCGCAAGCTCATCTAGAATCCCAGCCAGTTCCGGAGCGGTAGCAGGCTCTGGCTCAATCTCTTCCATCCGGAGTCCAGGCGTGCTCATGCAGGAATTGTAGCCGCCGGGTCACTTCACCTCAAATCCGCATCACATCCACGATCAAGCAATCCTGCTGAATCGGGGTCAAGAATCCCGAGAAAAGTCAGCACAAAAAGAAGCCGAAATCACCGCATAACCGTATTTACTAAAGAATATAGGGCAGCCAATTTCATGATCTCGAAACCGAATTACGAAAAGGTGCAAAATTCGGTTCTGTCAGCAAAATGCGTCCTTCTCGTGTTTTACTGCGTAAATCGCTAAACTAGAAGGGTTTAGGCCGTTTGGAGGTGGCCGGAAGCCAAGTTTCGGCTGGCTTGTCGAGCCGCATTTTGCTATTGATTTTTGAAGAAAAAATCCCTAAAATAAGAGACTCATAGCTTTCCAGCCCGCTTGTCCGTTATGCAGGTCCAATCAAGCCCCCTTCGCTCCCGTGATTGCGGTCGACCTCAGGATGGACATACGACGGAAGCTGGTAATTTGAAAGTCACCTTTCCAATAGAGGGAAAAAATCGATGGCAAAGCGTCGTGGTAATCCGAATTGGGGCAAACCCGAGCCGATCGGGCCGGTAGTGCCTACTGTCACCTCCTTCGAGCAGATCGTCAAGGAGTTCAAACTGACCCCGGATCAGTACATCCGCTCCACCCGGCTCCGCGAATGGGCCCGCCGTAACCGGAACAGCAAGTATATTCCGGAGGCCCTGCTCGAGGCCTGGGGCTTCGAAATCGAGTCCACCCTTTAAAGAGTGACTTTAACAAGCCTCTGCAAGGCACTCATTGCAATCAAGTAACCGTAATCAAAGGCGCCGCTCCCGATCCATGGGCCGGCGCCTTTTTATGGTTCCAGAGCGTTTCACGCCCCTCAGGGAGCCGTCTCAGGTACCGGGGCTTGGGTTTTTGCTCCATCGCTATAATAAAGACAGTGCGCTGAGACTTCTAAGGACGGGGCTACGGGTAGACGCGCGGAAGAACTCACTCGGCCAGTGTGGCCGGATGTCTTCGGCTTCTTGCCGGTATTGCGACCTGGCCGCGTTCAGGGCCATCAGAGGGACATGACGAAAACCAGACAGCATCCTCTTGAAAAGATTCTGCAGAGCCGCATCGCCATCATCGATGGAGCGATGGGCACGACGATCCGCACCTATGGCATGACGGAAGCGGATATCCGCGGAGACCGCTTCAAGGACTCGAAGAAGGACCTGCTGAACAACGGCGACATCTTCTCGCTGACCCAGCCGGCGATGATCTGCGACATCCACCGGCGTTTTCTGGAGGCGGGGGCGGACATCATCGAAACGAATACTTTTGGCGCGACGAGCATTACGCAGAGCGAGTTTTTTGTGGACGACCCGCGTGAGCACGGCGGCCGAAAGGACCCGGAGTTCTATCAGAAGACGCTGGAAGACCCGTTTCTGAACAACCTGGCGTGGGATATCAATGAGCAGTCGGCGCGGCAATGCCGGGAGTGGGCGGATCGCGTGGGCAGCGCGACCGGGCGGCAGCGATTTGTGGCGGGAGCGATCGGGCCGCTGACGGTTTCTCTGTCGAACTCGCCGGATGCGGACGATCCGGGCTTTCGCGTGGTGACTTTCGACCAGGTGAAGGCGGCTTACGCGCATCAGATTCGCGCGCTGATTGCGGGCGGCTCGGACATGCTGTTGGTGGAGACGATCTTCGACTCGCTGAATGCGAAGGCGGCGCTGGTGGCGATCCGCGAAGTCTATGACCAGGATGGGCTGAAGGCGAGCGGCAAGGAGCTGCCGGTAATGATTTCGGCGGCGGTGGGACGCGGCGGCGAGACGCTGATCTCGGCGCAGACGACGGAGGCTTTCTGGAATGCGGTGCAGCATGTGAAGCCGCTGTCGGTGGGACTGAACTGCTCGCTGGGGCCGGACCTGATGTATCCCTTTCTCGAAGAGCTTTCGGAGAAGGCGGATGTGGCGATCTCGTGCTACCCGAATGCGGGTCTGCCGAATCCGCTGTCGGAGACGGGCTTTGACCTGGGGCCGGCGGACATGGCGCGGTACCTGAGCGATTTCGCGCGCGGCGGGTTGATCAATATCGCCGGCGGATGCTGCGGTAATACGCCGGAGCACATTGCGGCGATTGCCAAGGCGCTTGAGGGCAAGCCTCCGCGCAGGCTGGGCGAGCATGAGGGCGAGAATGGGGTTGCTGCGTGAGCGTGGCCGAAACGAAGCCCTTACGACTTTCCGGATCGCAGCCCTTCACGCAGCAGCCCGGCGTCTACATCATGATCGGCGAGCGGACCAATGTGGCCGGTTCGCCGAAGTTTGCCCGGCTGGTGAAGGAAGGCAAGTTTGAAGAAGCGGTGAGCGTGGCCCGGCAGCAGGTGGAGAATGGCGCGAACGTTCTCGACATCTGCATGGACGAGGGCATGATCGACGGCGTGGCGGCGATGACGCGCTTTCTGCAACTGCTGGCAAGCGAGCCGGAGGTGGCCAAGGCGCCCTTCATGGTGGACTCGTCGAAGTGGGAGGTCATCGAGGCTGGCCTCAAGTGCCTGCAGGGCAAGGGCATTGTCAACTCGATCTCGCTGAAGGAAGGCGAAGAAAAGTTTCGCGCCAATGCCGCGACGGTGATGAAGTATGGAGCCGCGGTGGTGGTGATGGCCTTTGACGAGCAGGGCCAGGCGGCGACCTACGAAGACAAGATTCGCATCTGTGAGCGTGCTTACCGGATGCTGGTCGATGAGCTTGATTTCCCGCCGGAAGATATTATCTTCGACCCCAATATTCTCACGGTCGCGACCGGCATGGAGGAGCACAACAACTACGCGCTGGACTTTATCAATGCCACGCGATGGATCAAGGAAAACCTGCCGCATGCCAAGGTCTCGGGCGGCGTCTCGAATATCTCATTCAGCTTTCGCGGCAACAACAAGGTGCGCGAGGCGATGCACTCAGCGTTTTTGTATCACGCCATAGCTGCGGGCATGGACATGGGCATTGTCAACGCAGGCATGCTCGAAGTTTATGAGGAGATTGAGCCTGAGCTGAAGGTGCTGGTCGAGGATGTGCTGCTGAATCGCCGTCCTGACGCGACGGAACGGCTGGTGGAGTTTGGCGAGGCGCTGAAGCATGTTGGCGCGGTAGTGAATGAGAAGAAGGCTGAGGAGTGGCGTCATGGGACGGTTGAAGAGCGGCTTTCTCATGCGCTGGTCAAGGGCATCGACGCCTATATTGAGATCGATACCGAAGAGGCGCGCGTCAAGCTGGGCCGTCCGCTGCTGGTGATTGAAGGCCCGTTGATGGACGGCATGGGAGTGGTGGGCGATCTGTTTGGAGCGGGCAAGATGTTCCTGCCCCAGGTGGTGAAATCGGCCCGCGTGATGAAAAAGGCTGTGGCGCATCTTACGCCTTTCATGGAAGCCGAGAAGCTGGCCATGGAAGCGGCTGGGCAGGTGGTCAAGGCGCAGGGCAAGATTGTGCTGGCTACTGTCAAGGGCGACGTGCACGACATTGGCAAGAACATCGTGGGTGTGGTGCTGGCTTGCAACAACTACGAGGTCATCGACATGGGCGTGATGGTGCCATGCGAGAAGATTCTCGAACGCGCCAAAGCAGAGAAGGCGGACCTGATCGGCCTGAGCGGATTGATTACGCCCTCGCTCGATGAGATGGTGCATGTGGCCAAGGAGATGGAACGGCAGGGATTCAAGCTGCCTCTGCTGATTGGCGGCGCGACTACGAGCCGCGCGCATACTGCAGTGAAGATTGCCCCGCACTATAGCGAGCCGGTGGTGCATGTCCTCGATGCGAGCCGCGCCGTGCCGGTGACGACGAGCCTGCTGAGCGACGATGGCAAGGCGGAGTTTGTGGCGCAGCATCGTGCCGACTACGAGGCGCTGCGCAGAGCTCATGCGGCGCCGAAACAAACGCTGGTTTCGCTTGATACGGCGCGCTCACGAAGGACCCCGATCGAGTGGCGCGCGGAGGATATTCCCGCGCCTTCATTTACTGGCGTGCGTGTGCTCGACGACTTTCCATTGGCGACGCTGCGCGAGTTCATCGACTGGACGCCCTTCTTCCATACCTGGGGCATGAAAGGTGTTTATCCGCGCATTCTGGAGCACGCGGAGCATGGCGCGCAGGCGACGCAGATCTTCAACGAAGCCAATGCGCTGCTGGATCGCATGGTGGAAGAAAAGCCGATTACGGCGCGCGGCGTTTACGGATTGTTTCCAGCGAGCGCTGTCGGCGACGATGTGGAACTGTATACGGACGAGACGCGCGGGACAATGCTGACGCGATTCCACTTTCTGCGCCAGCAGGCGAACAAGGAAGGCAGTGAGCCTTGCCGGTCGCTCGGCGACTTTATCGCGCCGAAGGAGACCGGGCTGCCAGACCATATTGGTGCGTTCGCCGTGACCAGCGGCATCGGCCTGAAGGAGCTGTGCGATCGCTTCCGGGCACAGAACGACGACTACAACGCGATCATGGCCGAGGCTGTGGCCGATCGCCTGGCGGAAGCCTTTGCCGAGTGCCTGCACAAGCGGGTGCGGGATGAGTGGGGCTACGGCTGCGTGGAGAATCTTAGCCCTTCGGAGTTGATCCAGGAGAAGTATCGCGGGATCAGACCTGCGGCGGGTTACCCGGCTTGCCCGGATCACACGGAGAAGGGCACGCTGTGGAATTTGCTCGACGTGCAGGCGAATACCGGAATGCTGATTACGGAGTCGTTTGCGATGTGGCCTGGATCGAGCGTGAGCGGGCTCTACCTTGCGCATCCGGAGTCGCGCTATTTCAGCCTGGGGAAGATCGGGCGCGACCAGGTGGTGGACTACCACGAGCGCAAGGGCATGAGCGTCGAAGAAGTCGAGCGATGGCTGGGGTCGAACCTCAACTACGACCCTGCGGAATAGCATCCGGCTCTGAATGAGCACTCCTGAATCGATACGTCCGACCTCCTGACAATAACGCAACAACCGCTCGCGGCCATTTGCCGTTGCGGTTTTCGATTCGCGGACTGTGCTGTTTGTCTCGCACGGTAGGGGCCGTTGGTTGTCACGATCCATAGCTTTCTCAAAACGTAGATTGCACTCGCTAACTACTTTTTTAAAGAAAGTTTGTCGCTGGAGAACGGATTGTACGCAAGCGTTATTGTGAGCAGCCGCATAGGGGAGTCTAGTTTCTTCACAACAGGCTCACTCAGTGCAATACGGCAGCAATCGCTTCTGGAGGGGTCTGTGCAAACGTTTCGTTCCCATGCTATCTCCGTGGATGTTTCGGCTTTTATCTTTTGCCCGCAAAGTGAAAATCGCCGATGGGTAGAGAATTGCCTGATCTGGCTGACGCTGGGGATGCTTCTAGCCATGTCCATTGCCGGCCACGGACAGCAATTGCCCCGGGCGAACAAACCCACAGCTTCCGAGGCGACTTCCAATCACGCCGTTGCAGTTGCAAATTACGGCAATCTGCCCCTCGGCTTCGAGGCCAACCAGGGGCAGACAGATCCGCAAGTGCGCTTCCTCTCGCGTGGCAACGGCTATTCGCTCTTTCTTACGGATACAGCGGCGACGCTGGCGCTAACCAAGCGTGATGCCTCGGCGGCAGAGCGTGGTCAAGCCATTGGCATCGAGAAAAAGCTTGCATCCTCGGCCAAGAGCGGCAAGACAGACGTAGTGCGGATGGAACTCGTTGGGACGAGTCATGGCCTGCGTGTAGCGGGAGACGATAAGCTGCCTGGAACAGCTAACTATTTCATTGGCAACGATCCAGCCAAGTGGCGCCAGAATGTGCCCACTTACGGCAAGGTCCGGTACAGCGGAGTCTATCCTGGCGTCGATCTGGTGTACTACGGCAATCAGCGTCAATTGGAGTATGACTTCGTTGTCGCTCCCAACGCTGAGGCTAAGTCGATCAAACTGCACTTCGCCGGAGCGGACAAGCTTGAGCTCGACAGCAACGGCGACTTGAAAGTGATTGCAAAGAATGGCCAGGTCTCTTTCCGTAAGCCAGTGGCCTATCAAGAAGAGAGTGGCCGGCGTCAACCTGTCGAAGGACGCTTCACGCTGCTTGCGAGGAACACCGTTAGTTTCACCCTTGGCAGCTATGACCGCAGCCAGAGTGTGGTCATAGATCCCACTCTGGCGTACTCAACCTATCTCGGTGGGAGCACGGGATCGGGAGCGACCGCAATTGCGGCGGATGCAAGCGGAAATACCTACGTTACTGGCGAGACGGCAGATACCGACTTTCCGATTACTTCGGGTGCACACCAGTCGACCAATAACGCTGGGAGAGGCATACCAAATGTCTTCGTTACCAAGCTGAATCCGACGGGAACTGCCTTGGTTTTCTCCACCTACCTTGGAGGCAGTGGAAACGGCTCAAGCGGCGATGTAGGACTTGGGATTGCCATTGATTCAAGCGACAACAGCTACATTACTGGGTATACTTTCTCTTCCGATTTTCCACTCAAAAATGCCTTTCAGTCGACAAATAAAGCAGCTCAGAACGGTCTGAGTGAGCCATTTGTTGCCAAGATAAACGCTTCAGGCTCTGGACTTGTGTACTCAACTTATCTTGGAGGAAGTAGCAATATTTATAGCAAAGACCGTGGAGACCGCGGTTACGGCATTGCGGTCAATGGGGCAGGCAACGCTTATGTTGCTGGTTCAACGCAGTCGACAGACTTTCCTGTGACCAGCGGAGCTTATCAGGGAACAGATGCGGGAGCAGCAAACGGCTCAGGCAATGCCTTTATCACTGAAATGGGCGTAGCTGGAAGCAGCTTAGTTTATTCCACTTACTTGGGAGGAAGTGGGATTGTGTATGACGTGACAAACGCTCTGATCTACACTCGCGGCGATGGGGCAAGGGGAATAGCAGTAGACAAATCTGGAAACGTATATGTGTCAGGAATTGCTTCGTCAACAGATTTCCCAGTGACGGGTGGGGCATTTCAAAGCGTTAACAATGCAGCGGCAAACACGGCCTCCAACGCATTTATTTCCAAGCTAAACCCCACGGGATCGAGTCTCATTTATTCCACATATCTTGGCGGATCCAGCACGTCCTCACCAGATTTGACCTGCTTTGGCTGTGACGATGGAGACGGCGCTGCGAGTATCGCCATCGACAGCAGCGGCAATGCGTATGTGGTGGGTGGCACTTACTCTTCCAATTTTCCTACGACGAATGGAGTTTTTCAAAAGACCAATCAAGGGAAGGTGAACGCATTTGTAAGCAAAATCAATCCGACGGGAACGGCTTTGATCTACTCTACGCTGCTGGGCGGCTCCGGATCTCAAGGAGACGTAGCCTATGGAATGGCGCTTGACCCCGCCGGTGACGTCTATGTGAGTGGATTTGCGTCTTCGGCAAATTTTCCGATCACAAGCGGAGCATTCCAGTCTACGAATGAGGCAGCAAGCAAGGGTGCAACCAACGCGTTTTTATCGGAGGTGAATCCTACCGGAACCGGGCTTCTTTACTCTACCTACTTTGGTGGTATGGGATACCCAACTGGCTCGGATGGGTCGGGACCCTATGTTGGAGACTATAGCTACGGGTTGACACTCGACTGTTCGGGAAACGCGTATCTCGCTGGAACGGCGTCTTCGCCCAATTTTCCTACTACCTCAACTGCCTATCAGACCGTTGGCAAGGCCGAGACAAATGCGTTCGTCTCGAAGTTCAGCTTCGCTTCCGGTTCGACTTGCTCATCCAAAGTTTCCACCACTACATCAGTCACGTCGAATGACAATCCTGTGGATTATGGGGCGGAGGTTACATTCACCGCGTTTGTGCAGGCGTCTTCAGGAACAGGGATACCCACCGACAGTGTAATGTTCAGTGTAGATGGAGGAATCGGCACTTCCGTCATTTTGGACGGCACCGGCCACGCAACTTATACCGACGGCAGTCTGGCCGCGGGCAGCCATACAATAACCGCCAGTTACTCCGGCGACTCCAACTACTTAGCCAGCAACGGTACATTCATCGAGACCATCATTGGTCCCGCTGCCAGCATTGCCGTGGTCTCTGGCTCAGGCCAGGGCGCCGTCGTCGGCACGGCCTTTGCTGCGCCGCTGATGGTTGTGGTGAAAGATGTGAACGGAAACCCCGTCAGCGGAGCGAGTGTCAGTTTCAAGGGGAACGGCCTCAGCTTTGCCAGCACCACGGTCACAACCGGCTCAGGCGGAACGGCGTCGACGACCGCAATTCCCACCGCTGTCGGTACTCTGACTGCGACAGCATCCACAAGCGGGGTTTCCGCGTCGGCGACATTCGCGCTCACCGGAGCGGCGTCTACGCCACCCGCTGGCTTAGGCATCATCTCCACGTATGCCGGAGACGGCACCAAAGGCTACAGCGGTGACGGAGGCGCGGCAATCAGCGCAGAGCTCGCTTATCCAGTCGGCACCGCAATGGATAAAGCTGGCAATCTATACGTCGCCGACCTCACCAACAATCGAATTCGCAAAGTCACCCCGCAAGGGGTCGTCTCGACCTATGCAGGCAACGGGACGGCAGGGTTCAGCGGGGATGGTGGACCGGCAACCAGCGCCGAAATCAACGGTCCACTCGGGGTTGGGCTGGACAGTGCTGGAAACTTATATATCGGCGACTCTTACAATCAGCGGGTGAGAAAGGTAACTCCCCAGGGCATAATCTCCACCTTTGCGGGTAACGGCGCCTATGGCTACAACGGTGATGGAATCGCGGCGACAAGCGCAAAACTGTATTACCCTTCCGGTATTGCGTCAGACAGCAACGGTAACATTTTTATCGGAGACTATTTCAACAATCGCGTTCGGAAAGTTAACATAGCAGGCATCATCTCAACCGTGGCCGGCACTGGATCAACAGGTTACAGCGGAGATGGTGGCGCGGCCACTGAAGCTGAACTCTATTATCCAACGGGGGTTGCTTTCGACCCTGCTGGTAATCTCTATATCGCGGACTACTACAACAACCGCGTGCGAAAGGTTACCACCGGCGGAATTATCAGCACGTTCGCGGGCACTGGGGTAGGCGGCTACAACGGAGATGGTATCGCGGCAACCAGCGCAGACTTGTATGCTGCTAATGCTGTTTCAACAGACAATTCAGGCAATGTTTACATTGGCGACTATGCCAACAATCGCGTCCGGAAAGTGGATACCACTGGCATTATCTCAACTGTTGCAGGAGACGGAAAAGCGGGGTACAGTGGGGATGGCGGATTGGCTACCAGCGCGGAATTCACCAATCCCCAAGGTCTCTCGGTTGACACCTACGGCTCCCTGTACATTGCAGATTCAAACAACAACCGAATCCGCAAGGTACAGTACCAGACTTCTACGCCGGTGTTCTCGCCGGTCGCAGGAACCTATTCCTCAGCGCAGAGCGTGACGATCACGGACTCGACCCCTGGCGCGACGATCTACTACACAACCAATGGGACGACGCCGACAACATTGTCGACAAAATACACAGGCGCAATCACGGTTTCATCCAGCGAAACCATCGAGGCGATCGCCTTGGCCTCCGAATATGGCAACAGCGCGGTAGCCTCGGCGGCTTATACCATAATTCCTCTCCCCGTCGCCTTACGTTTTATCCCCGTAACCCCGTGCCGTATCGCGGACACTCGCAGCACTACAGGGGCCTTTGGCGGGCCTAAGTTAGCTGCCGCTGCGACGCGCACCTTCGATGTTCCGCAGAGCGCCTGCGGCATTCCGACGACGGCAGTGGCCTATTCGCTCAACGCAACGGTGGTGCCGATTGCCTCGCTTGGCTATCTGACCATCTGGCCGGGCGGCGAAGCGCAGCCCACCGTGTCCACGCTGAACTCCACCGACGGCCGCGTCAAGGCCAACGCCACCATCACGCCTGCCGGAACGAACGGCGGAGTCAGCGTCTACGCCAGCGATGCGACCCAGTTCATTCTCGATATCGATGGTTACTTTGTGCCTGCCGGAACCAACGCCTCAGGCCTGGAATTCTTTCCGCTCGCGCCTTGCCGCATCGCCGACACTCGCAACCCAACTGGCACGCTAGGAGGGCCATCTCTGGCCAGCAACACCGCCCGCGCCTTCCCGGTGCAGTCGAGCGCTTGCGGCATTCCATCCAGCGCCCAAGCCTATTCGCTCAACGTGACCGCGGTGCCGCATGACTCGCTGGGCTTCCTGAGCCTGTGGCCCTCGGGCGAGGCGCAGCCGGTTGTCTCCACGCTCAATGCCACCACCGGAGCGGTCACCGCCAACGCCGCAATCGTGCCCGCAGGCACAGGCGGAGAGGTCTCTATCCTTGTCTCCGATGCTTCCGACGTGATCCTCGACGTGAACGGCTACTTTGCGCCGCCGGCGGCGGGCGGGCTGTCGCTTTATACGGTAACTCCATGCCGTGTTATCGATACGCGTAACGGCGCCGGAGCCTTCGATGGACTACTTGCCGTGCCGGTGCATGGCAGCAGTTGCGCGCCGCCGGCCACCGCGCAAGCCTACGTCTTGAACGCGACTGTTGTACCCACCAAATCTCTTAGCTATCTAACTCTGTGGGCCACCGGAGGAGCGCAGCCGGACGTCTCCACCTTGAACGCAACCGACGGCGCCGTCACCTCCAACATGGCCATCGTGCCCACTACTAACGGAAGCGTAGACGCTTTCTCAACCGACTCCACCAACCTGCTACTCGACCTTTCCAGCTACTTCGCGCCGTAAGGGCGAGGTCGGCAATCCGCGGCAGAAGAAGATGCGCTAGATTGGCCGCGGCGTGGTATTCCGAGCGCCAGTTACGTTGTCCGGAGTGTCAGTGAAGGACTTACCCGATGCGTAGGCGAATTTCTGAAAGCGTGTACCCACCTTGCGAATCGCATCTTGCGCTCCATCGTCCCAGGTCACGCGCGCTTCGCCTTCGGTGTAGACCCACTTGCCGTGCACGTCGCCCAGCGACCGCCGCGCATCGCCATGCTCTTCAAGCGTAATGTAGAAGAGACTGTTGTTGCCGTCGCCAACCTCCCACTTGCCCAGGAAACGCCCTCGCGAAGGCCACTGAGAGTTAACCGGCCCACTATCGGCTGAGGTCTCCGCCGAGGGAAACTCCACCCGCGCGACCTCAGAGAGGTTGAAGGTCTCCCGGTGGCCGTCCTTGAAGACGATCACGATTGTCCCTGCTCCGCTCCTCGCGGCCGAGGGCGTCTTGGCAAAACCAGCGGGAAGTGCAAGACAGAGCATTACGGCCAACACGGCAACTCCAACCAACTTACGCATGAGATTCTCCTACGCAATCAACGGCTCGACGGTAAGCGGAACTCGTCCGCGTCAACCTCATCTACGCGCTTCGAGTATCAATTGTTCCGCGAGAGTTCAAGGATAAGCGGCCTGATTGCTCTCCGAATGCGTTTAAACCTACCTCCCTCGCAAATCCGCCGGAGAGCAGCTTGAACCTAGACCCGCCACGCAGTCTATCTTCTCCATCCGCCCCACATCGCCGCCCAAAGTTCGCGGACTTCATGTAAGAATGAGGCTGCTTGAGCAATTGCTCTCGGCGAGGTTCAGCGCGCCATGTTGACTCGGCTAGTTATGCCGGCAAAGCCTCAGAAGACCTCGCGGAACCCTTCCATCCGCGGGCTTGGCAAGCCGCGTCCCGACGCCGCAGGAGCGGAGCCACTCCTGGCCCAGAAGCCGCAATTCAACTTTGCCCGCATCAACCTCGCGCCGTTGCAGCGCAAACCGGAGGTTAGCTCCCCAGGCGACCCCGCCGAGCAAGAAGCGGACAAGATAGCTGAGCAGACGATGCGCGCGACGCCCTTGCTTACCGGCGCAACTCCCGCGGCAGTCCGCCAGTATGCTGGTCAGAGTGCTGCGATACAGAAGAAGGCCGGGACCCCGGCACGGACCGGCGCAGCGCCAGAATTGGATGCCAGCGCCGCGGTGCGAGCCACCCAGCGCAGCGGCACGCCAATGCCTCCGGATCTACGCTCTTTTTTTCAGCCGCGTTTCGGATACGACTTCAGCCAGGTCCGCCTTTATACCGATAGCGATGCTGCGGCAGAAGCCCGCGCCATCCGAGCCCGCGCCTTTACCGCTGGCCGCGATATCGTCTTCGGCGCAGGCGAATACGCGCCCTACACGGCTTCCGGCAAGCGGCTTCTGGCCCACGAACTTACGCATGTAGTCCAGCAGCATCTCGCTCCCGGCGCGCCCAGCGTCGTGATGCGCGCACCCGACTCCACACCCACATCGCTCGAAAAGTTTTCCGAGGCGGACAAGCAGAACCTCAAGTTCGACACCGATGCGCTCAGCAGTCCTTTGGTTTTGAACCAATTTTTTGGTTTGGCGGGCACTCCAGTGGCCGCGACCAATCTTGACCCCGACATCGACATTGAAGTGCCGGCCATCGAGGCGCTCAAAGACGACAAGGTCAAGACGGGCCTCTACCGGGGGCTGCGCCAGGTTGCCTTGAGCATCTTCGACCTGCAGCCGGGAAGCGATGGCAAGGCGCATTCGACCCGTCTGCACTTGGTGCACATCGAGACGCTCGATCTCACCCGCTATGGAGGCCCCAACGGAAGCTTCCGCTTTACTTGCTCCGGCAGCGAAGCCGCCGGCAAGATCAAGGCCAATATCCTCGTAGAAGCCATTGGCGCCTCCGCCGCGGGTATGGCCGACCCCAAAGCGGTCGCAGACATCGAAAAGCGCAAGGTCGCGCCTTACGGCCTCAAGCGCGGCTCTACCATCACCGACGACGCGCTGTGGCAAAAGGTGGTCCGCTCCGTGGGCACCGTCGACGAAGCGCTCATTATGCGTATCCGCGACGTCACCTTCGAAACCGCGCCCCAACAGATAGGTCCGGACGGCGAAGCCGCTTCCTTTGACTTCAAATTCTCGACCAAAGACACCGGCCCCTGGACCAAGAAGATCACCCTGTTCCAAAAGATAGTCAACGCGGCCGACGCAGACTTCGCCCGCCTGCTCGACCATGAACTCGGTCACGCCATCGACATCGCCCCCGCGGAAAAGCCCGGCGGCCGGACGGCCAATGCCGAGGCGCACAACCTGCCCAAGTTCCTGGAAGCAGCCAAGAAAGACGGGGGCCGCGCCAAAGCGATCACCGACTACGGCAAGACCAGCGACAAGGAGTTCTACGCCGAAAATCTCTCCCTGTTCATCCAGCAGCCGGACACGTTCCAGGCCCTGCGGCCCAACCTCTACCAGTACTTCGTCACCTACGAGTGGGAAGCTGTCCGCGATCCCAAGCTCAACGCCCCCAGCACGGTCTGGTCCACTGCGCCCCCAAAAACCCCCTGACTGCCGGAATTGTAAACCCGGACACTGGATTGCCGTCTCCGCTGTTTTCTCCTCCGCTTTGTCGTTTCCCCGGTCCCTGCGAGACAATGAAGTTGCGTATCATTGCGAAACATCCCAGGTAAACCATGTCCAATCGAACCACGACCGCCCCTTTCGTCGAAGTCCCTGAAGCCTTGGCCGAGATTCGCGCCGGCCGCATGTTGATCGTCGTCGACGATGAAGACCGCGAAAACGAAGGCGACCTCACCCTGGCCGCCGAATTCGTTACCCCCGAGGCCATCAACTTCATGGCCAAATTCGGCCGCGGCCTCATCTGCCTTACCCTTACCGAAGAGCGCGCCGATCACCTCAACCTGCCGCCGATGACTCAGCAGAATTCCTCGCGCTTCGGCACCGCCTTCACGGAGACCATCGAAGCCCGCGAAGGCGTCACCACCGGTATCTCCGCCGCCGACCGCGCCCATACCATCCGCACCGCCATCGCGCCCAACGCGACCGCCAGCGACCTCGCCCGGCCCGGCCACATTTTTCCATTGCGTGCCCGCAAAGGCGGAGTCCTGGTCCGCGCCGGCCAAACCGAAGCATCTGTCGATCTCGCCCGCATCGCCGGTCTCACCTCAGCCGGCGTCATCTGCGAAATCATGAACGACGACGGCACCATGGCCCGCGTTCCAGACCTCGTTAAATTCTGTACCGAGCATGGCCTCAAGATGCTGACTGTGGCCGAGCTCATCCGCTACCGGCTGCAGCACGAACGCTACATTACCCGCGACGCCGAGACCGAGATCCATACCCGCTACGGCAGCTTCCGCATGATCGCGTACGAGAGCGAAGTCAACGGCGGCGAAAGCCACATCGCGTTAGTCCGTGGCGATCTCTGCGAAGGACAAACCGAGACGTCCAAGCCCGTCCTGGTTCGGGTCCACACCCGCTGCACTGCCGGCGATATCTTTGCCGCCGACTGCAATTGCCGCGAAATCCTCGATCAGTCGCTACGCATGATCGCAGACGCCGGCTGTGGAGCCCTGCTCTATCTTCACAACACCAGCCGCGGCTTCGAACTGGGCCGCAACCCGGAAGATCCTACCGCTCCGGCGACATTGCTTACCCACAGCCATCTGCGCGCTATGGAAAAGAGCGCAGCCCACGAAGCCCACCAGCAGCGCATCGTCCGATCCGTAGGCCTCGGCGGCCAAATCCTCTTCGACCTGGGCATCCGCCGCATCCGCCTGCTTTCCAACACCCCCATGCATATACCAGCGCTGGAGGGCTTTGGCCTTGAGATCGTTGAGCAAGTTCCCATCCCGATTTCCTCGCAAACACCCGTCTGCGTGGAGAACGTATAGCAGCCGCTATCCTGAAGCTGCCAGATATGCAGCCGCCGGGCTATGCGATAGGCGTCTTCAGGCCGGCGGTACGTAGTGAAAGCGAACCTGATAGATATTCTCGCCCTTGCCGTGCTTGGCCACTTTGAGCAAGTCCAGCACTCCGAGGAAACCAGACTCGCGTGCCAGATCAGGAGTAATATCCGGCAACCCGATCCACTCGATCGAATCCACTTCGATCTCGCCATCTCCCATTTTGTACCGTCCGCCCACCGTCACATGCGGATGCACCCAGAAGCGCACGCTGCAGGTAATCTCACCGCTGCGAACCCGTTCGCGAAGCCGCTTGGTAAAGACCATGAAGAGAGTCTACTTCGGCTACGCAGGAATCGACCGGCTGAAAACCACGGCTGAGGTTCAGAAATACGGTTGGCTCTTGGCCTTTCGCTGCAGCGTTTTCTTCTGCAACAGCGTGGGCGCTTTCCCGCCCGTCTTCCCCTGCATCGCGAGTTGCTTTTGCACATACGCATCCATACGGCGTTGGATGATCTTGCTCTTTCCTTTCGTCAGCGGATGCTGATGATACACAGCTTCCAACATGCCAGTGTTTGTCCCATACTGATTCAGCTCGTGGTCGCTCCATCCCATGTCTTTGAGCTCTTTGCGTACATCGTCGCCGTGCCCCATAATGTATTCGGCCTCGGTTTCCCGGTAGGGGCTCGACGGCACAGTTTGCTTGGCAAAATCGTCCTGATACCCCAAAAACTTCGTTTCCACCACCTTGGCCAGGCCGTCTCTCCGCCAGAACGTAAGGTCTTCCTGCGGCATCGCTGTCACGGAAAATTCCTGAAACACCGGCACCGTATTCAGTAAGGTCGAAAGCTTCTGTGCAGCAGCCTCGCGAACGCTGGCCTGCAATCCGCTGCCGAGAATATCCGTCAGAATTTGCGAACCGGGGGCCGTTGCGCCGGAGAGCATCCAGACGCGGAACCGCGTAGGGATCCGAGAGTCATCCCAATACACAGTCGGGTCATCTTCCCGAAATATCCTGTGCAGTCCTGTAGCATTGGCGTCTCCAGTGTTGCCATACTCCAGCAGAGCCACAAACACGCCTTGAGTGGGAACATTCTGCGCCGCCCGCACCTCCATCTGGCGCCAGGCCCCGGTCTGTTGCCATTGCTGATACTGAGGAACAATATTCTCCGACACATCCGGACCACCCAGCTCGAGCGCCATGATGTGTCCGCGTCCGAGCGAAGTGTTGTCGATATTCAGCCCGCAAATAGGCGCGGGCGGGTTATCCCTATCTCCAGTTACTGTCGGCGTAACTCCGCCGGCCAGCGACACAGGACGACTCTGCCCATCCAGCGAGATATAACAAGGTTTGAATGGAAGAGTTTGCGGAAAGAAAGACATACAAGCCTCCACGGATGTACAGGAAGGAGAACTGCTGAACCTGAGTTTGGATAGCCGATGGTTTGTCGCGTTGCGCCGCGATAGGCAGATCGCTCCCGGGGCGCACGGTCACAGGATTGAGACTTTAAGTGTGGCCTCTTGCCCGTCCAGCTGACAACCGAATTCTAAACCTGGCAATGTCCCGATAGGACGCCATCGGTTTATCCAACAAAGCTGCCATCCTGAGAGCACATGGCCACACGAAGGAGTCTTTGTCCTTATCCGGCTCCAACTAGCTTCAAATAATCCGGCTCGTCGGCGATGGTCTTATGCCGGAAGGCGCGCTCGATCTTTCGGCTCTTCAGGAAGAACACGCCGGGCATCTGCTCCGCGTCTTCCTTGATCATGCCAATGCCGTACTTGAACATCGCACCCTTCAGCCATCCCCGCCAGACCGTCAGGTTGAAGAAATGCAGGTAAGGATTGGTGCGCCCCAAAGCAAACAGAGGAAGCTGATACAACGACGCCTCAGGATTGCTGATCCTCTCGACGTCCGAAAGATGGTAGTAATCGAAGTAGGGCTTGGCTCGTTCCGGCGAGCCGAGATGCACAAAGACCGGCCTCGTGCCCTTGGCCGCAAGCTGCTCTCGCACCTGCGAAACTCGATCCAGAGTCTGCGCGCAAAAAGCGCATGAGAAGTGGCGCAGAAAGACGAGCAGGACAGGGGATTCATCGACCAGGTCGAGCAACGATCGCCCAGTCTCGGTGTGAAACTCGCGCAAGGCATCAGCCAACTCTACTTGCTCTCTCGACTCTGTTGGCGGTCTCGTTCCTGCCGTCATCTTCTTCGCTCCAATTCCAAGGGAAGCGTCGATTATAGGTCTTTTTTCAGCGGAAGCCGATTGCGTATTGCTTCCTACCGGTTATCTCAGGCTATCTAACGCGCTCAAATTCCATCGAGGATTGCACAAAGCGAAAGGGCGGTTTCCCTTTCGGGAAACCGCCCTTTCTATCCGATTTTTTGAAGCTTTGGTTCGGCTTCCAAATCACAACGTAGTTATCCCGCAGTTATCAGCCTCCCGCGAACCTAAGCCCGCGTTCCACTAACTCTTTTCGTGATCCCACGCGTTGTAAGAGCTTTCTCGTTGCCATCCAAAAACATCCAGTTACCCGGAGGCTCCGTGAGTCTCGTTGCCGATTCTCCTGATGGCCCTTCGTCTACTCTCTTCTGCTGGAAGATCTCTCTTCCGATGAACTGATAGTACTCCGGAACCATTGTGAAAATACATGCTCCAAAACATTTTCTTATGTGGAAAATGTTCACTTATTGTGGAAAAAATATCGGCCCGCGAAAGCATCCGATTTGTTCCCTAGCCTCTACGGGGCGAAGTAACTTGAGAGGTCGAGGATAAGTTGTGTGGAGTCGGTGGCGAAGGCGTCTACGCTTCCGTTGGCGGTGGGCACGATAGCCATGTTGGAGGTGACGGCGCCGTCGATGGCGTTCAGTGTGGAGACGACTGGCTGTGCTTCTCCGGCGGCCCACAGGGATAGATAGCTGAGCGTGGTGGTCGGAATGACGGTTGCATTCAAGACATAAGCCTGTGCGGTGGCGGGAGGCGCGCAAGTGCTGGCGTGTATGGGCACGGTCAACGTTCCATGGAAGGCTTCGGCGCCGTTGCGCGTATCGATCACGCGGCAAGGAGTGACCGTGTAGAGCGACAATCCTCCCGCAGCCGGAGGCGCGAAGTAGCCGTTCACATCCAGGATCACATCGGCTGTGTCTGAAACAAAGACGGAGACATCTCCTCCGCTGCCTGCGGGCACGATGGCAGCGTTGGCGGTGACCGCTCCGGTGGTGGCGTTGAGCGTGGAAACGACCGGCTGCGTTTGTCCTGTAGGCCAAGTCGTAAGGTAGCCGAGGCTGCCATGCGGCACCGCGGTGATGTTGAGCGAATAGGCCTTGGCCGTGGCTGGAATACTGCACGAACTCGACTGCACTGGGAAGGCGCGGCCAACGCCGCCGGTCAGCGAGGGGCCACCCAATGCGCCGGCGGCGTTGCGTGTGTCGGCGATTCGGCAGGGTGTGAGTGGATAGAACTCCAGGCCCGAGGCGCTTGAGCCCGCGGGTACAAAGTAGCCGTCGATGTCGAGGATGAACTGCGTTGCATCGCTGGCGAAGACGCTCACTCCGCCATTGGCGCCCGCTGGAGTGATGGTGGCATTGGCCTTGACGCGGCCGTCGCCGGAGTTGAGCGTGGAGACCACCGGCTGCGCTTGGCCTGCGGGCCATATGCTGAGATAGCCAAGCGAGGCAATCGGTACTACCGTTACGTTGAGCGAATAGGCCACGGCCGTCGATGGAATGCCGCAGCCGCTCTGAGGCACATTGAATGTGCGAGCCGCAGCGGCAGCTAGTTCAGGCCCGCCGAAAGCGCCGGTGGCATTGCGCGTGTCCGCGATACGGCATGGGGTTACGGGGACGAACTGCAATTCGGTGGTGGGCTGTAGCGTGCCGGTTCCTGTGATCGGCACACTCTGCGGCGACCCTGCTGCGTTGTCGGCTACCTGGAGTTTGGCCGACCGTGCGCCCGCTGCCCCGGGAGTAAAGACGACAGAGATGGAGCACGCGGATCCGGCCGCCAGCGTGGTTCCACACGCCGTAGTCTCAGCGAAATCCGAAGCATTGGTTCCGGTGACGGAAATGGCGATCCCAGTAAGTGGAGCGGTCCCGGTATTTTGCAAGTTGATCTTCTGGGCCGGACTCGTGTAGCCCACCGTCTGACTGGTAAAAGCGATGGAAGGCGCCGAGAAGGCTACCGTCGGCGCAACACCCGTTCCGGTCAGAGTGACCGAAATATTACCTTGCGACGATTGGATCGCCAGCGTTCCGGTCAGTGCCCCCGTTGCTGTAGGTTTGAAGGTCACACTTACGGTGCATGCCGCACCACTTGCCAGGGACGATCCACAAGTATTGGTCTCAGACCAGTTTGCCGAGGCCGCTATGCTGGTAATCGAAACGGCCGCGCTCAAGTTGTTGTTCAGCGTTACTGTCTGCGCTGCGCTCGGGGAATTCAACTCCTGCGAGCCAAAATTAAGCAGATTTGTCGATGCTACAAAGCCATTCACAGGGAGTGTGACATCCCAGGCTCCACGTCCGTGGGTGATAACTCGAAGCAACCTCGACGACGCGACCAACTGTATATCCTGAACCACGACGTTGGGCAGATTCGAGCCAAGAATTTCCCAGGTAGTGCCTCCGTTTGAGGTAACGTACACACCGGTATCCGTGGCCAGGTAGATCGTTCCGACCAAGCTGGGATCGACGGCCACGCTATCGGCCGGAGTGTCCGGTATATTGCCAGACAGATCGGTCCAACTGGTGCCGCCATTGGTCGAATGAAACAAGTGACCTGACCCGAAGCCGCTGACAACCACATACACATCTTCAGGGCTGTCGGGCATCACCACGATCTTTGAGATAGAGCGGTTCGGCAGACCGCTCAACCGGGTCCACAAGGCACCCGCCCCTGACAATGCGTTAGTCGTGACGGACACAGTGCCATCTCCAGCGCCCGCGTACACGGTATTAGGGTCAGAAGGCGCCACTGCGATGGTATTCAGCACGGCCTGCCCAGCGGTCAGATCTCCGGAGATTGCGGTCCACAGCGCCGCGTGATTCAGCGATTGATACACGCGATAGGTTCCCGTATAGACGTTGGGGGCATTGGTGGGATCGGGTGCGATCGGAGGCACCCATGCCGTGCGGTCGGCGGAGTTGATCCCCGATTGTGCGGACACCCATCCATACGGATATGGCTGACCAAGCAATGCGCCCGCTGTGGGGCTCGCCATCCAACTCGACAACGGGCTCCCCTCGCAATGGGCGTAGGCGTAGACGCCGGCGTTATCCACGACGACCGGGCCGCCGTCCCCGCAGACGTTTCCGCCTCCGGAGTAATTCCAGGGCAGGCTTCCTGTGCCGATTTGAGTGCCGTGGTCCTGTGCTCCCACCACGGTTCCGGCCGAATTGGTTCCGGTAATTGCGAATCCAGGGTAGAAGGTCATGCTTCCCACCCCGCTATTCAGCGAAGTGAAGGTGGGATTCGCGGTTGCTGGACTTGTAGTTTCAAAAATGCCCCCATCATCCATCACATACATCTTCGAGCCATCAGGAGAAAAGACTGCGGCGTGCTGGTCGGCCCAAAGAAGGTTTGCGTAGGATTCGGTGCTCTGGGTCCAGGTGTTGCCTCCATCCATGGACTGAAAGAGATCCACGCCGCCTGTAAAGAGGATGTTCGGCGAGCCGGGCACGCTCACCAGCCAGTCCCGGTACCAGTCCAGGCCATCGCCCGGAGCCGTCAGCTTGGTCCAGGTGTTACCCCCGTCGCTGCTCTTGTACGGAGTTCCTGAGCCTGCTGAAGACGGTGCGATTCCAGCCAGCAAGTTCCCCGCCGAATCCAAAAACAAGGAGGTACGATACACAAGACTACCTGCAGGAAGGGGACTGCTTGTAGCTCCTGTTAATGCTGTCCAGGTTACTCCTCCGTCGGTCGACTTGTAGATCGCTCCGGTTACGTTGCCATAGACAATGGAGTTGAAATAACCGTTCATGCCGGCATAAGCGATGTTGGCGTTGGAGGAATCGAAGATCACGGCCGACGCATAACTCGGCAACTCGTTGGTCCACTGCAGGCCCGCGTCGGTGGAACGGTACACACCGGACTCGGTTGCGGCCAGCAAGACGGAGCTATTTCCCGGTTGGATGGCGATCTGCGCAAAAGGCTGTGCACTTCCGTTGCTGACAAATGGGGCGGAAATCTGGGTCCACGTTTGTCCAGCGTTGGTCGACTTCAGCAGGCCCTCGCCGTAGTAGCTGTCGCCGCTGTAGTCTGCTTCCCCGGTTCCCGCGTAGATTGTATTGGGATTATTCGGGTCGATGGCCAGTGCGCCAATCGCGAGTGATGCCTGGAAGTCGCTGATCGGTGTCCACGTCTGCCCTCCGTCCGAGGTCTTCCACACTCCGCCGCCGGCCGTGCCAAGGTACATGATCAGAGGGTTGGTGGGATGAATGGCTAGCGAGGTAGCTCGCCCCGAATACGGAGTCTGGCCGCTGCCCCCGGAAATTAAACTGGGGCCATCGAATTTCCAGAGGAGCGAGGTATAGGAATCCAATGGGCGCACATTCAGGGCCGCTCTAGTGCGCGCAGCCGATGTTAGCGCCGGCACCGCCAGCAACGAATGAGTGCCGGACTGCTTCATGGCCAGATGCTGCCGCAGCGCGGCCGAACGAGCTCCACGCGGAATATGCTCGAAGGGATAGGCGCGCTGCTGCGTGAACCACTCTTCCCGCTTGCGCGCGAAATCGCGATCCTCTTCGCCCTCTTCGGGCTCCGCACCGTTGCCCGCCCGGTTCGCGGCCGCATCCGCGTCGCTCTTCGGTTTCTGTTCGGGAAACGTAGTTTGCGCGGGTTGCTGTCCGCGCGCCAACTGTGTCCATCCAACTACGCCACTCAAGAGAGCCAGCGCGGCGATCGTGGCAATGCGCATATTCTTCATCGATCCTCTAGTGGCAGCAACGGAAAGTCAGAGAGAACAGGTATTTGAAACCAAGATAGAAGAGACAACACTTATCCTGGGCAGATGGAGGAGTATGTCTCAATTTCGCGTGGCCACATCTTCGTGAAATCAGGAATCAATGTCAAGCAAAAATTGCCCATGGCAATACGGTCTCCAGGCGGGACGAGGCGGGGCAAGGCGGCCCGAAGAGCGCTCGCCGGCCACGGCTGTACTGTTCAACTTGAAAGTTTCCTCAGTGCTTCAGCAATGCCGGCGAAAGTGTCTAAGATATGAGACTCTTACAGCCGCTTGAGGAAGGCGAGTGCCTCGGCTAACTGCGGAAATATGCGCTCATCGGCTTTGAAGGCCGCGGAATGCACGCAGCGCCGAGTTCCGCGCACGCTCACCGGATGCTTGAGATGCAGCATTTCGTGGTAGAGCAGATACTCGATCGCATAGCGCGGGCTCGATGGGCGGTCGAAGACCCGGCTCACCACGATGGTATTGTGCGCGGCGTCGTAGTGACCCAGCAAACGCTTGGCTTGATGCTCGCTCCATGTAAGCTGCGGGCGGCCAAGCAAGCCATGGAAGAAGCGCTCGTTGAGGACATCGAAGACTTCTTCCAGGTTGTAATACCGACCCTCGGGACCGCTGTAGCGTTTGGCCCCGCGCGCATGGCGAATCTGCTCCGTCTGGCGCGCCACGGCTTCGCTGTATTGAAAGCGCTTGTAGCGATGGTTGTGCGCGCGGTCGATGGGCTTCTTGTAAATCTTGGCGATCAGAATATGCGCGATGGCATGAAGGACCGACTCCGGCGCGCCTTCGAGCAGATCCGAAAGGCTGACATGCAACTCGCCTTCGCGCAGCCGGATGGTTGTATTGAGGGAAACGAAGCGCCGGAAGCGGATGTGAAACGGAGGCATCGGCGCGCGCGGGCGCAGCGCCCGGTACTCCTGCTCAAAGATGGAAACAACATTCCCAGTCACTTTTCCGGAGCTTACCAGACGAGGCTTCTCGGGAAGCAAGGCCTTTGTTTCGCCATCGAAAGTGGGCATGGTCTCGCTGACGAAATCGAAGTTGGCGTTATACAAAGGGTGCGCGCTCCTCTGTCGCGGAATTGGTCGCGGGCTGGGCAAGCTGCTGTTTCCATTCGAGAATTCGCGCGCGTCCCGCCGCAGCTTCCGCTTCGGGGATGCGTCCTGCCTTCTGCAACGCGATAGAAAGGCTTGTCTGCGCCAATGGGTCGTTTGGAGTGAGCGTTGTCAGGGCATGTGCGGCGGCCACCGCGGCGTCAAACTGCTCTCCATCGCACAGCGCGCGAATCAACCCATGATGCGCTTCGATATGCTCGGGGGCAGCAGCGATCGCTTCGCGAAAGGCCCCGGCCGCGCCTGAAGCATCGCCTGCGGCCAGCAGGTCCATACCATGCTGCGCAAGCTCTTGGCCGCGCGGCGAAAGCTCATCGCTTCGCGTCAAGCCGCGAGGCTGATCGTTCGAGACAATTGATTCAGGGGAAGTGGCCACCTATCCATGGTAACAAGCGCGGGTTAAAGGAATGCAATCGCGACTATTCGGTAATCTTGCGCCACGCACCTTTGGCGGCATCCCCGTCGGGCATGGCCAGGTTCACCTGCGTTCGCGGCATGACAACCAGGTCGACGCGACGGTTTTCCGCGCGTCCGGTATCGGTGCCGTTGTCAGCCACCGGATGATACTCCGCATATCCTGCCGCTGACAGCCGATCGGGAGGGATGTCATGCGTATTCACGAAGATGCGCGCGATGCGCGTGGCCCGCGAGGATGAAAGCTCCCAGTTGGAGTCAAATTCATCATTGTGAATGGGCACATTATCGGTGTGGCCCTCAATGCGCACGTTGTAGATGGTTTGCCCCAGCGCTCCTGCAATCTGCCGCAATACTGGCAGACTCTGAGGCTGCGGCGTGGCCGATCCGGAGCTGAAGAAACCCGCCTCGCGCAGGCTGATCACCAGGCCGTCCTTGCCCATCTGAATGGAGACCGTGTGCTGGGCAATCTGATTCGAGAGCATCTGCTCCAACTGCTTTTGTACCTTGGCCAGATCCTCCTTGACCATAGCTGGAGCCAGTACATCCTCGCCCATCACGATGTTCATGGGAGTGACGGCTTCATCGTGACTGATCGCGGAGACGTTTTTCAAATTCGAGGGTTTGCGAGTGGCGTCGGGAAACAATCCCAGCGATTTGAAGGCCGAGTCGATGGCCTGCGCGACTTGCTGCTGCTTCTTCTGATCGGCCTTGGACGAAGCGTAGAGCACGACGAAGAACGCGAAGAGAAGAGTGATGAAGTCGGCATACGAGACCAGCCATCGCTCGTGGCTCACGTGGCCGCGGCGCCGTTCACGCCGGTTCATGCTGCCTCACGCGCGTCTTGGTCCTTCTCTTCGAGGAATCCGCTCAACTTTACTTCCAGCATGCGTGGATTGATGCCTTCTAGGATGGAGATCACTCCTTCCAGCATCATCTCGCGCCGCTGATGTTCCTCGCGCACACGAATGCGCAGCTTGCCCGCAGCCGGCAGGAAGAAGAGGTTGGCCGCGCCAACGCCGTAGATCGTGGCCACGAAGGCCACGGCGATCCCTTTGCCCACTTCCTCGATCTTGTCCAGATGTTGCATTACCTGGATCAGGCCCAACACCGCGCCCAGAATGCCGATGGTGGGCGAGAACCCGCCCGCCGACTCAAAGACAGCCGGTATCCGGTCTTCTCCCTCGGAACGCGTCTCCAGACTGAGGGACATGATCTTGCGCAGCTCCGCTGGCTCGGTGCCATCGACTGCGAGGGTCAGCGCTTGGCGCAGAAAGGGCTCCTCGATCGTCTTCAGATCGGCGTCGAGAGAAACTACGCCCGAGCGCCGCGCCTTGTTGGCGAAGGCCACAAGTGTCTCAATCATTTGCACGTTTTGTTCCTTGGGGTGAAAGAAGACATGCGCCAGCCGCCGGAACGCTTCAATGACGGTATTGAGAGGGAACTGCAGCAGCACCGCACCCAGTGTGCCGCCGAAGACGATCATGGCCGCCGTGGGCTGAAATATCTGTCCCAGATTGCCGCCTTCCAGCAGCAGCCCGGCGATGATTCCCACCATCGCCAGCAAAACACCGCCGATACTTGCTTTGTCCATCTCGAATGTCCTCGTGGAAGGCCTGGCATAGTTTGTCTTCCGCCCAGCCTATCGGGTGCTTGGTTCAACTTTCAGCATGGGTGTGACTTTGGCCGGCTCGCCGCTTCCCATTCCGGGCACGTCCCTTGGCGCGTCCGGATTCAGGCTGGTCATGGCAACCACGCGATGCAATTCGTTTGGGCCGCCCATGCGCGCCGCCACCTCGGCCAGAAGCTGAGCGCGATACTCCAGCACCTTGGCCACAATCTCCGCGCAGCTTTCGCGAATAATTAGTTTTTCCCCATGAATGAGAGTCAACATTGTGTCCGGCGAAGACTCGGCGAGCTTGATCAAGTCGCTGTTCACAATCATAGGAATTCCGTTGAGGCGGGTGACTTCAATCATTGCGCGGCCTCCTGTCTATCTGCCTATCGGCTGCGCAGTGCAATCGGATTAGCCCCAGCCGCCGATTGATTTTTTGGTGCTCGCATGGAGGCGCAGTGTTCCAACCCGACGCACTTCTAAAGTGATTCCGGCCTCAGTCGATAGAGGACTGCAGATGCGGCGGTGGGTCTCCCACGCGGCTCCCATGTTTGCTGTGGGGGTTGCGGCGGAATCAGCCGCAAATCCACGCATCGATAAGGGGTAATCCCATGGCATTGGGCGTACTGAATAACATCGCCGCGTTAAACGCGGAAAACAGCCTGAACAATACCAACAGCAGCCTGCAGACTGTGCTGCAGCAACTGTCTTCCGGCTCACGCATCAACTCCGGCTCCGACGATGCGGCGGGCCTGTCGCTGATCAACGGACTGCAAGCCAACTCAACGGCTCTTACCCAATCCGCCACCAACGCGACCGAAGGCGTAGGCCTGTTGCAAGTGGCCGATGGCGCTCTATCGCAAGTGACGAACCTGCTTAACCGTGCCGTAACGCTGGCCACTGAAACAGCCAACGGCACCCTCAACTCGACGCAGGAGTCCGCGGCGAACCAGGAATACCAGTCAATTCTCTCGGAAATCAACAACATCGGTTCCACAACCACGTACAACTCGCAGCAGGTCTTCACCGGCGCAGCCGCGGGCACCAACATCTACACCGGAGACTCTTCGACGGCTGGCTCCTCGATCGACAACCTGTACTTCGCGCCTCTCTCGTCGACCACCGTGGGCGACTCGGGCGGCACCGTCGTGCAGAGCTCGTCTGGACAGTTCGTCGACCTCTCCCTGGCGGCGACCAGCGTATTGACAACCGCTGCCAAGGCCGCGGACACGGTCAGCGGCAACATCGTCTTCACCATCACCAATCCGGACGCCACGACCAGCACCATCACCACCACGGCGACCACCGTCGGCGCCCTCATTGCTGAGATCAACAAGGACGGCATCGCCGGCGTCACCGCAAGTCTCAGCACCGTAGGTGCAACCGGCGGCACTGCAGGCGCCACCACGGCGCTGGCCGATACCGGCCTACTGATCTCCAATACCAACGGAAGCATTGCCATCGCCGATGGCACACTGCTCGACACCACGACGGCCGAGGCGGCAACCGCCCTGGTTGCTTCCACCAGGTCGACGGAGACCATTAGCTACCAGCTGGGGGCCAACGAGCAGACCACCAACCTGGCCGCAACCGATCTGACCAGCCAGGGCAATGCGCAGGCCGCACTGACCACACTGAACACCGCGATCAGCAACGTTGCCGCACAGCGCGGTTATCTGGGCGCGCAGGTCAACACCCTCAACGCTGTCTCCCAGGTTGTCAGCACCCAGCAGGAGAACATCGTTTCGGCGCAAAACGCAGTCCAGGCCACGGACTACGCCGCCGCTACCACCGCCCTGAGCAAGTACGAGATCCTGTCGCAGACCGGTATCTCCGCCTTGGCCCAGGCCAACAGCATCCAGCAGGAAGTCACCAAGCTGTTGCAGTAAATCGCAGCAGCAGGAAGACCGGACGGGGAAGGCAGCAAAACTGCGCCTTCCCCATTCCCTTGCATTGCTGTTGACCGGCAATCTCTTCCAAAAAGTTAAGTCAACAGATTTTGTGGATTCTCTAACGCGCGAGTGCGTCTTCGTGGTCCTTGGGCTGCGTTCGAGCTAGCGGGAGGTTGGGATGGGCACAGTAGGAATTAGTTTCGGGTCGCCGCTGGCAGGGACCGGCTTCAACGTCAGCCAGACCGTGAGCCAGATCGTCGCCAATCTGTCGGCGGTCGAGACGCCCTGGCAGAATCAGCTCAACAGCCTGGATACGCAGGACACCGTGATTTCGAGCCTGGGCACCATGCTTGCCGCGCTCTCCACGGACGTTAGCCAGTTTACCGCCTTCGAGGGAGTGCTTGCGCAAAAGGAGGGCTCCAGCTCGGACCCCAACGTGTTGGCTCTTACTTCGGCTTCCTCTTCCGCAGTGGCTGGAACCCACACCATCGTGGTCAACTCTCTGGCCTCGACCTCTTCCGGCTATCTGAACGAGATCACCAACCCGACGGACACTCTCTCGGGTTCCATCTCCATCGCGGTTGGCACTGCAAAGGCCCAGGTTGTGACCCTGGACTCGACCGACAATACTTTGTCGGGACTCGCGTCCGCCATCAACAACGCCAGTATCGGTGTGACCGCCAATGTAATCACCGACGCCACCGGATCGCGTCTTTCTTTGGTCTCAGGAACCTCGGGTGGCAATGGCGACTTGGCCGTCGCTTCGTCGATCACCGACGTGACTACTCCCGCTAACAA
>Ga0206815_1005_pt1 | contig 84076 bp, 70 predicted proteins | sample Alteio_BWOrgCont_91_FD_152864 | JGI IMG/M metagenome (GOLD analysis project Ga0206815, IMG submission 152864) | Enriched cells from forest soil in Barre Woods Harvard Forest LTER site, Petersham, Massachusetts, United States -... | ecosystem: Environmental > Terrestrial > Soil > Temperate forest >...
CTGAGAGAGGGAGCGTGTTGCCCAGAGTCCAGGTGCCGGCTCCGCTGAAGACAAGGTGATTGAAGTTCTGGGAGCCTGAGTTGATGGTGTTGGATCCGGCTCCGTTGAAGGTGACGGTGGAGGTGCCGGAACTGAAGGTTCCGGCCGTGCTGGTCCAGTTCCCCCCTACAGATATGGTACTGGCCTGCAATTTAAAGGTTCCGGCAACCTGTGCAAAGTCTCCGGACAATGCCAAGGTCGTTGTACTAAGGACGGTAATGGTTCCAGTGTACCCAGCCTGAACTGTGATCGTCGTGACATTCACATTCACATTGATCGTCGCGCTCTTGGTGCTGGTTCCATTAAAGAATGCGCTATCGGAACTGCCGGGAACTCCCGCGCTCCAGTTTAAGGGAGTACTCCAGTTGCTGTCGGAACCTCCGCCGGTCCAGGTGATGTTAGCGGCCTGAACTCCCGCAGAGATAGAAAGGATTGCGAAAAACATCAAACTTGCTTTGAGAGTGAATGAAGAAATGAAACAGACGAGATGACCGATATATCGGGAAGATTTGTTAGCAAACGCGCGCGCGTTAATATAAGGCGTATTCGACAAGACTGAAAAAGTCATTTCGAATATATATAACAGCCATAAATGCCATTATCTATAAGTAAATGAAGTCCACTTTTAATTCTAAGAAGTACAAAACGGTATGAATTAACAAGCTGATTATTACTTTCTCTAAATAACAGCGATATTAAAGGTTTAATGCGATTGAAATCGCAAATTTCGGCGTTTCCTCGGCTCAATAATGACTCTTCTTGACCTGATTTTTCCCCTCGAGCTTTCTCCTGTAATGACTTTTTTGACCTGTTATTTATCGAGAAGGACAGCGGGGAAAGCCCGGCGAGAGATTCCGCGGAAAACCGTTTCTTTCGGAGAAGGTGGATGCCAATTCGATCTGAAAAAACTATAATTATTTTAGTTTCAGACGTAAATTACTGCGCGAGCTAGAGACCCTCAGTCCGTCAATACAACCCGGCGCTGAACCTTTTTAATGAGGGGAGTTTTCTTTTATAACCAACCATGGATAATCTCGATCAGCTCGAACAACAAAGCGTTTTCATCCTTCGTGAAGCGTTCCGCCATTTCGAACGCCTCTGCATGCTATGGTCTGTGGGCAAAGACTCCACCGTTCTCCTGTGGCTGGCCCGAAAAGCTTTTTTTGGCCACGCCCCCTTCCCCCTCGTTCATATCGACACCAGCTACAAAATCCCCGAGATGATTACTTATCGCGATCGGCTGGCCATGGAATACAAGCTCACCATGATCGTCGGGGAAAATAAGGAAATCCTCGCGGCCGGCAAAACATTTCCTGCCACGCAGAATCTGCCCGAGGGGCATCCCGATAAGATTTCCAGGGTTCAGTGCTGTGGATTTCTTAAAAAAGACGCCTTGGCCAATACACTCAACGGGACATGGCCCAGGAAGCGGCTCAACTTGAAGACCGGCCAATATGAGCCCGATGCTGATCATGAACCGTATCACGGCGTCATTGTCGGAGCCCGGGCCGATGAAGAAGGCAGCCGCTCCAAGGAGCGTTATTTCTCCCCCCGTGACAAAAATAGCCTCTGGGATGTAGGCGAACAGCCGCCTGAATTCTGGAACCAATTCAAAACAGATTTCGCTCCGGGCACCCATGTGCGCATCCATCCGCTCCTGGACTGGACGGAGCTGCACATCTGGGAATATATCAAGCGGGAGAACATTCCCACGGTATCGCTGTACTATGACCAGGGAACAGGCACACGCTACCGGAGCTTGGGCTGCGCGCCCTGCCAGGCCCCCATCCAAAGCACCGCCAAGAATGTGGATGACATTATCGAAGAGCTCAAAAGCGGCAAGCTTAAAAATATCGCTGAGCGCTCTGGCCGTCTTCAGGACGGTAAGCACGGACTCGAAGAACTTCGCCGTGAAGGATACATGTAATTCCATGGCCACCGGAACCTCGACTCGGAAACATGGAACAAGCGACATGACCAACGCCGGCCGTGAACAAATGAACATTGTCATCGTCGGACACGTGGATCACGGAAAAAGCACGGTCGTGGGCCGGCTGCTTGCCGACACCCATTCCCTGCCAGACGGAAAACTGGATGCGGTGCGCAAAGAATGTGAGCGGACGGGCAAGCCCTTCGAATACGCCTTCCTTCTGGACGCCCTCATCGACGAACAGGATCAGGGCATCACCATCGATACAGCGCGGTCCTTCTTTAAAACAGCCAAGAGGGATTACATTATTATTGATGCTCCCGGCCATATTGAATTTCTGAAAAACATGATTTCCGGAGCCGCCCGGGCGGAAGCTGCGGCCCTGGTCATCGATGCCAAGGAAGGCGTCCGTGAAAACAGCCGGAGGCACGGTTACATCCTCTCCATGCTGGGAATCAACCAGATCGTGGTCTGCGTCAACAAAATGGATCTTGTGGATCGAAAGGAAGAAGTGTTTCACCGGATCGAATCAGAATATCGTGAATTCCTGGCGAGTATCGGTGCTGCAAATCCAAAACAATTTATCCCGGTCAGCGCGGTTAACGGAGAGAATCTCGCCCACTCCGCTCCTCTCATGCCCTGGTACAAAGGACCCACTCTCCTGGAGGCCTTGGATACTTTTGAAAAAGCTCCCCATAAAAATGACCGGCCTCTGCGCATGCCTGTCCAGGCTGTCTATAAATTTGCCAGCCAGGGAGACGACCGCCGCATCATCGCAGGGCGCATTGAGTCCGGCAAAGCCAAAGTGGGCGATAAAATTGTTTTCTTCCCCTCCAATAAAACCAGCACCATCAAGAGTATCGAAGTTTTTAATGCCCCGAAACGGACCGAGATCGAAGCGGGATGGTCCACCGGCTTCACTTTAACAGAAGAGATTTTTGTGACCCGAGGGGAAATCCTCAGTCATCAAGCGCAGGCGCCGCAAGTCAGCACCCGCTTCCGGGCCAATCTGATCTGGCTCGGGAAAAAACCCTTTGTGTCGGGCCGGGATTACAAACTGAAAATTCACACCCAATCCCAGCCTGTCTCCATCTATAAAATTAACAAGGTGATCGATGCTTCGGCCGCTGGAAGCGCTTTCGTCAAAGATCACATCGATCGCCACGATGTGGCCGATGTGATCTTAGAAACACGCCAGCCGATCGCCTTTGACACGATCGCCGAGAGCGAAGCCACCGGACGCTTCGTCATCGTGGACGGCTACGATATCGCCGGCGGCGGCATTATCACCGCCGCAGAAAATGACAACCAGGAAGACTTCCGGGCGGAAGCGCGCCTGCGGGACTTCAACTGGATCAAAGGCGGAGTTTCCGTTGAAGCGCGCGCCGAACGCTTGGGCCATCATCCCGCACTCATCATGATCGTCGGGAAACCGGGGACGGGCAAGCATACATTCGCGCGAGCCATTGAGAAATCCCTTTTTGAACACCGGATATCCGCCTACATGCTCGACGGTGGAAATGTCCTTCTGGGAGTCGATGCCGATCTTGTCTGGGTGGAATCGACTCAGCAGGAACTGGTCCGGCGGTTTGCCGAGGTGGCCCACATCCTTCTCAATGCAGGCCACATCGTGGTCTCCACCACCAACTCGATCGGCCTCGCCGATTTCGCAAGCGTCCAGGCGCTGATCCCCGACTTTCCCATTCTCGCGGTGGACATAGATCCCACCGGCACCAGCATCGCGCCCTGCGACCTGCGTCTGACGGGACGCGAGAGCGACACCGATGTGGTTTCCAAGATTGACGCTCTCCTCGTCAAGCATCAGATAAAGAAATAATTTCAAAGGAAATATTCCTGAAACTCATTGATACGCACGCCCATCTCCAGCTCGAAGATTACGACACCGACCGCACGCAAGTCATTGAGCGTGCCCGGGCCGCCGGGGTGGAGCGCATGCTGATCGTCGGAACCGACCCCGCCACCAACCGGCAGGCTCTGGAGCTCACCCAGTCCCAACCAGGATTCTATCCCACCGTGGGATGGCATCCGCATGATGCCAAGGACTGGACGCAAGAGGGCTGGACAGCACTCTGCGCGCAGGCCGAAGACCCGCGGGTGGTCGCTGTCGGAGAGGTGGGATTGGACTATTTCAAGAATTTCTCGCCGGTGGATGAGCAAAAAAATGTTTTTAGTGAATCTATCCGCCTGGCCCGGCGTATCAGGAAACCCCTGGTGGTCCATTCCCGCGACGCGCACGAAGACGTGCTCACCCTGTTGCGCGAGGAAGGAGGGCGCGAGGTAGCGGGTCTGATGCACTGCTTTTCTGCCGATCAGACGATTGCAGAGGCCGCCCTCGACATCGGGTTCTATATTTCGTTCTCAGCCGTCCTCACCTACCCAAAAAATACCGTTTTGCGGGAAATTGCGGTCTCCATTCCAGCTGACCGGGTTCTGGTTGAAACAGACTGCCCCTTTCTCCCCCCGCAGGACCGGCGCGGACAGCGCAACGAACCGTCGGCCGTCAAGCAAGTCGTTTCTCTTTTGAGCCAGCTCCGCAAAACATCCCCGGAACAGATGGCTGAGCAAATCTGGGAAAACGCCCAGCGGCTTTTTAAGCTTTCATGACCCAAGAAAATCCCCTCAGGCCTGGTTTGATCGTTGAAGTGGCCATGGAAATGGCCTTGATGCCGGACCTCCTCGACAAGGTGGCCAAGCTCCACGGGCAGCGCGCCGCCTGGGAAGTCGGCATGTCCTCATCTGTCGGCGGAATTGGTCCGCTCTTAAGGGAAAGGGTCATCTCTCAGGCCGAACAAACAGAAGTCATCGGGGTCAGCCTGCTCTATGCGAGCGTCTGGGCCCAGGGCTGGCATGTCTGGGGCCAGATGTACTGGCACAAAAAACCCGTGCTCAATTACTGGCACAGCGTCCTGGAAAAAACCGACCACAATTTATCCATCAAGCTCTTTGACGACACCGACGTTTCCATTCAGGTTTGGAAAGCGTCTTTTGGCAAGGCCACGGTCTATTTTCTCGATCACCCGGACATCAATTCCGTGATTTATCCAGGTCCCGAAGATGCCCCCCGCCAGCATCCGAGCAGAAACGAATGGGCCGCGACCCAGCGGCAAAAGCAAAGCTGGATACTGGGGCGCGGCACCCTGGCGCTCTTAAAGGCCCTGGGTAAAAAACCGGACTTCATTGTTCAAAGCGAGACTCCGACGGTCTTTGCCCATCATCGCCTCGTCCAGGACGAATTCCAATCAGACCCTTTCTTCGAGAAAACGAGCTACCTGTTCAATGACCACACACCGCTCGAATACGCACACCCCATCTGGCCCCTAGAAACGATCAAGCAGGTCAAGGTAGATCCCCGCTACTACGAGAACCACCCGGCCTGGCTTCCGGAACGCCAGGGCCTGGACGTGACGTGCCTTTTGATTTCAATCAATGAAGGCACTTATGGCGTTTCTGAAAAGCACGCGCGGGTGATGCACGACATGCCCACCTTAAGGGCCTTCAACGACAAAATCGACAGCGTGACCAACGGCGTTTCCGCGGAGATCTGGCAGTCGGAGGATTTTTCCGGAGCGGAAACCTTCTCGGACGACAGGCTTCTGGCTCTGAAAAACGCCAAACGAAAAGAACTGGTTGATTGGCTTTGGCGGCGCTACAAGCTTTGGCACACCTGGCAGGATCGGATTCAAGAAAAGCCGCTCCTTCTCTGGACGCGCCGCGTGACAAGCTACAAGAGGCTGGATATCTTATGGCAGATCCTGCAGGCCCCTTCCTTGAAAAAGCGCTTCCTTGCCACAGAAGTCGTATTTCTGGTGGGCGGCAGAATCCACCAAAACGATTTCGTCTGCCAGGAAATCATGTACGGACTGCTCGATCTTATCAGCCAGGACCGTCAGCTGCAGGAACGCGTGGTGGTCATCGATAACTTCAATGTCTGGGAAGCCCGGCGGCTCTACCAGGGCGCCGATGCCTCCATCATGCTGTCGGATAAAGGACGTGAAGCCTCTGCCACAGGCTTCATGAAAGTCCAGCTCAACGGAGGAATGGTCATCTGCAATAACGATGGCGCCATTCCAGAATCTGTCACTTTCAAAGGGAACGAGGCGGAAGGGCAGGCTCCCAACGGATTCGAGGTTGGATTTACTTCGGGAAAACCCACTCCGGAAGGTTTCCTCGGGGCTGTCGAAGCCTTTGGGGTGGCTTTCCGGGATCAGCGCGAACGGGTCCGGATGATTCGCGCGGCCCTCGCCTCCAAAACGCAGGTGGGAATTGAGCGGACCACTCGCGATCTCTTTAAATTTTATGACAAGGTGCTCTCCCGGGGGCGGGAAAGACAGGCGGCATGGGAGAAAGGTGTTCAGGCAGGAATGGAACTCAGCCTGCAAGGTCCTGAAAGCGGGCCGATCTCATTACTTCAGGCGCCGGGAAGCTTTTCCTGGAGCTACCTCCAGGATGACGGCAGGCCGGTCACCCTGGACAAACATCCGAGAACTCTAGAAAATCTCCTGGGCGGATTCCGCTACATCACCACCCTCGGCACCGTCGGCGACTGGTCCCTTCTCTATCACACAGGAACTCCCAAAGTCTCCCTCTTGGAAGAAATCAGAGGGATCCTGTCTCAGGATCCGAACCTCAAAGGTGCCGCGGCGGATGGTTTTTTCTCGGAGGCCGCCAAACGGTCACAAACCGCCATCGAAAATCTCTATAAAGAATCCATGATCTTTTCGCAATACGAACTGATGGGCTTCATCCAGGGATGGCTGGGATCGGCCGCCCTTGCGTCGGTCCCGCAAAATTCCGGAACGCGTTAGAATTCCTCACCACTTTCGAAAAATAAAAAAAGACGCGCCCGCCATCATGGCAAACCCCACTAGGGTATTCCACTTCAAGCCCTCCCCCAGGTAAAACACCGAAAACACGCAGAATACGCTCAGGGTGATGATCTCCTGGATGGTTTTCAGCTGAGCCCCGTTAAACTGACCGTAGCCCAGACGATTGGCGGGAACCTGAAAGCAGTATTCAAAAAACGCGATCAGCCAACTGAAGAGAATAACCTTCCACAATGCCGTCTGCCTGAATTTCAAGTGGCCGTACCATGCAAAAGTCATGAAGATATTCGACACGGTCAACAAAAGAATCGTGAGCATCTGCCTTACCGCCCCCCGTTTAATTTCTCAATAATCTGCATGAAATCCTCCGGAGGCTCGGTGGAAATCTCGAGCGGACTCGAGCCCTCCATCGGAAGAACCAGACCGCGCGCATGCAACATCAGACGCGAAACTCCCTCCACGGGCCGCTCAAGGCCGTAATAAACGTCCCCTAAGACAGGATGGCCGAGTGAATAAAAGTGCACACGGATCTGGTGGCGCCGGCCGGTATGAGGCTCGACTTCAAGCCACGTTGAATTCAGAAAGTTCCTTTTGATCCGGTATTCTGTCAACGACGGTTTGCCCCGGGAATCAATGCCCATCCGGCCTGAACCAAATGCGTGCAAAGGCTTGTCGATCCGGCCGCCTTCGGTCATCTGGCCTTTAACAACAACCCAATATGTTTTCCTGACATCTCGTTTCTCGAATGAAAGGGAAAGGGATCGATGGGTCGCGGCGTCTTTGGCAAAGACCACCAGGCCGCTCGCATCGCGATCCAATCGATGCACCACGAAAACCCGCTGGCCCGCACGGGCTTCCACTTGCTGGCAAAGTGGCCGGACGTCCGTTTCTCCCCGCCCCGGAATAACGAGTTGTCCGGCCGGTTTGGAGACGGCAATCAAACGCTCGTCCTCATGGACCACCAAAAGTGAGGGGTCCTCATTCTGGCGCAAGGTCATGGACGCGCTTCGTAGACCCTGATTTCCGCTCTCTGGCTGCCCCGGTGCGGCACGGCGAGATAGAGCCGGCCCCACTCCGGCACAAAAAGGGAAGTGCGCGCTCCGGGAGCCGTCCGTAATGTGGCGAGAACCTTGTAGTGGTCGGCGTCGGTTTGCCCAATGACGGTAATAGCGCCCTGGCCGCCTGACACATAAATACGGGAGCGCTTGGCATCATAGAAGGCATCGTCGGCATCCTGCACAACAGGCAGCTTGGCGATCATCCGGCCGGATTCGGTGTCAAGAACAACGAGACGGGAGGGCGAGCGAAACACCGAAAAAAGGCGGTGATGGCCTTCATTCAATGCCATCGGGAAATTGGCCAGGGAAAATAGCGGCACGGTCGACCATTGCGTCGACACGGTCCGTTGAACTCTGTCCACGACAAAAATTCTGGAATTGGGGACGTTGACAAAAATCCGGGAGCCGGTCGCTTCCAGCTGGAATGATTCGGGATGGCCGCCGAGGTCAATGTCGGCTGTGCGCTTTCTTGTCGATGCGTCAATGACGCCCAAGGCACCTGCCCCGTAACCGGCATACACGGTTCTTGTGATCGGGTCATAGCGCAGGTTATCAGCCTCGCTCGGAAAAAGGATCGTATCCGAACCTTTCAGGGTGCGGCCGTCATAAATATCCACCGCACCCCCTTCCGCGTTGGCGACATAAAGCGCGTTGAACTCGGGAACAAAAAGGACCCCCTGCGGCCGGCGCGGACCCTGCACCGTATCCAATCGTTCATTGGTCGAAGCGTCGAGAACTTCAACGGTATTGTTGCCGAGAGCCGCCACAAAAATGCGGCGCCCCTCCAGGTCGACGGTCATGTGATCTAGGCGGCCTTCCACCCCGTCGAGCGGAATCGCCCCGACCTGTTCAAGGACCGCCGGCTCTTCGGTCGCTGCCGCACAAGGAAGCGGCACGGCCGCCAGGAACACCAGGAAAAACCAGGGGCGGAGACGATCCGGCACGATCAACTCTTTTTCCTTCAGTTGGGAGCTTTCCAGAGAAGGTCTCCGGCCGGATTAAAGAAAACCAAAGAAGACTCAATCTTTGATCCGATTTGAGCATCGCCAAAAGCCGCGCGGAGCTTCCCGCGCTCGTCATTGAAATCTATATGAGACACGCCTTTCGAGGACTGCCGAACCAGGATCCGGTGTATCTCGTTGTTGTCATTGAACACAAGGAACGGGGAATCGTCCTTCAAACCCAGGACCATCCGGGCCTTGTTGTTGGTGTCGTAAAAGTCCAATGACGGACTGCCGTCCGGCAGCACCCCGAAACCGATGCGCACATTTCCGTCCTTGTCCGAAATGGCCAGAGTCATGCGGCCGTCATCCGAGACACCGCACCCCAAACGGGCCTTTCCGTTTTTGTCCACAAGAACCAATTTCTCGGCGCTCAATATCCGGGTCTGCAAAGGAACCTCGCTCGCAAAAGCGGTTCCTGCCCTGAAACACTGGCTCGACAGCACCCCTCCCACCATCCCCGCCATTAACGCAATGAAAATTTCCTTTTTTATCATGTCGCCTCCACAGTCGTTTAAATGTCTTAAAAACCATTTTATATCGCCCTGACTCGAAAAAACAGAGGTTGTGGCTGTATTTTAGATGCATTTTTACAATTAGTTCACATGTCCTTAAGGCCGGATTAATCCACTTTCGGCCATACTATAAACACACGTGAATAGGTTAGCCAGCCTCCCCATCGCGCCCGCCAGGCGTATCGCACTCCTCGCACTGACCTGCGTCTTCTTTTTCACCCAGTGTCTGTTCGCGCAACTCCCGGAAAAAAACTTTTGGCTGGAACGTCAGAAAGCAATTTCAGGCCTGAAAACTGAAACCTCAAGCGCCCAACCCGCGAGCGTCCCGCAGTTGGCCGCCCTTCCGGAGACCTTAAGAAATCCCCCCGCGCCTGGGCCGCTTTTAGCAAACGCTTCGTTCTCTTTTGCAGCAACCCGCTCGGCTCAAAGCCGGAATTCATCCTTGAGCGTTCTCGTCCAATCCCTGCCGGCTTCCTGCGGAACCATCCGGAACATTTCCGTCCCCGCAGGAACCCGGGTCAAAAGAACCATCATCCACATTCAGGACGTGCATGGAAACTCGGAGGCGCAAACCAACATCGGGAAAACAGTCCAGGAGCTCATTGAGAGCGGGCAAGCGGGCCTGGTGGCTCTGGAAGGTGCCTGGGGACCGATGGATTTCTCAGGCTTCAGGGCCTATGAACACAAAGACAATCTCAGAAAGGCAGCGTGCTACGTTTTGAAGGAAAACAGGATCTCAGGGCCTGTGCAGGCCGCCCTCACAAGCCGAAAAGAAATCCCGCCTTTCACCGGCATCGACGATGCAGTCCACTATGAGGCCAACCTCTCGGCTTACAGAAAATCCGAGCCTCGCCTCGAAGCCTACAAAGACGAGTGGGCTGACATGGAGAAAAAATCTGCCTTTTTTAAAAAATCTGCGTTCAACCCAAAACTCCTCGCGTTTGATTCAAAGGTGGAGAAGTTCCATGAAGGCGCCCTCAGGCTGGGCGAATACCTCTCGGCCCTTCAAACGGATTCAGGCGCCGACCGGAAAGGAACCGGCAATATTGCCCTCTTTCTTGAAGCGCTCGGGATGGAATCCCGGCTCAATTTCGGGGAGGTCCAGAAGGAAAGAACGCGCCTTCTTTCACACTTGGCCCAATCGCTCGACAAGCCCGCGCTCTCGGCCCTCCTGGCCAAAAGCGTGGCCTACCGCCTGGGTCAAATCAGCCACGGTGAATTTTATACGGCCCTCAAAAATCTCTGCGGGAAAAGCGGCGCCGACTGGAAACAGTATCCCGGCGTCGATGCCTACCTCCGCTACGTCATCCTCTCCGACAGAATCGACATGGACAGCCTGCAGCAGGAGATCGGGCAGGCAGAAAGCCGCGCCTATGCCTCCCTCATTAAAACTCCCAGAGAGAAAAAGCTGGTCCGGGAATCAAAAAATCTTTACCTGATCGGCCGGCTGCTTGATTTTTCCCTCACTCCCCAGGAATGGGAAGAATACCAACAGGTCCGCAAAGATAATCCGGAAGGCTTGGGCGACCTCGCACCCTTTGAATCTTTCTACCGGGAAGCAGATGTGCGCAGCCGGCTCATTGCCGAGAATCTTCTTTCCGCCATGGAGAATAAGAACGTCTCCGTGGCGGTCCTTGTGACCGGCGGCTTCCATTCCCAGAAAATCAATGAGCGCCTCATGGCATCAGGCTGCACCATCGTCGGCTTTGTCCCCCGCATCACTCACGCAGAATCTCTCGGAAGCCCGGCGGCGCTGAGCATTTTCTCCCAGGAAAAAACGCCGCTTGAGAAGTTATTCCAGGGCGAGAAGCTCTTCCTGGCTCCCAATCCCGCAGAGGGCCTGGCAGACACGGCAGCCATTGCCATGGGACTTGGCGCCCTCGAAACGCCAGGAGAATCCCGCGTCGACCTCACGCAAGACTCCCGGCGTATTTTCCCGAGAGCCGGAATCCTGGAAGCTTTTGCCGACCTGGACCGGCCCGAGGAAAGAGCACGGGTCACCGTGCGAAAATCAGACAACGAAGCGACGCTCGAGCTTGAGGAAAACGGCGGAGAGATTTCCCGCGTCGAACAAAAGACCGGCTCGCGGACAGCGAAGGATTTCGCCCTGCCGATCCTCGAGGAAATCCTGCGGGGACTCGCCATTGGACTCTGGGGAGTCTGGGGAGCGGTGATCTACATTGGAATTCATGCCTTTGTGCATTTCTGGGTGGATATTTACGCGGCGCGAGGAGACCACTTAAGCTGGACAGAGTTCCTGCTCATGCGCCTTCCTGCGCGCATGGTATTCTCCGCAGCATTCAGCATTTCCTATCTGGTCCTGGCCTCAGGATGGATCCCCTTCTCCTGGGCATTCCTTCTCGTTCCCTTCAGCGCAGCCTCCCTCGTCCATATTTTCAGCAATACCCGCCTGCATGACTTCATGATGGAGCACGCCGGGTGGTGGCTCACCATGAGTGTCAAAGCAAAAGACCCCGCCGCCTTCCGCACCCTTCTCGCCCGCGAAATCGCCCGCGAACGCGCCAAGATGCGGGTCCGGCCGGCCAACGTCGCTCGCGCGGTCCCCGCCTCGATCCTGAATGAGAAAAATTCGCAGATGCTCATGCTCTCCAGAGAAACGCCCGAGCAAATTGAAGTCCGGGCGCGTGCGCTCAAAACAGCGCTGGCCAGCCGCCCGATGGAAGAAGCGGACACCGCCTATGCGCTCGCCCTCTTCTCGGAAGTTGCCCGGCGCCTGGCCAACGGCGAAATTCCGTTTGATGAAGAACTCAGGCCTTTCGTCGGCGGACCTCCCAATGACGAACAAATTCAAGGCGCCCTCCTCCTGCTGGACGGGAAAATCGTTGTGCGAATGCTCCCGGGCGAAGGAAAAACCCTCACCCTGGGACTCGCCTCTTATCTCAAAGCCCTCACAGGCGTCAAGGTAGAAGTCCATGGATGGAATAATGCCCGGACCACTGCCGACAGCCAGGTTATCGGAGCCATCCTTGACCGACTGGGATTAAAAACCTGCACCATTCTGGGCCGCCAGGCCTTTGAATTCATCCGTGAGGCCCGGCGCAATGCCCGCCACACAGCCGACGGCACACGTCCACATCTGGCAGTCCTGCATCAACTCGAAAGCCGCAGTGAATTCACCCCCATGCAGCGTGCATTTCATGAGGCCGACGTTGTCTATGGACCCTACGACAGAATGATTTTTGCCTGGATGCATGATTGGTATGGCCTCAACATAAACTCCCGCTTTCACCCTACAGCGATGCCGGAAGCCGTCTTCATGGATGAGGCAGACACACCGCTCTTAGACGCCATCACTGACCCGGAAGCCTCTTACACCCACCTGCATAACATGGATGATGAACGGGAAAGACTCTTCAGGATAATTTATGGATTCGTCTCAGCCCCCGAACGGCGGTCCTATTTCCGGAACGAAGGCGACATGATCCACTTTGACCGGCCCGGGCGGGCTCAGGAAATGCTTGACGATCTCGTCAGAAGACTGGGCCCTGCGCGGACGGAAGTTCTGAGCGAAGATTATGAATTGGGCGACCTCATGCTGGGAGCCATGGAAGCCCTGCTCCTCAACGTCCCCCTCAAGGACTATCTCGTGAGAGATCATGGCGTGATTCTGCGCGACAGCAACACCTACGAACTCAAGCTCGACCGAAGACTGGGCCGGGGCGTCCACACATTCCTAGAAATCAAAGAAGGCACCCATGTCCAAAGGGAAAGCCATATCGAGAGCGTCATCACAACGCAGCAATTCTATCACCGTATCTCGTGGGTGGCTGCAGTCACAGGCATCCTCGATGATCAATCCATCGCCGAGCTCTACCGCCTTTACGGCTTCACAGTCGAAGCGATACCTCCCCATCCCGGCCACGACGACCTGCGCATCGATCTGCCCATCCGGTATTTCCCTACCGCCGACAAGAAATTTGACTTCATTGCCGACCTCGCCCGGCGACTCTATGCCGGGGTCCAGGCGCCCGAGAGAGCCCGACCCAACATGATCGACTGCTCGCCCCTGGAAGTCGATGAGATCGTCAGGCGCATTCATGCTCTTGGATTCCTGAGGAACGAATCCGATTTGCGCATTATTGACGGCCAGCATCCGCGCGAAGGCTCTAATTTAAACCGGATCGGCGATCCCCAAAGCATCTCGATCACCGTGGGCGCCGGCCGTGGCCTGGAAATAAAAATCCGGGACGAGGAGGAGATGAACCGCCCGGCGACCGTCGAAGGAATTGAGCATCCCGTATCGGGTCTTTTCGTGACCCTCCCCCATCGCGGCGTGTCCCAGCGCGGGGAGGACCAGGCCAAGCGGCGCACGGCCCGCTGGGGACGCCCCGGAATGGTACAGGTTGTGGATCACCTGAAAGGCAAGCCGCTTCTTGAGCAATGGGCTCCCCAAGAACTCAAGGCCCTGCTCAAACTTCTCGATGAGGGCCGCATGTCCCTCGATGATGCCGCAGATACAGCCACCATCTCCCAACTCTTCGAGCTGGCACGGGACCGACGCTTCAACGCGATGCTCGCAGACCATGATCGCCTGGAAAATTATTACGACAGACTACTCGACGCCCATTTGGCTTTTGTCGCTGCGGCGCGCTCAGTCATCCAAGAGAGCGGCAACGCAGGTCGACTTCTGACCCGGGGAGGCCAATTGGTCCATCGAGCCTTCCAGGCACTTCAGCGGGGCCAACGGGAAGAATTTCACCAGATTCTTGTAGAATTCCGCGCCGCTGCAGAAGCCCTCTATCTCCCGTTTCCTCTGGAAGCCACGCCCGGAGAAACGCTCGCTAACCGGCTCAGGCGAATTCGTGAGCATTTCGGCCCGACACGAACCGCTCAAGATGTCACCTTAAAACTTAGCAAAGGCACTGCGAAAAGATGGGAGCTGGGCTCCCAGCCGGGCCCCGACAACTTGGCGGCTTTCGTAGAACTCTACGCCTCCCGAGGCCGGCACTCCCCGATGGGCCTCATGCGATTCCTCTGGATGGAAACCCCCGTCCAGGTCGTCGAACGACTTCGCGGAAAAGCTCTCCATGAGGTGATTGCGGGCCTGCAGGAATCGAGGTGGATTGAAGGCCGAGCCATTGCCCAGGCCGTCGGTGTGGACAAAGACACCTATGGATTCTGGCGCAAAGGCACACACAGACCCCGCGAAGCGGAATTGAAAGAGCTCGTGTCCTTCTATCACCATGAATACGGCTTCGATGAAACCTCACTCCAGGAACTTTTCGGCCTGGCATCCAGCTTCGAACAACTGCTCACCGAGCAAAGTTCAAAACAAATGCCCCAAAGACTCAAGGATCTTCGCCAGGCGCTCGGGATCAACTTTACCGATATGGCCACAGCCCTGGGGATGGGAACCAACTCTTTCCTGCAGAGGGAAAAAGCGCCTTATGCTAAACCCGAGCGCAACGTCGGCCCCCACAGCACCGCTTTCCGGCGTCTTTTTGCCAATCACCTCATCCTGGCTCATGGGCTTCCTCTCGAACTTACTTATCAAACCCTGGATGTCCCGATCCCCGCCCAGGCGATTCAGGAGATTATCCAACAGAACCTCTCCGACAAAGACAAGATCAAAGCGCTCAGAGAAAAGTTTGAAATCCCCAAACTCGTCATGATGACCACCCTGCACAGATCGCGCTGGGACTACTATGACGCGATTGAATCGGGAGAGTCCGCGGTCAACCATCATGATCGCTGGGACCTGGCCCGGTTTCTTGAGTCTCAATATTATTGCCCGTTGCCCGCTCTCAAAGAACTCCTAAGCTTACGGACCCCTGAGGAACTGGCACTTCACCTGGAGACTACCTCCGCCAACCTGGGCGACTGCCTAGCGACGCTTCGCGATCTCGAAGGCCTGGATCTGGCCCCTCTGGCAGAACTGGTGAGAGTCCCCCGGCGCACCTACACAACATGGGAACAGGAAGGCCACAGGCCCGTTTCGTTCGATCCCCTGGCGCGTATCGCCACCCATTATGAAACAACCTTCAAACTGCCGGCCGATCGGATACGAACGATTCTCATGCGGGCCTGGCAAACCACGGCGACGACCGGAACCCCCTCTTCGGCCCCTGACGAAGAAACTGGCCCCATTTCCCTCATCCCTGCCTCCGACGCCTATGAACGCTGGATCGCTCCCGGCTGGGAAAGCCCCCTCCTAACTCTCTTGATCGGCCTTCTTCCCGCCCTGGGAATGCTTCCATTCTTCTGGTCTGGGAATCTCCTGGCGGGAACTTTTGCGTTTGTGAGTCTCTTGGCGGTCTCAGGGCTCTTTTGGTCATGGCTCTTCAAGAAAGTCCACGATATCCAGACAGATGAATCAGGTCAACAAATACGGAAGGTGGGCAATGCCCCCTATCTTCTGCATGGGATATCTTTCGGACTCTCCTCCCTGGCGGGAATGGCTCTGGCGGCGGCACAGACCGCAGGCCTCTCAATCCCGGGAATAAGTTTAAGCCTCCCTCTGTTGGCTGGAATCATCCTTGCCGCTTACGGAATTCTGCACACCGGGCTGCACTACCAGCACAATCTCACGCGGGGACCGGCAGAAAGGATGAGCATTCTCAGCGTCGCGGGGCGTCCGACAAAGCGATTCCTGCGCGGCACACTTCGCGGACAAGTGACGACCCTGGCTCCCGAAACAATCCTCCCCCCTTCGCTCGTACCGCTCAGAAAGGAAATTCTTGCTTCATTCCCTCCGACAACGCAGGCCATTCTGCAACACCTGGAAGAGGAAGCTCCGTTTGTCGGATCCAAGACTCCTCTTTGGGAAGGGCTCAGCCCTTCCCAAAACAGTCCCTTACTCTGGGCCTTTACGGGGGCGGTCCTGAACCGGAACATCCTGATCTGGGCAGGTCACGACCATTGGCACTTCCGGATCAAAGGAAGCGGCGGAGCGGACCTGGAAAGTGACCATCCCTTCAGCATTCGTGGCGCCGCGAGTCTCAATCTTCTTGGCTTTGCTGGCAACCGAACCTATTTGGTCGACGAATCGCGCAACAGCCTGGCCTATGCCAGGCTCCTCAAGCATCTCAGTCCCGCTCCCGAAACTCCACGCCTGGCCATCACTCTCACCGTTCAAAGCATCGAGGGAGCCCCCAAGAAAACAGGCCCCCAACCTATGCTCGAGGCTCTCTTCGACATGATCCAGATGAAAAATGAGCTGATCGGGCGCCTGGGAATAGCGCTGATGTTCGCCAGATCCCAGGTCAATGAACGCGGAAATATCCGCATCCTGAGAGAATGGAATCCGGCCCAGGTCCGTAAACTGCTGAACGAATTTATCGACATCGTGCAGCCATCCCGCTCCATTGGATTTAACGAAACGCCCATTCGCATCACCACGCTGGGCGGCATTCACCACAGATACATTCCCCTGGTTAGTCTGCTCCAGCTCATTCACGCCTCAAAACCCGCTGGAGACTTCCCGTCGCTCGCATTGCTGACCCGGGAAATCATCGACAACATGCTGAGCCAGATCTTTCCGCAATATGCCAAACCCCGGTTCCCCTCGAGGCCGATCACCACCGAGCTCGAAGATCTTGCCTCGAACTATCTGACGGCCGCAGTCCGGACCAACCACGACCAGGCCGTCAAAACCTACCACGATATCCTGGCGGGCCTGGCGGTCAACATCGGGGTGCTCTGGGCCGTGGGCGGAACCACCGGAGGCGAAGCCCTGGCCAACAGAAACATCGGGCTCCGCTGGAATCCCGAGCAGTCGAAAGCCGAAGCCATTCTTCACGATTTTGACGACGGGATATTCCCCCACCCCGAAGGCCCCGTTCAATTTAATCCGGATGAATTTGACAAGCTTCTCGACCGGGACGAATCATCCCTGACCGACAGCCTCAATGAACTGGGCACCATATTCCAGATCAAACATCAGGAGCGTGCCAAAGCCGTCAAAGAATTCATGAAAGTTGTCGTCTCCACCATGCGGCAGGCTCAAAAGAAGATACTGGGGGCTCCCTCCCAGGACGTCCTGAATCCCGGTTATCTCGAATCCCTCCGCCGCGGCGTCGGCAAACTAAAAACGCCGGATGCCACCCGGCCCATGGGCCGTTTGGTTGTTATGGAATTGCGGCAGGGCTTGAGCGAAAAGCCCAACAAGGTTCCTGATGCCAGAAAGGACCGTTCGCGAAAGGGTCTCTCACTTTTCCCCGATTCTCAAACCTACACGCGAAAAATCGCCTGGACAGAATCCTTCTGGACCCTGGGGCTCCTCCTCTGGGCCGCCGGAAAAACATTCGGCATCTCCGCCTTTTCCGGATCGAACCTCGCCTGGGCCGGAGCCGTCGCCGGAGTGGCTTTCCTGGTCCTGCACGGACTTCTCGACCTCGTCCTTAAGTCGAAAACTCCAAGGAACTGGCTGGGAATGGTCACCGGGGCAGGACTTCTTCACCTCGCAGGACTCCTGGCAATCCCGTTCCTTTCTTTCCTGCCGCCGAGCGCGGCCTATCTCCTTGGGCACGCCGTCACCCACTTTGTCTGGAACCGGTTCTTTCCCGGCTCGGCCCTATCGCTCAGTCATGACGAGGCCACCGGACGTGCCGAAGAAATCGACCGGCTCTTGCAGGCAGGATCCCGGACCGATCTCGCCGAAGCAGACCGCCTCAAGATGCGCCTGCTCTATGACATGGGTTTTCGGACGGTGGTCTCATTGCTGAACGGAGAAAACGCTTTTCCGTTTGAATCCCTATCCGGAGTGGGCGTCGACTGGAGCGAGCATGAGTTCGCGGAAACCCTCGCCACAAAAGGCCCGCAATATGCGGAACGATTCCAGGAAATCTTCGGGCTTCCCGTCGATGTCCAGCAGGTGCGTGAAAACTACCGCGGCACGATCCAGGTCAATTTCTTCAACACCGATGAATTGATGGAAGCGCTCGCCCGGGAGAAATCCCTCTCCCCTGAAACGCTCGTCCTTTTCCATCATGTCGGCTCTTGGTTCAAAAAAGCCCGGGGCTCTGATGAGGCCGAAAGTCTTTACGCGCAAGCAGTGGAGCGTCTCATCCGGCTCCTACCGGCCGGAATCCATATCGCGGTCATGGAAAGCGATGAGGAAGCCCGCCAGCTCGTGAGTATCCTCGAAGCCACCGGCCGCGCGAAAAATGTGCTGGCCGAATTCGTGGGACCTCAGGCGGCACAGATCCTGGAAAACGCTGACTCGCCTGAAGGCGGCGACCTCATGCTCCGCCGGTGGATTTCTGTCGGAGGAGGGTTCCGGCTGTTCCAGATCACAGACGCCGTCCCTTCGAGCGAGAAGACGCCCGGCGCAACGATCACAGGCTCGGCACCCGAAATCTTCAGACCCGCCGCCGAAAACGAAGAATCAACGAGCCTCTTCCCCCAAAGCTCCCCCTTTCAGACATTCCCGGACACGCGCGAGGTATCACCGCCAACGATGCGCTCCCTTTCAGCCCTTCCTGAGGTGGATCCCTACGATCTCGACCGGGACAGTATGGAGCTCCTGGCCGTCAATCTCTACATGCTTCCAGAATTCCGGTCGCGGCGCGCGCTCGATCATTTGAACCCTGAATCCGCATGGAGAGATGGCATTAGAAACATCGCCCGCCGCCTTGCCACCGAAGAAGGAAGCTTAAGCCGCCGCCGGATACGGGAAATTCTCATGGATTCCTACGAAGGCCTGCCCCGCCTCTCTCCCCGAGAAGCGGCACGCCTCACCCGGCGCCTGTTCCTCACGGGCCGCCGCCTTGTGATTGACACTCTTCGGCGCGTCATTCTCTCGGAACGAATCAAAGCAGAGCTGGGGAAAGCCTTTGATGAAAGAGACGAGGAAAGATTCAGGGCCATGCACGAGCGTTTTCAAAAGGAAGTCGGGGGGCGCATTTTCCTGACGAGCCCCGAACCCCGTCCGGATTGGGGCGGGGTTTCTGTGGTTGATCCTGAGAGAGCCGAGGCCGCCGTGGCCTCCGTCGCCATGGCCGTCCCGGATGAATTTCCCATCAACCGGATATGGCTCAAACGAATCATGCGAACAGTTCTGAATACGCGCCCAACAGGGCGAGACGAAATGGGCCTGGTCATGCTCGAAAGCATTCCCCGCGTCACATTTTTAAATATGTCTCTCAATAATTTCTTCAATGACCTGGAAAGAATGCTGGTGATCACAAGCCATGACATTCAATGGTTCAATCGCCTCGGCTGGATGCTGACCGGCACAGGCCACGGAAGGGATACCTCTTCCTACAAAGGACCCGATGCATCTCTGAGAGGAAGAGAGACCGTGATCAATATTCCGCTGGACCGGCAGATGGACTCAGGAAACCCCGCGCGGCCGGGTGAGTCAATCCAAAAACTCGACGGGGGCTCCTACAGCTCAGTCGAAGTGATCGCTCGATCGGGCACGACCGTCGTCAGGAAATCCTCTCCGGCGCTCGAACTCAGAAATAATACTGCTATCCCGCTGGAAGAAACGGCCGGCAAGTTACGCCGCGAAGCCCAAGCGATGGCTGCGCTGCAAGCCCAGGGGTCAGACCTGGTCCCAGACATCCTGGCCATCAAGAGCACGTCCCAGAGAACAACCGTCTGGCAGAGAAATCTCGAGGAAGACGGCATGGTTCCCCTGGCGAGCATTCTTTTCCGGGATGTTTCCCGGGAGGTTCCGGGGCGCGTGATCTTTGAAACAGCCCTGAATGCCTGTCGCCGCCTCGTGGACGTTCTCTACCGGCCGACCCGCGTGGCCACGCCTAAGGATTTCGTCGAGAAACATCACCTGGAAAAGGTTCGCAGCCGCATCAGTCAGGCCGCAGAGCGGGCGCCCAATCTGGCCCCCCTCTTTAATGCCTTCTATGTCGGCGTCAACTCACTCACCAAGTCCCGAATCATCCCCGGCTATAAAATTCTCGAGGTATTTATAGAAGCGGTCGCTCAAACGGGCATCTTGGATCCTCCGTTTCTCTCTGAAACCCACGGAGACTCCCATTTGGGCAACATGCTCATTAATCCGGTTGATTTCCTGAGATACAGAGCGTTTCACTCCATCAAGCTGATCGATTGGAACCCCGGGAAAAAAGACTGGGTCTACGAATTGGCAAAAATCATCCATTCATTTTACGGCGGTTATGAGATCGCGCGCCTGGAAGACATGTACGGCTACGATATGGTGGAATACGCCACCTTCGAGAATTTGGGTGAATTCCCCGTGGTGAGTGAACATTTGAACGACGAGGAGACAAACTTCACTCCGTTTCTCATCACAGACGAACTCATCGATGTTTTTATTGAATGGCTCAAAAATACCGACGACGCTTTCGGGCTCGAACGAGGATCCGCCTGGAAAGCGCGTCTCCTGTTCACCAACGGAACTCTCCTTTTGGGACTGGCCCCCTTCCATTTGAACAGCGAACGACGGGCAACCAGCCTCTATATTTTCGGCCTCCAGTGCCTGATGGAAGCCCTCGACCATATCATTGAAGGAACTTTTGACAATGATTTGCCTGCCGGGATCAACCCTGTCGGCGAGGACGTCAAAGCACCTTGGCGTACACTGAAGGCAGCCTTGCACATGGCCCTGCCCACAGGCACTCCCGCCAGACCTCTCCGTTTCCTGAAGTCGCGCATTGAGCGAGTCCGTGAAATACTCACGTGGCCAGAACCTGAGAAAAACCTCAAGGCGGTTATTAACGACTCTGCCGCTTTCGATATGGGTCTTTCGATTCCGGCCTTCTTCGGTCTTCTGAGTCAGTCGCTGAACCCCACAGAGCTCGAGGCGCTTGTTCCGGCCGCTTTTAAGTTCTTTTACGGAAAAAGCCTGGAAGACTACGCGCGCAATCACAATCTTCTCATGGCTTCCGGAAACCGCACTGTCCCGGGAAGCCCGACGCCTGTGGTCGTCGTGACATTCAGCCCGGTCGTGGATGTCGCGATCGATACGAGCATCATGATGAATGCGGAAGAAAAGGTTCTCGTTGAAGCGGGAGGCAAAGGCGTTAACATGGGGCGGGCCTATCAGACCTGGACCGGGGCGGCGCCGGCCCACCTGGGTTTTCTGGGAGGGACTCCCGGTGCCCTGGAAGCAGGACTCATGGAGCGCGGAGGAATGTCGAGCGGTCTCATGACCGAAACCCGCTCCCCCACGCGCATAGGCCTCAGTCTTCACTATCATGGCCAAAGACTCGAACGCGTATTCACTCCGGCAGGTCCCATCACTACCGAAGAGCTGGCCTCATTCCGTCAAACCTTCCGCCAAGCAATTGCAGGAGCCCACGCCCTCCTCCTGGCCGGCAGTCTGCCGCCGGGAGTCCCCGCCGATGAATATGGCCGGCTCATTACTGAAGCCAAAAGCCGGAATGTTCGCACCTACGTCGATACTCGCGGAGAGGCCCTCCGCTCAGCGATCGCGGCCGTTCCTCACTTCCTGGGCATCAATGTGGCGGAACTGGCCGAGTACCTGGGTGTGGAGACTTCAGCCCTGCGCCAGAATCCTTCGGTCATCGTTGCTGAGGCGGAGAAACTCGTGCGCAGCGGAATCAATATCGTGGTGATCAGCGCCGACTCAGACGGCCTGTATGCGATCGGCCAAGAGGACGGCGAGATCCGCGCCTATCAGGTGAAGCCTCCCCGCGTTCGAGAAATCTCTGCGGTCGGAGCGGGCGATACGATCAAAGTGGCCTGGGCATGGGCCGAAGACCGTCACTGGTCTCTGGTGAACACGGCCCGGCTGGCGGCGGCGGCAGGAGCCATCACTGTCACCAAACGGGGAAATGAAATGTCGACGGCCGAAGAAGCGCAGGCTCGCATGCAAGAATCGGTGGTGACCCATCTCCCAGTTTCCGGCAACATGTCTCTCCTGCGCCTATTCTCGGACGCTGCTTCTGAAGAAGCCTACGAGAAATATATTGCCCCGGGATGGGAAAGCCCTCTTCTTGCCCTCTTCATCAGCCTTCTTCCCGTTTTGGGAACCCTTCCATTCTTCGGGCCGGGGAACTTCCTTGTGGGAAGCCTGGTCTTTGTGGCTCTTCTGGGAGGGTCCGGGCTCTTCTGGTCGTGGCTCTTCAAGAAAGCGCATGACATTCAAAAGGACGAAGAAGGCCGTCCTGTCAGAGAAATTGGCAATGCTCCCTACCGCGTCCACTGGATTTCCTTCGGCCTTTCTTCCCTTCTGGGGCTCGCCCTGGCCGTCGCGCAAACGGCGGGACTTTCTATTCCCGGAGTGGCATTAAGCTTCCCCCTCCTGGCCGGGATCTTCCTTCTCGCCTACGGGCTTCTTCATACGGGGCTTCACTATCAGCACAATTTGACACACGACAGTCAGGAGAGAATGTCGGGCAAGAAGCGAAAGGATCGCCCCAAGAAGGATAACGCGCCTGCAAGCCCGCGCGCGCCTGAGGGCCCGGCCGTCAATGTCAATTCAGAAGCGGCCGCATCCGCCCTGGCCGACCTCCTGGGGGTGACCGGCATTATACCGGATCGCAAAAACCGGGAGGAGACTGTCCGAAGAATTCATGCGCGCCAAATGGAGCGCGGAGAGCCTTATAGAAATATTGAAGAACTCGCCGAAGTGGTCGGAATCGGACCCGGCAGGCTTGCCCGGATTCAAGACGAAATTGGCTTCCGGCTTGAATTTGGCCCGGCCGATCAACCTCAGGAACAAAAACCTGAACCACCTTCCGAAGAACTTGAGCGTGAGATTCCGGGACCGGGACGAACATTCCGAAGCCCGCCTGACGCGCCTCTCTCTACCATCGTCAAATTCACCGAAGAGGCCTTCTCTCTGGGCCTCACGGAAGATGACTCCCGCAATGTGGTGAATGCGGTGAGCCAACTGAGCGGTCAGTGGCGGGGCCGGTCGCGCTATATTCCAGGCATCGGACAAGTTCGCCTGGCAGGCCACACGTTCCCTGTGATCAAAGCCAAAGCGGTGACCGTGCGCGGAGGAAGCCCGACAACAAAACTTTACCGGGCGCTGCCGGGCGAACACACCCAGCCCACCCACAATACGCGGCTCAGCGCAGAGGGCCGTGTCATTCTTGAACCCGCCCATTTTCAGCCTGAAGGCGGCGGACCCCTGTCGGAAGCGGCCAATGAATTCCGCGAGATGCGGCGCGCTTTCCTGGCGGGCGTTTCAACGGCCTACCCCATCGGCATCGGCATCTTCCCCCGGCTCTCCTTCCAGGAGAGCCCCGGAACACCGGCCGTTCCCATGGGGTATGTCGTCATGGCCACGATTGAACGCGAAGACGAACGGCTCGTCCCTCAGCAGACTTTCTTTGATCTTGATAATGACCCGGAACATGCGATTGAAAAATTCACCCGGCGCACGCAAGCCTCGCTGCAGACGCTGCGCACGCTCCACGGGTCCGGCGGAATCCATACGCAAGCCAACCAGCATCAATACAGAGTCACCGAAGGGCCGGGCGGCGACGTTTCGTATCTCTTCGACTTTTCAAACGCCGATGCGGTACAGAACGGCCGCTTAACGCGGGACCAGTTTATCTATGAAGTGCTCCACGATTTTTCCGCATTCCATAAGGATCTACTCAGAGGCTTCGCGTACCTGGCCGACCCTAGAAGACCCGTGAAAATCCGGACGTCCTTGGCACGATCAGGAAATCTGACCGAGCTGATCAACGGAATGATGCTGTCGTACTTTACGACAGAAGACATCCAGCGTTACGGGGAAGCCCAACTCCGCCAGGCACTGGGAGCACCGGGGACCGCTTCGTTCTATGACCTTCTCGAAACACCGGATGCCGAACCGCTTATCGCAGCGCACCCCCTGACGCGCATCTTTGCCGATATGGCAGGCCGGACCTATGACCGGATCACGCACACGACCCCCGCCCTTGATGCCGCACGCCCCGAACCTTCCGCTCCGGCAGAGGCCGCCTCCCCTCAAACACCTTTTGGGTCGACGGTTGATATCGGGGCCAATCTTCCAGCCCCAGTGTCGGCCCATCCCCTTCCTCAAACAGGCGTGCCGCCGGAGACAGTGCACCAACCCGCCAGAAATCACGGCCGCGTTCTCCACGTGGCAATCATGCACCGGGATGAAACCGATTCCTTGCGTTACCTCGAAGACCTGAATGCCTGGTTGAACCAGAGTCGCGCAGAAAGGCGCGACATGGCCATTGTTCTGGATTTCACAGGCCCCGCCTGGCCCTATTCAGAAGATGACCGGCCCAACCGGACAGATCTTCTCTTCAACCTGGATGCGGCGGGCCGCCCCGTCCTCACGCCCGAAGCCCGGGAACAATGGAGACGGCACTATGAAGAGCAGGTCGGACATTTGCGCGCCATTATCGAGCAGGGAAATGACCTGGGCCTCACGGCAGAGGCGATCGATCGCGGCGTGGGACATTTTATCGTGCCTTTTGTCCGCTGGGGCAGGGCTCACGGCGTGCGGATCCTTCTTGAGGAACCGGACTTTGACCGGTGGATGGCCAACTCCTGGGCGCTTTCCCGCTTAAACCGGGCCATGGATTACGCGCAAAGGACCGGGCTTGCCACAGAAGAGAACCGCGAGCATTACTTCTCTTTGGTCGGTGATTTCGTTCAGGTCGGGCGGCGGGATGACGATGCGCGGACGGGCCCTGTGGCACGGCGCGTGGCGGATGTCGCAGCCCAAGGAACCAATGTTGCTTTCCTCTACGGCGGTGCGCATTTGCGGGCCGCTGACGAGATCAGGCGCCTGGGATTTGAAGTCCAGGCAGCTCCGAGCAGCATCCGGCAGGATGACCAATCGATGCTTCTCCAGAGCTTTGCCACTGCCGGAAGCCGATTGTCGCGCGGAGACCAGCTCTCCGCAGATGATTTACATATGACAGCCCTGCGCGCATTCGTGGTAACGCGCCTGGTCCTAGCGGCCATCCGGGGGCCAACGACAAATAACGCCGCTGTCCTTGATCTGGCCGAACGGATTGCCCTCGAAACAAACACCGAGGAGATTCTCGCCTTTGCCGCAGATATCCGGAACGGCCTCCTCGCCCCGGCACTCGCAAACTTGCTTGAACGCCACGCTTCAATTCAAGAACGGACCCTGTTCCATGTCGAAGACGGACCGTTTCTCCGGCTGGTCAGGCGACTCTTAAATCAACTGGACCTGGGTGATCGGCCCGCAGTCCTGCAAACTTTTCAATCAGGGACCTGGAGGTGGTTCATGCTCCACGACTCTGAGCTCAGGCTCGCAGCTCACAACTTCCTCGCGATGTGCCGGGAATGGTGGCAGCCTGCCATGAACCTCTCCAACATCGACGAAGCCGTAGAGCAATTGATCTCCCATATCACGGCCGCGCGGGAATCCCTGGGAAGCCATCCCCTCCGGACTTCGTCGCGCCTCAGTCTTTTCCGCGGTTCCGAGCACTACGAGACCCAAGTCGCCCCCGTTTGGGAAAGTCGCGTCCTGGGCGGGATCGTCTCTCTTCTCTCGGCGGGAACGGTTGCAGGAGCCCTCCATCTTTTCGGGGACCTCATAAACCCGAGCGTCTCGATCGCTGCAGTGGCCCTGGCGGGATGGCTAACCTTGATGGTGTTGTGGGGATTTTTGGTCGCCAAGGCATTCGGTGCCCTGCACAGCCTGCCCGGCATCAACCGGAACGCAGGGAACGGCCCCCTCGATGCCCATGCCTACGCAATGAAAATGACGCTGCGATCATTCACCTTCAGGCCGGGGCTGGCCCTGAGCGTAGCGCTCATCATTCTTCCCGCTTCCTATTTCTGGCCATTGATCCCCTTTGCAACCCTTGGGTTGCTCATCTATCTAAGCGAACAATACACCCGGGCCCATATCAAATTCCATCTCGACTGGAATCAAAGAATGCCGAAGGACGAAGATCTCAAAGGCCTCGAGAAACAGAATCCCTCAGAAACGATCAAGGAAGCCCTTCCCCCTGAATTAAGCAGCCTCCCGATGGTTGAGAATCTCGGGTTGCGAGAATATGTCTGGGACCAGGAGCTGGCACTGCACAAGAAGATTGTTGATTTGGCGGGTGCCGAAGACCAGTTCGCACGCGCCGAAGAGATGCCGGATAAGCTCTTGATTCCCGCTCAGAGAACTCCAAAAGACTTAAACAGGATTCAACGCCTGGTGAACGGAACTTCTGAGAATCAAATGATTTACCTGGTTGTCGATGACAATGACGATGAGTACTTCAGGGAAACTTTCAGGGACAACGCCAAAATCTCGGTCCTTGCGCAAAGCAACGCCTTCGTGGGACGCGCGCTCGGACATCGGATTCTGGATCCGCGCAGCTTGGAATCTGCTTTATCTCATTTGGAAGAAACGGAAGGGAAAGCCATCTTGGGAGAACTGGCGGTTCTCATTCCGGATGATATGGCTTTTGACTGGAGCAAGGTGGGCCGGATGTCTATTCTGCGCGACATCCGTCTTTTCCTGGTGACAGAAATTCTCTCTGAAGTTTGCGGCGCCAGAGTCACGCTTGAGGATCTAGAGCAGAACTACCAAAGTGCGCTTCAAACCGCGCAAAAGGCGTAACGGCAACAACTTTTTCTTAAGACCCTTTTAATGGCCGGTCCCGTTAAAAGTCAGGACGGTCTTGATCTCATCCTTTTGGCGGCCGGCAATCAACTCTTGAATATCGGTGAGCGGGATGCGCCCGGTAATCAATGAGCGCAATTGCTGCGGCCACTGTTGATTGAAAGCCTGGAGGTTACGAATGCCGTTTTGAAACGCCTGGCGGGGAGCGTTCACGGTCCCCAACACCACCTGATTTTTCAAAACAATATCCCTCATCAAAGTCCCGGCATCTAGAGAAATATCTTTGTGGGGAGCCGGAACGCCCGTAAAGATAAAAATGGCGTTCGTCCCGAGAACCTGCAGGAAGTCAAAGGAGGCCTTCGCCGCCCCGGTCGCCTCCAGAACCAGGTCAATATTGCCGATGTGCTCGGCCATCTGGGCCGGCGTCATCTCTTCGGTGGAAAGATATTCAGCGCCAATCGAAGCCAAGAGCTTCGCTTTCTCATTCGGCGCGGGAGACCGGGCGACCACGTAGGTCTTCATATTCAAATTCCTTAACGCCATGGCGGCCAGAAAACCCACGGGGCCGGCCCCCAGCACGAGCGCATTGCGGCAGGACTTGCCAGAAGCCCCTTCCGAGATCCGGCACTCCCAGTGAAGCCGGCTTTGAATGATGTTGGTCTGGATCAGCGCTTTTTCTGTGATCGTCAACGGCTCAAGAAGGACGGCCACCTCGCGCAGTTCGGGCGGAATGACGTTCATATACCTTTCATCATCGACCACCAATTCAGTCATGTAGCCGTGAACTCCCTTGATGCCCCGTTCCGTAAAATGACCGGTAAAACAAAAGTCAGGCTGCATGTTTTCGCATGAAATGCAGTTTTCGGGACAGCCCCTCCGCACGGTCAAAACCACACAGTCTCCCACCTTGACGCTCTGGACGCCGCTGCCCACTTCGACCACCTCTCCAAAAGACTCGTGACCCGTGATGAGATAATCCGAGCCGGCCGGCGGAGTCCCGTAATCGAAGTTCCAGATTTCACGGTCGGTCCCGCAGATCCCCACATTGATCATGCGGATTTTGGCCTGGGTGGGAGTAGAAATTTTTGGTTCAGGATGATCCACCAGTTTGACGATGCGACTTCCCGGAAACATGGCAACGGCTTTCATGAAACCCCCTTAACAGGATGATGCCCGCAGAAAATACAGCGGACATTCATCGGATGGAAAAGCTTGGCGCAAATGCGGACCGGGCCAATCGAACGAAAGGCCGCAACCGCCAGAGCCGCCCCCAAAAGGGGGCCCGCGATATAAATCCAGAGGGAATGAAAAGTTCCCGTGATGAGAGCGGGGGCCAGGCTCCGCGCCGGGTTAATGCCGGTGCCTGAAATGGCCGCGCCAAAATAAACCAAGAAAACCACCAGACCTCCGGCCGCCAAACCCGTATAGCGGGCAGAGGCCGCATGGCTCAGCATCAATAAAATCAGGAGAATCAACCCGAACGTCATGAATGTCTCGGCCATGAGTGCCGCCAGCTGACTGACGCCCGGTCCCGGTATCGTCGCCCCAAGAACGGTGCTCTCGGCCCACTCTCCCCAGGTTGCCTTCACAAGGAAAGCGCCGATGAGAGCGCCCGTCACTTGGCTTGCCACATAAAGAACAGCGTCCAAGGGACGCATTCTGCGGCACAGGCAAAAAGCGAAGGTCACCGCCGGGTTGATGTGGCCGCCTGAACGGCGGCCCAGGTATGAATAGACGACTGCCGTGCCGCCCGCCGAAAAAACAAGGCCCGTTAAAAACAACCGCACGTGCGAACTGCTGAACAATCGCTCGCCCGGGCCATCGACTCCGAAATTAAACGCGATCGCCGAGAGCCCGATAAAAACCATGATGGCCGTCCCCGCCAATTCGCAGAGGTATTCAGGCCAATGTTCCCCGGGAATTGTCTCATTCATGGGGGTAAAAGGCGGGTGCCGGAAATGGTAACGAGCAGAAGATCCTTCTCACAAACGCTCGGCACGCTGCTGAATCAGCTTGGCCACAAGCCCCGTCCATCCCGTTTGATGGTTGGCTCCGATGCCAGCGCCGTTATCCCCATGGAAATATTCATAGAACAGCAAATAATCTTTCCAATGCGGATCTGTCTGAAACTTTTGATTGCCGCCGTGTACCGCGCGGCGGCCGTCTGGATCTTTAAGAAAAATATTGATGACGCGGCTGGACAATTCCATGCTGACTTCCCACAGGGTCATCAAATGACCCGAACCTTGCGGGCACTCCACTTTGAAATCATCCCCCAGGTAATGATGAAACTTCTGGAGAGACTCGATCAGGAGGAAATTGACGGGCATCCACACGGGCCCGCGCCAATTCGAGTTGCCGCCGAAATGACCGTGGGCCGATTCGGCGGGCTCGTAATCAACCCGGAACTCAGAACCCTGCATATCAAAGATATAGGGATGTTCCTTGTGGAACCGCGAAAGCGCCCGGATCCCGTAGGGAGACAAAAACTCGTTCTCACTCAGGCATCTCTCCAGGATCCGCTTCAAGCGTTCAGGTGTCGCAATGGACAGAAGACGCCGCTCGCACGCCCCGCCCTCGCCATTGCAGGTGACGTCTTTGGCCAAATCGGGGCGGTGCCTCATAAACCAGTCCATGCGTTTGGCAAACCTAGGCAGCTTGAACAAAAGAGAGACATCGACTGTTTCAACCGCAAAAAGCGGGATGAGACCCACGATCGACCGCAGCTTTAAACGAACGCTCCGGCCATCGGGCAATAAGAGACTGTCGTAGAAAAATCCGTCTTCCTCGTCCCACAAGGACTCCTCACGGCGCCGCGCCATGGCATCTGCAATATAGAGGAAATGTTCAAAAAATTTGCTCGCGATATCTTCATAGGCCGGGTTGTGCTGGGCCAGCTCCAGAGCAATGGTCAAAAGATTGAGGCAATACATCGCCATCCAGCTGGTCCCATCCGACTGCTCGAGGCTGCCTCCGGTCGGCAACTGGGTGTTGCGGTCAAAAACGCCGATATTGTCCAAGCCCAGAAATCCGCCTTGAAATATATTCTTCCCCTGCTCGTCTTTGCGGTTGACCCACCAGGTGAAATTAAGCAAAAGTTTCTGGAATACCCTCTCGAGGAAAAGGAGGTCGGACTGTCCGTTCATCTTCTTTTCGATCTTATAGACGCGCCAGGCCGCCCAGGCATGAACCGGCGGGTTCACGTCTCCGAAAGCCCATTCATAAGCGGGAATTTGCCCGTTGGGATGCATGTACCACTCGCGCGTCAAAAGGATCAGCTGCCGTTTGGCAAAATCAGGATCGATCATGGCCAAGGGAATGCAATGAAAGGCCAGGTCCCAGGCGGCATACCAAGGATATTCCCATTTGTCGGGCATCGAGAGAATGTCCTTATTGTAAAGATGCTCCCAGGCCCGGTTTCGCCCTCCTTTTCGTTCCGGAGGCGGCGGAGGACATGCGGAATCGCCGTCCAGCCAATCCCTGACGACGTAATGATAGAACTGCTTGCTCCACAACATGCCGGCAAAAGCCTGACGCTGCACGTTGCGGCTATCCTCATCAAGAGTTGAGGGAATAATCTGGCCGTAGAAATCATCCGCTTCGCGGCGGCGCAAATCAAAGACGCGGTCAAACTCAAGTCCCAGGACGTCGGCCGTCGGGGCCTCCCGGGTCAGCCTCAGCTTAACGGTACAGCTTTCGCCCGAGGCCAGCGTGCGCACGTAATGAGGAGCGGCCTTGGTTCCCATCAGGCGCGGATTGACTGCGGAATGGTCTTTTTGAATGACGTAGCGGTGAAAAGCATCCTTGACGTAGGGGGAGAGATTGGGGGCGTTAAAAAGCCTGTCGGCATTGGTTTCATTTTCCGTGAAAAGAACTTCCTCGGCTTTCTCAAAGGATAACCACATATTGCCGAGCCAATGATGTTCGGCGGAAATCATCTGCAGGTCTCCCGGAGACGGCTGAAGCTTGAGAACTGGCTTTGGGCTATTGAGCCTCCATGACCAGTCATTCTGAAACCACAGGGTCGGCAACAAAGAAATGGGAGCGGGGTCCGGGGCGCGATTGGCCATCGTGATCCGAATCAGGACATCATCAATGCTCCCTTTGGCATACTCAACGAAGACGTCGAAATACCGGTTTTGGTCGAAGATGCCGGTATCCATGAGCTCGAATTCGGGCTGGCCGCGGCCGCGGCGCCGGTTTTCTTCGACCAAACGTTTGTAAGGGTAAGCCGCCTGAGGGTACTTGTAGAGGGCCTTCATGTAGGAATGCGTCGGAGTGTTGTCCAGATAGAAATAATATTCTTTGACGTCCTCGCCGTGGTTCCCCTCGCCGTTGGTCAAACCAAACAGGCGCTCTTTGAGGATCTCGTCCTGCCCGTTCCACAAAGCCAGCCCAAAGCATAATCGCTGGTGATTATCAGAAATCCCCAGCAAACCGTCCTCTCCCCAACGATAGGCCCGCGACCGGGCATGGTCATGCGGAAAGTAGTCCCAGGCACATCCGTTGGGACTGTAGTCTTCACGGACGGTTCCCCATTGCCGATCGCTGAGATAGGAACCCCAGCGCCTCCAATGCGCCGCATGAACCGCTGCTTCTTCTAACCGCCGATGCTCCGCTGTTGTTTGATCCGTGGACATGGGCCTATTCTATTCTTCCCCGTAAAATAAATCAAAATAAGCTTGAGCTTGAATATGCGGATTCATAGAATAGCGTCCCATCCTGGCTCTGATAGAGGGATGGGCATTTCAGGAGGTATCAACATGAAAAAAGCGCTTATCGCATGCTTGGCCGTCTTCGCAGCCGTTCTGGTCATGCCCGTTTTCAGCTCCGCGACACAACCGCCCGCTGATTCCGCAGACGCCCAGACGCAATCGGCAACACCAGGAACCGCTTCCTCCAAAAAGAAACTGGCTTTGAAAAGAAAAAGAGCCGCCAAGAGAAAGGCCAAGCATCAGGCCACTGCGGCCACCAGCGATTCCGCAGCCCCAGCGGCTGCTCCCGCCTCAAAGTAATAACTTCCAGACAGTCCGTTTCTTAAAAAACAGCAACGGGTTCAGGCAAATCCGTTGCTGTTTTATTTCCCCAGAAGGCTCCTGAGCGCGCCCTCAAGGTCAGGACGCAGAAAACGATAGCCCGAGCCAAGCAGCCGGGCAGGCTCAACCCGCGTGCTGGCCAAAAGCAGCTCGTCCGCCATCTCGCCCAGCACCAGGCGCGCCGCAAAGGCCGGCATCGGAATCAAGGTCGGACGTGATAAAACTTTCCCCAGCGTCTTTGTGAAACCCTGGTTGGTCACAGGCATAGACGAGACCACATTCACGGGCCCTTGAAGGGAACCGGCCGAGAGAACATGACTGATCGCGCCCACAACGTCTTCAAGAGCAATCCAGCTCATCCATTGCCGGCCGCTTCCGATGACTCCGCCGGCTCCCCATCGAAAAGGAATGAGCATCTTTGCCAGCGCGCCGCCCTCCGGACTCAAGATAATCCCGAACCGCAAATGAACCACTCTCATCCCAGCTTTGGAAGCCGGTTCCGTCGCTTTCTCCCAGGCCTGGCAGACCTCAGGCAGGAAACCGGAGCCGGGCGAACTTGATTCCCTTAACGTCTCATCCCCCCGGTTCCCGTAGAAACCGATGGCCGAGGCAGAAACTAAAACTTTGGGCGGCCTGGCAAGACGGGCTAGCGCCTCGCTCAAATGACTCGTTCCCCTGACGCGGCTCTGGCGAATCCTGGCTTTTTTCGCCGCGGTCCAACGACCCGTCGCAATGCTTTCGCCCGCCAAGTGAACCACGGCGTCGCAGCCTTCTAGACGGCTCGGGCCCCAAGAACCCCCCTCGGGGTTCCAGAGTATCTCAGACGGACGGGCGGGCTCCGTACGCACAAGGCGCGCGACCTCGTGCCCGGCAGTGCCTAGAAACTTAACGAGCGCAGATCCCACCAGACCACTCGAACCCGATACTAAAATTTTCATCTCACCTCTCCCTCGGCAACCACTTCTCAAGGCAATCCTATCATAACGCAGGGGGCCCGGTAATTTGACGGAACCGCGAAAGGAAACTACACTGAATCATCATGGATCAAACCCCGCAATTAAAAGCATTTCTCAAGCCAAGCCTCGTGATCCTTTCTCTTTTGATGCTCGCGTCGAAAGCAGGCGCGCAGTCCCCTGTGAAACTGGTCCCGGTCGCGCAAGGCCTCGACCATCCCGATACTCTGGCTTCGGCAGGAGACGGAAGTAACCGGCTCTTTGTCCTAGAGCAACCGGGCCGCATTATCATCCTCCGTCATGGAACCGCCGACAAAACGCCCTTTCTCGATATTCGAGACCGGGTCAGCTACGGCGGTGAATTGGGCCTCTTGGGCATCGCCTTTCACCCCCATTTTAAAGAAAACCACCGCTTCTTCATTGATTACACAGTCCGCAAGGGACGAAAAATTCAAACCATCATTGCAGAATACGCTTCCTCCTCCCTCCATCCGGACTCAGCCGGGCGGGAAGAGAAAATCCTCCTGCGCATTGACCAGCCGTTCCCGAATCACAAGGGAGGCCAGCTGGCCTTTGGTCCTGATGGCTTCCTCTATATCGGCATGGGTGACGGCGGCTCGGGAGGAGATCCCTTAAAAAATGCCCAGAATCCGAAGGTACTGCTGGGAAAAATACTGCGCATTGATGTGAATCATGAAGCTCCCTATGCCGTTCCTCCTTCCAACCCTTTTTCTCACGGACCCGGAGCTCCCGAGATTTGGGCCATTGGAATGCGCAATCCATGGCGATTCTCCTTCGACCGGAAAACGGGCAGGCTCTTCTGCGCGGACGTCGGGCAGGACAAATATGAAGAGATCGATCTCATCGAGGGAGGAAAGAATTACGGCTGGAATATCATGGAGGGCTTGCATTGCTTCCTGCCCGACGAACAGAAATGCCACGAGAAAGGATTGACCCTGCCGATCTACGAATACAATCACAGCGAAGGCAACTGCATCATCGGCGGCTACGTCTACCGGGGTAAAAACATTCCCGTCCTGGACGGAACCTACCTCTTTGGAGACTACGGCTTCAGAACACTCTGGGGGCTCGAGGAAGCCCCGGGGAACCAGTGGAAGCGCATCACTTTAGGGGAATCGCCTGAGCCCATCAGTTCCTTCGGAGAAGACGAATCGGGAGAAATCTATGTGGTGGGTTACTGGGGAACGATCTTCAAATTTGTGCCGTCGTAGAATTCTCTTCAACACATTCCCTAACATCCCAACAGTCAATCCTTCCTGACGCACCTCCCGCAATACAGAAAGGTCCCTACATCAAAGGACTGGGCCTTCCGAAAGAAGCTACTGAGAAGAAGGGGTCTCGGCGGGGCTCGCTGTTTTGGAAACTCCCGCACTGGAGGCAGGCTGACGATGCCGGGAAGCCATCAGCTCATCGGCTGATGACAAGGGAGAGGCTGGATCCTCTCTGGCATGAATCGATAAAACAGGACAGTAATACCCTTTGAACTGGCGGCTCCACCAGTTTCCCGTGGCCTCGCGTGTGGCTCTGTCGTTAAAACAATAATCATACACAAGCGCCCGGATATGGCGTGGGGGCGCGTCGGGAAATGGATTGACCGCCAGCAAGCCCAGGACGTCTGGAGAACCTTTCAGGAGCCGGGCGCAGAAATTGGTAAACCAGGGATTCTGCCGGTAACTGGTCAGTGCAGCAAACCACATCTGCCAGTCCAGGCGAGGCTGAAAAGGCTCCACGAAGGCGGGCCTGCGCGCCGGATCGCCGGGCTTGTATTTGAACTCATAAGGCAGCCAAGTCTTCTCGTCATTGCTGCCTTCGACAATAATTTCAGGACGTTCCGTCGTCATGATAGCGAAGAGGCCGTAGCTATTAATAATACGGAAGGGCCCAAGAAGAGTGGTCAGTTCTCCGACTGGAGTCATCCAAGGGGCCGTATAATTGAACAAACCGAAGAATTCAACGCCCGAGACCAGGATGGTCAAGGCAGCCACCACGGAAATAACAGGCTTGGGCCATCTCAGTCCCCGGGCCGGTCTCTCCTTACTTCCCTCGCCTCCCGCACTCTGCCCTGAAACGGATTGACGCACTCGGGCCCCCTGGAAGAGCCTCCCCCACCTGGAGAAATCTATACCGCAGCCCGGAGCTGTCAGCCTCTGCGTGAAAGCGGCCGGCCACATCGTATCGTCAAGCAATAAAATGCACAGGGCCATCGTTAAAAGATTAAAGAAACAGTAATTTCCTGTGATCAAAATGAGAATCTGAAAGGCAATCGTCAGCACTCCGCCCACCAGGCGAAAACGCCGGGGTGCCAAAAACAAACAAGGAACGATGAGCTCAAGAACAAGCACCGAGAATGTAGAGGCTTTCTGAAACATCAAAGGAAGCTGGTGGGCATACCAACCAATCCAAGTCGGCAAAGGCTGCGTTTGATAATGGTAGGTGAGAGCCGTTAAGTTGCGCCAGGTCTCATCTCCGCTCACCAGCTTGACAACACCCGACCCAAAAACCAGGCGAAACAGGAGCCAGCGACCCAGCCAAACCACCGTCGGCTCAGGTCCCGGCCCGATGGGCCTCTGGGGAACGAGACGAAGGGGAGCCAAAAAAATTGCGAGAAAACCCGTCTCCAAAAGAAGCATATCCCACTGAAACATCATAAAGTCGCGACAGACCGCCGTCAGCGACAAATAGAAGATCCACAAAAGGAAAAGGACAAGCACCGGAGCCACATCGCAAATCAACAAAAGGGATAGCCCCGCTCCGCCAAAACACAAAAACCACAGGGCCCCGTTACTGACACCCAAAAACCAGCAGAGACCCGGCGCCAGCCAGAACCGGGCCCAGCCCACATAATGCACAAGCATGTCCAGATAATCCTGCGCGGGCAGAATGCCGCGATGACCTACGAGACCAACAATCTGGATCCCCAACGAGAAAAAAGCAAAGAAATAGACGACTCCGAGCATGCGCAAGAAAACCCAGGCCGTCACTTCATGCGGAATTTCCCGGCGACGGGGCAGGATCGAGACAAAGGCATCAAGATAGGAACGAAGCTTCCGGGCAATTTCGAAGAACTTCCGGGTCCATGCCGTCATGCTAATTTTTTGACGTACACCACGGTTTCATTTTTCTTAAATCCTTTTCCTTCGACAAAAACGACAGGCTGGCGCCCCTGAACGGAAAAACCCATCCTCTTAAAGAAATGCCCGCTGCCTTGATTATCCCCTCTGGCAACCGCATGCACGCCAGGCAGGCTGTTGGCCTTGAGCTGCTGGAGGAACGACTCCATGAGCTTGCGCCCGATGTCGCGCCCTCTTTGCCCCGCCCGGATGTTGATATGGAGATGAGCCGGGTATTCCTTCAAAGGGATACGGCGCTGCCATCCTCCGACCCAGCCCGTGGCCAGCCCCGATCCAATCAAGCGCCAGGTGTCAGCGTGGAAAATAACGCCCCGGCCCAAAGCGCGCGCCAAGGCGCCCGGCAACACCGAACGCAGCGTGAGGCGATCATGGTGACTGGCATCGAAAGCACCCGTCAGATAGCCGACGACGCGGCCTTCGCTTTCAGCCACCCACACGGCTTCTGGATTAAAGTCAGTGTAGTATGAGGTGAGCAGATCCGCCACGAGTTCGCGGTCATGGAAGAACGTCTCGACCGGCTCGCCCCGCTCAGCGGTATCGCAGGCAATCTCCCGGAGAGCGAATCGGTCAGGCAAACGGTAAGGCCGGATGATAACGGGAGGAAACGGTTCACTCATGGAAGCAGGGACCTCGAAGACAACCTCACCTTGGGATCAAAGCCTGGAGCGCGCTGCAAAGTCAGGAGCCGCACTCACCGGCCCGGGTCCACGCCAAGCCCACCACCAGATCTTTATGGCCCCGGCGAAAATACAACCAGTGCAGCCCACGATCAATCCGATCAGAAGGATGTTCAGGGTTAGTCCGACAGGAGATGGATGGGTCAGCCAGAAATGGTTCCTGATCATTTCCGCAGCAGCCGTCAAGGTCGTCATGGCCACAAAACACATCGGCAGCACCGTCACCCAAACGTAGCGGGACCGGCCAGCATTGACCAGCATGGTTGTTCCCACGCAAAGGGCGATCGTGGCCAGCATCTGGTTGGCGATTCCAAACATCGGCCAGATGGTGCGGATACTCGCATTCCAGATCAGCCAGCCCCAGCCTGCCACAACCATCGAACTGGCGAGGAGAGTTCCCGGCAGCCAATCGGTCTTCTCAAAAGGGGAATAGGCTTTGCCCAGAAACTCCTGGAGAAGAAAGCGAGCGATGCGCGTGCCGGCATCAATGGTCGTGAGAATAAAGAGCGCCTCGAACATGATGGCGAAATGATACCAGTACTTCATCAAACTCCCCATACCGGGAAGCCCGCTGAATATCTGGGCCATTCCCACCGCCAAAAGCACCGACCCTCCGGTCCGGCCCCTGAGACTGATCTCTCCGACGGCCTGCGTCAGCGCCGGCAGGTTGACCTCATGGAAACCCAGAGAACCGGCCACCTGAGCCCACTCAGCCACAGGGACATTGATCGCGTAATAGTCGCCAGGCTCCATGGAACAGGCCGCCAGAAGACAGACCACTCCAACCAGACTTTCCATGAGCATGCAGCCGTAACCGATAGGCCGGGCATGGCTTTCGGCGGAAATCATCTTGGGGGTGGTGCCTGAAGAAACGAGCGCATGGAAACCTGAAATCGCTCCGCACATGATAGTGATAAAGACGAATGGAAAAATGGGACCCGGCACGACGGGGCCGCCGTGCGTAAACTGGCTGAAGGCCGGGAATTTCAATGTGGGGTTGACGAGGATCACCCCTCCGATCAAAACAATGATCGTGCCGATCTTCAGATAGGAACTCAGATAGTCCCGGGGACACAACAAAAGCCATACGGGAAGGACCGAAGCCACAAAGCCGTAAATCATCATGGCAATGATGATTCCGTGGCGGCTCAGGAGGAAGGTTTGGTTCAACCAGGAAACTTCCGGCACATACCGTCCAAAAACAACGGACAAAAGCAGGGCGGCGACGCCTGCGACCGTCGCTTCGGTAACAGCCGACGAGGAACCGGCCCTCAAGCGGAAGATATACCAGCCCATGAGCATGCCGATGGGAATGCTCATGGCGATGATAAAGGTCCCCCAGGCGCTGTCCGCCAAGGCATTCACCACCACAAATCCCAAGCCTCCGAGCGCGATGATCACGATAAATAAAATAGCCACCGCGGCCGCCATCCCCGCCACAGGACCAATCTCCTTCTTGGCAAGCTCAGCTAAAGATTTCCCGCCCCGGCGCATGGAACCGGCTAAAATCACGAAGTCCTGAACCGCGCCCCCCAAGACCCCTCCCACCACAAGCCAGATCAATCCGGGCAAAAACCCGAACTGAGCCGCAAGAACCGGACCGATTAAAGGTCCGGCGCCTGAAATCGCGGCGAAGTGATGCCCAAAAAGAACCCACCGGGAGGTGGGATAATAATTTTGCCCGTCATTCAATGTTTGAGCCGGGGTCGAACGGGAATCATCCAGACAAACGACTTTGGTGGCGAGGAAAGCACTGTAGTAGCGGTACCCCAGTGCCATGGTGCACAGGGTGACAATCAATAACGGGAGAGCGTGCAAGGGTGAGTGGGTCTGGGAAAAGAAATCCTAAAAAATCTAAAACTCCAGGTGTTTGAAAATCAACGAATCCTCAGGGCCAAAAGTCACCGTCACTTTGTCACTCCGGTGCAAAGCGTTGAAAGCATGGGCATAGAGGATCGCCTTGCCCGGCTTCTGATCCGGCATCTGACAGGTGACCTTCGTCAGCCCATCCAGGCCCGTTTTGTGTGAAGCCGAAAGGAATTCGGCCTCGCCTGAATAGAACTGGGCCTCCACGTCCGCATTATGGACAGGCCGGCCGTTGTACATCACTTCCACAAACACCCGAACCTGATAGCCCTGATTGACGGCAGGCGTCTGGGTCACTTCACCAATGGGATGCGAATGGGCAGGCTTTTTTTCTTTCATTAAGAGGGGTCCCCCTTTCAATCCGCCGCCATTGTGCTAAGACATTTTAGATTCTAGAAAAGACCGACCCTCTTTACACTAAGAATTCTCTCCGCGGGGGCCCAAGCGATCCGCCCTGTCTGGTCCCGAATCTTTTACAAAAACTTTGCATTGCCTTGACGCGCGTCTGACTTAGATCTTCTAACCTACATGAGGTCGGCCTTAAAAAACGGCCCACACCCGGGTCCTTCTTTCCCCTCTGCAAAGGACTCAAAGAAAGCACTTCCCCTTAAAGTCGCTCAATTTCCCCATTCTTCTGGACTTCGTCAAAGTCCGCTGGAATTGCCGCGTCGACCCTTCCCTTATTCTTTCCGAGGGAAATGCGGCGGGAACTCGCCCCGGAGGCACCCATGGTACAGCAGGACATCGCAGGACTGACGGTCAAATTTAAGAGTCCTCATGAGCTCAAACAAAAATTGAGAGAAACATTGGTTGAGATTCAGGAAAAACGAGAAATCTTTGAGAAAGAATGCCGGGATCTCAGGAAAAGAGAAAAGGCGTTAAAACGTTTTCTCGAGAACCAGGGAGAACCGGCGGCGAACGTTCACGGCGACCTTAAAGCTTTCTAGCCTCCGCGGATCAACAATACATGAAAAGTTCGATTTTAATCGCGACGCTTGTTCTCCTGGGGCCTCCCCTGGCGGGGGCGGTCCCGCATCTCGTCAATCTTGAAGGCCGGCTGACAGATCCGAGCGGAAACCCGATTATCACCTCGACCCAGGTTGAGTTTCGTATTTATCAGGGCGGCGACCCCGCCACCGCAGATTCCGGAACGCCCGTGTATAAAGAAGTATCCACCATTCTGCCGGCCCCCGATGGCACTTACGCTCATTTACTCGGCGGGGGAAGCGCTCTGGAGAACTACCAGTTTACGCCCGGCCTCTTTGACACGAGCCAACCGGTCTATCTGCAGCTTAATATCAATGGACAGGCCGTCCTGCCGCGCCTCCAAATCGTCTCAAGTCCCACCACCCTGCTTCCCGAATGGCCCGCGGGATTCATTGGCATGTTTTCAGGCGACTGCCCCTCCGGGTGGATCCGTTTCACAGCGCTCGACAACCTTTTTCCCATGGGAGGACCCAGCTATGGGGCCATGGGAGGCGCGGCCACCCACAGTCATAATGTCAATCCTCATTCTCACCCCATCTCAAATGACCTTGGCCCTCATCAGCACATGACGGTATCGGGAGCCGATGTGAATGGAAGCTATGACGGGACAACCAATCACGGGTCCTGGCCGTTTGGTTCGATGACCTATGCGGGTGACCTCATTTTTAACGATGCCAATGGCTCCACGACGCAGAAGACGAACCCTTCCCTGGCTCTCACCTCGTCTGTGGACCTCACCCACAACCATGGAGGCGTCACAGGAGAGGCGACCGCCACCACCGACACCCAAAGCAATATTCCGCCTTATCTCACCGTCGTCTTCTGCCAAAAACAATGAGGCGGATAAGGCCTTTCCTCTGGGGTGTGTTCAGCTTGGTCGCAGCCTCGGTCTTGCGCGATCCGGCACGGGCGAGCTGCAGCTTTGTCTATCAGTTCGATGAGGGCTCGCTCACCATGAGCAACCCCAAGCTCCAGGCGCTGACTCTGGTGGGTTCCCCTTTCACGGGCCGCTCCATGAACAATCGCTTCATCAATGTTCTGGGCTACCTCCCGACCTCCTCGGCCAACTACACCAACTGTTTTCTTGTCACAGGCCGTCCCCTCGCAGTCCAGATCACCCCCGGCTCCCGCTCCGGCTCCCTGCTCGTCAATGCTCCGGACCAGAAAATGACTCTCGCCTGGACGGATGGGACCAACGGGGTCCCTGTGGAATACAATGTTTACCTCGGAGCCGACCCGACTAATCTGCCGTTGGCAGGAACCGTGAGTCAGAACACATTTCCGGCTCAGAATCTTGCCTTCGGCAAGAACTACTACTGGAAAATTGACTCAGTCGACATTTACGGACGCGACACCTGGAGCCTCGGCACGTTCTCATTCTCTCTGGCGCCCTCGCTCAGTCATCTCTATTGCGCCCCCAACCCTTTCCGCGCGGGAACCCAATTCACCACTTTCATTTTCAATTCACCGGGTCCCGGTTCGGCAAGAATGAAAATCTTCAGCCTCCCTCACGCGGACCTGGTGTTCGACCAGCCTCTAGATTCCCTGACTGATGGCACCAACCTTTGGACATACAACGGTCTTGATGGCCGCGGACAGCCCCTCTACAACGGGGTGTATATGGCCGTCCTTGAACTTCAGGGCTCCCAACGCAATGAGCTGCAACGGTTTAAATTTCTGGTTATTAAGTAGCCTGGTTGTTTTTTCTGTGAATAGAAAAGCGGCGGCAGAAAGCGAAGCCAAAGATTTCTTAAGTCACGGCCCCGGAGGCGTGGCGGCGGCCATGGGAGAATCAGTGACAGCCATCCCCAATGACGTAACAGCCATCTATTACAACCCGGCAGGACTCATGTCGCAGCCGGCCGCCATTCATGCCGAACACACTCCTGCTTTCGATGGAGGACGCTATAACTTCTTTGGATTGAACTATCCCACCGGGGTCGGAAGTTTCGGGTTCGGCATTATTCAGTTTGCCGTCGATGGAATTGAGGGGCGCCAGAATCTGGGCGATCAACCCACCGACCTCTCGGCAGCGCAAACCGCCTGGTTTATTCCTTACAGCTATGCGTGGAAAACATTTTCCCTGGGAACTTCCTTGAAAATCGTGAACATGAACCTGGCCGGCAGCACAGGAACCGGATGGGGAAGCGATGCCGGGGCCCTCTACAGGAAAACGCTCAATGACTGGGGACTCTTGAGACAACCCTGCGTCAGCCTCGGGCTCTCGGTAAAAAATCTACTTGAACCCTCCTATGCCCTGGTTCAGGACGAAGAAACACTTCCCCGCAGCTACAAAGCGGGAATTGCCCTCTCCAGCGATGTCTTCGGCAAGTACTCCCGGCAGAAATCAGAGCTGGTCTATGATTCGATCATCGTCGCGGTGGATATAGCCAGGACATCCGGCGATACAGCCACCTCGAGCATTGGTCTCGAGTACGCTTTTTCAGGCCTCTGGGCTCTCCGGGCCGGATACAACGGCGAGAGTTCCATAGGAGTCGGATACGGGAATAGACAGAAGGCCATTCAATTCGACTACTCCTTTGTGATCACAGGGCTGGGATACGAAAACAGGTTTTCTTTCGAATATCATTTCCTTCAATCATCTCCCAGGACTTCCGGCTCCCCCCTTCGGGCCCCGTCCTACGAATTCTCAAAGAAAGACATTCAACGATACAAGGAACGCTTCGTCACGCGGGGAAGAGAGGACCTTCTCGACCGGCGCTACGAAGAAGCCGCTCGAGAATTCGAGAACGCCGCTGTGATTGATCCCGAAGATCCGGCCATTCAAGAGTTCCTTGTGCGCTCGCAGGAAGGCTACGACCTCGTCACCATTCAAGAAAAGACCGAAGCGGTCCGGCAATCAATGGCCAGCGGAGATTCGGAAAAGGCCACAGCAGAGGCCATGGCTCTGACTCGCCAATTCCCCCAGGATTCCCAGGTCCAAGACACGCTCGGCGAGCTCAAGATCTACCTCAAAGGAAAAGGCCCTATGGCTTTTGCTGACTTCCAGTCTCTGCGGAGCCGGGAACTCCACTGGATTGCAGACGCAGTCGAAAAAAGTATCCGCACGGGTGACTTCCATCAGATGCAAACGCTTCTCAAGGAAGCAGACACCCTTTCCCCGGACGACCCCCTCGTCCGAGAGGTAAAAGCCCGGACCCAAAATGCCAAGGATGAAATTGTGCAATTCCATCTGGATGTCGCCTCCCGGGAACAAAAGAAGGGAAACAACGCCGAAGCCTATTTCGAGCTGTGGTCAGCCCGAAAGATCGATTCCGGGAACGCCAAACTTCGAGCCCAGATTGAAGACCTCGACGCGCACAGTTCCAGGCACAGGAAACGGGGAGCCTATGACGCTCTCTATCAGGACCAGCTTTACAATGCGGCCGCCCTCCACTACATCAAGGGTGAATACGCCGATTGCTGGAAAGACTTAAAAGAACTTCTGGAAAGAAACCCCATGCACGAAAACGGCAATCGACTCAAAGAGAAGATTTTAATGAAGAGCCTTATCATCAGGGAGGTCAATTAAATGAAAAGACGATACCTCAGACATCAATGGATGGTGACAGTGCTTCAAGCGATGGCCCTCGTTGTTCTGTGCTCGGGGGCTTCCCGCCTTTTCGCGGACATCAGCTACGGGAGCGCAAGCGACATCGGGACGTTCTTTGACGGGGCTTCAGTCTTCCTCATCAAGACATTGGGAGGCGGGGTATCGGTCGTCGGGCTCATCTGGGCCGGCGTCAAGATCGCCTCCGGAGACCATCAGGGGCTGCTCAACGCCTTCCTGACAATCACAGGAGGTGCCATTATCTTCCTCTCCAAATCCATCATCGGGGCTTTGATGCAATGGACGAACGTTCACTAAAGGATCCATCGTGGCAAAGGTCTACCGGAATATTGCGGTGCCCATCCTCTTCTTTGGGCTGGAACTCACCGATTGCCTTGTGGTCTTTGGGGTTTTCCTGGGTGTTTTCTTTGTCAGCGACCGGCTGGTCCCAAACTTGGTTCTTGTGAGCGGAGCCTTCTTCGCGATCAGGCTCCTGAAACGGGGCAAACCGTCCGGCTACACCCTGCATCTCTTGAAGTTTCTCGCGACCCCCAAAGACAGACACATGGAACTGGAACCGCTCAAAAGGAGGTCTTCATGATAAAGCCCGCCAAGCTGCGCTCGCTCCTCAAAGAGAGACGGCGGGTGCTCTTCTACAACAAGATCAATCTCTGGACGATTCTTGATGAGGCGGCCGTGGGAGCGGACCTCCAGATGTCCTCGGGCCTTGAGCTCTCAGGACTTCCTGACATTCTTCTGAAAGAAGAGGAAGAAAGAACCACCCACCTGAATACCATCAAAAAACTCCTGCACAGCATGCCCGAACGGACGACACTTCAATTCATCGTGCAGTCGAGAAACGGAGATCCGGAAAGGATCAAGGAATATCTGGGGTTGCGCAGAGCCGAGACGGGGCGCGAAGACGCGGAACTGACCCGCATGATATTTACCGCCAAGGAACGTTTCTTGAGCCGGAAATTCACACAAAAGAGACGAACATTCCTCTTTGTCACAACCTACCCCCAGAGCCGGCACGACCTCCCGCGCCTCCGGTGGAGTCCGGCCCTCGACATCAACGGCCAGAAACAAACCCGCCAGATGCATGAAAGAAGGATCCAAACGCTGAACTCCACCACCGCAGGTGTGGCAGACACTCTCCGGAGCCTCGGAGTGAAGAGTTCGCGCCTCACCAATGATCATCTCTCCCAATACTTCTTCAGGCACCTCAATCCTTCCACTCCATTGCCCCCGGGTTATCAACCCAAGGGAACGCAGAATCAATTCACCGCCCGGAGCCTGCTGGCCCGGAGTTCCGCGGAAAGCTCTTATGAGCATTTCCGGATTGACGGGGTCTATCACAGAGCGGTCAACCTGCTTCTCTTGCCAGAAAACCTCAGCATCGGCCATCTCGAGGGGCTGACCGGCGAACTGTGGCCTGATTACGATCTGGGACTTTCTATCCACTGCGTCAACTCAGAGGAACTTCTCGCCAAGCTCAAAATGTCGGGGAACATCGCCAAGGCGTTGAGCTTCTCGAGCTTTGCGAGCCGGTATGAAGCCGAACAGAAATACACAGAGCTCGATGAAATGATCCGGGAAGTACGCGGCAGCACGCAGAAACTTTTCACCTTCTCTTTCTGCCTGCTGTTTAAAAATACAGAAGTCTCTGAATTAGAGGAAAAGGCAGCCATCGGCCTGAAAGCCTACCAGGAGCTGGGCTCAGCCAGCGGCATCATCGATAACCTTCTCCATGAGGAATTGTTTCTTTCGTTTCTGCCAAACCATTCACACTGGAACCCCCGGCTGCACGTCATGAACTCAGACCCCCTCACTCGCCTGGTCCCCCTGCGTGCCCCCTGGCTCGGAACGCCGGCGCCGAAGATGCTCCTTGAGAATCCGCATGGGGAACTGGTCAACATGGATCTGTTCGACCCTTCCCTGCCCGCCAAGCACGCCATCCTCATTGGAACGACAGGATCCGGTAAATCATTCACATGCAATTATTTGCTGACCCACTTCTTCGCCGAATCAGAGAAAAACCATGTCGTGATCATTGATATCGGGGGAAGCTACCGGAAGCTCTGCCAGCTCTTTGCCGGCCAGTATCTCAACGTGGAACTGTCAGACGCCTATGCCTTTAACCCGATGCCCTGCAAGGCAGCGATCCAACGCGGCCCGGAATACGATCCGGACGAAATCGCCTATCTGACGTTGATCCTGGAACGCATGGTGCTGGATCAGAATGAAAACTTGAACAGCCTGGGCGAGACCATCCTTGAGAAAGCGATCAAGGAGGCCTATCGGGGTCTTCCCGCTGAGGGCGCACCAACCCTCAGGGACGTTCGCCGCGCCTTGGACAACCTGCCCGGGGACGAAGAGACCCGAAAGCTCGCCAACCACTATTTCAAGAACTTCGAGGTCTGGACAGAAGGCCGCTATTCAAAAATCTTTGAAAGCTCGAAGCGTCTGGAACTCGGCAACCGGCTCATCGTCTTTGATCTGGAACGCCTGGGGAACCACCCCCGTCTCCAATCGGTCTATTTCTACGTCATCCGCGAGATCATCGACTCCAAACTGAGAGACAAATCCCTCAAGAAGATGATCGTGATCGATGAGGGCTGGCGGTTCTTCAATGACGATATCGGCTCCAAGCTCATCGAAAACCTCTACCGGACCGCCCGGAAAAACAACGGGATGATACTTTCCATCTCGCAAAGCCCCGTGGATTTCCTCAACACCAAAGCAGCGAACGCAATCATCACCAATTCTTATGTCAAATACATCCTCAAACTCACCAAAGGTCATGAGCTTCTGCCTCAGTTCGGCTTCACGCCGAAAGAAGTGGAAGCCATCCAGTCCTTAAGTTCAGTTCCCCGGAAATTCAGCGAGTTATTCCTGAAGTTTAATGATCACAGCACGGTGATACGGATAGAACCCTGCCCGCTGGATTACTGGATCTGCACAACGGATGCGGAAGACTCCCTGAAAGAAGAAAAGATCAGACAAGCCCACCAGGAGTGGCCTCACGGGCGCGTCCTGGAAACCCTGGCCGAAGGAGGAATGGCGTGAATAAAACAACAATGGGCGGCGCTCTCTTCGTGGCGGTTCTGCTCACAAGCGAGCCTGTCCCCTCATGGGCGTTCCTGGACGCCATCGCAACGACGGCCCAGGCGGTTGAAACAAAGCTCTATCAGGAATTCATGATGGCGAAGATCGTTGAGCAGATCAAAACGCTCAGGGACAATTATGCCGCTTCCCTGCGCTACTACAACTACTTCAAACAAATGAATGAAGGCCGCGGCATCATCGGCAACTTCGTCCATAACATTGTCGATATCGGCCAAAGTACGGTGCAGGAGGCCGAGCAGCAATTCCAGTACGACTGGATCAAAGACCAGGGCTATCACTCCCAGGTGGAACAGGCTTTCAAGAAAGCGGACCAATATGCCTCGAGCAAAATCAGTTATGCGGGCAAGGTCTTTATCACATCCATCCAGGGAGAAAAAGAAGGGGAGAAGCTCGCCGCTGCGGCCGACACGATGGACCAGAAATCTCCGCAGCGGGCTCTTCTTGAAGGAGAAGCCTGGAATGTCCAGCTCCAGGCCCAGACCAATGCCAATCTCGCCGAACTCATCGACTTAAACACGCGGCTTTACGAACTGGAAATCGAACAGAGAAAAAAAGAAATGAATGAATGGAGCATTTTCCAGGAGTCCGCGCAGAGGCTGGAAAATCAATCCGGAGAAAATCAGCCGCCGTCAAACTAAAGGAACCTTGAAATGACTTTCATTAACAATCCCACCATCACAGACGTGACGCAGATCGCCTCCAACATGGCCGATCTCGAGTCCCTCGGCATGGGGATCGCGCTGGCTCTCATGGGTTTTCTGATTCCGCTCGAATTCTTAAGACAGAACCTGAAAACGATCGAGGGCCGCAGCAATTACCATGCCACCTTTGTGCGGATCTTCGTCGTTTGCCTGGGCCTCATTCTCTACAAAACTCTCTTCAGCCTCCTTGTGGGAATCGGGGTCGTGGTGGAGAACGCCATTCTCTCCCTTCCCCAATGGGTGGATTTCCTGACAGAGCTTGGAAAATTCTACCTGGGCTATAAGCCCAGTCTTTTCACCTCCCTCGTTCCACTGTTATTCGCCTGGCTCGCCTCTTTCCTGGCTTTGGTCATCAAATCGGCCATCTACTGGGTCCGCTACGCCCTGCTCTCCCTCCTCTACTTTGTCGGGCCCGTCAGTTTCGTCTTTTACATCTTTGAGCCCACCCGGCACACTCTGGGGGCCTGTTCAAGAACGTCATTCAGCTCTCCCTGTGGACCGTGGTGCTGAAACTTCTGGTGCGGGTTATGCTCTCCCTCCAGGTGAAGACATTTCTCTCCCAGGCCAACCTCCAGTCGGACGTCATCACCATCATTGGAATCAACGTGACGTTCCTTGTCATGGTGGTTGCCTCTCCTGTTTTCACGGCAGAGTTCATCAGCAATAACACCATCGGACCCCTGGCGGCGATCGCGGCCGGCTTCTTTGCGGCCCCGGGCGCCACCCTTGCAAGAACAGTCCCGGGCGCAGCGGGATTGGCCCTGGGAAAGAAAATGACCTCGACTTACCGGCACTTGAAAGGAAAGGGGCAGGGAACCAACACGGAAGCCAGAGACATCCAGTTCCGCAACCGGAGAAGCTGATGGAACTCTTCTGGAAGCGCCCCGCCCCTCCTGAACCTGACCTCCACGAGAAGAGGACTTACTTCGAAGTCTATGGGGACTATCTGGGAATCAATCAAACACTGAGAAGAATGTGCCTCGGCCTCGTGCTCAGCAACATCTTCCTCATCATTCTTCTCAAGCGCGGCGAGGAAAGGCCGCCCTTGGTCATCCGGGTTAATGAAGTCGGGCAGGCTGAACCCATCAGGAATATGAATGCCTCCTCCCAATTGAGCAAGCCTGAAACCCTTAATTTCGTCCGGCTCTTCATGAAATTCTATCTGGAGCGCAACATCTATACCTGGAAGGACGATCTCGAGGAGGCCGGCCTGATGATGACCCCTGAACTCAAGGGAAGAATCAACAAAGAAACCAACTTTGCGCAGGAGACGCTCGCAGTTGAAACAAACAGGCTCGTCTCCAAGCTCAAATTCTCCGACATCGAGGTCTCCCGCGAAACTCAAGGGGCGGTCCTTGTCACCCTCAAGGGATGGAGGCAGATCACCTCCTATGATGACCCCCACTACCTCAAAGAAATGGTGTTCGAAGCGGAATTGGGATTAAGAAAAGTCGCCCGGACAGTCGAGACGCCCTACGGTCTTCTGGTCGACTCCTATAAACAAGTCAATTTCAAGAATGAATAAGTTTCAGACGCTCTTCTGGCTGCTGGGATTAGGCATGGCGCTCCTCGCATTCCTCAAGGACCGCTCGCCTGTCCTTGCAGAGACAGAATCCTCTCAGCCCCTGGAAGGAACCTTGTTCTCCGGGCCCATAGAAGAAATGGAAAAAGCGCAGAGTCCGGTCAAAAATCTGTGGCAGGGAACTGTCTCCGATCTCGACATCAAAGAACTGGGCCTGGGTCCAGAGATCACCGAGATCCGGCTCCAGGTCGTCCCGGATTCATCCGCCCAGTATGCGCTTCTCACCAAAGAAAAGGCGCGAGCCAAAAAACCCTCAGGAACCCGTCAAGGCGCACGGAAAAGCCCCCCAACAAATCCCCCTTCGCGCGCGGCAATCCCTGTCCCTCTCTCCGAATACTCCTTTAAATTCTTTGATGAGATTCTGAAAAAGAACGAATTCTCTTATGCCGTCAACCATCGCTACTCCAAAGGAGGCGTGACTTTCAATGTAGAGTCCCTCTGCCAGTGGAACAACCTCTATGTTCTTAAATTCTCTGTCCTGAATGAGGAACCCGGGGAATTTTTCATTGCGAGGGTCAATATTCAGAACGGAGGCGGAAACGTCACCGCCAATCTTTACGCGCCCTTTTCCTGCCGGCCCCAGGAAACCATCGAAGGAATCCTCACCTTCCCCGTCCAGGGAATGAAAAATACCCAGGCGTCTTCTGTCCTCATTGAAGGCGGGGAACACGGGAGAACTTACCCCGTTCAATTGGGCTATGCCTTCTAGAAATAAGACGCGCCTGAAGACGCTGGCCCTTCTGACCTGGCTCGTCCTGGCGCCCAGGGCTTACGGAGAACAAACATCCACGGCACTCCCCTGGAAAGGAATGGCAAACCCTCTCCCCAAGAAGGGCAATTACACTTTTCCCTCAGGGTTCACCTTCGATGCCATTCTCGAAGGAGCCATCTTCTCCTATAACCTCCTCACCCCTGCTGTTGCTCTTCTGGATGAGGATGCCGTCTATTTGAACGAAGTGATCATTCCCAAGGGCTCCCGCTTCATTGGCGTGGTTCAAGTGGCCCACTCCTTAGACCGGATTAACATTGATTTCTCTGTCTGCGTGTTTCCCAACGGCCAGGAAATAAAGATTGGCGCCATGGCCCTCTCGCCAGACGGATCCGCCGGCGTTAAAGGAAAGGTAGAAAAGCACAAAGATGTTTACGCCGCCGCCATCGCGATGAGAACGATCGCAACCGGCGTTCAAGCAGGCGTCGCCATGGCCGCTCCCTCGGTCACCAATGCCATGGCCAATAGTCTCACCCAAGAAACCGCCCAGAATCTTGAAACGCCCAATTTACAACAGCTGGAAAGCATCTCCGTGGAAGAAAGGACACCCATCCGGGTATTCATTCGCCAACGAACCGAATATTAGCCGATGTGAATAACAAAAATGCCGTTGTCATCAAAGGAGATCGAAAAATGGTTGAACGCAAAGATGTCTACACGGTCGTGAGAAATGGAGAAAAGGACTTCTGGAACAGGATCGGGAATGCCTTCGTCAACAAAGACGGCAGCTTAAACGTCAAACTGAACGCCTTCCCCGTCAACGGGGAATTGCACATCAGGGAGCCAAAGTTAAGAGAAGGCGCAGAAGATTGAGAAAGGTTAAAAATGAGGCGGCCCTCCAAAAAAGGGCCGCCTCTTCTCATCCGAAGCCCCGCGCTGACAAAAAGCACAGGCGAATAGATCCCTCCTGCCAGGCAGTTTTCAGGCAACGAAAACCATTAATTTGTTTTGTATATGACCTGCGCAATTTCGTATCTTGGCCTTGAATACAGAGGTGATTACGGTCTTTCTTCTACCAGAAATCAGGTGGGCGGGCGGCATGGATCAACGGAACAATTTCACTGCATTGACCCCTTTTATGCTGATACAACAAGGGGGAAATTTAACTGGCTAATTGAGGAGCCGGGGGATAAACTGAACTTGGAGGTGAATCATGAAACGAAAAACCAATGCGCTCGCAATGATTCTGTGCTTTTCCTGCCTGACCGGGCTCGCTCAGGCGGCCACGAATCTTATCTCTGACCCGGGGTTCGAAACAATGGATCCAAGCGTCTGGAAGCCAACGTCATGGCAAAATAACCCTCAATCTGTGCGCTTCAACAAAGACCTCAAGGTTTTTCGCTCAGGCAAGGCTGCCGTCAGGATTGAGAACCTCAAAGATAATGACTCTGGCATCCTCCAAACGATCCCCGTTAAACCTAACCGCGTGTATCAGATTTCAGGATGGGTCAAGACTCTCAAAGTCCAGGGAGTTCAAAGCCAGAAAAACCAGAATATAGGCGCGGGCCTTTGCCTGGAAAACACGTGGATTCATTCCGATACCCTGAAGAACACGCAGCAATGGACGTTCGTGAAATTCCTTGTCAGGACAGGCACGGCCCAGACCACGCTCCCTATCGTATGCCGGATCGGATACTGGGGGAACACCGTCAAAGGCGTCGCATGGTTTGATGACATCGGCGCCGAAATGGTTGATGCCTCCGCAGGGCAGAATATTCCTGTTTATGGAGCCATGGCCAACCCGAACGCTCCTCACAAAGCAAAAACAAAACCCAAGCACCAATAAAACAAGCGCTTCACCGGCGCATCTCCCTCTTCTTCATACTTTTCTGATCGCCAGCGGCATCCTTTGCCGCTGGTTTTCTTTGTTTAGCCTGTCCGCCATGGCCTGTGGTAATGCTTGCCGGGCATACCAGATCCCCCCTTCGCTCAATCGTCCCGTATCAAGACATGTAAGGTCCTTCAGCTGAGGAACAGACTGTAGGTGAGGACTGCCAAAACAAACCCCGTGAAGAAGGTGTATTTCACGTTGTGTTCTATGAAAAGAAAATATAACAGGGACGCTAATACCCGGACATAAGGCGTGAGCATCAATAAGCCAATCCCGATATTCACGAACAAACGCGGCTGGAAAGCGCCTGTCGTCACCTGACGGATATCGCTGACCCAAAACTCAAAAAGATTGGTTCCCTGAAGCGTGTAATGAAATTCAGGATCCCCTGTCGTCATCCAATGCCAGAGAAGGCCCGCAAGAAGAAAAGCAACGCTCAAGAGGACTCCTGTCAGCAAAATGGAGCCGATCAATGCTTCCATGTCCAAGGGTTTTTTCGGGGCGAGTGACATCAGCTTCCTCTGATTCCCCGGAAAATCATCTCAACACTCAGCACCGCCAAGACGACCAGGAATAGCATCCGTACTGCTCTGTTGGGGAGGCGCACAAGAACCCGGGTCCCCAGGAATGCCCCCACAAGGATCCCCAGAACGACGGGCACAGCGAGCCCGGGATCAATCAGTCCATGAGCCAGATAAACGCTCGTTCCGGCTAATGCCGTCACGCCGATAATGAGATTGCTGGTCGTTGTTGAGACTTTGGGAGGCAATCCCATGACAAGGTCATGAATCAACACCTTTAAAGCGCCGGCGCCTATCCCGAGAAGCCCCGCGACGAGTCCCGCCCCGAACATGAGCGGTCCTCCAATAGAGGCGTGGATCGCCCGGTAATAAACTTCACGCGAAGTCTCCGAATCAGGATAACTCCCCTCCAGCTCCAGCCAATGCGAGAAAGCATCCTGGTGTTCAGGAGGGTGCCATTCCTCGTGCCGGCGAAAGAATAGGGCCAGCCAGGAAACCATCAAAACCAAACCAAACAAAATACTCAGGAATCGCTGGTTGGCCTCGACTGTAATCATCGCCCCCACCAAAGCCCCAAGCATAGTGAACATTTCTAAAAACATGCCCACTTTGAGGTTGGTCAGGCGATCTCGCACGTAGGCGGCCGCCGAGCCGCTTGAGGTCGCAATGACCGAAACAATGCTGACGGCAATGGCTTTCTTGATCGGCAAGCCGAAAAACGTGAGTGCCGGAATCAACACGACCCCGCCTCCCATGCCTGACATGGAGCCGATAAAGCCAGCAATGATCGAAATGATCCAGAGGAGGGAATAAGAAGGCATGAAGGACTAATCCGTAAAGGTCATAAAGAACCGGGAGATCGAACAGGGGAGAAAACACTGACGTCTAAAATCTGTGCCGGGCGAACTTGTGACGATACCAGCCCGCCCGCCAAAAAACACATCCACTTACCCCCCAAAACTATTGCCGGGCTCGCTCAAGACTGCTCTTCCTTAAGGCTTTCCTGCTTTCAGAAGCAACTCACGATCCTTGACCACGATGCCGCTCAGCACCATCCCGGGGAATGCCGGCAACAATGTGGCCATATTGATGGTCGCACGGACGGCCCGAGAATGGTCACCTTTCACCCCCACATACTCAAAGGTACAGGCCCCTTTGAGCGCTTTATTGAGCCGGTTCTTGGCTGAATCCAAAACGATCCCGGTCAGCACCTCGAGGTCCACATGAAGAACTTCGATCTCGCGGACACGGATCTCAAATACATTGGGGGCAACCCAGACAAAATCCACGATCGCATTAAACGGGATCCCGGGAAGAAAAGGGACATGCCATTTACCGCTGACATGGATGCCGTCCTCCTCCAGGTTAAGAGAAAAATCTTTGATGCGAGAGCCGATGTCTTTCTGTTCGGCGCCGACAATGGTCCTGCTTTCCAAAAGACTCTGGTTTAAGCGCACCACAATCTCCGGCGGGTGCAAAGAAGGGACCCGTGCCGAGTGATGAAGAGCACCCGTCGGCAAGCGGACATCGACGAGCGGCGCATTGATGTCAATGGCCATAAAGTTCATGCCTTCACCGTCGGTTTTATCCCTGAGAATACGGACGCCGCCAAGTTCAATTCCCTCCAGATAAGGCGCGAGCTGTCCCACCTTAATGCGCAGGATGAGAGCGTTTTTGTGCGCTGACAATTCCTGGTTCAGATTGATTTCATTTTCACCGACAAATCCCAGGATTCCCCCCAGCTTTTTGGCTATCCGTTCGCTCTGTTTGCGCTGGATGGGAATGGCCTCCAGTTGCAACTCCAGACTCTTGCGGTCGTTCTGGAGGGCCTCTCGCTCATCCATATCCTTGGTTGAGAGGATCTGGCTTTGTATCTCCGCGATTTGGCCGTTCAATTTCTCAGTTTGCCGATTGAACCCTGAAAAGTCACCGGACATGGCCGCCAGGTAACCGCGCGCCGAAGCAAGCGCAAGGGAAAGGAACTGAACTGGAATGATAACGCGCTCACGGTCCGGATTAGTGGAATTGGCAGGATAAAAATAAGTCTGATCTAACGGAAAAATAATGATGAGGTGGCCCTGGGTGGTGATCTTCAGCTTGATCACAAGCTGAAATTTGAAGTCCCCCGCGCGCTTCTCAATATTAAGGGCCCTGATCTCATCCGCTGGTATTCTGAGGAGGCCATGGGCCACAACCTGGTCATTCTCAGGATCAAGATTGACGACAACATCCCGAAGAAGAGGCGTCTTGAGGTATTGGGAAATGAGCTCATTGATGAGATTTTCGGAAATGTAGATGCTGGCGATCCGATTGGGTGGAACCGGCGGGGGCACAGGGGGAAGCCCTTCAACATAGGCCATGCTTCCGTTCAAAACCATCGCAGCGGCGAGAATCCAAACGGTTATCTTAATCTTAATGGAATTTATCTTCATGCGCTCTCAGAAAGTGTATCGGTAAACCTCATTGATCCGTCAAATGTTAAATCAGGGTACCAAGAGACTCTAAAATCTTAGATGTTGGATCGAAAGCAACGGTTTGAACTTTCACGTCATCTGGCCAAAGCAAATTCGCGGCGGATATCAACAGCCTGCGCGAGCCTACCAACGTGGCTACTTTAGCATGTTGATATTGTAAGAAAAAGCGTCAATCAAATCAGTTGAATTGTCCCTGTGTTGGAAAAGTGCCTAAATGCCATTGTCCTTAACGGTTTGCTTGTTTATTAAAGGGCGGCGGGAGCAGCAACAAGGCGGCAGGGAGGGCGGGGCGTGGCCCATGGGAGGGTTGAGGACAATACGGAACACTGGGACAGCCTCCAGTATATGTGTCCTGTATGTATCGTTTGCAATGACCCCTATCCGGATTGTCAGGTGGAACAGGCTGAACTAAGTAATATCCCGTTGGACATGAGGTATAGAATCAGTTGCCTCATTGCCAGGAAAGGCTCTAAACGCAGTAAAACTCCATTTTTCCGCTTCCGCCACTCAACATTTTAATAACTTCACCCAAGACCGACAGAATCCTAGTGTTCTCAAATACATTTTTAGAGTACGACTCTGCGAAGCCGTAAGGCATTGAGAATAACAGACACCGAGCTGAGCGTCATTGCGCCGCTGGCAATCATAGGACTCAAGAGAATGCCAGAAAATGGATAGAGCAAGCCTGCCGCAATCGGAATCGCCAATACATTGTAGATGAAGGCGAAAAACAGGTTCTGCCGAATGTTTTTCATTGTTGCCCGGCTGAGCCGTCGGGCTTTCACAATACTGCGCAGATCACCCTTAATCAGGGTGACTCCTGCACTCTCCATCGCAACATCGGTCCCGGTACCCATGGCTATGCCAACATGAGCCTGGGCAAGCGCAGGAGCATCATTAATACCGTCGCCTGCCATCGCAACGATATGGCCCGCCGATTGCAATGCTTTCACTTTCTCTCTTTTCTGATCCGGTAAAACATCGGCCTCGACATCATCAATCGAGAGTTTTTCAGCCACAGCCAAAGCCGTGGTTCGATTATCCCCCGTTAACATGATGAGACGAAGTCCTTCTTTATGAAGCAACTGGACTGCTTCGAACGTTGTGGCCTTGATTGGATCTGACACTCCCAGCAGGCCCGCCAGCTTTCCATTGACCGCCACGAACATGACCGTCTGCCCATCCCGCCTCAGGCCCTCGGCCCGGGAGTCCAAGGTTTCAACAGAAACTCGCTGCTCTTCCATAAACGCTGAAGTTCCCAAAGCCACGTTTTCCCCTCGAATCGTTCCATAGACGCCTTTACCGGTCACGGACTTAAACGCATCCACTTTAATCAAGGAAATCCCTTTCGCTTGAGCCCCTCGGACAATCGCAATCCCGAGAGGATGCTCGCTTGATTGCTCAAGACTCGCCGCATACATCAATAGGTCTGATTCGGATCCGCCCGGGCCGGCGACCACAGTGGCGAGACGGGGCTTCCCCTCAGTCAGAGTGCCGGTTTTATCGATAACAAGCACATCCACCTTTGCCAAAACTTCAAGCGCTTCTGCATTCTTAACCAAAATACCAGCCATGGCCCCTTTGCCGGTTCCCACCATAATGGACATGGGCGTCGCTAAACCTAAGGCACAGGGGCAAGCGATGATGAGGACCGCGACAGCATTGATTAAAGCATGCGAGAGTACAGGAGGAGAACCTAAGTAAGCCCAGATGACAAAGGTGAGTCCAGCGATGAGGATGACCGCCGGAACAAAATAAGAGGCCGTTACATCGGCAAGGCGTTGAATGGGCGCGCGACTCCTTTGGGCCTGACCAACGAGATCTACAATCCTGGCCAGGAGTGTGCCTTCCCCCACATGCTCGGCCCGCATGACAAAACTACCGGTTCCGTTCAAGGTGGCTCCAATCACACGGTCATTGATGCTCTTCTCGACCGGGATCGGCTCCCCGCTCATCATAGATTCATCCACACTGCTCGCGCCTTCCAAAAGAATCCCGTCCACCGGAATCTTCTCTCCCGGGCGCACCCTCAGAGAATCTCCCCGCTGAACCTGATTAAGCAATATTGCCTCTTCGATTCCATCGGCCCTCAGGCGGCGGGCGATTTTTGGCGAAAGCTCCAGAAGCGCCTTGATCGCCCCCGAAGTCTTGCTCCGGGCACCAAGCTCAAGAATCTGACCGAGAAGAACCAACGCCGTTATCATGGCAGCGGCCTCGAAATAAAGACCCCCGGGGAAAATCTGGGGAACCGCCATGGCGGTAACGCTGTAAAAGTAGGCAACACCAATCCCCAGGGAAATTAAAGTGAACATGTTCAGGCTTCGATTAATCAGCGAAGCCCAGCCCCGCTGGAAAAACGGCCATCCCCCCCAGAAGACAACGGGTGTAGCAAGCACGAATTGAATCCACCTGCTCATTCCTTTCCCCATCATCTCACCGACAAGCAAAGGCAATGCAAAAAGCAGACTTATCCGAAACCGTCTTCGCATGTCTTTAAGTTCCGGACTTTCCTCGCCCTCACCTTTAGCCGCAATCAAGGGTTCCAATGCCATCCCGCACCGGGGGCAAGCGCCAGAACCCTGCTGAATAACATCGGGATGCATGGGGCAGGTGTAAAAGGTTCCCGGCTGGGCGTCCGGCTTTATTATCGTGGGCGTCAGGTAAGCAGAAATGTTTTGACGGAACTTCTCAACACAATGAGCTGAGCAAAAAAAGTAGGTTTCCCCCGCGTGGCTAACAGAGAAAGGCCCGTGCGAATCGACCTTCATGCCGCAGACAGGATCTTTAGATGTGATTTGGGCCTCGCTTGATAACTTGTTAATTTTCGAACCACCTCCCCACCTAACCTATTTTAACAACTTCCTGCTTAGTTTATCCTGATATCAATAATGAAAATGGCGAGTTGCGGACCAACCGCCCCCTCGCTTCGATCTGTGGAGTTACGAAAAAGTGAATGCTGTATTCACGAAGCTTTCTATCCTAAGATGCCCGTCTTCTTCCTGGTAAACCGTGTCTCGCCGAAAAACTTCTTATGAATCAACTCTCACCTAAAAGAACTTGGGAGGTGATGAAAACTCATCACCTCCCAATGGATAGCCGAAAAAAGAAAGGGTTCTTTCGCTTTAAAGAGTAACGTTACTCTGCCCGGCCGGAGCTAAAAGAGGTTGGTTATTATCCTTAAGCGTAGCCGCATCGGGAGACTGAGCTGTTCCGGTCTTATTGACCGTCGTCCCAGGACCACTCTCATTGCCGAGCAGATTGATGGGCCCTCCCTTAATAGCGCTTCCTGAACCGTTGAGGCTAGGATCTACGCCCTCGCCCATGGTAACGTTGCCGCTCGGTGCCAAGAGTGTCTCATCCCCACTGCCGCCATAAGCCCAACATTGCGATGCTAAGAGCGCCAATCCGAAAATCGATATCATTATTGCGCGAGTAAAATCTTTGGTTCCTTTCATTTACCTCTCCTTTCTTAGCAATCCATCCTAACTCAAAGTGTAATCCCATGGGATTAAATTTGCCTTAAAGAAAGGTTAAAGAGAGATTAACAAATTGTCGAATTTCCCCTAGAAACAAGTCATACAAATTCTAAAGAAAAAAATGGCCTTATTTGATGAAGCGAAATTCATGTAAGACTTAAAAAATAAGACATGTAATCATAAGGTTCTTGCAGGGTTCTGATGCTCCTGGCGGGTTTTTGCTCGCCCATGTCTTTCCGGCATTATGGAGACCAGATATCAAATGATGCCCGAGACATCCTGGTCGCAAATCCCTCCTTTTTGGTCCAACGGAGATCGAATAATGCTCCACCCTTTGGCAGGACTCTCTGAACTCACAGGTCAGCACGACCACATGAAAATGGTAGGATTTCCGCTATGTTTTCTGCCTCAGACCAGAAAGAATATCCAACCCCCCTCAGCCTCGTACCGTTTATATTATCGGCAGCAGGCGCCATTCTTTTAACCTTTTTTAAAATCGACAGTGCCGACGTCTGGTTTCACCTGGCAGCCGGCAGAGTATTCTGGGAATTTCACAGAATTGTTCCTCAAGAAGTCCTGACCTATTCTATCGAAGGAAAGACATGGCAAGCCTTCGAGTGGCTGCATCAAGTGGTTCTTTACGGTCTCTACGACTGGGGAGGACTGTGGGCCGTCGCTATTGCCAAATCCATTCTGGTAGGTTCTCTTGCCTTCCTCTTGTTTTCTTTATCGCAGCAAATCAGCGGCATGCCGTGGATTTCCGCTTTCACGACATTGTTTTTTATTCATGGCTGCAGAGGATGGTTTTCTGCCCGGCCGCAACTTTGGGACTACTTTCTGATTGGCTGGTTCATGTTTTCGCTCGATCGCGTCTTAAAGGATGACGATCCCCGCTGGCTGTATTGGCTCCCAATATTCGAAGTGCTTTGGGTCAATGCTCACGGAGCAATATCGCTCCTCGGAGTCGTACTTGTGACCATTGCCTTCTTAACAAAACCCTCCAAAAATCTCGCTATCACCTCCCTTCTCTGCCTGGCGGCCACGTTTTTGAACCCCTGGGGCTTCCATGTTTACACGCATGCTTGGGTGATCATGCACATGCCCATTATTCGGGATCTCACCGATTGGTTTAAGCCAAAACTCTCGGATCACTTTTTCGTCCTCCGCTGGACGATCGCGGTCATTTCGTCAGTTGCCGCAATGCGTCGCGAGAGATTCCTCTCCCTGGTTGTCCTCTTCTTCGCCCTTTTGTCTCTTGAAGCGTACCGCCACATGCCGTTTCTCTTCCTCTCCTCAATTCCCGTCGTATCTTGTTCTCTTGGAATGGTTGGGGAATTTACAACCAGGCGAATCGGCCATCCCTGGACCCGCGTCCTCGCCACGCTCCTCTGCGGGATCGTGGTTTGGAAAATAGGAGAGTCACTGCATCAGGATCGTCTCCAGTATCGATTCGGTGTTGGCGCCGATGCCATCCATGGAACCGAATCCGTCGCGGCATTCATCCTTAATAACCACATCCATGGCAGAATGTTCAATGCAATGTCGCTGGGAGGACCCCTGGAGTGGGACTTGTGGCCTGAAGAACGTGTCTTTATGGATGGAAGACCTCAAGCGGAATACGGAGAGACCCTAATCCGGAAAACTGCCTACTGGTTCCGGGATAAGAATTGGCAATCCCTTAACGATCAATACCATTTTGAATATGTCGTCATACCGACACTGCTTCGCGTCCGGTGCCGTGATATCGATGAGTCTCCGGATATGGCGCTCGTGTTCTGGGACGATGAGGCATTTGTGTATATCCGTCGATTACCGAAATTCGCCCATCTCATTCAACGTTACGAATTTAAGTCTCTCAAACCCTATGACAATTCTTATTCCTACGTGGATCGGCAGGGACAGGACAATCTGGCCAGAGAAGAACTCCTTCGGGCCCGGAAACAAAGCCCCCACCACTTCGCCGCAGACTCAATCCTAACCCTCTGGTGTAACCGGCACGGCCAACTCGATCAAGCCCTCGACTGGGCTCGCGATGGCGTTATCACAGCCCCCTGGAATGCGTATGCTCACGATGCACTCTCTCGTGCCTTAGAAAATAAGGGCTTTCTAGTCGAAGCCCTTAAAGCCGAGAAGATGGCCTGCAAACTGGACTCTCAACCACTTTTTACTTATCGCCTGGCACTTCTGACTCAACGCTTGAAGACCCCATAAACCTTAACCTAAAAAACTTGGGAAGTGGCGGAACGCTCACCACTTCCCAATGGATAGCCTAGAAAAGAAAGAATTGCTTCGCTTTACATTGTGATGCTGTCGCCGCCCTGTTGGGAAAGATTATGAATCTCGCCGTTTCCGCCGTTAGTTCCCCCCGTCTGGCCGCCGGTTGGGGGCACGCCCGCGTCGGGATTCAATGAATAACCGGTCCCGCCAAGTACATTGAAGGGTACTTGCGAGGGAATAGTAGCCCCCTGGCCAGCAACGGTATGGAGACTAGCACCACCGCCGATCATCGTAATGCTGTCACCGCCCTCCGAATCAAGTGAGTCACTCCCACTGCCGCCAAAGGCCCAGCACTGCGGCACTGAGATCGCCAGTCCGAAAATCGCTATAATCATCAGGCGAGTAAGGCTTTTTATGTTTGCCATTTTTCTCTCCTTTTTCAAGTAAGCTATCCTGTCTTTAGCATAACCCTTATCTGTTTAAATTGGCCTTAAGATAGTGTTAAATCAAGATTACCGAGTTGTAAAGTTTGCGTAACATGCGTGTAACAAAAACCTCTTAAAAATGAGTTAATTTAACAACATGAAACTCATGCAAGCCTTAAAACAGGAATCCTGGCGTCATAAGGCTTTTGCGGTATTTTTGTGTATTCTGGCGGGTTTTTACGGACCCATGTCTTTCCGGCATTATGTAGGCCAAATGTCGGATGATGCCAGAGACATTTTGGCCGCAAAGTCCATTCTTTTAGGTTCCTACCTAAACCTTCAACTACCCAATCATCCACCCGTCAACTTCCCTCTACCGGGATTCCCACTCTTTCTGGCCCCATTTGTGGCAATCGTTGAACCCCATTGGAGTTGGCTGAAAATCATCCCCATCGTACTAACATTGACTTGTGTCCTTTTGACGCGAGAGCTGTTCAAAGACTTATTGTCTGAATATTCACTGTGGATTCTCCTGGCCTTGTTTTCTATCAACCCGTGTACCGTGGAAGCCTCTGGGCGGGTAATCGCCGATTCCTGCTATCTCTTCGCTGTCTTACTGATCTTCTTAATGCTACGGCGCCAAGTGTCTGAGGAAAACCTCCGGAACGCCTGGCTTTTGGGTGTCATCAGCGCATGGGCCGCGCTCGTTCGCCCTGAAGGGTTTTGTCTCATCGCAAGTGTCGGATTAGGCTTGGTCATTGGGAAGCGCTGGCGTTCCCTGGGGCCTTTTGCAGCCAGTACCCTCTTGCTCGCAGGAATCGTGATCTGGCGTAACCACAAAGCCACCGGTAGCGTCAGCGGCTATATGCGTATCTGGTCAGAAATTCTGCCAATGATTCGTGAATACCTGCCTATCCTATGGAATGCTCAGCGAGTTCTCTGCGCACTGACCATGGATCTGATGCTGGGAATTCCATCGGCTAGGTTTGACGCCCTCTTAACTGGAGTTGCTGAGACGATTGTGGTTGGTTTGTATTTTTACGGGGCGACCTGCCTTTATCGCCGGATCCTCTCTAGACAGGCCCTTATTGCAGCGGTTTTCTTCTACTGCATCAGTCATGTCGTATTGCATTCATTTTGGTTTGCTGTTTCCAATAGATACATGTGGCCTCTGCTGCCCTTTGCCCTGGCGTTCACAATCGAAGCAGTCGCCATGCTCAGCCGGCGTTTCTGGCACCCGCGATACAGCACTGGAGCACTGGCGCTCATCATCGCGGTTCTCTATGTGAGGCAAGATGCCATCGCAGTGATGGAAGTTATCTCAAAGCCATTGGTAGACCGGCCGCAAACCGCAACGGCCGATTGGGTTCGCACTCACCTTCCCTCAACAGCCTTTATCTTGACTCCTGATGCACCCTGGGTCACATTGGAGACTGATCGCTGGACATGGGCCTATATTTCTTCTACAGATGTCGAAAATTACCGCTATAAAACATTTTTTCAGGGGATTACTCATGTCTGGCTGGCCCCTGCCAAGTATTTCTATGTTCCCACGATCAGCACGCGTGATCCAACCCGGCTCTGGAAAGCGAGCGCGCAATGGCTGCCCTCTTCACCGGAGAGTTTTCGTCTGGTTTATAAAAACACGGCCGAAACCACTGCGATATACCAAGTGATCCCCGCAGTTCACTTTTTCAAATCTTACGTATCTTATCTCTATGCCTATGAAGATTTCGAGAGAGGGAATTGGCCAAAAGTATTTCGCGCCCTCGATGACTCACTCAAACAATACCCTCAAATGACCAGTTCCTTAAACCTTTACGGAGCGGCCCTTATGCTATCCGGCGGGAATTTGGACCTCGCAAAAACGAAGTTTGAGAAAGCTGTGCAGTTGAGGCCGGATTTTATCATGGCGTTTATCAATCTGGCGCGCGTCAATCACCGGCTGGGCCACCGAAAAGAAGCCTTGGAGTATTACGAGCGCGCGAAGCAGACGATCATCGCCAACAACGATCAGGAATTTCTCCTGCAGATCATAGAAAAGGAACGCCAGCAGCTTTGATTTCCAAGGGAATGCACTACATTAAGAAGACGGGCTCAGAAAAAACGTCCGTGGGACTGGACGGGAATCCTCCCAGCGTGGTACCCTACAATCCCTCCTCCTGAAGAGGGAGAAAACTTTCTTTTTCAATGCCAACCATTCATACCTTTAGGCCAAAGACGCTAGGAAAAATGCTGCTTGTAGCAGCCTTGCTTTTCACAGGCTCGCTCGAGGCAGCGCCACGGCTTTTGGTGGTCGTGGTGATTGACCAAATGCGCGCCGATTATCTGGATCGCTACGCCGCGGAGTACTCATCGGGTTTTAAGATATTGGAACGGGAAGGCGCAGTGTTTGACGAAGCCCACCACAAACATGTTCCCACCACCACCTCCCCAGGCCATGCCGCACTTTCCACAGGAAAACCGCCTGCACTCACTGGCATCCTTGATAACGTATGGTGGGACCGAACGCTGGGTCGGGAAGTTCTTTCTGTGGAGGATTCAGTCTATGGGCAAGGCCCCGAAAAGCTTCTTACGCCGACTCTGGGGGATGCTCTTAAAAACCAATTTCCCACCTCACGAATACTTTCCTTTTCCATCAAGGACCGAGCCGCAATCCTTCTGGGTGGCAAGAAAGCCGATCTCGTCTTATGGGCCAGCAAGAAAGCGGGCGGGTTTGGCAGCTCAGGCGCTTATCCCGCACCGGGCTCGTGGCTAGCCTCCTTTAACCATGGTCTCAAAAGCCATGGCAAACGACTCAAGGACCTAGACGACAAGGAGCTCCAGGAATTCCTAGCCTCTCCTGAATCCGATAAGGCTCTTCTGGCGCTTGCCAAGAAAGCCGTCAAAACCTATCGGCTGGGCCGAGGCCCCTCGCCTGACATCCTCTGGGTGAGCTTTTCAGCGTTGGATCTGATAGGGCATGCGCAGGGCCCCGACAGTCAAGCCATTCATGCGGATCTTCTCGCGCTGGACAAAATATTAGGCCGCTTGATGCGCTTTCTAGCCCATCAAGTTGGAAGTAAGAATTTTGACTTAGCACTGAGCGCAGATCACGGCGTCTTACCAGTTCCAGAAGAACCTGCCGGCGTCGCCATGGGAGCCCGGCGCTTGCCCGAAAAGTTATTCCAGGAACAGATGGAGTCAGCTCTTCAGACACTCCATCCAGCTCCGGATCAAAAATGGGTCACCGCCTTTCACGTACCGCATTTGTATCTCAATATGAAATTAGCTCAGACCCTCGGGTTGAACCCTGAATCATTTCTGAACGAGGCATCCCGAACAATCCAGTCGTTGGATTCGGTCGCGCACGTATATGTGCCCAACCATATTGATGCCACTGATCCGTACGCTGATGTTTACGAACGGAGCATCTATACGGGCCGCTCTGGGGACCTGCTCCTTCGAATGAAAGAAGGCGTCCTCTTGGGTACCTTACCCATCAAAACCAGCCACGAGAGCCCTTATCCATACGATACTCATGTACCACTTATTCTATGGGGGCCGGATTTCGTAACAGGACATTTCCAAAACCCTGTAACAACCTACGACCTGGCGCCCACGTGCGCTCAAGTTCTCGGGGTTCCATTTTCACCCGGGCCCGGCAGCCGCATCCTAAACGAAGCGACTAAGCATTCGATTTTATCCCCCCTCCCGTAACCAGCCTCCCTTTTTTCTTATTAAACCGGAGCTGGCCTTCCGCATATCCGCAGGGTCGTCCCTCAGGGAATTTCGAGAAATATCAGCGCTTCGAACATAATGGAGAAAAACCCTACTTAAAACGCAGGGCTTTGTGGAGGGCGATTAATTTACTCTTAACTTGAGAGTTGTCTTCAAAAGCATGAAAACAAGTCGCTCTTTCAATCTGCCGGTTACTCATCCTTAAATCTGCAACCTCGCTCAGCACAAAGCCTAAATCCGCACAGGAGCAACCAGAAAGCCCCTAGGGACACCCAGGGGCTTTTTCATGTAGATATCAGGTTGTGCTATTGTCTTTAAGCAATTAGCTAACTGTAACAGTACCTGTACGAACAGTAACAACTCGCATGAGTCGTAAATTACCGACTGGTAGAAAGCGGCTGGCATCCTGCGGGGGATTACCTGGATAAAATACATTTATCCGAATGCTAACGGTTCCAGCAGGAATCGGATAACCATTCGTCAAACCCATATTATCGCTGGTAAATGTAATGGGATTAACGCCCGGAATGGGCTGGTTGCCGGCCCCGGTGTAGACCACTGTGACAGTTGCGTTCTGCGCCACCGCTCCATTGCTATCAAGGACGCGAACGATAAATTGCGGCTGCATCTGTTGCTGCATCTGGGCGGGTTGGACCCTCCCAGCCCCGCCCTGAGGATTAACCATTCGACCCCCGGGAACTGCTGGCGCTTGCTCTTGGAACATAACGGCTTGGTCACTCTTATCCAAAGGGACCGGTGACAATTCCGCCCCGGCAACATATGACAACAGGCCAACGCACGCAACCAGAATTAGGAAATTCAATGGTCTTTTCATAAACAATCCTCCTTCACAAATTTTCCGCCTGATCACACCTAACACAAGTTGGATTAACTTCGCCTTAAGAACGGTTTAAATCATGGAGAGGAAAGTCTGGGCTTCCTGTTGACTTGAGGAATCCTTCTACTTTCGGGGTAATAAGAGGGCGGGCTTTGCTATAATTTCCATCTAAGTGTTGTTTCTTGCGGAAACCACAGAGACATATGCAAGAAACAACTTTAGGAATCAATTGCGTGTTCTGGAGGGGTCGCATAGTGGCCTAGTGCGCCGGTTTGCTAAACCGGTATACGGTTGTAAAGCCGTATCGAGGGTTCGAATCCCTCCCCCTCCGAACTTTTCCCTCTGACCTCACCGTGGCAGAACTTACTTGTCACCTACACTTCCGATGTCCCATAAAACTGCAAGCGTACATGAACGCACCGAGCTCCGATCTACGTAGGATAGATAGGAGTTCTTCAGTGTATTTAGCATGGGAAACTACTGTTTGGGATTTTGGGTTGGTGAAACTAGAGATAGGCGGAGCTACGGCAGTTAACGAACAGTAACGTCGTGTTCTTTGAAGACTCCTACTTTAGGAAAACATATAAATACTGGCTGGACTGAAGGACGAGCCCAATAAGAATAAGTACGACCCCGAGAACCCCCATATTGCGCTCAGGCGTGTGATCAATCCGCCATTCAACCCAAGGACTCACCATGCTAACCACAGCACTCACCACTCCCACAGTAAGCCCGATCGTCAACCCAAAGCCAATCGAATAGAAAGTACGTGTCACAATCCAGCCGGCGAATACCCCCGCAAGACCAATAACCAAACCCCGCATAGTCGACGCCAACAGGCGGTGCCTATCAAGCGACAACTTCCCATGCGCCTTATATTCCTGAGTAGGGGCAAAACGGAAATGATACAGGACCGACAACCCGATCGCGCTGAAAACCCCGAAAAGCAACCCAAACCTCCAACCAAATGGCTCAATCGCGGCCAGCCCCAACACGAAACCTCTGGAGAAACCAAACAAGGGAAGGTTGTAAAGCGGGGAACTTGCATATAAGCGCTGATGATGAGCAACCCGGCGAAACTCCAAGGCGAGAACAACACCTGCCCCGCTGCCGGCGATGATGCCAAACACCGGGCCAAAAGGAATGGTGTAGCCCATCCCAAAAATCAAGCTATAAGTGACACAACGCGTCAGAACGCTCAGGGGGCCATCAGCCCCGCCTAGAAGATCATAGGCGAGATACAGACCCCCCAAGCCATCGAACAAGAGTCCGGAGAACGCCAGTGCCGCGAAAGCGCGGGGGCTCAAAAGAAACTCCTACCTTTTACGGTTGGCGGCCTTGGATGCCGGCCGGGTCGGGACCTTCGTCTCTACAGAAAGGTTTGCAGCCTTCCAGGTAGCAAAACCCCCTTCCAACTCCACGACGGGATAACCCTTCCCCGCCCACTCAAACGCCGCCGCGGCAGCCAGATGGCACGTCTGAGAATAGCAGTAGACCACATTGACGGCGCTCTTACTTAAAGACGCGACATTATCCCATTTACCCCTCGGGAGGCTGATCGCCCCGGGGATGTGGCCCTCGGCATAATCCTCAGGCATACGCACGTCCACCACATTGACGGACTCGCCCTTCCTCTGCTTACGGCTCAATTCCACCGGGCCCATCGTAAAGGCCAATTTGGCTGAAAAATACCTCCTGGCCTCCTTGGGGCTGGGCAAACGGCTCTTGATTCTCATGGTCATCCTTTTTTATTCAACGGGTAAGCCAATTTCTTTTTACTTTCCTGGCGTGGCAGGCGCGCTCACAGGAACAATGCAGACCGCCGTCCTATGAAAGCGACGACCGCAATGCCCCAGCGCATACCCAATCAGCCCGCCCAGCAGCAAGAGCGTCATGGCAAGGACAAACTTCCCGCCGCAACAAGAGCCGCATTTTGAACAACTTTCTTCTTTTCCAGATTCTGCGTCTTTCTCTTTTTCCATTTAAGTCTCCCCCTTCTAGAATTCAACGTAATGACAACAAGTAGCTCGTGGCCATGTTGCGAGCGGACACAAGCGGCGTCACCTTCTTATGGGCCTTGCAGAGGAGCATGGCTCCCTCGAACAAGGAAATAATGGCTTCTGCAGATTCCCGCGCCTTAAAACCTTTCTTGAAGTACCCATGCGCCTCGGCACGCTCAAACATCTGGGTTAAATCGTCACCCCAGGATTGAAGATAATCGGCCACCTTCCGTCTGAGATTCTCATTGTGGTCGCTCAATTCCTGGGCGATGTTCCCGATAAAGCACCCGCCGACGCAGGAACTTTTCTTCATGCGAAGGGCGGCCTCATTAAACATGGCCGCAATAATTTTAACAGGGTTGGGATTGGCGGTAGACAGTTCGCCGCCCATCTTGCGGCGCGCCTCAAGGGTCGCGGTGTCAAATACCGCAAGGCCCAAGGCTTCTTTCGTTGGATAGTAGTGAAAAAGGTTGGCTTTCTTCAAGCCCGCCGCTTCAGCGATATCATCCATGCTCGCGCCTTTGAAGCCACGCCGATAGATGAAATCATGCGCGGTTTTGAGGATTCGCTCGCGGGCTTCGGTGTTAGGGATCCGGCTCATGTTATACCATCCACATGGTCAGACTATAACTTGGACCTTGATCTGTCAAGCGAAGTGAATTGAAATCAGGGAAGGAAGGACAGAATGTGAAAGAAAGGCGAGAAACTGTCAGAACCGGCTTAAAAAGCTACTTCTTTTCCCAGTCAGGCGGATAGATAACGCGGCCCGTAATCTCGAAATCCTTCACGAGGCCTTTTAACTTTTCCCGGCGTGCCTCAAGGACAGGCTCTTCTTTCTCAAGGCGCGTCCTCTGCTCGGCAAGCCAGTCAAGAAACCGGGCCAGGCGGTCATCAAAAATCATCTCAAGACCCTGGCGGACCTTCCGGGCGAGTGCCGGAGCCGCACCTCCCGTAGAAACAGCAAGCCTCAAACGACCGCACTTCACTAAAGCGGGCATGGTGAAATCGCACCATTTGGGCTGATCGTAGGCGCACACGAGAATCCCGGCAGAGCGGCATAACTTAAACACCTGCTCTGTGAGAGGAGGGTCTGTTTTAACGCACAGCATGACAAGAGACTGTCCCACCAGGCCCTGGGAGGTAAAGCGGGCCTCATTCCATACCACGCGCCCGCTGGCGACCAAGAGGTGAAGGCCTTCCGTGAGACGTGGGCTCACCACCGTAACCTTGGCGCCGGCATCAAGCAGCCTTTGAACCTTGTCCTCGGCTTCCTCATTGCCCCCAATCACCAGGCAGGAACGGTCCTCGATATCAAGACTGATTTGGAAGTAGTTTTTCATGGGTGGCCACCAACGAAAAAAGCCCTGGCTAGAAATATCCAGGGCTTCTCGTTTATGAAAGTTTAAGTCTTTCAGTTTAGAGTGTTTCTTTGATTAAGGCTTTCCAGTCTTCGTCTGAGAGCCCGAGCTTCTGTTTCACCAAAGGCCCGAACTCCAGCGCGCCTTCTTCTTCTTCATAGGTCGGACGCTCTGTCTGATAGAAAACTCCGAGCGGAATCCTCAAATCCCATTCAAACGACTTCTTCAATGCCGTCTCGAAGTTGGAGGAATCATGATTTTCGCTCTCCAGCTTATAGACGCGCTCGCGGAACCAGGAATAAGTGTTGAGCTTATTGTAGGTGACGCAAGGGCTCATTACGTCCACCAAGGAAAATCCTTTGTGTTGGATGGCTTTCTTCATTGTCTCGGCCAGATGTGCAGGTTCGCCTGAGAAGCCGCGCGCCACAAAGCTTGCCCCAGAAACCAATGCCAACGCTTCCGGATTGAGCTGGCTTTCGATGCTTCCGTAGGGGGTGGATTTGGTTTTGGTGGACTTCATGGTGGTGGGAGAGGCTTGACCTGTGGTGAGACCGTAAATTTCGTTGTTCATGACGATATAGGTGACATTTAAGTTCCTGCGCATCGCGTGAACAAAATGACCGAGACCAATACCGTAACCGTCGCCGTCGCCGCCGGTAATGACCACGTTCATATCGTGGTTGGCAAGCTTAATACCGCTTGCCACAGGCACGGAGCGGCCGTGAAGGCTATGGAAGCCATACGCGCGGATGAATCCCGGCAGGTTGGATGAGCAACCGATACCTGAAACCACCATGAGCTGGCTGGGATCGATTTCCAGGGCAGCGCAGGCAGTCTGAAGGGAATTCAATACGCCAAAGTCTCCGCACCCCGGACACCAATCCGGCGGTGTCTGAGATTTATACGATGCGAAAGTGAGTTGCTGTTTCGTCTCGGCCATTATAGAAAGTCCTCCTCGTTAAACTGTCAGCTGAACTTGCCGGGCAGGGGCGCCTGGGGCTAAGCACGCTTTGACCTGCTCCAACAACGGTTCAAAGTAGAAAGGTTCGCCGTCATACTTGTGAATCTTGTGATGGAACTGGAAACTCGTCTCTTGACGGATAAGAGTCGCCATCTGACCCGTGAAGTTATTCTCGATGCAGACCGTTTTCTTAGAAGCTTTCAGGACCGCTTCAACTTCGGCTGCATGGAAGGGAATAATATTCCGGATCTGCATATGACAAACCTTGACGCCTTCTTTGCGAAGCGCCAAAACAATTTCCTGGATGATCTGAAGGGTAGAACCCCAGCCAACGAGCGTGATCGCTGAATCGGCCGGATTTCCATCGACGACGGGGCCCTTGGTGGCTTTCAGAAGTCCGTCCACCTTGCGCATGCGCTTTTCCATCATCTTCACGCGCGTGGTGGTGTCAGTGTAGACGTCGGAAATCACGATACCCTCTTCGTTGTGCTCGTCGGAAGCGGCCACATACATCAAGTCCGGCGTTCCGGGAAGAGCCCGCGGAGAAACGCCCGACGGGGTGTCCTTAAATCTCAGGTATTTTTCGGTTTTTCCGTGACCGTTGGTCCCGTGTGACTCGATCCAGGGAGCAATGATCTCCCCCCGCTCGATAGGAACATGGTTGGTCAACGTGTCAGGGTCCACGGTTTCCATATGCTCAGACAAAAGAAGGTCTGAGATGATGAGAACAGGACATTGGAACTGCTCGGCCAGATTCAGTGACTCGGTCGTGGCATAGAAAGCATCCGAAACGCTCGTCGGGGCAATCACGGCCCGGGGATACTCTCCCTGGGAAGCGCCCAGGATCTGCCACAAATCGCCTTGCTCGGTCTTGGTGGGAAGACCTGTTGAGGGGCCTCCGCGCTGGACCTCGACAATCACAACCGGCGTTTCTGTCATGGCAGCCAAACCGACGGCTTCGGTCATCAAAGCGAATCCGCCACCTGCAGTTCCCGTCATGGAGCGAACGCCCGCGTGACCGGCGCCAATCGCCATATTGATGGAAGCGATTTCGTCTTCACACTGCTTCATCACAACCCCATACTTGGGAGCCCGGGGAGCCAGCCAATGCATGATGCTTGAAGCCGGCGTCATCGGATAAGCGGCATAAAACTTGCATCCTCCAATCACCGACCCCATGGCGATTGCCTGGTTGCCGGTCAAAAGAGAGCGCCGTTTGCCGTCACCCTTCAAAGCGAGAGGAAGCGGCTCGAGCTTGGATTTCGCATGCTCAAGGCCCGCCTTGGCGATACTAACGTTCGCCTCAGCCACTTCGGCCTTCTTTTTGCCGAAGGTCGAGCGGATCGATTCTTCAAAAATGGCCCAATCCAAACCCAGCAAATGAACCAAAGCTCCGAGAGCCAAAGTGTTCTGCATCACTCCGCTTTTGCCCGGATAAGCCTGGGTCAGCTGAGTCACCGGCAAACCGAGAGCCCGGACGCCGGCTCCCAATTTAATGCCTTCGGTTTTGATCTTATCGGAGTTATAAATGACAACGCCGCCTTCTCTAATGTGGGCGGCGTGTCTGTTAATAGTGTCTTGATTCAAGGCAATCAATACGTCGGCGTCATCTCCCTGGGAGAGGACTTTCGAGTCGGCCCCGACTTGCACCTGATAGTACACGTGGCCGCCCCGGATGACCGATTGATAGCTGTTGTAGGCATAAACGTGAAGACCCATACGGGAAGATGTTTTACAGAAAATGTCACCGGTCGAGGCGACGCCGTCTCCGGCAGCTCCTCCGATCCATACGGTGACTCTAGGCTTGTTTGTCATAGGTTAGGCTCTCCTTACTAAAGGTGGAATGATTTTATTACATTGGAAAGGCTGTGTCAATAAAAAGGGTCTTTCTCCGTCGGAAAAACCCGCTTTCCAGATGAAAATAAAGCGTTTATTTAGCTTATTTGGCCGGACTTGCGGGAGCCGGAGCGGAAGCAGAAGAAGCCGATTTCTTGCGATGTTTCTTCTTCTTTTTCTTCTTGGCGGCTTCGGCCTTCTTCCGATCGGCTTCTTCGCGGGCCTTTATCTCTTCCAAGGCCGAGGCAGCCTCCAAGCGAACCGCAGGTGCCGTGTCCTTTTCCTGAACACTCACCAAGAGCTCTACAGAGGCCTTGTTGCCGCCCCAGGAACCCAGGGCATGAGCTGCCACCAATCGAACAGGCTCTTCTCCGGAAGCTAAAGCATGGGAAGCTGTTTCAAAAAGACTCTTTTTGTCCTGCAGCTTAAGACCAAAAGAGGCCTTCTCCCTGACAGAAGCAAGATCATCCTGTGCAAGCGTCTGGAGACCGTCCTCGGCCTCTTTTTCCTTATAGGACGCAAGACCCAAAGCCACGCTTTCCCGCATGGCAGGGACAGGGTCTTTCATGCGCTGCAAGAGAACCTGAGCATTGTCCCAGTCTTCTAAAAGACCCAGGCTTAATGCCGAAGCCCGGCGCAGAACGGGGGATGAATCCTGAAAAGCCGTTATCAACGTTTTGGCGGCTTCCGGCCCGCCCACTTTCCAGCACGCCTCAACGACCGCCATTTTGACCAGCAAACTGTGTTCGGCCTCGTAGGTACTCGCAAGGGCCTGTGCGCTTGAGTGGTCCCTCATCTGACCCAAGGCCCATGCCGCCGACTCTCTCACCAAAACATTCGGATCTTTAAGGGCCTGCCTGAGGGGCTTGAGACCTTTCCCCAGGTTTTCTTCAACAATCCGGTCAATGGCAGCACGCCGAACCGAGACGTCGGATGCCTTGAGATCTGCGATGGGATCGTCGGAAGGAGCAGCCCACGAAACTGCAAGGAGACACGTCACGGAAAGAACGCCCGCCAACAACTCAACGCCTGCCTTCCTGACAATAAGACTCAGCCTCATGACTGAAAAATTAGTTCCCGTCGTCCCTCAAGAGCCCGGGTTACCGTAAGCTCATCCGCATATTCTATCGCTGCGCCCGACGGAATCCCGTAACCCAATCGTGTCACCCGGATATTATAAGGCTTAATCAGCTGGGCAAGATAGGAAGCGGTCGCCTCCCCTTCCACAGTCGGGTTGGTCGCCACAATGATCTCTCGAACAATCTGCTCGGCCCCTTCACTGATTTTTAACCGTTTGATCAACGCCTCAATTCTCAACTGCTGGGGACCGATTCCATCTAAAGGAGACAACACGCCGCCCAGGATGTGATACCTTCCGCGAAATGATCCTGAGCGTTCAATGGCATCGAGATCGCCCACCTCTTCAATCACGCAGATCACGCTCGAATCCCTGGAGGGATCCAGGCACTTCCGGCAAGTCTCCCCCTCGGTGAAAAGTCCGCACACCAGGCACCGGGCCAGCTTCTCCCGGGCTTCCATCACGGCTTGAACCAGCTCTTTCCCCTCGTCAGACCTCAAAATAAACAAGGCCAGACGCTCAGCCATCCGCGGGCCGACCCCGGGAAGCTTCTTTAAAGCATTGACTAACCGGATCCAGGAATGACTCATCTCAAATTTTAGGGTTTATCAGAACCGAAATCGGTCGGCTCAAGCTCGCCCGGAAAATGCCCCAGGACTTTTTTAATCCAGGGGTCGTTCTCCACAGGAGGCAAGTCTCCGGATGAAACTTCGCCTTCCACGGAAAACCTTTCGGGAGCTTGGGAAGCAGGGGCAACTTCCTTATTCACTATCTCCTCGACTCCCTCTTCATTCCGAAACGATTCTCCTGCCACCTCAAATTTGATGGTTTTTTGTCTTTGCCGGGCCGCATCCACGGAAAAAATAAGGGCGAGCTTTTTTCCCAAGCGATCCCAGAGGACGGTTGATAAGCCGTCCTGCTTGCGTTTGACCTGCTCCATATTAAAGCTGGTTGAGAAAACCAAATGAAGCGCGCCATCCACCGTCAAGCGAACCTCGGCATCCTCCAGGGATGCACCCAGGGAAGGTTTCCCCTTGTGAACCTCCTGAACAACAAAGGGCCAGTGGGCCCTCAACTGCTCATCGTCTATTCCAATGGATTTAACCTGAACAGGGGCGGCCACGGAAGTCGCCGCCGGGGTTTCTGCCTCCGGGGGCTCCAGTGTCACCCGAGAACTGGAAGGCAGAGAGGCGGAAGCCTGGGGATCCTTCTTCGGTGCAGACGATGGCGGGAGCGAAGAAATGGGAGCCGGTTTTTGAAATGAGCTGGTGGATGAGACCTTGGGAGAAGCGGCAGGCGCTCCAGAAGGAGGGCCTGAGACAGAATACGAAGCGGGCGCACCCGAAGATGCCAATTTCTTTTCCAGGGTCTCTACCCGCCGCAAAAGACTGGCAGTATCGATTCCCGGCTGGGACAGACGAAGGCAAAACACCTCGAATATCGCCTGCGGGAAAGGGCTTCTTTTCATCTCATCCATGCATCGGCCCAATCCGCGCACGTTCCTTTCCAACTCGTCAAAAGTGTAGCTCTGGGCTTGCTGCGCTAAATCTTCCGGGTTCTCGCCGGGAAAATCCTCCACGCCCGCTTTGGCCTGAAGAACCAAGTGGTAGCGGTCCTGCAAATCGCGCGCCAGCTGAGAAAGGTCGCCCCCCTTCTCAAGATACTCGATGACCTGGGCAATAATGGCTTTAGGATCTCCGCTTTTGAGAACCGTCGTGAAAGAATCGACGGTTTCGCGCGGTAAAAACCCCAGCAACTCGCGAACGGCATCCTGGCGGGCTCCCTGCGGGGCAAACATCACAACCTGATCCAATAAAGAGAGCCCGTCCCGCATGCTTCCGCCGGCCGCCTTGACAATCTCCTCGAGAGCGGAACGCTCGACCTTCAAACCTTCCTGCTTAACAATCCATTCCAGACGCTGGACCATCGAGGGGCTCGTAATGGGACGAAGCCCGAACCGCTGGCAGCGCGAGAGGATCGTCGCCGGCATTTTCTGGGATTCGGTAGTGGCCAACATGAAGACCGCATGGGAGGGAGGCTCTTCCAGCGTCTTTAATAAAGCGTTGAACCCTTCTTTGGTGATCTGGTGGGCTTCGTCAATGATGTAGATCCGGTAACGGGAGCGAACGGGAGCGTATTTGACGTTCTCCCTTAAATCGCGGATGTCGTCGATGCCGCGGTTGGAAGCGGCATCAATCTCGAGCACGTCTTCCATGGAAGCGCCCGAGGCGATTTCTTTGCAAGCCGCGCACAATCCGCAGGGTTTGGGGGTGGGACCCTTCTCACAGTTAAGGGCGCGGGCCAGAAGGCGGGCCGTCGTCGTCTTCCCGATACCGCGGGGGCCTGAAAAAAGATAAGCGTGCGCCACCTTCCCTTGAGACAAGGCGTTCACCAGGGTTCTGGCCACGGGTTCTTGACCGATCAGATCTTCAAAACTCTGGGGTCGGTATTTTCTGGCGAGGACAAAATAGCTCATGGTTATTGGGGGTTAAGGACAGCCTATTCTACGATTTTTTCTGCGGTAAGAGTTTTTTCCTCCGAGGAGGTTCAAACAGTTCGTCCTAAATTGAAGAGGGATGGTGCCACCGGGGCAGATCTTGTAAGACTCCGTGAATGAAATCAGCTCGAGGAAAGGATTAAAAACTTCGGAGAGGGAGGGATTCGAACCCTCGAGGACTTTTGGCCCTACACGATTTCCAGTCGTGCCGTTTCAACCGCTCACGCACCTCTCCAATGACTGATGATCAGGCACTTTCGCGACTCAACCGTTCGCTATCAATGCTTTTGACGTCCGTAAAACTTTGGAACTCTTTACCCGGGCATTCGCTGCTCAAGGACGGCGTGAAGTTTGGGAGAGATGGGTATTTCCCTGGGTTTCCCGCTTTTGGCTTCCGGAAGGAATTATAACAAATTCTGTCCGGAGCTGGATTAAGATTTGGCGCCACGATCGCGGCCGGCCCATCGCCAGAAGCCAGTTTCCCCCCGCCCTGCCCGGTCCCCGCCCGTACCCTCAAGAAAAAAGACAATAAAAAACCCCGTTTTGGACGGGGTCTTAAGAATTCGACAGATCCAACGGAGACCCTGCTACTTCTTCTCCTCCTCATCATCAAAATGGCTTTCCAAAAGCCGGCGGGCCGTCACCTGCAGCGAACGCTCATCCTTCTCGGCCAACCCTCTGATGCGACTATACAGTTCGGGGGTGAGATGGATCACGAGCACCTTGGTCAGACCCGCTTTCTTGTAAAAAAACCTTCCTACCGGATAGGGCTTCTTCTTCATGTGAATAATATATCAAGATTTATAATACTTGACAAGTATACTGCTAGTATTATACATTAACAATACGAGAACTATAATTGCACTCACGGGAGGTAATAACGTGCTAGAAACTGTTGCGGTCATTCTCTTCATTATGTGGGGCCTGGGAATGGTGAGTTCATACACCATGGGCGGATTTATCCATATTCTTTTGGCCGTGGCCATTGTCATGGTGCTGATCAGGATCATTCGGGGCCGGAGAATAATCAATTGAAATCGATCTATCGTAATCAAGGAGACAAAAGCATGAAAAGAAAGACAGCGTGGTTGCTGGCCGCTGTGTTGATTGGCACAGGCATGGCATTAAAGGTGCCCCTCCTCCGCGCCGACGCAGAGTCCGATAAGGCGACCGAAGCCGCAAAAACGCAGAAATGGGAACAGCATTCCGATGCTCATGACATCTACGGAGAAGTCAGCTCCCTGGAAAAGCGCATCAAAAAAGACCAAGCCACGTTCAAGAACAGAGCCAAAGACGAGAATGTGATTGTGATGAAGAATGAGAAAACAAAAATCAGCAAGGACATCGCGCATTGCCGCGTGGAAATCCACGAGCTGTCTGACAGGCTTGATGCGATGGAAAAAGAAACTCCAGGAAGTACCCTGAATTGAAAAAAGCCATTTTCGTCAGCCTGCTCATAGGGGTTTTGACCCCTTGCCTCAGGGGGCAGGAGTACACGCCCCCCCTGGTGGTCGGGCTCGCCCCCCAGTCGGACACTCTTTTCTCCCCTTTGCTGGCAGACCCCAGAGAGCTGCAATTCGCGATGCGGGTGGCCTTCCCCCAGGGCCAGGGATCGGTGGCGGAAGTGGCCATCGGCCATTATTACGGCATCTATCGCTGGGCTCTTCCGGGAGACGTCGGCTACATGCAGCTCAACATCGGAGGCGGCATCTTCCCACGCTTCGATGCCACCACGAGCCACGATCTTCAAGTCATCGATTTCTACGGAAACCTGCCTGTGGATATTCGTATCGGGAAATGGTCGGGCCGGTTCATGTTCTATCACGTCAGCTCTCACCTGGGAGATGACTACATCCGGGATCATGACCTCGGAAATGACACCTCAACCGATAAGAATTCCTGGAACAGCCTGCGCTCAATCGTTTCCTATGACGCCTGTGCAGCCCTCAGGCTTTACGGAGGCTATACCTACAACCTCGCGGCCTACCCTGTCCAGCAAGATAAGGAAGCTTACCAGGGAGGGGCTGAGATTCACTTCCCCACTTTCGCACAGGGACGGGCCCAGGTTTACTGGGCCAACGATCTGCAATGGTGGCAGCGGACAAACCGTCAAACTCAATACAACTCTCAGTTCGGCATTAAAACCGGCAAAGACGCCACCCAAGGGCGCGGGATCTCCTATTTTATCGAGTACACCACCGGACCTGAATATTACGGCCAGTTTTTCACAGCCAATGAGAGTCGTATCGGGATCGGCGTCAAATTCGATATTAGCTAAAACGAATCAAGCGGCACCAGAGGTAAAACGTGATGAAAACAATCAGTCTTTTCTTAGCGGGAAGTCTTCTCCTTTCCCTGCCAATGAACGGTCTCACCCAACCCGTGGGAGCGCCTCTCTACAACGTGACGGTCATCTCTGGAACGACCCAGGCAATCAACTATCAGTACCGCGGCGGATCCACTCTAATCGGCTTTCGCGACACGGTTCTTCTTCCCGACGCCCGAGGCGAAGCGAAGGTGAAAAGCCACCAGAACGCAGCAACAATCGATGTCAGACTGCATAACAAAGCAAATCCCATCTAATCGAACGACAGCCACGAAGGCCGGCAGAAGAATCGTCGGGTGGAACTGGTTGTGACTGGAAATGAAATCGCCACACCGGTGACGCCGTCATCAAATAAGTCCTAAGGAGATTCACATGGAAGAGACAAGAACAAACAATGAGCCGTTGACGAAGATCAGCGAGCGTTTCCAGAGTGCGCTGGCCGAGGGCCGGGAAGAGAGCCAGGAGGCTTGGGAAAAGTTTCAGGACCGGAGGAAGGAAGCCGTGGAAGATGCGCGTAAACTGATTCAAAAGTATCCCGGAACGGCCGTGGGGCTCGCCATGCTGGTCGGCGCTGCTATCGGCGTTCTGGCGACTTTCCGCCGGAAAAGAGACTAGAAAATTCCAATGAACGACACCGAGAGTTCCTCAGTCGTCCGGCGGGTCCTTGAACTGATCGAGAACCACGTCGAGCTGGGGACTCTTGAATGCCGTTACGAAAGCAGCCGGGTCCGCCGTCAAATATGCGCCATCGCCGTGGGCGCGGCTTTCGGCCTAGCTGCTTTCGTGTTTTTACAAGTCGCGCTCATCCAGGGTCTTTTGTGTATCGGTTTTCCGCTGTGGGCCTTCTGCCTGCTGGCAGCCGCCTTCTACGGCACCCTGGCTGTCATGATTTACCGCCTGTGGGGAAGACGCCAGCCTGAGGCAGGCTCCCCCTTCCAGGCGAGCGGTGAAGAATTTAAACGGAGCCTTCAATGGATACGCGAGAATTTATCGTAGCCCGCCGTGAAATTCAGGAATGCCTGAAGACAGGGCGAGAACGTCCCCTTCAAAAAAAGGACGCTCCTTTTCAGAATTCATGGCCTGCTTCTAAGTGGTTTTGGCCGACGTTGCTGGCCGCGGGTTTCGAACGAACAGTACCCAGATTGGCTGCCTGCCTGGGCCTGGGATGGCTTGTCCCCAAGATTTTTCATGTCGTGAAAGGAGGTTGCTATGTCCTCAAATAAGAGGAATGGGAAGGCCGCCGTCACCGAAGAGAAACAAACCTGCGCTCAATGCGAAATCACAAGAAAGGGATGGGGTGATAACAGTGGGCGAGGATTTGAAAAAGAAGGCCGAGTCTACTGCTGCGAAGGATGCTCGGAAGAAACGGGATGCACCTGCCAAGCCCTGGCGGGCGCCGAACCCCAGCCAGACTATTCCGATCAGCTCGAAGACCAAAGAGCTCCCGAGTCGAAACCAGAGGCCACTCTATGACAACAACATTATTGCCGTCCTTGAGCTACGAGGTTAAAAACGAATTGAAACCAGGACCGCTGGACGACCTCTCCGAGAAGATGATGGACCAGCACTGGATGCTTTATAAAGGCTATGTCACCAACGTCAACCTGCTGAACAGGTCCGTTCGGGACTGTCTCGACTCAGGCGGAGAACTGAACGAACCCAGGATGGCCGAGATCGAGCGCCGGCTCGGATTTGAATACAACGGGATGATTCTTCATGAATATTATTTCGGGGCGCTGAAAAAGGGAGCCCGAGAGCCCTCCTCGTCTTCCGATCTCTCAAAAAAGCTCGACGATAATTTCGGGGGGTTCAACCGATGGTGGAAACAGTTCGTGGAAATCGGAAAGATGCGTGGCGTGGGTTGGGTCATTGCTTATCTAGACCCCTCCACTCAACGGCTCATCAACGTATGGGTCAGTGATCATGAAGTGGGCAACATCACCGGCTTCATCCCCATCGTCGCCATGGACGTCTGGGAACATGCCTATGTCACCGATTACGGAACCAATGCTGAGGGACGAACAAAATACATCCAAGCCTTCTTCCACAACCTCAACTGGGACGTTATCGCAGAGCGATTAAGTTTAGGTCTGGAATCCAAGCTCGCGTGCCGGGGGAAAATGAGATGAATAAAACCATCTCCAGTGCACTCCTGGCCGCGGGCATTATTTTGATGGTGTATGGCACCAATGCCTCAAACTCACTGAGTTCCGACATCTCTCGTTTCTTCACGGGATCCCCCACAGACAAAACCGTCTGGTTGATAACCGGTGGATTGATTATGGCGATGGTCGGATTTTTTGGGGTTTTCAGAAGGTCTGAAAGCTGACTTTTGACCCCGCCCATTCTCGCCGAGGAGAACAGGCGGGGATGAAAGATTAGAACGATCTTATTTTACATTCTCGAAATGTTTTTCCAGAATCCGCCGAGCCGTCACCTGAAGGGAACGCTCCTCTTTCTTGGCCAAAGTCTTGATGCGTTTATACACCTTATTGGTAATATGCAAAACGATGACTTTTGGTGAAACCAGCCATTTTGTAGAAAAGATGTCCGACGGGATACTGCTTCTTCATACTTGACTCTAACAAAAACAACCCTTTGATACAAGTATTATAATAGTATCATACTGTTACTAAAAAAAAGCCTGAAAGAGACCGGCAGATCTTGAAAGAAAGAGCAGGGCCTCGCGAAAACAATAAAAACCCCGTTTTATCAACGGGGTTTCTCTATTAAGAGAGATCGCTCCGAAAACTCCGCCTCTTTTTCAGGCGATGTTCTTAGCTAGCTCGGATTCTTGATTGCCACGACGTTGCCCGCCTTCAGACGGCCGAGCCTGACGAGCTTTCCATTCCGGCGGATCTGGGTATCCGAACGGACGACGATAGTCGTCATGCCCCCTGTTTTATCCTTGATTTGAACGCTGTGGTTTCTCATGTCAACAGCTTGGACAATCCCGTCGATCTTAGTCTCAGAGGTCGACATCGGCTCCTGTTCGGATTGGGTTGCTTCAGCCGCGATGTTATTTTTTTCTACCGGAGGGCTCGCACCCTCCTCTGCGGCTGAAAGGCTCGCCCAACCGAATGATAACGCAAGAACCAGGAGGAAACTTCTCTTTGTTGGCACCATATCTCACCTCGCACTTTCCACGGCTTCATCCGTTTACGGATGAGTAATGATAGTATTATACATTAATAATACTTGTAGTTAACTGGGGATTCTAGTAGAGTGTACAAGAAGAAAAAACTTGCCTCAAGAGGAACTCCATTGAAAAATCCAGTCTCGTCTTACGTTCGGTTCATCGCGTGTTTGCTGTCGTTTGCAGTCCCCATCGCCTCCTGCCCGGGCCCGGCCGGCGCCATGCTCATCCCGACCGGCGTCGCCGCCACAAATTCAGCCCCGAGTCCCCAACGAATTGAGGATATGCAAAAGATTCAACGAGTCCTTGAATCCAAGGTTCTCCAAGACCGGCTCCACAAGCTCGGCATGAACGAACAACAAATCAATGATAAGCTCAGCCGCCTGTCGGATGCCCAAGTTCATGTGTTTGCCAGCCGCGTGGACAAAGTCACCTCAGGAGGCTTCGCAGGACTCCTGATCGGCCTGCTCGTCCTTGGTATCCTCGTCCTCTTGTTCATCTATCTCCTGAAAGTCGTCATTAAATAAGGTTCCCCTAAGCCTTGCCGATTCAATCTAGCGCGACTTGTAGCACAACAAAGTATCTTGGAGTCGCGCTATTTTCTTTTTTTCTGTGCGGGCTCATGATGGCGGGATGTGCCGGGGAAAAACTCCGGAGCGTTACCCCGCCGCAGTTCCTCTCAGTCCCCTTCTTCCCCACTAAGACCGACCAGTGCGGCCCCTCTGCCTTAGCCAGTGTCCTCGCGTTCTGGAAATCTCCTGCTGATATTGAAGGGCTTAAACGGGAAATCTATATTACGCGTCTGAAAGGAACGCTATCGATGGACATGCTGCTGGCCGCTGAGTCCCATGGGCTAAAAGCAAGCGTTTACGAAGGAAGCCTGGACGATCTCCGTCTTCAGGTAAAGAAGGGATATCCCCCCATCCTGTTCGTTAATCTGGGGTATGATCTCTTCCCCATTGGGCACTATATCGTCGTCACGGGGTTCGATGACGGCCGGGGAGGAGTCTTCGCTCACTCAGGTTCCACTCCCAACAAATTTATTTCCTACAAACAGCTCCTTCGCTCCTGGAACAAGACGGACCGCTGGACGCTTCTGGCCGTCCCTTCCGGAAAGTCTTGAGATGAGAACCTCGTCCTGGCTCCTGCTCGCTTTGCTGATGGGGCTGTCCGCCTGCGCCAGCGTGCGTAACGTAGTCTTGGTGAGCGACCCTTTAAGCTGCGAGGAACATGCGGAATTAGGAACGTCTTACGCGGAACAAAAGATGACGGGCGAGGCAGAAAAAGAGTTCAGGGCGGGGCTTCGGAAGAAAAAGGACTGCACGTCGGTGCAAGCGGCGATGGAAGCCAACAACCTGGCGATGGTGCTGCTCACAGAAAATAAGGATTTGGATGAGGCCAGGCGTCTGGCCCGTGCAGCCCTGGAGGACGCGGGACCGGCTAGACCGTATGTTCTAGATACGCTCGCAGAAATTGACGCGAAGACGGGACGGATATCGGAAGCGAGACTGGCGCTTGATCATGCCGATATGATCGCGCCGGCCAACGACAAAGCTCTCCTCAATCAATTGGCCGACACCCGGAAGAAACTCCCGGAACTCCCAAAAACCCACCCTCTGTAACCAGCCGGCTGTTTTTGAAAGGACGCGACGGAGCTAGAAGGATAACCGAAACCGAATCCGGTCATCACGCGATAAGCGTTTTTAAGATGTTTTGATGCGGGGATACGAGGGAAAGAAAGGTTAGACGGACAGGAAATCCCAACCGCTTCTGTAACTACGCACGGTCCGGGTCCATTCAGCTGTTGCCTTGCGGAGCTCTGAACGGCGCTCCTTCATCAGCCTTCTGCAGTTAATCACGGCATGTTTGGAATCTCTGCGGGTTGAAGCTCTCAACTCAGCATAACGGACGCGAGTTTGCGCCCAGCTTGCCATCACATGCTCGAGCCTCTTCCGGCTTGCCACCAAACGCCGCTGAACAGAGACGCGAACCTCTTCTGACATATGCTGAAGCTTGGATTCGGTCTGAGCCATCGCCGAGTCAATCCGGGCCCTGAAAATCACCTCTGCCGGCACCCGGTTAAGTCGTCTGGTCAAACCAGCCAGAGACAACGACCAAATCAACCATTTTGTGGGATCCCATTGATACCAAAGAGTCCCGTTTCGGTAGTCAGCCTGGAACTTGTGATGGAAATTGTGATAGCCCTCTCCGTTCGTCAGGAACGCCAGCCACCAGCAGTCTCGTGAGGTATCCGTGGTTGCATACGGCTGAGTTCCGAAGATATGAGCCCAGGAATTGATGAGAAAAGTCATGTGATGAACCAGCACGGTCCGCAGGAACCCTCCCCAAAGAAGACCACCCAAAGGACGGCCGACATGCAGAGCGATCAGGGTGGGAACCAGATACCCCCCCCAGAATGGCAATCGGGACGTAATACCGGTGCTGCCACATCACCATCTTGTCGGCCTGAAGATCGCGGACGTTGTTAAAGTTACGGCCCGGAGGATCTTTAAAGAAAATCCATCCCATGTGGGAATAAAAGAAACCTTCCTTGGCGTTATAGGGATCGTCGTTGGTGTCAACATAACGATGATGATAACGGTGATCGGAAGCCCAATGAAGCGCTGAATTCTGTATCGCGCAAGCTCCAAAAAATAGGTAGAAAAATTTAATGACAGGGTTGGCTTTATAGCTCCGGTGGGCAAAATAGCGATGATAACCGCCGGTAATGCTCAAACCCGTGGCAAATACGAGGAATATAAAAGGAACCAGCTCCCATCTTGTTACCCCATTCAACATCACATACGCACCCGTCCCGAACAACCCAATCAAGGGGGTAACCGTCAAGAAAAAGACATTAAGCCAGCTGTACTCGCGTTTATTCATCAATACCGCCTATATAGTTTTTACTAACTACTGGTATTATAGGCCGATTCCGACCTGTTCGCAAGGTTTATTTCCGATTTCTCCCGACGGAACCCTTGTATAGGCCCTAAAAAATGTATCAAAATGACGCGATGAATATCTTTATTACCGGCGGAACAGGCTATATGGGCAAACGCCTTATCACCGAACTTCTCAAGAAGGGCCATCAGGTGACGGCCCTCGTGCGCCCCGGATCAGAAGGCAAGCTCGTTCAGGGCGCTGTCGCCGTCCAGGGAGATGCCCTGAACCAGTCGTCCTATACCCCGCATATACCCCGGGGCGCCGTCCTGGTCCATTTGGTCGGGGTTTCTCACCCCAGCCCAGCCAAAGCCGGTCTCTTTCGATCCATCGATTACGTATCGGGCCGGGAAGCGGTCAAGGCCGCACAGCTCGCTCAGGTCTATCAATTCATCTACCTCAGCGTTGCCCAGCCGGCGCCCGTCATGAAAGCCTACGTTCAAGTCCGTTCCGAAATCGAACTGATGATCCGGGAGTCTGGCCTCAACGCGACTTTTTTGAGGCCCTGGTATGTTCTGGGGCCCGGCCACTGGTGGCCGGTCATTCTTTCTCCGGTCTATTGGATCTTTAAAAATATCCCGGCAACTCAAAGCAGTGCCAAGCGACTGGATCTTGTGACCTTAAGCCAGATGACCTCAGCCCTCGTTCAGGCCGTCGAGCATCCCGCACAGGGAATAAGGATTTGGGAGGTTCCCCGGATCAAGGAACCCTGGGTGAGTGGGTGAAAAATGGTGGAGCTGAAGGGATTTGAACCCTCGACCTCTTCGTTGCGAACGAAGCGCTCTCCCAGCTGAGCTACAGCCCCTTAGAAATAACAACAAAAACTATTTTACTATTTTTCTGGATCTTTCCAGAAAGCGCCGTCTGAGGTTCCGGCCGGCGCTGATTCGGGTTTGGAAACTTTATCGTTCCCTCCGGAAGTCTCGGGCGTCTTCGGCTTAGCGCATCCGGCCGATTCCCTGCCAACCGCTTCCTCAAATTCCTGATTGCTCTTAATCGTGGACGTCAGACGGCTCAGCAACGGCCCTGGAACAAGCGTGGAGCCCAGGTTAACCCGATAAGCCGTATAAGTTACCCGGAGAATACGCTGAGTGCCTTTGTTTCTGACTCCGTTCTCATAAGACAGGAAGTTCGCCCCTAAATGGGCCGCCCGCTTCCGGCCCGCCATCAGGAAAGG
>Ga0206815_1006_pt1 | contig 83467 bp, 71 predicted proteins | sample Alteio_BWOrgCont_91_FD_152864 | JGI IMG/M metagenome (GOLD analysis project Ga0206815, IMG submission 152864) | Enriched cells from forest soil in Barre Woods Harvard Forest LTER site, Petersham, Massachusetts, United States -... | ecosystem: Environmental > Terrestrial > Soil > Temperate forest >...
CTTTTTCTACAACATCATCGGGGCAATTTTGTGGATAGGCGGTTTACTTTATACGAGTTATTTCTTTGGGAATTTACCGTTGGTTAAAGAACATTTTTCTACGATTATTTTAGCCATTATTGGTGTTTCTTTATTACCGCCCGTCATTGAAATTTTAAGACAAAACCTCTGCAAAAAAGCCACGGCTTAAAGTAGGGTGGACACGCTGTGCTTTGCCCACCCTACGCTACATTATGAACCGTAATTAAACGCACAATCAGCGATGCTTTTATCGCAAATCTTGCCAACCATAGACCCGCCTGCTGGCCAAGGGCCATCTTTCCATAGTGTAGCCGTTGGTTTTGGTATACCGCCCCAATTACCTTGGCTTAATTCAACCAAACCGCCTTTTTTATCTAAATAAAAACAATTAGTCGAACCTACTTCAGGATCACTAGACGCACCCCAGAAAACCTCAAAAAATTTCACTGGATGATCACCCATGTCGGCATCGCCATGGTACCCATCCCAGAAGGGCGCTTCCCACTGGCAATGTTTTTTGCCTGCCACTTCAACACAACCATAAACAACCTTGCTCAGATCCGGGCAATTTGCCAAAACCACTGCTGGCAAAATGGAACCCACGATAACAGTCGCAAGTAATGATAATTTTTTCATAAAACCCTCGTGAACGCTTAAAATATAATCATATTGGATAATTTGTTGCTAGGTGGCAGATACTCTGATGAAATGCCCCGCCTGTCAAGCAAGGAATCATCGAGATCGGTCATGCACGTGCATGATCACTAATAACTTCTTGTTATGTCGACTGTTGTTTTAGAAATCCCTCCCTGTTTAAGCAAACCTTAAGAATCAATCATGCATAATTTTAAATCCGGCAGGACGCCAGAACACATCAAGGAGGAAAGTCTTATGTTATCCAGTAGCTCACACTTAACCAAAGAATTTGACTCATCTGAACATCAATCTCTCGGCGAGGTGACATTGCCTGGACTACCGGCTGGATCGACACACTTTACTTTTCCTGGTGGAGCCAAATTAACTTTCGGACAAATTATTGCTCTGGCAGGTGATTATTTTGGTGTTGCTTTAGAACCCATTTCACTGGGAGCAGATAGAGATGAAAAGCAAAAACGGTTCTTAGCTGCGTATCGTGAGCTCGCCAACTGCCCATCTGACGATGTGTATAGGCTGACGAAGGAATTCGACATCGAAGAAAAAGAAGCAAAATCCGCCATTGCAGAGGCGAAAGCAGAAAGTGACGGTATCAACAAGGTAACAACAAAAGAAACTGAAATAGCGTTAAAAAGCACAAGAGGCAAGTATCTCACCCTCGCCGAACACAATCTGGATCATTTTAACACCCAAGCACATGATGCATTCTGGACAGGCTATGAGTTAGCCATGACTGCTGCCGTATCCGCTTCGAAATTACCTAAACGAACAGCACGAGAACAGAGGCTTGAACACGCCTATAAATTATTGGCATTTGCATGTCATTTTATGACCGACTTATTTGCCAGCGGGCACATGCGCGCACCTCGAGCGGAGTTAGAAGCAACATTTGGTGCTGAAATCGGCTCACTATTAACACTCTTTCAACATAACGAAGACGGCGATATGGGTCTTGAAGTAACAGCAAAAACAAAAGATGGCATCAAGCAAACCTGGCGCGCCTATGGTGATGGACACTTGTTTGAAAAAAAGAGCACCGAAAATCAAAATAGAGCGCTGAGCACTGTACAGGAAGCCGTTAATGAAATTCATCAAGCTTTCTTGCATCAGAAGTTCACCACGCAAAACCAAAGCGCCCTAGTTGAAATGATTCCAACCATTACAGCGAATAATCATCCACCTATGTTCAAGCTAGACGCCAATGGAAAACTGTTGTGCCGAATACCCATTGGTGGCGAACCAAAAAATACATACACTGAATTAACCAAAGAAAAAGCGGTGGAAATTTTAGAACATCATTTTGTAAAGTTTATCGAACAATCGATCAAAGATAGAATTACCGGCTATATAACTGCACTCAAAGCAGATGTAAAAAAAATAAAGGATGATTTCAAACAACTTCCCTCACAATCAATTTTTTCGAAATCTAAGGACGCTAATCAGACAAATGAAACACTTTGTCCTACTCCTTCTTGTTGTTCGATAATGTAATTATTTTTAGAAATGGGAAAATTTAATCAACATCTCATTATAGAAAAATTAAATCAGTATTTAAAATCACGACAGAGAGCTGTCGCATTGCAATCAGGATATTGCCACGGCCTTGTGTTACTGTGGCTATATAAAATGTCCACGGGACAGGAACAATGGTTTTATGATCTCGTACAAAAAATTTCTGACTGCAAACATGACGAGCAATTTGATGCAATAGAGCAAGATATTGAACTCTTTATTTCTTACATAGAATGGCTGCAAAATTCAAGTGTATATGAATATAAAATAAATCAGTTAGATATTGATAAACTCACTGAGTTACCGAAAGATCTGGCACTGTCGTTTTTATTTCATCATTCTCAACTCGACTCCATGCTACCTTTTTTAATAAAAAATAATAAATTGATTAGCATATCGGGACCCAGTCATACCATTGGAATATACCAAAAAGATAATCACACTTATGTATTTGACCCAGAATACGACCAACTACGGCCTAAAATGATAGATGATATTCAACTAGTAAAATTTGAAATAGTGAAATGTCTGTTTAAACGCAATTACCTGCCTGATTGCAAATTACCTCTAGAGATAGTGGTATTATCAAATCCCGACACAGCGCCAGGTAAAATGATTGAATCCAATTACGGTGACATCTCCAATCTGTATGCGAACTTAATTCACGAATGCAAAGATATAGATAACCCTGGCCTCGACGGCATTACCAATATGCATCTTGCCTGTGAAAGCGGTAATGAAAATGAAGTCGCACAGTTACTGAAAAACGGCTCCGATCCGAATCGACCATGCAAAGATGACTGGACACCTCTATTAATTTCTTCCACCAGAGGATACACGCCAATTGTAAAGCTATTATTGAAATTTGGCGCCATTGCTACGCAGGGGAATAAAAACGGCATGAAATCCGTTGATTTAGCGCTCGCGCGCGGGCACGATGACATCGTTAACCTATTATCTGATTTAAAACCCCATTAATATCCTTTCTTACCCCGAGTAACTTGTGACAAACTTCGTCGAACTTGCTAACATCTTGCAAGCATCTAGACAAAATCAATCGCTTCATGCAAAATGCACGCCTCCATCCAAAATAGGATATTTGAATAGAAATATGGCAGCTATCTTGGTATTACACGGCCCCAACCTGAATCTATTGGGCACTAGAGAGCCTGAACTTTATGGCGCTGACACTTTGCATAGTATTAATGCCAAATTGATGGCGCTCGCCGATCAGCATGGTCATACCCTATCGACCATGCAAAGCAACAGCGAAGCAGCCTTAATCGATCGCATTCACGCTTGCCAGCAAAACCAAACTGATTTCATTATTTTTAATCCAGCTGCATTGACCCATACCAGCATCAGTTTACGTGATGCACTGCTGGCAATAGCAATACCATTCATCGAAGTGCATTTATCTAACGTGCACCGTCGCGAGCCTTTCCGTCATCATTCTTATTTTTCGGATATCGCCATTGGGACGATTACCGGCCTTGGCCCGGAAGGATATTCACTCGCACTGCAACATGCACATTCATACCTTACCAATCATTTACAAAAAATCAGGAGCTAAGACACCACTATGGATATGAGAAAAATTCGTAAACTCATAGAGCTCATTCAAGAAACGGGCGTTGCCGAAATCGAAATTCACGAGGGTGAAGAATCGGTTCGCATCAGCCGTGTTGGCAGTCACATTGCACCCGCCGCCATGTCAGCACCTGTCATACATTATGCGCAACCCGCACCTACTGCGGCGGCAGCGCCTGTTGCAGCAACGCCTGAGCCAGTCGAACCATCACCCGCTGTAAGCAAGCATTCACTCAAAGCACCCATGGTCGGTACAGTTTATTTTTCACCATCTCCTGGCGCTAAGCCATTTATTGAAGTGGGGCAAACTGTCAAGATTGGCGACACACTCTGCTTAATTGAAGCCATGAAAATGTTTAACCAAATTGAATCTGATAAAGCTGGCACAGTAACAGCGATTTTAGTAGAAGGCGGCAGTCCTGTAGAATTCAACCAACCACTGGTTGTTATTGAATAACGCTCGCTTAAACGAAGAGACCAACACATGTTAAACAAAATTGTTATTGCCAACCGTGGAGAAATTGCTCTGCGCATACTGCGAGCCTGCAAAGAACTCGGCATTAAAACCGTTGCAGTACACTCCACGGCTGATAGAGATCTCATGCATGTCCGCTTAGCAGATGAATCCGTCTGCATTGGACCACCCGCCGCTAGCAATAGCTATTTAAGTATTCCTGCCATCGTCAGTGCCGCTGAAATTACCGACTCCGTCGCCATCCATCCTGGTTATGGTTTTTTAGCAGAAAATGCGGATTTTGCTGAACAAGTCGAAAAAAGTGGCTTTATTTTTATTGGGCCGCGTCCGGATACCATCCGCGAAATGGGTGACAAAGTTGCCGCTATTAATGCCATGAAACGTCTTGGCATTCCATGTGTTCCCGGCTCAAGCGAACCGATAGGTGATGATGATGCAGCAACCGTGCGCATGGCGCGCGAAATAGGCTATCCCATTATCATTAAAGCGTCTGGCGGCGGCGGTGGCCGTGGCATGCGCGTCGTACATACGGAATCACACTTGTTAAATGCCGTCGCGATGACACGTAGCGAAGCGCACGCTGCTTTTAATAATGACAAAGTGTATATGGAAAAATATTTACAAACACCGCGCCACATTGAAATTCAAGTCCTGGGTGATGGCCAAGGTAATGCGATTCACTTAGGTGAACGTGATTGCTCTATTCAACGTCGTCACCAAAAAATTATCGAAGAGGCACCTGCACCCGGCATTACACAAGAACAACGTCAAGCCATTGGTGAACGTTGTGCGAAAGCTTGCCGTGACATGAATTATCGCGGCGCAGGCACATTCGAATTTTTATACGAAAACAAAGAATTTTATTTCATCGAAATGAATACACGCGTGCAAGTAGAACATCCCGTGACTGAAATGATTACTGGCATTGACATTGTCAAAGAGCAATTAAAAATTGCTGACGGACAAAAACTCTCAATCACGCAAGCCGACGTGCAAATTAAAGGACATGCCATTGAGTGCCGAATTAATGCTGAAGATCCACGCACATTCATCCCGTGTCCTGGCACTATCTCACACTTTCACGCACCGGGCGGCCCGGGCATTCGCTTGGATTCACATATTTACAGCAGCTACAAAGTACCGCCGTATTATGATTCATTAATTGCGAAAGTCATTGCCCACGGCGAAACCCGTGAACTTGCTTTGGCCAGAATGCGTAATGCGCTAGATGAAATGGTTGTTGATGGCATTAAAACAAATTTATCGCTGCATCAAGATATTCTGCGTGGCAAATCGTTCCAACGTGGCGGCACGAATATTCACTACCTCGAAGAATGGTTGAATATGTAATGGCTTGGATCGAAGTTCATATCCAAACTACGGCAAAATACGCCGATTCTATCGGCGATAAGTTATCTTTTCTTGGTGCACAAGCTTTAACGATGAAAGATGCGGGTGATCAACCGATTTTCGAGCCAGCATTGCTTAAAGCACCGCCACTGTGGCCTACCACAACCCTCGTTGCTTTATTCGATGATCAAGACGATATGCAACCCATTACAAAATACCTCGATAAGCAATGCGAGCTAGGTTGCGTGAAAAGCTTTACCCTCGAAGCCCTAGCCGATGAAGACTGGGAACGCCGCTGCCTCGACAGCTTTCAGCCCATTTGTTTTGGTAAACGGTTGTGGGTGTGCCCAAGCTGGCTGACACCGCCTCATCCAGAAGCGGTCAATATCATCGTAGACCCTGGCTTGGCCTTTGGTACTGGCACCCACCCTACTACGGCATTGTGTCTAGAATGGCTAGATAAGAACATCCAGACAGGTGAAACGGTGATTGATTATGGCTGCGGCTCGGGCGTTCTGGCCATCGCCGCCATCAAACTAGGGGCGCAATCAGCGAAAGCGGTTGACCACGATATTGAGGCTTTGAAAGCGACTCGCGAAAATGCCGAGCGAAATAATGTCTCTCCAGAGCAATTAATTACCTCCCTCCCAGAGGAATTTCTAGGCCAGCCCGCCGATTTATTAGTAGCAAACATACTCGCACAACCCCTAATTGGCCTGGCATCACACATCGCCACCCTCGTCAAACCCGGGGGTAAAATCCTACTTTCTGGTATTTTAAAAGAGCAAGCAGAGCAAGTTTCGGCAGCCTATCAACCCTGGTTCTCCATGCAACCTCCTGTTTTTAAAGAAGAATGGACAAGACTTAGCGGGATTCGTCAATAAAGTTGTCAATTTCATCAATCCGGCCTATTATGGTGGACAATAGTATGGATGCGAGGTCAGCATTATTTTTTCGTAAACATATTCAAATGCGTAATTTTTGAATTGCTCGAACAAAGAACAGCTGGTATAATGCCCTTTCGTGAAAATACTGATTAAAGATTGATAACTTTGGTTTAGTAATATTTTTTGAGAGAAAAACAATGGCTATTAACAATACCCCAGAAGCAACGGATGCGTTACAGAAAGCAACAACCGCTTTCACAGTTGCGCATAAGAACCAACCACTTCATGACAGCGTGCGTCAAGCACTCGAAAATTATTTCTTACAGTTAAAAGGCCAAGTGCCAAGCAACTTGTATGAAATGGTTTTGGCTGAAGTTGAAATGCCATTACTAGAAGCAGTAATGGATTACACAAAAGAAAACCAATCACGCGCTGCCATCTTATTAGGCATCAGTCGTGGTACTTTGCGTAAGAAGTTAAAAATATATGGCATGTTAGACTAATCTCTAATACTGCTATCGAGAAACACCAAATGGAGATAATCCATTTGGTGTTTTTTTTCGCCTGCTATTTTCTATCCCATCCACATTTATGTATAATGCCAAGACGCAGTTTAGGATGCTTTATTCGTTAGCAAGGATGATGATCATTTCATGCAAGACATAATCAAACAGATAAACCGCATTGACAAAAAACAACTGATACCCATTGTTATTCTCAGTTTCTTTGCTCTCCTGATATGGTACATCGGCCCACTCATTGTCATCGCTAACACAGCGCCTTTAAGTCAACCAGACAAAAGACTATATGCCATCCTCGGGATATGCTTAACGTGGTTCCTGATTGTCAATTTCTTCGAGAATAAAACACGCATCAACTCTACACTACTGCTTGGCTTCAATAATCCTGAACTCATTAAAAAATGCCATCTACTTGAAACTCGCTTTCAAAGTGCCATACATTTTTTAAAGAACAATTTCACGACACATCACCCTAAAGAAATGAACTTATTTCATTTACCCTGGTATTTATTGATCGGCATGCCACACTCTGGCAAAACAACCTTATTAGCCAACGCCGACATACACTACGTTCTTGCTCGCAAATTCAAACACGATAATATTCGCACCATCCCAGCCACAGAAGTCTGTGACTGGTGGGTCACTCGTGATGTCGTACTGGTTGATGTTCCCGGAACCTACATTAATTCCCGCTTAAAAAATCCCGCCAATGCTGACGATCAACCCATACATAAAATTTCACCCCACAATGTGCTCTGGAATAATTTATTAGGCCTGTTAAAAAAATATCGCGGCAAACAAGCAATAGACGGTGTGATTATTGCATTACCCTTACCCGAATTGATTGCACAACAACATCATGGCAAGGAACGCATTTTACTGGAATTAAAACAACGCAGTGCTGAACTACGCAAAACATTTGGCTCTCATGTACCATTTTATATCATGATTACTAAATGCGATTTACTGCCCGGGTTTCTCGAATTTTTTGGTGATATCGGCGCAGATGAATTATCCCAAGCCTGGGGTATTACCATGCCAACAACCTACGAAAAACAACATTTCACCGATATCTTTGTAAAACGTTTTAATACACTGATAAAACGACTCAACAAACAATTAATCTGGCGGCTGCACCAAGAAAGAAATCCAGCTATTAGACCGCAAATCAAAGACTTTCCATTGCACGTCGAACGACTGAAAGACAGTATTCTCAGTGCGCTAAACACGTTTGAAATTGCTGAAACCAATCTACAAGTACAAGGTATTTATCTATCCAGCGGCATTCAATATCCTGCTGAAACAAGAACGACGAACACTTATGAAGCATCACAAGCACTGCAAACTGCTCACCTCATACAACAACCGATTACTCAACCGCATAAAACATTTTTTATTCGGCAATTGCTATTGAAAGGATTAGCCATTACCTCACCGCATGCATACCCAACACTTGCTTTTCGCTGGAAAGATCGTCCGTTTCTTTATAGCCTTTTTGCAAGTATTATTTTTCTTACCGCCGGTTTTATAGGCGATCAACTCTATCAACACATACAAGAAAGCCATGCGATCGATAGCGCTCTCCTACACTACCAGGCCAGTGCCAAGCATCTCGACTCGCCAAGCTCACAATTAATTAATGCACTGCCCTTACTGCAGGCTTTGCAACACGCGGCAAACCATTATAGCTTTTTGTCACTCTCACCCAGCTATCACTCACAAGCGGTTGCTGCTTACCATCAAGCCCTCCAGAAAATGGTTCTCCCCGAAATTAAAAAAGAATTCGCCAACTATTTAACGAAAACGAACAACAAAAATCCGCAAGCTCTTTATGCAGGATTAACAGCCTATTTAATGCTAGGCAATGAAGATCGCTATTCCGCAGATGCAGTCTTTGCAACACTAAAACAAATCTCACCTGCATTGTTCACAAACAAAAAAAATACTGAATTAACCCAGCTCATACAGGCTGCACTGAGCACCCCAGCATGGCAAGCACAAAGTCTTAATTTTGATTTCATTACGCACGCCAGACAAAAATTATTGGATCTCATGCCAGTCGATATTTGTTATGCCATTCTCAAAAACTATTCTCATGATAGCGTTCAGAGCATGAGGACCGACGTCAGCAATAACGGCGACAACCTGTATCGACTTGCTACAAGCCAAGTGCCAAGCATGTTCACCGCCACTGCATTTGATAAAATTTACAATCAACAAATCCCCGCTGCTGTTTCAGAACTCATTACTAGCAACTGGGTATTAGGTACCAGCGATCTTGCATTAGATACCGCCGCGCTTACCGCACAATTACGTGCACGTTATGTCAATAACTATATTGCTGTTTGGGAAAGTATTTTATCTTCTATCATTACCACGCCACCACAAAACCTAGTCGATGCAGATGCGCATATTGCGGATATCATCAGCAGTAATTCATCGTTACTCAATGTATTACACACCATCCAAAACAACACAGCCGCTGCACCTATCATTGCAGCGAGCCCGAAATTAGCAGAAATCAATATGCTATTCGGCACCAATACGATACAGCCCAACGATAAACTTGTTAAAATTCAATTGGCATTAAATCAATTACATAGTGATTTACAACATATTCTCCGCGCAAGCAATCCAGCAGAAGCCGCGTTCACCGCCGCCGCAACGCGTATGCACAATCCAGCCAGCCAAGACTCTATCAATCTGCTATTAGCGCTTGCCAATGACAGCCCGGCGCCGCTTAATATTGTGTTAAACAATCTAGCTCTATCCAGTTGGCATTATGTATTACAAGATGCGGGACAATTTATTCAACAGCAATGGCAAGCTGACGTGATACCAACCTATAACACCGACTTAGCAAATCGATTCCCCTTTGCCACAAATACAACTGACGAAGTGACGCTAGCACAATTTATAAAATTCCTTGGTACACAAGGCACACTAACCAATTTTTTCAAAACCTACTTACAACCTTTTGCTGACAACTCAAATAAAGTGTGGGTATGGAAAGTCCTGAACAATGCGCACATACCATTCTCAGAACTAGCATTAAATCAACTACAACATGCAGCCAATCTACAACGCGCATTTTTCCCCAATGGCGATAACCAACTATTGGTTCGATTCACCATTCAACCGACCGGCCTTGCTAGCAATACCAAAGGACTACAACTCAACATTGACGGTCAATCTATTGAATATGATCGCTCTACACCACCTATTGCCCAAACAATTACATGGCCAAATGCCAATGGTGCTCATACCACGATTTTAAATCTTACAACCGATGATAACCTTGCGCTAAATAATGCAAGCAATAGTGAGTGGGGTTGGTTTAAGCTAGTCAATCAATTCACCCAAAAAATTGTAACGCCAAAAGAGTTAGTATTAAGCTTCGAGCTAAGTGACCATAAAGCGACTTGCCTGCTCTTTTCGTCAGGCAGCATGAACCCATTCTTGCCTATGAATTTACAGAATTTTCGTTTACCGCAGCAGTTAATTGGATGAGGTTAAATCACCAGAAAATGGTTATCTTTCATGATGATAAAATCTCGTTATCAATAACTACTATTTATGATCTATACTGAAATTTATAAACAACCCCCAGTGAGGTATATATATGGGGCCAGGCAGAAATGAAAATCAAGAAATTGCTCATGATATAGCTGAAATTATCGTTGCTAAATTTCTAACAATCTTATTAAACCCTTCCGAGCTAAAGCGAGCCATCGCTGACCGTAATTTATTTAAAAATGCGATGTATGAATTTAAACGTGAACCACAAGCAAGTGGTAGCGAACAAACAATCAAACGACTAAGAGAAGACCAAGTCCCCGTCCATTTTGATGAGAATGGCAATTTCAAAGAGGGCAGCAACGCTATCTTGCATGACGAACAAAGGCTGAATGATGATGCGGATTTTTTTCTGCGTCAGGAAAATATATCCGACTGGGAAGAAATTATTTTTACGGCAGCTTTTTTTAAAATCAAAGATGACGCCATATTGCAATTCATTTCAGATCAATCCATTACTGCATCAGAAAAAATTGTAGCGCGTGAATATATATTAGAATATTTAAATTTGATTAGCGCAAACCTTAAAGATTCAATTAGCTTACAGCCAGGGTCTTACTACGAATTAAATCAAGCAACAAAAGACCGATTACTCAACTTACCCAATCAAATGGCGGAATTAAGGATCCAAGCTAATAAATTCATTTTCTTCAAAAAACAAGTAGATGAAATCAATGCGCTATTGATTGATCTGAAAAAAGATATAGTAAATAAATCAAAAAATAAAATCTCGAAAAACATGTCTGAAATAATAGCCGGGCTAAAGCCTGTGGATGCATTAACGTTAAAATTATTAAATGATGCGATACAAGCTATTATTAATTTTAAAACAAATAGTGAGTTAAATAGTTTTATACGAGTTATCGTCAGGAATAATTTTATTTGCAAAGCTAATCAACTCCCTGGCAAGACCGGATCCACTCTTTTTCACCTCGATCAAATAACCCGAAATACATTTCCAGAGCATCATAGACAACATGAACTTGAAACAGTAGAAGAGCATGTCAGTCGACCCATTGATCCTGTGGAGTTTAGCAACCAGTTAAATTTAATTTTAGGAAAAATGATTGCCAAGAAACAAACGCTTTCTGCGCGGATCACAGACCAATCTTCTGAACAAGATAATAAAATTAATCAGTCAAAAATTACAATGATGGAAGACAGTATCAACGCTATTACAGCCTATCAACAAAATCCTGACAGAATTGCGTTATTAAAAGCCGTTAAAAAAGCCATTCTCCTGGATAAAAAACGTGAAAAAAGCGGACGTTTTTTCCATGGTTCCGGTGGTTTGCTCGATGATTTACACAAATTAGTGGTTGATAACTTTAAGAAACAAATGCCTGTTATTCAGAGTCAACTCGACGAAACCCCCGAAAAAGATGAATATTTATTGTCTGTTGTAGAACATATCGCAGCCAGGATATCTTGGGAAAATCGTCAATTATTTTTATCTATTCCCGCCGAGGAATTGACGATGGACTCTTCTGATCAACCGCATATAAAAGCGGCTGGTGCATTCGTCCGACAGCTGTATGAGATGATTTGGCACGATATTTTGCATCATGAAAAATTTGAGGGTAGATGCAGAACCCTGGAAAAGTGGCTCATGGTGATGACTAAAACCTACCATACTGGCGATATGCAAACGACCCTAGTCATTAATATAGCCTTGAATAATGAAAAAATAGATTTATTAACGACTCGGCAGGGCAAACGACCCACGGCAGGCTTACTAACTGGAATTTCAGCGCCTGCAGAAACCGCATTTGCTATTCTTAATATTATTTGTGAGTCAACGCAATTTCGCCTAGCACCGTACAAAGGCATTCCTTTCTTGGGTGATTTTACAAAATCCATTGAGCGTATCGAGGAGCAGGAAATTCCTCAAGATGATAAAATCCACGCTAAACGTCTTTTAGCAAAAACATTTGCTGAATATCAACTTGCTCTTTCTTCAATTGAATTTACTCAAACGCATCCAGTCTTTCCCTTAAACGACATTGAACTCGTCAAACTAGAAATTAACAATAAAATATCTCATCTTATTTTGAAAATTGAACTCTTGAGACAAGCTGATGTGATAAAAAATACCCGAAAGATCCATTCTAAAGTTTGGGAAAAAATACCTAAAATCAACGCTAACGTTCGCAATCCCGAAGCAGGAAAGGAAATCTTGCAAGCGATCCAATCAGCCACAAATGCGGCGGCTAATCAACAAGCTGCGGCCGCTGCTAACCCTATAGACAAACCTTTGGCATCACCTGCAAACCGATTTTTTCATATTGCAGCTGAGTCTGTAGAAAAAAAAGAAGATGCGCCTGTAAATTATGCTGCCGCTACATCGGTATCCCCTACGAAAACAGGCGACTCAAACAGCTAACCATAGCAATGCATTAATGACTAACTGACATAATCCGATTAGTAAAAGCAATCGCGAGCGCAGAAAGCACTAACGTCAAATGAATCAGTACTTGCCACATGACAGTGAAATTTGTCTGCGTAGCAGGTTCAATAAACGTACGTAACAAATGGATAGAAGAGATACCAATTAATGACAAGGCTAATTTAACCTTCATCGTGCCGGCATTCACTTCACTTAACCACTCGGGATGGTCTGGATGATTCTCAAGATGTAAGTGCGAAACAAACGTTTCGTAACCACCCATAATAACCATAATGAGTAAATTGGCTATCATCACCACATCAATCAGATCCAGCACGCCCAACATGATTTGCACGTCATTTGCTGTGTCAAGATTAACGACTAAATGAAACAAATTCAGAATAAATTTATAAACATACGCACCTAAAATAACAATCAAGCCAAGATACAATGGCGCCTGCAGCCAGCGACCAAGGAAAATAATTTTTGCGAGCATTTTTGCAACTTTATTCATATTGTTCCGCTTAAGCATGGTTGATTATTTTGGCAAACTCTTCACATCAGGATTGACCGAGTAAGCTTCTAAAATTTCTTGTAACAATTGATCTGCAATACTGACATTATTCGCCTCTTCTATCACACCTTGATGTTCTTTGACTGTCGCAAGACGTGCCTCAACTAACGATTTTACTGAACCATTGGGAAATAGATTAGCTAATACACGTCGCGCTTCTGCAGGACCTAATTTTTCATATAATTTATTGCGAATACGTGCATCTTCTGCTGTTGTACTAAATGACCATAATTCAACAGGCCCCAATGTACTTGTCAGCAATTGCGTATTAATACCTGACTTCGTTGAGAACTGCGCCAAGAAAGTGGCACCTCCAGCACGTGGACCATGCACACGTGTTTTTAATGCAACACGCGCTGTCTCAGATAAGCCAAATATTTCTGTGGATCGCTTAATCGCTTGCTCGGGACCTGCATCCATGATGAAAACCGACGTTGCGAACTCCACCATCACCGGATCGAAATCATCTAGCGACTGTGAAATCAGGGCAATTTGCACATTCCATTTTCGTCCTTCACGCATATCTAAAATAACTTGATCACGCACTGCTCGCGCTTTCGATGTGCGGTGAAACTCATCGTAAACAATGCGTTTTGCATCTTCTCGAATTTCTGCAATGCGTTTGCGATGATGTTCGCGATAGGCTTCTGGAAAATCGGGTAAGACATCTTCTGTCAGGTAATAATGACGTCCCAACGTATAACGCGCTAACATATACATGACTGCCGTTTGTCTTTCTGCTGCATCTCCACCACTTTTTGCAACTTCATCAAGATCAAGAGAAACGACGCGCGCATCGCCAATATCAAACTGTGACACATTGGATAAAATAGGATATTCACGTACCGAACTGGATATCATACGACTAAATGCTTGGATCAATGGCTCACCGGTGGGTGCTTTTACTTGACCATATAAATCTTCTACGACTTGCGTGCGACAAATTGCCGCTGCATCTGCAAGCAATGGCATAGCAAATCGTTGTGCCAATAAAGCTTCGTGCGGAAATCCAGCCAAAAACAAGGCATCTGTCACTTCCCACCAAGTCGTGCGTTCATCTAGAACAAAGCCGATCTCTCCTAAAATATCATCAACCAACAAATCAATCCCTTTCGTATAAGGATGTGGTTTTGCATCATCTTGAAGATATTTGTAAAGCTCATCAACAACTAATCCCGCCATATCTGAAACACCATCATAGGGTCGCTCTGCGCCTAACGGTGTTGCTAACAGCGTAATAAAGTTCACTAAAAATCCACGCTCTTGTGCGGTGGGTTTGCGTGTACCTAACTGGGTATCAAATGGATTAATAGAATAATCAGGCGTCATACGCAATCGATGATAAGCAACTAAATGCCTATCCTCAGGCGGTAACGCTTCTTTCAGTAAAGAAATTAAACCACTACTAGAAGGTCCAATATCCACAATGGCGATACGTGGTAAGCGTTGAATCCCACCCGATAAACATAATGCCAAATTCAGCGCATTCGACAAGACTGACTTACCTGAACCCGGTCGTGCATACATTAAATCAATCCACGTAGTTTGCTGCGCTGATCCAGGCTGGTATGGCCATGGCTTCCCATCCGGGGAGCGTAATAGCAGAGCGCCATGATCCCAAGACGAAGCGGGTCGTGTGAATGGGAGCATATAAACTACATCGGAAAGTGGCGCGACTGAAGGGGTCGCCACGCTCGTTGCACTAAACCCAAGTGTACTGGATGCAACTCCAGCAAATACATCGCCACACACTTCTGAAACTTCACACGTTCCCCAGCCTTCAACCGCTTTTGCTAATTCCGCAGCACGGGTTCGCAGTAAACGTATATTTCCCTCTGGGGCCCATGTCGCAAAACTCACTTGCAATTTTACGATAGCATCGTCCGTATTGGTTTCAAGATCACGCAATAGTTTAACGGAATCCGCCACCAAACCATTGTGTGCCGCCGTCCAACTTAATATGGAAGCCATCGCTGCTTTAAAACCCATCGCAGCAAGCCCACCACTTTGTATCAAGAAAGACATACGCCATGGTACTTGGGTTGCCAATGTGCGAGAAAATAACGCTATAAATGATTTCAAATCTTGCGGAAACAAATCAATAAATAACGGTGTATAGATACGATCCCCAACGCGAATAGTACGCAAATCAATAGAGAGCGCATCACGGGGAAAAACTTGTCGTGCAATGGGTGGGTACATCAGCCCCGAAAGTTCACCTGCAGATGGTCTTGCCTCATGCACGGGGATTTTATCACCTGGCAATACAGGCTGCCACTCTGTTGCTGTAAATTCAGGATCAATTGATTTTCTCACTGCTCGCAATGCTTCATGCACCTCGAGCAATCCACAAGAAACACTTAAGGCATTTAAATCCGTTACAACAGAACGGGCAAAAGAAGCATGCGCTTCACGCAAATCTGGCACACCGGCAATGAGATTCTGGCCGTTAATAAACGGTGGAATTTTATTATCGCGAATTAACTTTAATTTTTCTTTATTCGCACGTGATAACTGCTCACCTGTTAATGAACTTGGACGAGTCCATAAAACAAAATACAACTCTTCCTTCGCACAATATTTTGCAAGATACTCAATACGTTCTTTAAATAAATCATCCAATTTTAATTTTAATCGTGCGGCCGTTCCTTTCGCAGGAGAGAGAATTTCCTCAAGCTCTGGTTTAACGCCGGTTTTATCATAACTAAAATACACTTGCACCGCATGACCCGCTCTTTTTAAAGTGGGCTGCAAACTTTGTGTTAAGCCACGATGAATCGCATCAAATTCTTCAGTTCCCACTAACTTGGTAACGCCTGCAATTTTAATGATGGATACTAAAGAGCCATCTCGCGCAACCAATGTGTGGGTATCTTCCGCTGTCTCTAAATCACAATAGGATTCGGCTGTTTGCTTCAGCTCCGTACTGAACCAAGCAAGAATAGAATCAATACTATCTAATAACGGATCGATAAGACTCATGGTGGATCCTTAGATGCTATATTTGGCCCGCAAAACTCATAAAACTACTCTGAACTTGATTCAGAGGAAAGCTCCTCTAGCGCGGCCGCAGCCCAAGCATCTAGCTGCACTTTAAATTTCGCATAGGAGGGTAGCAAACGCATATCTTTTAAAATATCAACCGTTGCTTCTGGGTGTGTCATTTTATATTCTAAAACCAACTGCCCGAAAACAGCAGGATTGCTCGTGCCAACGCCAAATTTATTTTCGATCACTTGACTACGAAACTTGAAGCCTCGATAAATAGCTTGCGCGCTATCTTGATAACCTGTGCCATTACCCATAGCACAAAATAAAACATGACAAAAACTATTGAGATCCGCTTGCGATAACTCAGGGGCATAAATAAGCTGCCCGCCCGCCGCTTCTTCTAAACTAATGGCATCAAGAAATAAACATTGCGAACAGAAACAACAAGCCGTAATCATGTTGCTTATCTTGTTGTTAGTATAGTTACCGTCAATATTCACTATTTCTTGGTATTCCTTGGCTTGGAAACCACAATATTGACAGGTGTAATTATCACGCTCATAAACACGTGTTGCAACTGGCAGAAAAGCCTTATCCTCGCGACGCCTCACGAAAATTCGCCATCCAGATAAGTTCACTGCCAGCTGTAATTGATGCATTTTGAATATAATCTTTTAATGATTTGCTGTCGCTTTAGTTGCACCAAATCCAGATACGCCTGACGCACCCGCTACAGTACCACTAGAACCAAACAAGGTTGAACCTGCACTCAAGAATACTGATGGTGCAAATATCAATGCAGCGCCAATAAATAACATCGCAATTGGCATACCGATTGTAACTTGTGCTGGGTTATCTTTATGTGCTTTGAACTTCACAATAGCACCTACAGCAAAACCTAAACCTGCTGTGTAGGAAGCCGCTGTGATTAGCTTTGCAACAGAAGCTAAGTTACTTGTCACTTGTGATGCAATACCGCCGACACCACTTGATATCACCGCAAACGCTGCAGTGCCTATGGCCAAGCAAGCTGTGCCACCAGCAATCAAAGCGATTTTTTTCACGAGTTTTTTATTCATTACAGAAGCTCCTTTCCTAGAATAAAAATAATAAATCCTGACTTAATTAGCATCTCACAAAATTAATTATGATGCCACCCAAATAACCAAACTTGGCAGGGCCTACGCAGGAATACTGACAAATGTGCTTAATCGTAAACGTGCCCGCGCCCGTCTTTTTTCTACTAACAACGTAAATTTTATTTAAAAAACGGGCGCGGGCACGTTCACGAAGAACTACCCATTTTTCATGCATAAGCCCTACTAAACTTAGTACAACACCAGTAGACAGAATGATTAAGACGAGGAAGAAGTAAGACCGGTAATACCCAATGTTCCATTAATAGCTGCTAGGAAATCATTTAAATTAATACACAAAATCCCTGCGATGACATGTGTCAACCCACGCCCAAACCCGCCTTCGCCGCCGCCATGTCCAGCAAGCTTGGTAAATATAACTAAACCGCGCACAAAAGAAATCGTACCAATCAACTGCACGATCATAAAGCAATCATTGTACATCGTTGTCCATTGGTCAGTTGCTTCAGAAACGTATCCATATGGATTTGCATCTTGCCAAAAGGTAGAGAGTCCGGTTTGCACTGAAGAGGGAAGATAGAGTAAAAGCGCCCCCACCCCCAAATAAATAAGTGGGGCTTTTAAACTATGGTGAGCTGACATTTGCGTTCTGGATTCACCAAACTCTTTTAGCGCACTAATACCCATAGTAACAAACCAGATACCCATCACATACGCGATCGCCGTGACAAGCTGCATAAATTGAGGAACTGTCGCAGAGAAGTTTTCTAGCATGGTGCCAACGTCAGGCACATCAGCATAGGCAAGCTGAGTATAAAACACGCCAGAAGCAAACAACGTTAAAAAAAAGCTCTTAGCAAGTTGAGAACCGATTTTTCGGAGTTTAACCATCGCTAGCTACCCCTCAATTAAGAGACTTATAATTCTTGAAACTAATGGCACCTATCTTAATTTTAGGCTAAATCTACAAAAATTGCGCTAATAGATTAAGTTTTTTTACGTGGCTATAGTTAAAAAAACCTTTATTTATTCGCTACTTGCGCCATACGAGAGTGAAACTATTTTTCCACCCACATCTAACTCAACCAGACCATCATAGGGATCAATCTTCATAATGCGTCCATACCCCTTTAATGTATCACCTTCAGCAACTGTTACGGTCTCCCCGCTCTCCGACTTTAACCAGGCACGTCCAGGTATAATAGCCTGTACCATATAGGAAACACGCGGCTCAACTGGTCGCGCTTCAGCTCCTTGTGCTGGCACCTGCACGACAGCCGTCGCTTCTCTAGTTGCCGCAGCACGAGCACTTTGCATAGACTGATCAATATGCGCCAAGGTTGTTTCTAACCCGGCAATACGAGCATTCAGCGCTTGTACTTTGTTTTGCAACTCCGAATTTTGTTCCTCATAATCTGATAATTTTTGCTTGTATTCAGTTTGCAATTTAGCATTTTGTTGTGTCACTGTAGCCAGCTTTTGATTCACACCCGCTAGTTCAGATGGCTCTAAAACAATGGATGATCGACTCTCTGTAGGGTGCACTGGATTATAAATCGGTTCAGCGGGTGCTTCTGGTTGTATCACAACAGCAGGGGCTGGTTGTGATTGAGCGACTGCGGTCTCCTGCTGCACAGGCATCGCACTAGTCTGAGCAACAACGGTAGCGGCTGGACTCGCTGATGGCGCAGAGGCAACAACAGGTGGCTGAGCTGCTGGCATTGCGGGTGCGGGCGGTGCTGGCACGGATGTCGGAGGCGCAACTTGCGGAGCAGCGGTGGAACTGGCGCTAGACATACCCAAAGGCTGAGCAAGCGGCTGAAATGCGCTATTTTGAGCACCGGCAGCAGCCTGCAACGCTGGTTTTTTTACTTGCGGCGGAGGTGTAATACCAGCGTTAGGCGCAAAATCACTGGCTGGCGGTGTTACCGAAGGCGCCGATATTTTATAAACCAAAAAGATCAAAAAAACAAACACGGCAACGCCAATAAGAGGGCGTTTATATTGTTGAAGTAACTCTTGAGCACTGACAGCTTTTGTTGGTTTTGGTGCCGCGGCTGGCTGCTCAACCACGTCAGATTCCATCTCGTAATTAGCTTGATCATCAGAAAAATGATATTCACCATCTTCGTGCCCTTCGTACTTTTCATCCCTCTCATGTACCATCTTCTAGTGCCTCTATTATAAATTTCTTACCAACACACGAGTTATGTTAACACTTTTTAACTTACTTCCAGCAGCCTGTAAACTAAACTAGGTAACATCCGACATAAATAATATCCCCAGACCAACGCCTGAATTGACTTTCACTGTCGTTGGCGTATTCACATAGCTTTGCAATGCCGTTCCAAAAGCAGTACCGACCTGACCCAAACCAACCGCTATTTTTTCACCCGGACTTAACTGCGGATGGGTGCTGCTAGTACCAAAAATACCGCTGGATGACGTTGATCCAGATTGACTAATACCATTTGCATAACCCGCCACAAAAGATGACGCAAACATCGTGCCATATCGCAACATATAATGATGATCAACATTGCTAGCAATAACCGTACGTGCTGTATCCGGATCGATGGCAAAAGCAGAAACCGACTTCGTTTTTATCCAATCATCTCTATTCATCATGGTAAAGTTTAAGCTAACTTTATCTTGCCCTTGAGCAAGAGCAAGCTTACCTAATAAAATAGCGCCTTTCATATCGCCGGATACAATCGTCGCCATCACTGGCGTATCGGGATAATCACTGTCAACAGCTGTTGTTAATACAGCAAACAAAATAGTGCCTGCTTTGATTAGCGCAGGCTTGTTAGACTCAACCGATTTAGCCGCTCCGCTGGTAGCATTGGCACCACTACCGGACTGTTGAGCACTCTCGCCGCCTGCGGCTTTTTTCTTACTATCATCAGACCCGCCTTTATACTCCATTCTAGGTGGCTGCCAAGAAGCAACCAGCGTCTGCGCCTGCGCCGACATGGCATTCATTAATTCTTGAATGCGCTGTTGACGTGCTTTTGCAGCTTCAGCATCTGCTGCTGCAACTTGCTCTGCAAACTGCGATTCCTCGGCTGCTGTATTTGACGCTGCGCCAGCAGGTCTTGCTGCGTTTTCTGCGGCAATACGTTGTTGCAAGATCGCAAAATTTTCTGCGCCAGGAAGTTTACTATTAAATTCGGGCAACACACCTGGCGGCGGTGCAACAGGCGGTTGGTTGGCGACGGCTTGATACTGTTGCAGAAGATCAGCGGCGGTTGCTGGTGAAAAGATTTTTTTCTCAACACCATGAGATAATTCTTCTTTATAAGTTGGTACAGGCGCACCTTTTGCCTGCAGCCCAATTAAGCTCTTTGCTTGGCTGCGCAAACTGCTCAGCTTATCGTAACTTTCTTTCAGACGCCTTGCGGCATCAGGCGAAAGCTTCCCTGCCTTCACTAAGGCATCCAATGCCTTAGCATACTCTTCTGGCGATACATTTTGCTTTTGCAAGTCCAATAGTTGCTGCGCGCTTTCACTAGACAGCTGGCCAGAATTGACCAAATCATTTATCTCAGCAGCACTCTTGGCTTGTTCACTAGCCACTAAAGCATTTAATGTGCCCGCAGGACCCACCGTTGCCGCTGCTTCATTACTTGCATTTACACCTGTTCGTTGCAGACGATACTGCTCTAATAGCTTAGCCGCGGTAGCAGGCGTCATCTTACCTTCAGCAACCAGCCGATTCAACTCTGCTTCATAATCACTAACGGGCACATTTCTTTTTTGCAAAGCAAGCAAACTGTCTGCTACGTCAGGCGCAATTTGGCCCGTTTTGGCCATTTTTTTCAAAAGAGAGCCACTTTCTTCTACTGCTGCTTGTACTTGTTGCTGTTTATACTGCGCTAAAAGCTGAGCGGCAGCTGCTGGAGAAAGCTTGCCTTCTTTAACTAATCGATTTAACTCAGCCTCGTACTCTTCCGGTGATACATGCTGTTTTTGCAGTGCTAACAAATCATTCGCAACCGCTAACGATAACTGCCCTGACTTTATCATCGCATCCATCGCTTGTGCACTTTGTGCAACAACAGCATTTGAATGTTGTTTCTTGTAATTTTCAAGCAATTTTCTTGCTTGTTCGGGTGTTAACTTGCCGGCTTTCACCATGTCATCCAGTGCAGCAGCATAGTCGCTCACAGATACATTTTGTTTGGCTAATGCCAACAATTGATTCGCATCAGCGGCTGACAACTTACCATCCCGTACCAAACCATTAATATCATCTGCTACATTAATCGCTTCATCGCCTGGACACGAAACCGTGCAATTACCCGTGGCTGGTGCAGAGGGTGGCGCCTGTGTTGGGACATTGACCATCGTAGGAATAGCACTCGTTCCGCTGAGTTGCGCCTGTTGCGCCTGTTGCTGATTTGATTCCATCAATGCACGTTGATATTCTGGCGTTAATTGTCCGCCGGGAATCGATTGCAAAGAAGGTGCGCCCGCCAGTTTGGCTTGACCCGCTCCCTTAGGACCGCCACCTAGCATTTTTGAACCAAGAACAACGATCCCAACAACAACAGCTATTGCTACCACAATAATTAGAATGCGTGATTTAGCGTCTGTGCTAGAAAAAATATCAGCAATTTTTGCCATTAGAATCCCTCAATTTTAAGTTCGACAGGTTCACCATATTGAGAAATTAAAACCGCAGAACTTTTTTGCACTTCGTATGCATTCATTCCATCAGGACTAACCATTTTTCCAACCCAGCCGGGAGAAAGCAAGGCAAAACGCGTACGTAAATACATCTTGTCACCAAGCAACCAAGCCTGACAATCGCCACCCTTCACCACCAAGGCTTTACTGGCAGGCGGGGCAATACCATCCAGTACTGACAACAATAATTGATTTGCACTGGCAGGCAAACCATTGCCTGCTGCTATATCTTTTGCATTCGGACCAATCCCGGAAACATGAATATCTGTACGGTAATCAACAACACGCTGCCCTGATACGAGTTCGAGTGTTAAAGGCGTCATGAGACCCGCAAGACGCAACACAATATTGGCATTACCGTAGGCATTGGCTGCTTGAATTAACAAGACATTACTTTTGCCATCCCATTGAATATTGGCAATCTTAGGGTCACCAATATCATATGCAGCAATTGGCCATGGCGCCCCGGTAGAATCCACAAACACCAATGAAGAAACATATCCTTTCGCTAAACGAATAGCCGGTGGCGTTGTGCCAGGTGCAAGATTCATCACAATAGTGGTTGAAACAGGCTTGGGCGGCACAGTTGCTGGTATAGATGCAGCACGTTGTGACATATCAATTAGCTGGCGAAGTCTAACAACTTGCTGTGGTGTTAGTGGCATATTTTGTTTCATGAGTGCATTAAAAGCCGCACTTGCTTCCGGATTAGGCGCTTCTTCCGGTGGCACGGTATTTAGCATTGCAGCCTGTGAATCTCGATAACTCAGCGGCGCTGATTGAACAGCGGGTACATCAGCACTCACTTCGGATTGACTGACTTCCGTCGATTTTGCTGTAGAAGCAGGCATTGATTGAGTGAGTGGCGCTGGAGGAGCAGCAGAAACAACAGCAGGTACCGGAGGCGATTCTGCATTTGTTAGCGGCACAGAATTAGGCACATTATCCTGATCTTGTGCAAAAGACTGCGACATTCCACTTAACAACAAAAGTGAAATAATGCAGATAATATTTTTTTTAATACTTAACTTATCCATTTGCATGAGTAGGTACCTGACTAGCCCCGCCTTCCTTTGGCAATTCATGTATGTTATCGATAGCGATACCCGTTAAATTATTTGTCGTAGGTACTCTTACCACTAACGCCTCGATAACTATCGACGCATCATAACGCTTTTCTAATCCGTTGTAATTAATCTTCATTGGGCTTCGAATCCACCAACCGTATCTACCTTGGATTAATCCTTGATTTGGAATGGTAGGTGTTCCATTTGCACCCGCATTGATAAACAGTTTGTTCGCTTCTATTGTTTTAGCATTTGCATATTTGTCCAGCAAAACACCCAAGGCGGTCCATCCTGCTGGTGTAAAGTATTGTTGTAAATTTTTTAGTTGTGTTTGATAGTCAACAAAATCAAACGTAAATGATGCCGGCAACACTTCGCTAACCCACTGGATCAAATCAGCCTGTTTTACGTAAGATTCTGTCACAGGCACAGGAGGAAAAGCTCTTAAATCACTATCCGTATAAAAAGTAACTGGAGGAGGTTTATGTGTATACAAATAAATAGACGTTGCGATTAGCATAACAGCTGCCAACATCAGTATTATTAATGCAGAAAAGATTTTGTAAAAACCATCTCGATAAAAATCATTCCGTAGGCGGATTATTTCCAGCTCTTCCTCAGCCATTTCCACCCCTCACTTACCGTACAGAACAAATTCCAATAGATTCAAAACAATAACCTCAAACTATATAACAGACTGAAAAAATTGTATATACCCATTGCACCTCAAGCTAGAGCCTACGCATGAAAGATTGGTAGCTTTTCGTGAACGTGCCCGCGCGCGTGCCCGTCTTTCTTCTACTAACAACTTAAATTTGATTTAAAAAACGGGCACGGGCACGTTTACGATTAAAGCACACTTGTCAGCACTCATGCGCAGGCCCTACACCTCAAGCTTGCGCCAATTCACCCACCAACTGCACAATACCCAACCCTTTGTAGCTCGATAATAAATTCTGTCGCTGCACAACAACCGTAATAATTAATGGATTAAGTATTTTCGATTTATCGTCATAGGCGGGTGGCATCAAATAAGTCACCAACATTTGCATCTTATATTTCCAAGCATAGGCGTGAGCACCACCTAATGGGCCTTCTGCAATCAATTCGGGCGTTGGCAACACTTTCGCAATAACAACTTGCTTACGATTTGTTAATGCTAATAAGTTATTAGATGCTTGCAGCCCCTTCATATAGGAGCGCCAACCATAATCTGTAAAATATTTTTGTGAATTTTGTAATTGCGCACGATAATTTCGAAAATCGTATGAATAAGCCGCCTGCACTGCTTCAACTACCCATGCCATGACTTCATTATTTGTCATATTGGGTTGTTGCACCGGAATATCCAATAAAAATCGGCCAGCATCATCTGTCGCAAAATAGAGTGGCTTTGGCGGGTGCTTCGTCAAGTAAACCAACACGCCTGATAACAGGCCAATCAGTATAAAACACAATAAAAAAATACCGACCGCTAGGTAATATTTTTTTCGATAGAAATCATTGCGAAGCAAAATTAACGTCAGCCCATCCTGCTGTGTTGTTTTACCGCTCTCACTCATACCCTATTCTCTCATTACAAATGTTTCGATACCGATTCCGGCAGGATTCGTCGTTGTTGGCACCCTCACCATCGTCAAGATAACATAATAATCGGATGTTCTTGATTCTTCCGCACCTTGGTACGTTACCAAAAAAGGAATTTGCATATGCCAAGAATAGGGATAACCAGGCCGCAACCCTTGATTCACAATGACAGGTGGATTTGTCACAACGCCATATACAAACACTTGCCCCTTCACAATCCTCGTAATCACGCCACTAATTGCATCTTGATAAGCTTGCCAACCACCCGGCGTAAAATAGGGCCTTGCTGATTCGATTTGCTTGGCATAATCCACAAAATTAAATGTATAAGCAGCAACAGCGGCTTTACTGGCCCAACGTACCAACGTTGCTGGCATCAAATTGGGTTCATCATAAGAGTTGAGCACCATCCCACGCCCATCTGGCATGGCAGCACTAAATTGTGGTAATGGCCTATGCATGAATTGATAGAACACCAATCCGGTCAAGCCAAAAACGATTAAGATCGCGATAACAAATAAATAAATTATCCACTGATAATACTGGTGATAAAATATGTTTTTTTGATCATCTAGCTGTACCGAAGACATCCTGACCCCCAAATAAAACTACCCACCTGATAAAGCTATTTTTCCGCTATCCAATGGATATATCTCACCACCTGTTGTTGTCACGTAGTAATGCACATGCGGCTGGGACAAAATAATATAGGTAATGCACCCTAACAAACCCAAAATAATAAACACTTCCACCAGTATCAAGAGTACAAATTTACGAAAACCATTTCGAAAGCAATCGCTTTGAAATATGGGCGCTTCAAACCGATAACTCATCACTCACCCCCCCATCCTTAGACCGGCTGTCTTTCTAATGTAATTTCAATTCGGTAATTTGCTCCTTCTGCCCATTGCATATTATTTCTTTCAACTAAATTACAACCGCCATATCCATAACCAGTCAGTACGCGCGTATGAACGCGAGCCCAGAGATACTTCACAATGGCATTCGCTTGTTGTTGCGAAATAACTGTATTCACTTGCTTATCGCCAACATCATTCGTATAGGCACCAATTCGAACAGACATCGTCGTATAACTATTAATTAATTTTGCAACAAGATCTAATGTTGAATAATATTGCATACGAATATCAGGCGTCATCCCAGTAAAAACTTGGGCTGATGGTAAAACTAACATCACTTGATCACCTAATACCATGATTTTGACACTGCGATTCTCGAGCTGATCTCGTATATTGGTATGATAATCAATATAAGCGCCGAGCATGCCGCCGATAAAAGCGCCGCCGGCAGCACCCGGTATCATTCCCACAGAACCTGATGTGACACCCCCAGCCACAGCACCTGCGGTACCACCAATAATGGCGCCTTTCGTTGTTTGTGTTGCATTCTGAAAAGCATCTTCAGGATTATGATCGCCCGCATGCGTCACTAGCTCATTCGAATTTTCATAAGCAGAATCGACTTGTCCTGCTGCGCTACGCGAAACAGAAGAGGAGGCGCATCCAAGCATGGAAGAACACACTATGCCCAAAGAAATAAACAGGAAGAATCTCAAGCTTGAGTGGAATCTTCTAAGTGATCGTGATGATATTTTTACATCCATTGTCTAAACATATCCCTTAATTATTTGCACACCCTACACGGAATCCTACGCACTACTACCTTGCAACGTTATTAAATACTCATTAATTTCAAGAAGATATCCAACAACCTCTGGCGCACCCTGGAATACATCCGTTACTTCTGGCGGATAATCCGTTGCCATCAGCATATCTTTGATAATCTCATTTGTCACACTAACCGCTTGTGATCCAGGCTTACCCATCACTCTTTCTAGCAATTCTACCTTATCTTTTACCATAGCACGATTAACTAATGGCATGCTAAATCGTTCCAAATCCGCCGCCCCAACTAGCTTCTTCGCATTGTCGCCCAATGTAACTTTGCTAAATATATTCACTCGACCAGAGTCTTGTTCAATCTGTTCTTCAAGTGCCGCTGCTTCAACCGTCTCTTCAGAAGACTCGTGGCGATTATGAAATGCCAATAATGCAGTAACCCCTCGCTCAATAGGATTCACTTCTATATTTTGGTTCATCGCATTCGCAATAATTGTCACTTCCTCTGCTTCATCACGAGCATCTTCGCTAAATACCACTTCACTCAAACTCATAACCTGCATAAAGCGATCGATACGTTGCTCAAGATCAATTAGCACACGACCAATCGGTGGCTCAACTTTCAAAAAGTGATTCATGCGCATATGCTCAGCCGGCGGCGGATTCGCAAAGAACATCGTGGCACGAATAATTTTAGACTTAAAGAAAATATGCGCCTCACCTTCGCGCTGATCTTTCAAATCTTGCAAATCGATACGCGCACGTTTTTCAGAGGATGCACTACGGCTATCCATATAGTTATTCAAAATGCTCTGAGCATTCGTTTGAAATGAATCCACTTTGGTGACATAAGATTCACCCGCGGTTTTTGAGAAAAACTCCCAGGTTTCTTGTGGATCTTCTAGTTTCATACAAATTTTGATGTTGGTATTTGCGCCAATGGATGCAGCTTCCTCTTTTGAAGCTTTTTGGAAAGCAGGCAAATCTTGTCCGGCAAAAATAACCGAGAAACCTAAAGAACGCGCTTGCGCTGGCACAACCGCAAAGCCTTTTACCGCATAATATCCATACTCATCGAGAATACACATATAAGGTGTTGCTGCATTGGTTGGCTTACGAGTAATGACTTCTTTGTAACTACCTTCGACTGCATCACCCAAACCCGCTGCCATCATCGCCTTGAGTGACGCAATAATCACCTTACCCAAGTTAGATAATTCATCCGGTGATTTCTCTAATGCCGGTAGCAATACAACGAGAATACGACGATTTAACACCACGTCTTTCAGATCCACTTCCGCCAAATTAACACGCATAATATGACCATAGGTATCTGATAGCGAACCAAACACTTTGGTCAGCTGCATGGTAATAAAACCATGTTGCTCCAATACTTGAGAACCCTGCTTGCCTTTCTTTGATCGATCATAACCCGGCAAGTTAATAATATAGTTTGTCACAGGCTCCAGCACTAACGGCGGCGTATCCGCCAAACTCACCGGCTCTTGATTATCCCGAATAAACATTCTATCCATGGCAATCGCTTCTAAGCGTGGCAACTCAAAATAATTACGAATAGTATTCGCATCTAACAGAATCTTGCCCGCATCACGCATGTAGACCAACACTTTCATCAACGCTTCTACGAATACAATGGCACGGCCTTTCCACATATCGCCATCCGAACTTTGGCCACCCGAGTCCATCAAACTCACAACTAAGTTAGACAACATACTCGATGAACCATTACAAAATGGATTCATGGTATTGGACAAACGTCTTTCTTGCGCACCGATAATATCGCGCGCACCCGTCATGAAGTTAATAATCAGCAAATCATCTTCGCGACCCATAAAACGACACATCGAAAATACTTTTGCAAATAAGCTATTATCGCCTTTGCCGTCAACATATAAAAATCCGCTACCCTGGACAAGCGCATTAAATGACAGCGATACCAATGCTTCCGTTTTACCACTACCGGTTGAACCAAAAATAAGAACATGGGTACGCATATCATCATTGTTAAACCACAATTCTTCCTGGGTCAGCTTACGATTACCAAAAAAACTAATGCCTCGTGCTTTACGTGGTTTCGTACCACCTGGCAAAGGATCATTATAGTCTGGCGCACCGGAGCGTAGCGGCATGCGAAAAGGTAGCTTACATTTTCGCGTATAAGCATAAAAAAAGACGCCAATAGCAATCAGCGTAATGAGCTCAGCAATACCCGCCAAGAAAAAAGCTGTAATCGCAAAGAAAATTAACAAGCAAGCACTATTAACGGGGTCTTTGAAAAAATCAACAATACGCATCCCCATGGTGCGCGTATCTCGCAACAACAGCTGGGGCGACATCTCATGTTGTTCGTCTAAACCACGTTGCATAGAGCACCTGCTATTTAATTGTTTTGACTTCGCACGGGGAGTGAATCCCCGTACTCGATCAAGGGGGGAGAATTACGATTCTCCCCCTTGATAAACCCCCATCGCGGGTGCCCGTGGCAAGCCGCGGGGAATAAATTTTAATTGTTTGTTGCATAAATCAAAATCTTTTTATTCTTCATCGGGCTTGTAAATAATTTCTTTTAATGCAAGATCGAGAGCATTCGTTGCTTCTTCCACCATCGGAATCAATAAACCTCTACCAATTTCTTTTTCTGCAACCCAATGTGCAAACACACCCGCCACTTCAGTAAATGGCGTTTGCCTACCGACTGTATTCAACACATACCATAATCGTCGATCTAATGGTTTTAACCATAAAAAATCGGCTGACGCTTGCACGCCATCCGTTCTTGCCAATGCTAACATCGACGCCATGGCCGTCAGCACATAGGCATGTGCATCTGTGACACTTTTTACTAGCTTGGTATCTTTGTGTTTTTTGCAGAGCTCATCAACACCCGTAAAGTCTAGCTTAGTAGTACACGTCAAATTCAATTGTCGCAGCATCGTAGCCGCAGTTGCATCACTATTCGCACGCGCCGCAAAAATACCAAACAAGGCCTTTATATGCGGTGGTAACCGATCAACCCCCGCCCACAAGGGGCCGAGTTGCATAGCAAATAAACGGTTCGCCCGCCCTCGGCGCAAATTGACTTCGATCTTATTCCAATCTTTACGAACCATCCCTTCCTGTGGCTGGCGCCTATACTCTTCGAGCAATCCATATTTTTTACAGAACTGCATCGGCGTCATTGCCATTGCCCAAGGACCTTTATCAATATCCGTTTTTATTAACTCTAAGTTTGAAATAGGGTATGACTGCGGCCAATTGTTTTTTTCGAGGTTCATCAGATCACGCATACTGTAAATACGCTTATAAACACGCACTTTATTGGTGATATAGACTAGAATAGACAATATAAAAATAAGAATAATACAAGGGATACGAACATAATAACCGACGGCCTGGCCAACTTTCACCATCAAATCAAAAGACGTGTGCGCTGGATCGCTGGTCAAAATAGTGGATCGCACATCTTCAAGGTTATTCGTAAATGCACTAAAAAGATTAATTTCGAATAATTTAACTTTGAAATAATAATCGACGATATATTTCTGGCCGGTATACCAAATAACCATGCCCGCAGCAAACAGCGCCGCCACCACCCAGAGGATGCCAGCAGATCCATCAGATTGACCTGGTTGTTGAGCTGCGGCCATCACTGAATACCTTTTTTAGTAAAGCCATCAATGCGCTAAAACGGCCCTATCCTTTCAACAGAACCGACCTGAAATCAATAGCGTCAATTCAGGTTGCTACAACAAAATAGGCTGGGACAACTATTATCCTTGTTGTTTTTCCCGAATTTCATCTAACGTTTTGCAGTCAATACATAAAGTCGCTGTGGGACGTGCTTCTAAACGGCGCAAACCAATTTCGACACCACACACTTCGCAATAACCGTATTCTTTGTCAGTAAGCAGTTGTAATGCTTCTTCAATTTTCTTGAGAAGTTTACGCTCACGATCGCGCGTACGTAATTCCAATCGGAATTCTTCTTCTTGGCTAGCACGGTCATTCGGATCAGGATAATTGATAGCATCATCCTTCATATGGGTCACTGTGCGATCAGCACCTTCCATAATCTGTTGGCGTAATAGCGTAAGGATTTGCTCAAAATGTTGGCGCATTTTAGCGCTCATATACTCCTCAGTCTTCTTAGGTTTATAAGGACTGATTCCCAATACTTCCAAACTCGGCTCTAAAATATCTTTCGTTGCCATTGCCATTCTCCCTAACCCATCCTTTTATTTTAATACAAGACAGGCATCTATATCAAAAACGTTACCAAGAGGCAATCTTAACTCTATGAAACAGCTAGAATAGTATTGACGCATGATAAAAAACAGCACACATGTACTAATTTATCTAACTATTTCAATAAGTTTGACACCTAGGGCTAGATCATGCAACCCCGTGTTACACGCTCTAAACCCGCCAAATCCTTATGCAAATCTACCTTAGTATAACCTGCTTTTTCGAAAAGACACCGCACCATGGCCGCTTGTCCACAACCATGCTCAATAAATAGGTATCCGCCTGATTTCAAAAAGTTTTTAGCATGGCTTATGATCTGCCGAATCGCATCTAATCCATCCTCACCAGAAAATAAAGCGCCATGCGGCTCAGCCAGCTTAACTCGTTGTTCCACTCGCTCATCTTCCAGAGCAATATAAGGCGGATTACTAACGATGGCATCAAAGCCGCGGGTCGGCAAGGCCGCACACCAATCACCTTGATGAAACGATACATTCATCAACTGTAAACGCATGGCATTTTGGTGCGCCACAGCTAATGCGGCCTCACTCACATCGGTAGCATGAACTTGCCATTGTGGCCTTTCAGTAGCGATAGCTAACGCAATGGCACCAGAACCTGTACCTAAATCAGCAATTTTGTGGGTGTCATGATCATGGAAAGTATTGAGCACACACTCAACCAATAACTCTGTTTCTGGTCGAGGAATTAATGTCGCCGGTGTCACCAGTAAATCGAGCGACCAAAACTCTCGGTGGCCTGTCACATAAGCAATCGGTTCACCTTGCACGCAACGCATTACCCCTGCAGAAAATTTTTCTTGTTGTTCTGCTGTCAACTCACGTTGCGGCCATGCGTGTAAATGGCCACGTGACACATGCAACAAATCAGCTAACAACACTTCAGCATCCAGCACAGCGCTCACACTCACCGGTTGTAGTTGTGTTTGCGCCCATTGCAGCGCACTTGCAAACGTCCACACCGGCAATAACGACATCTTAATCGCCCATTGCTGCAAGCAAGTCAGCTTGATGCTCATGCACCAACGCATCAATAATAGCTTTCAAATCACCTTCCATAATGTCAGGTAATTTATAAAGTGTGAGATTAATGCGATGATCCGTCAAACGACCTTGCGGAAAATTATATGTGCGAATTCGCTCTGAACGATCACCGGTACCCACTAAATCACGACGGGTATCTGCTTGCTGTTGTTGCTGCTTGCTGCGTTCACTCGCAAGTAATTTTGCGGTTAATAATGACATCGCACGCGCGCGATTTTTATGTTGAGAACGCTCATCTTGGCACTCAACCACTGTGCCCGTTGGAATATGCGTGATACGAATAGCCGAATCGGTTTTTTGAACATGCTGACCACCCGCACCGGATGCGCGAAATGTATCTGTTCGTAAATCGGCGGGATTGATAACAATGCTTTCGATCTCATCCACTTCAGGCAAAATCGCCACAGTACAAGTGGAGGTGTGAATACGGCCTTGCGCTTCTGTTTCAGGTACTCGCTGCACACGATGCACACCCGATTCAAATTTAAATTGTGAATAAGCACCCTGGCCAATAATGCGGAGAATAATTTCTTTATAACCGCCATGTTCACCATGGCTTGCACTAATCAATTCCACCTGCCAACCTTGCGCTTCGGCATAGCGTGTATACATCCGCGATAAATCTCCCGCAAAAATCGATGCCTCATCGCCACCTGCACCGGCACGAATTTCGAGGAAGATATTACTATCATCATTTGGGTCACGCGGTAATAATAAAACTTGCAACTCTGCTTCTAATGTTAGCGCCAACTCTTCGGAAATTTTCAGTTCTTGCTTGCCCAGTTCTTGTAACTCGGGATCACTTTCATTTAAAAATGCATCGGCACTTTTAATATCTTCCTGACAAACTAGATAACGCTTAAACACATTAACGACAGGCCCAATATGGGCATACTCTTTAGAATATTCACGAAAGACATTTTGTTTACTAATCACGCCTGCATCAGATAATAATGCACTCAATTCTTCATGACGCTCAACAAGCGCTTGTAATTTTTTTTGGATGGATGGCTTCATAATAATTCGGAATCCGGCTGTGGAATGGCAAATAACTGCTGTGCCAATTGTAAAATATCAACGCGCCCCTCCACACCTGCCTGCCGCAACTGCGCACTGGGCGTGTGGAGCAATTTATTTGTAAACGCATGGGCAAAGCTCGCCAACACTTGTAGAGGATCATCGCCACGCTGTAACTGGCGCGCTGCTTTTGCTAGTTCTGCTTGACTTAATTCTTCAATTTGTTTGCGATAGGCACGAATGGTAGTAGCCACTAACTCTAATGAACTCAACCAAGCAACAAACTCTTTGCTTTTTGTCTGAATCACTTCACGCGCTTTTTCAGCTGCATGTTCACGACCACGCACATTGTGTTGAATCATTTCTTTTAAGTCATCGATACAACAAAGCTGCACGGATGGCAATTCTGCAACCGATGCTTCTATATCACGCGGTACAGCAATATCAATCATGAGAATTTTTTTATGTTGGCGTTTTTCAGAGACAGCGATCATCATGGTTTTGCTTATCACCGGCAACGTGCTACCTGTTGCAGAAATGACAACATCCGCTTTAACTAACGCATCTGACAAATCGGCGAAAGACATTGCTTCCGCTTGGTGTTTATTGCTGAGTACTGCAGCATTTTCGAGGTGACGATTCGCAATCCATAATCGTTGTGGCGTATGGACTTTCAAATAACGCAATACTAAATCCGATGTCGCACCCGCACCAATCACTAAAACTGTCGCGGAAGATAACGATGAATGTAATTGTTTAGCCAAGCCCACCGCAGCAGATGCGACTGACACAGGACAAGCGCCAACAGCGGTGTTGGTCCGCACTTCTTTCGCAACAGCAAACACTTGTTGAAATAAGCGATTAAATAGCGGGCCAATGGCACCGGCAGCACAACTTTCAGAAAATGCTGCTTTCATCTGCCCTAGAACTTGTGACTCACCCAAAACCATGGAGTCTAAGCCACAAGCCACTTGCATAATATGCTGGATAGCTGCTTCGCCACGATACACGTACAAAGCCGGTTCTAATTGCGTTCGAGACAATTGATGTTGACGACAAAACCATTCGATAAGCAATTCGACATCCTGCGTATCGCAATACAGTTCAGAGCGATTGCAAGTCGATAAAATTACGGCTTCTTGGATATTTTCGTGTGCCAACAAATCTGCCAGATAGAGTGGCAATTTCTCTAGCGGGAATACCACTTGCTCACGCAACGATAGCGGCGCGGTTTTATGATTTATTCCACAAACAATGATTGGCATAGTTTATTTTAATTGATCAGCACTTTTGAGTGTGGGTATTTTATGTTAAATCAACCAAAACCAAAAGGTTTAAATTTTTTGCGATTTATCTGGTGGACACGCTGCGCTTTGTCCACCCTACTATTTATGGTATGATTTAAAATTCTCAAATTATTCAATGAAGATTTGACTTATGAATAGATACTTTTTACGTTTCGCTCTCTTAATCAGCGCACTCTGGCTCACTAGTTGCGCTACCACGCCATCAGCCATTGCGCCACAAAACAAAAGCCTCTCATGGGATAATCGTGTGCAAACACTATCTGGAATAGAAAATTGGGATTTAAAAGCCCTGATCGCCATTCGCAATAATGCGGATGCCAACAGTGCATCACTAACATGGCAACAAAAGAAACAAAATTATTCGCTCTCCCTCTTTGGTCCATTAGGTACCAATTCATTCGTGCTCACCGGCGCGCCCGGCAAAGTCACACTACAAAATCCGCAAGGCCAAACATTTTCTGCCGCCACCCCCGAATTACTTCTTGCTCAACAAACTGGCTGGCAACTGCCTGTTTCCTATTTACAATACTGGATTCGTGGCTTACCAGTACCCAACGTGCCCGCCGAAAAACATTTCGATACCTATAATCACCTGAGTGAATTAACACAACAAGGCTGGAAGGTTCAGTTTTTGCGCTACACATCCACGGGTCATGTCGACTTACCCAGCAAAATTTTTATTAATTCACCCACATTGAGTGTCAAAATCATCATTAGTCAGTGGCAACTCTAAATTCTCGTTGACAGTGAGCGCTTCTATTTGCAAAATAGCGGCCTTACTGAGAGTAGCTGTTTTTCAGATTTTGTTGCTCCCAGTCCCAAGCTAATACTGTTGGGGTGTCGCCAAGTGGTAAGGCACCGGGTTTTGATCTCGGCATTCCTAGGTTCGAATCCTAGCACCCCAGCCAATTGTTTATTTCTAATAAGCATAAAATCAGCTACCGCATACTCTTGGAAAAACATATAATAAGGCTCTTCCAAACTCGAGCCGAAATCCCAGCAAGGAACATATCGTGCCTGAAATAATGATTTTTAGTGGTAATGCCAATCAAGACCTCGCCAAACGAATTGTGGAACACCTGAACTTACCGCTGGGTAAAGCACTGGTTGGTCAGTTTAGCGATGGCGAAACCATGGTAGAAATCCAAGAAAATGTCCGCGGCCGCGATATTTTCATTATTCAGTCCACCTGCGCTCCATCCAATGACACCTTAATGGAATTGATTATTATGGCAGATGCGCTGCGACGCGCTTCCGCTGCTAAAATTACGGCGGTAGTGCCTTACTTTGGTTATGCACGCCAAGACCGTCGCGTACGCTCAGCGCGCGTGCCTATTACCGCAAAAATTGTCGCTGATATGATGGCAGCGGTTGGCATTAGCCGCTTGGTTACCGTCGATTTACATGCTGATCAAATCCAAGGGTTTTTCTATATGCCCGTGGACAACTTATATAGCACACCCATTATCCTCGAAGACATTTATAAAAAACCTTACCAAAACATCATGGTCGTTTCACCGGATGTCGGTGGCGTGATTCGCGCGCGCGCGATTGCAAAACGCATTCCAGGTGCTGATTTGGCTATTATCGATAAACGTCGTCCGCAGCCGAATGAAGCACAAGTTATGCATATCATTGGTGATGTGAAAGATCGTGATTGCATTATTGTCGATGATATTATTGATACCGCAGGCACACTCTGCAAAGCGGTTGATGCCCTCAAAGAACATGGCGCCGCTAAGGTTGCCGCTTATGTCACCCACCCAGTACTATCTGGTAAAGCTATCCAAAACATTGAATCGTCACAGTTAGATGATCTTGTCGTAACGGATACCATTCAATTACGAGAAAATGCGCAACACTGCGGGCGGGTTCGTTCATTAAGCCTCAGCCATATGATTGCCGAAGCTATTCGTCGTATTAGTGGGGCAGGTTCACTGAGTCGCATGTTTATCGATTAATTCTGGATGCCAGCTAAAAGCGCACTGGCATGACAAGTTTTATTATCGTCTGTTACGTAATTCATTCTTGGTAGGCAACATATTGCTGAGCTGCCGTAAAGTATCCAAACTTATTTCATCTGGATTGATGCCTGCTATACAGGTGCAGAATCGATCGGTCATCGTTGGCGGTGTTATTTTACTATGAGAAGAGCCTCGTAAAAAAACGGGGTTTTCCCCGCCGACACTCATGACATACTTTTTTGCTTCTTGAATCATTAATATCAATTTCTCACGCGCAGGGATCAACCGGCGCGTAATATTACGCAACGTATCCAGTATCTTGATTTCTTTCGCTCTACTGGTTGAATAGATGATATCAGTCATTATTGCTTTGCACTGATCAATAAAAATGTCCTCAGAGCAATTAGCAGGCATGAAATTTTTTGCCTGAAATAAAGAGGGAAATTTAACAGAATCACCGGACAATTTTTTTTCTGCTTTTGTATCGCTATCTGCAACCTTTGTCATGTGACTGTCTAATTGAGACGGTAAAGATACTGCAGGCATCGCAGTTTGTGTCATTGACTGTCGTCGTGATGATACGTGTTGCTCTGGTACCACACCGACTAATTTGATAGTAGCCGGCAACACCAGCTTACCAATCAAAGCACCGCGCTTGGGGAGCTCTCTTTGTTGTTTCGGCAAAATAGTTTTAGCCAGGTACTCCGTCAAAGCTCTTGCGTTATTTAATAATTTAGCCGGGTACTCCGCCAAAGCTCTTGCCTTATTTAATTTAGCCGCTGATTGTCTAGCCGCTTTATAAGATTCAGGACTTTCTTCCATTGTCGCAGTAGGCGCCCCAACATCAACGTGAGATGACTTTCTCGTTGCAGTCGTGAGACTTTTAGAATGACTATTGCGTAGCATGAAATGAACTCCTCTTGTTTTGTATCTTGCGTTATTTTTTGTTTATTTTTATCCGGTTAGGAATAATTTTTTACAGGGCTAGTGTATGGGAAAAACCTTAAGGAATAATTAATAGCTGGGTATATTATGAGCAGAATTGGCTAAAAAGTGATCTGTTTGTTTTTTACAATGGATTAGAGTGGAATATTGGCATAACAATCGTTGGCATAGGCCTATGCCAACGATTTTCTCTGGATGAGCTTACCAATGATGGCCATGGCTATGATGATGGTGGTGCTCTTCGTGATGGTGATGAGGAGCAGGAGCACTGATTACAACAGCAGGTTGTGGGAACATAACTTGATTTGGTTGCTGCGCATAAAATTGTTGTGGCGGTTGAGCCTGTTGTAATGGTTGCTGATACACAAACGGTTGTGGTTGAACCTGTTGCACTGGTAAAGGTTGTGGATTATATGCTGGTGGTGGAGCATATGCTGCTGGTTGTTGCTGATAAACAACTGGTGGTGGCGCCGCGACTACGAGTGGCTGTTGGTGATGGTGATGAACTGGCTGGTGGTGATGGATACCTAAAAGACTATCAACAAGTTGATGTGTCGCAGACTGATGGTTGTTGTGATGCGGGTTATGATGAGGCAACATACTTGATTACTCCAAGATATTAAAATAAGCGCAAATCATAACATAGCGTTTTGTTTTTGCCAAAATAGGAAAGTAGCCCGTATGAAGCGCAGCGTAATACGGGCTACCTTCCTGATTATTTTTCGCGCAAACCCTATTTATCTATGACTTATCCACAAATTTCAGGTAGAATGGCGCCCTCTTTCGTCCTGGTCGCAGGGATAAAAGGGTAAATTAATTTAATTTTTATATTTTTTTTGGAGTAACACATATGTCAGCTATCAAATTCGAACTGGAAGCAGAAGTTCGTAATGATATAGGGAAAGGTGCGAGCCGCCGCCTACGTCATGCAAACAAGGTTCCAGCAGTTGTTTATGGCGCAGGCCAAACCCCTGTATCGCTAACATTAGATCATAACAAAGTACTCCTTGCGCTTTCACATGAAGCGTTTTACTCACATATTTTGACTCTCAAAATCGATCAAAAAGGTGAGCAAGTGATCTTGAAAGACGTTCAGCGCGATCCAGCTAACCCACGCGTTCATCATATTGATTTCCAACGCATTAGAGCTGACCAAAAACTTCATATGCACGTGCCATTGCACTTCGTGGGTGATGATAAAGCACTAGGCTTGGCAGAAGGCGGCGTGGTTTATCACGCGGTTACCGATGTGGAAGTATCTTGCTTACCCGCTCACTTGCCAGAGTTCTTGGAAGTCGACACCTCTAAGATGCAATTAGACGATACCTTGCACTTATCAGACATTAAGCTGCCTAAAGGCGTTGAACTGGTTGCATTCAGCCACGGCGCTGAAGGCCATGACTTGCCGATAGTTTCCATCCATAAACCACGCATCATTGAAGAAGAAGTGGCTGTGGTTGATGAAACTGTTGAAGGCGCTGAAGGTGAAGTTGCTGCTGCAGGTACTGACGGTGCAACAGACATAAAAGCAGACGCTGCAGAAAAGCCAGCGAAGAAAGCAAAAGAGTAAGCTTTACACGATAATTTTTAGAATAAGATTTTACGTAGGGTGGACAAAGCACAGCGTGTCCACCCTACGTAATTTTTTTCGTGTACAGAATATTTTTACGGAGATCGAACTATGTCCGGTATTCTCCTGATCGTTGGATTAGCTAATCCGGGTGCCGAGTATGAAAACACTCGACACAATGCGGGAGCATGGTTTGTGTCCGCACTTGCAAATGATGCTGACATTCAATTACGTCACAACCCTAAATTTCACGGTTTACATGGCATTGCCAAAGTCAAAGGGCATGAGTGTCATTTACTTATTCCATCAACTTACATGAACCTCAGCGGTCAAGCTATTCAAGCACTGGCGAACTACTACAAAATTCCACCCAAAGCGATTCTTGTTGCACATGATGAACTGGATCTACCAACGGGAACGATTCGCTTAAAATTTGATGGCGGCCACGGTGGCCACAATGGCTTACGTGACACAATTAATCATCTCAGCACAAAAGAATTTTATCGTTTACGCATTGGCATTGGTCGCCCTAGCAATAGTAACGATGTAGTTGATTACGTTTTATCAACGCCCAAAAAATCCGAACGCACTGAAATTGATAATGCACTGCAAGCAGCTGAAGGTATTTTACCCTTCATCATGAGCGGTGAATTTCAAAAAGCGATGCAATTTTTACATACATAACGACGAATTTTTAAGAGAACAAAAACCATGGGTATCAAATGCGGAATTGTTGGCTTGCCCAACGTAGGCAAGTCTACTTTATTTAACTGTTTAACCAAAGCAGGCGTGGATGCATCAAACTATCCATTCTGCACCATTGAACCCAACGTCGGTGTCGTACCGGTTCCTGATCCGCGGCTTGATAAACTCGCCGACATTGTCAAACCAGAACGCATTTTACCCACCACCATGGAATTTGTTGATATTGCGGGTCTTGTCGCTGGCGCTTCCAAAGGCGAAGGCTTGGGCAATAAATTCTTAGCTAACATACGCGAAACGGATGCCATTGCGCATGTCGTGCGTTGTTTTGAAAACGACGACATTGTCCACGTCGCCGGTAAAGTGTCGCCCAAAGACGATATTGAAATTATCAATACAGAATTAGCACTCGCTGATTTAGAAAGCGTTGACAAAGCCTTGCTTCGTATTCAAAAACAAGTACGCAGTGGTGATAAAAGTATTCTTGCAGAAGCCAACCTACTCGAGCGCGTTAAAAAACAATTAAACGATGGCTTACCTATTCGCGGACTGTCACTCAACCATGATGAAAAAGAAAGTTTACGACAGTGGCATTTTCTCACCATCAAACCCACATTATATATTGCGAATGTCAATGAAGATGGCTTCACAAACAATCCATTCCTAGATCAAGTAAAAACCATCGCAGTGAGTGAAAACGCCAGCGTTGTTGCTGTGTGCGCTGCATTGGAAGCAGAAATTGCCGAATTAGACAATGCGGAAAAAGCGGAATTTTTAGCGTCTATGAATTTAGATGAACCAGGCCTTGATCGTGTTATTCATGCGGGCTACAAATTATTGGGATTGGATACCTACTTTACTGCAGGCGTGAAAGAAGTTCGTGCCTGGACAGTTCACACAGGCTCGACTGCACCACAAGCAGCCGGTGTGATTCATACCGATTTTGAAAAAGGCTTCATCCGTGCTGAAGTGATTGCTTATAACGATTTTATCCAATTCAAAGGTGAACAAGGGGCGAAAGAAGCGGGCAAATGGCGCTTAGAAGGCAAGGAGTATATCGTTAAGGATGGCGATGTGATGCATTTTCGTTTTAACGTCTAGAAACTTAACGAGGAAAACATGAAAACAAAATTATTGTTAGCAAGTTGTGTATCATCACTCTGTTTTTCACAAATCAGTTTTGCAGATACCGAAGTCACTTACACCGGCGTCTCACCTGATTCCTATGAAGATAGCCCGCATTATATGACATCCGTGACACCGCCAGCACCACCGGAGAGAACAGAGAGGCCGCATCACAATACGCATTTTTCATTTGGGTTTGGCATTGAAGATAGTCACGCTGCCTATAGTGCAGACACACCTTATACCACTTATGAAGTCATCCATTCGGGTTATCATCACCATCATCATCGCACACCATTACAATGGCTAGACATGAGCAACGGCGAACCCTTGCCTCCTGGCGCAGTCATTGGCGGCCACCAACCCAACCGGCCATATAATCTCTTTATTTGCCGCGGTGAATATGAGGGTGGCATGCATCCAGGTAAACTGGTTGCCGGTTACTGTCATATTGGCTGGGATGGTGAAGAAATTTTATTACCTGACTACCAAGTATTAACAAGTCATGTAGCCCTACAATGGATACCGGCAAGCTATGGACAAATTCCGATGAATGCTATTGCCGGTGGTTATGAAGAAGATGGCGCACTCTATATTTGCCGAGCACACTATCGTGGCGGCTATCATCCTGGCAAAGTTGTCGGTCAAAACTGTAACTTTAGTTGGGGCGGTAGAGAAATTGTCACGTCGCATTATCAAGTGTTGACGATGTAGAAATCAAAATAAATGTAGGGTGGACAAAACACAGCGTGTCCACCCTACAGAAGATTCTTTTTTACAATCAAGAGACTGCCTTAAACATCACAAAAAAACGGTGATCGACTATACTGAAATAAACAACACCACGCCTAAAAGAACTATGACGAGGAGAAATAGTATGAGTCGCCCACGCAACCAATACGCTTTCCCCCAATTCGAAGGACAAGTTGACGCCGCCATGAAAACGGTTTTTGGCCCATCATTTAAAACTCAGGTTGATACAACTACAACACAAGAAATTCGTGGCAAAAAATACTTTGCCTGCTATTGCCCAGAGAACGATGCCAAAAAGATTAACGGTATCCCGAATATAATAAGCGATAGACTTGTTTCAAAAGACGCCCATTTCAGGCTTTCCACCGAAGCTTACTATTATCGATTTTATGTTGAAGAAAATTTCATGGATAATTTAATTCAACAACAAAATCAGCTATCAGCCTCTGCGCAAAGCTATGCAAGTAGTCAAGGTATGTTTGGGACTGCAGCAGCCGCATCGGCTGGGCCGACTAAAAAAGAAATTGCTGAGGCCTTAGCTACGATATTTAATAACCCATCTTTTAAAGCTCAAATCCCTGATACAGCCACAAAAAAACTCGCTAATAACAACGATTATTATACCTGCTACTGTCAGCCAAGTCAGGCATCCCAAATTATTGTTAGCTCAGATGTTCAAATGTCTGGAAACGTAACGCCACCGAGCAATGTACGAGCTAGCTTTACTGTTATGTTTTATGTTGCGAAAAAATATATTGATAATATGATCCAGCAAAGTACGGCGGCGCCTGCACTGCCTGTTCTTCAATCCACTGCACCTAGAGGAAAAAACAAAGACCTAACAGGCTTCACCTTTATGACGCCACAGGATGCGCAACAATTTTCTCAGCTCTTGGCAAATGCGGGTATAAATGGTAGAGATGGAAAACCGCTAACTGTGCAATCAAATAATGTCACCGTCATTGTCGAAAATACCAATCTGAACATTGCAAAACAATGCTACTCTCTGCCTTCGCCAGCAATGACTTACAAAAAATAATGACCCTCTATCAAGTCAAACACTTTACTAATTAACCATGCTATAATCTATGTGAACCTCTCAACTCCCCATGATAAATTCGACAAAATTTAGGAATGCAGTTTATGCGGATATCTCTCCTAGCTGCTCGATGTATTAATAAGTTGAGATATTATATCAGTGGCAGTTTTTTATTCCTTTCATTACCTGTTTATGCTGACGAGTTATCTGGCACACTTTCGTCGTCATTTGCAGCAATCAAAACAATCTTCCAGCAAAATTATTTTACTTTAATCGCCTTAGAATTATGCCTTCTTGTTTTCTGTTATTACTTCTTAATATGCTTTCGAGCCAGAAGTCAGTTAAATGATTTCGTCCTCTCGGTTTCAGAGCCGCATATGGCCGTGTCACCATCCATGGCAAGATTCATTATGCAAAATCAATTTGATTGTAAAGCGCTAACTGCGGCCATCGTCAGCATGGCAATCAAAGGTGTTTTAAACATTGAAAACAAAAACGGAATTCTTACCCTCGTGCTGAAAGAAAACATAGCAAGGCAATATGGGCTTCCTGTCCTCACAAATAATCTGCAAAAAAATTTACGATCAAGTGAGAAAAGTGCTTTTAATATGTTATTTTCTCAACAAAACACAGTAACATTTAAAAACCATACTGTTTGGGACAATGCGAGGATAGCATTACAAAGTGATTTATTACATGATGCAGAAACAGGGGGTTTGTATCCGCCGTTTAAATATTCTATTTTCGGATTTATATTAAGTTTGTTACCGCTGGCTGCTGTTGCAGCGCAATATGTGAATTCCTTAAACACCTTTACTCTCCTTTTTATGCTTTTTTCAATTTTGATAACACTATGCAATTTTTTTCTTTATCGGCTAGATATTCCGTATGTTGGATTCGCGCATTGGCTAATGCCCACCGCATTCAGTATTAAGCTATTATTTGATATCGAGCGGATTTGGCACACCCTCGTCATGGTTCTTGCCGGATCCTGTGCCGTCCTCGCCTGCATCATGGGAGTTTTTTTGGCACCACCATCTATTACGTTAATATATTGCTTGGTCGCTGCAATCAATATTTTTTTCTATTGTGGATGGCGCAGATTTATTCGCAAAGCTATCTTGGATCAATTGCAAAGCTCTAAATTACTTCTTGCCAATGCAAATAGAAACCAAGCAAGTCAGTCAGGATCCATCGCATTAACCGCTGAGATATTTGAAAAATATCTACCTTATGCGATTGCATTAGATATAGAGCAGGAATGGGGCGATCAGTTTAATCACTTATCGAATTCGCCCAACCAAGATGGTACTCATTTTCATCCCACTTGGTACGTCGGTAATATCAAGCCTGGCACAACAACAGGCATTTTTGCCAAAGAATTAAGTCAGAATATCACGTCTTGCATTGCGGCCATTTTCCCCTCAAATATAGCTTCTTAAAAAAACGCAGAACAACTGGATGACTGTTCACCCACATGGATTTTGATTATTCCCATCACTACGGCTGCAATTTCACACCACCAAAAAATTGAAAATTATTTTTACCGAATTCTTTTGCGCAATATAAAGCAATATCCGCGTGCTTCATCAATGTTTCCATGCTTAAGCCATCTTCTGGATAAATACTAATTCCCATGCTGGTTGTTATATTAATCTGGCCGTCGTCTAGCATAATAGGCTCCGCCAGTGCTTCAATAATTTTTTTCGCGATGACAGAAATGGTTTTAACATCGCCCGCATCCAGCAGCATCACAACAAATTCATCGCCGCCTAAACGACCCACCTTATCAGAGCGCCTCACAGAACCTTGTAAGCGCCTTGCGACTTCTCTCAATAATGCATCACCCGCATCATGGCCATAATTATCATTCACTTCTTTGAAGTGATCGAGATCCAGAAAGATTAACGCAAAACCATTATGATTCACACGAGCTGCAAACAAAGCAGAATCAATATTTTTTTCTATTTCGGAGCGATTATCCAAGCCCGTCAGCGGATCATGGTAAGCCAATTCTCTTAAACGTTCTTCCGCGTGTTTTTGAATGTCAATATTTTGGATTTGAGAAATGTAGTAAAGCGGTGCGTTATCGGCATCTCGCACTAGTGATGATGTGACCAACGCCCATAAAATATAATCCTCTTTGGTAATAAATCGCTTCTCTAGCCGTACACTCTGGACTTCACCTTGTATTAACTGCTGTAACTCCATATTTTCGTCTTCTATATCGTCAAGATAGGTGAGATCTTGTGTGTGCAGACTTAAGAGCTCGGCTTCACTGTAACCTAAAATATCACACAATGATTGATTGACGCGCAGCCATTTCCCCTCCAATGACACCAATGACATGCCAATCGCTGCAGAATCAAAAGCAGATCGAAAACGGCCTTCACTTTCACGCAGACGCGCATTACTGTTTAGCGCTTTTTTCTCTGATACCACAATTTTTCGCACCAAGGGCAAGACTTGCCATGACAACAGCAACATACCAATGCTAAGCGACAGGAAAAAAATCGGCACAATCACGGCTAACTGCGATCGCACAGGACGATATAAGTCGACCGTATCGATCTTAACAACAACACCCAATCCCAACGCCGGAATAGGGCTAAATGCAGTGAACACCACATGGTTATCTTCATCAATACTCACAACATCGCCACTCTTACCTTGCAAAGCAGATGCCATGGCGGTATCACTACCCTTCAGCATGAGCGATTGTTTTATTGGCAATGCTGTTAATGTTTGTGGAGCACATAATGCATATCCTGTGGTATGCAAGGCGCATAGAATCAATTCACCACTACGACCTGCTTTCTCTACGTTCATATACGACTGATTCATATTTGCTAATGGCAATTCAACCAATAATGACCCTACTTTCTTATGTTGATAATATAAATCCTTATGCAACTGCATTAGCCAGCCTTTATCCCACATTAAGTTCGCCGTCTGCATGCCAGATAATTGCAATTGCGTCATGCGATTTTGCGGCTCTGAAAAATGCCCATAGCGGTATAACACACCACCTGCATTATTGAAAATTTTAACGGCGGAATAGCCACTGGAACTAAACAGCAAATCAAAATCATCACGTAATGCCGCCGAATAATTCAGTAAAAGACTTTGAAAACGTGGGTTTTCCGCCACACTATTAACCCCATCGGTGGCCACACGCACGCTATCATTCAACAAATTAATTCGCGTCACGAGTGATTGATGCAAATTGCTTTTTAACACGCTCTCACTTTGTTTAGAGAACACAGAGAAACCAGACATTTCGCTAACCAATGCCACCATGAATAAAATAATAACGCTCACGAAAAGAATTTTTTTATCTTCGTTGCTCACATCAAAAAATTTAAACTGAGTCGCCCGTAAGCCAACCGCCCACAATCCAACACTTAGTAAAATAAAATCAATGGCGGTATAAATAGAGGTTCGTAAAAATAAATTGGATTGATAAAGAAACTCTAGCTGCAAGCAATATCCTGCTGCGATAAGTACACCAAAAAGAAACATCGCCAACAATGCGAGCTGGGAAAACATCATGATGCTTTTTTGTGATTGATATGACCAACAAGTGAATACAACCCCCGCCATAAATAATAGAATAGCAGCCGTATTACCCATGCGCCCAGGATACGGATTAAAACTATCACTTGTTGCACGCACAACCCATTGATCTATACCGAGTGTATAATGAAACACGCTTTGACTCAGCGTTAGCAATGTCAACACTATCACGGCAATGCCAACTAAACGGCGAAAGTTCACTTGTATTTTAGGAAGAGTATCCGGAATGCACAGCGTAAAACCCATCAACAAGAAACACAATGCGGAATTAAAAACTTGGCTGATCTGTCCTGGCAGAATGGAAATTAACTGTGGCGTCTGCGTTGCCCAGCCTGTTAACACAAGGCTGCTAAGAAGAATCAGTGACAATCCCATCACGAAAGATAACGGTATTCGCTTTATCATAAAAATATCCTTAGAAATTTTTACGCTGTCGTAATGCTTCAAATAAAAATACGCCCGTTGCAACTGACACATTCAAACTTGACACCGAGCCTTGCATAGGAATATTCAATAACAAATCACAATGCTCGCGTGTTAAGCGACGCAGCCCTTGCCCTTCGGCACCGAGCACAATACCAACAGATCCCGATAAATCAGCTTGATAAAGGCTTTTGTCTGCTTCGCCCGCAGCGCCAAACAACCAAATACCCTGATCTTTTAGATACCGCATCGTGCGAGCCAAATTCGTCACCTGAATAAATGGCACGGTTTCTGCTGCTCCACAAGCCACTTTACTCACCGCGGGTGTCAAACCAACGGACTTATCTTTCGGTACAATGACTGCATGCACGCCGGCTGCATCTGCACTTCGCAAACAAGCACCCAAATTATGAGGATCTTGAATACCATCTAAAATCAATAAAAATGGTTTTGGCGTTTCTTCAATTAGTTTTTCTAAATCACCTTCATGATAGACTTTAGCTTTTTCACAAAAAGCCACAATCCCTTGATGAACGGCATCATTTGTTATGTGATCCAATTCTTGGCGCGATACCAACTGGATTTTTATTTTTTGTTGCTTAGCTAACTCAATCAATGCAAGAATTTTTTGGTCTTGTCTTTCTTTTTGGATAACAAGTTGTTGCACACGCTGTGGCTGTTTTGTTAACAATGATTCAACAGCATGCAAACCAAATACGTGTAATTTATTGTTGTCCATTCTGATGTTCCATAAATATAAAATCCCTTCTCCTGTGGCGCTTTTTGCCATGGGAGAAGGTGCCCGGAGGGCGGATGAGGGTTTTGATGTCACACATTTTCTAGTAGCAAGCATCCAAAACAAGAAACCCTCACCCTAACCCCCCTCTACGAGACATGTCTCTCATAAATGAGAGAGGGGATGACTCATTACAAACGGCTTTTCTTGGCACCTTTATTTTGTTTCTTTGGACGCTGTTCTTTCGCTTCAGCATTCACAACTTCAGCTAGCACAAAATCAATTTGGCGCTGATCCAAGTCAACTCGTCCCACGCGCACTTGCACTGGATCCCCTAAACGGAACCGTCGTCCTGATCGCTCGCCTAGCATCGCCTGTTTCATTGGGTCAAATTGATAATAGTCATTGGGCAGTGTGCTAATATGCACTAAGCCTTCCACATAAATATCTTTCAACTCCACAAAGAAACCAAAACCTGTCACGCTAGTAATAGCGCCGTCAAACTCCTCACCCACTTTATCCAGCATAAATTCACACTTGAGCCAATCCACCACTTCGCGCGTTGCATCATCCGCGCGACGCTCGGTCGTCGAACAATGCTCGCCCTCTTTCTCAAGCAGCGCCAATGAATCTTCGGTGTGTTTATAATTACCTTGCAATATATGACGTATATGACGATGCACAACTAAATCAGGGTAGCGTCGAATAGGTGAAGTAAAATGCGCATACGCATCAAACGCCAACCCAAAGTGGCCTTTATTTTCTGGGCTATAAATCGCTTGGCTTAACGATCGCAATAAAACCGTTTGAATGATGCGCGCATCAGGACGATCTGCAATAGCCGTTAGTAGTTTTGCATAATCTTTTGGAGTGGGCTTGGCGCCACCCGGAAGTTTCAAACCCATTTCACCTAAAAATTTACGTAAATCTTCGAGTTTTTCATCGGTGGGGCCTTCGTGCACACGGAACAACGTTGCCAAATCATGTTTCAATAAAAATTCCGCTGCGCAAATATTCGCGCACAACATACATTCCTCAATCAGACGATGTGCATCATTGCGATGCAGCGGTACTATTTTTTCAATTTTTTTATCGTTACCAAAAATGATTTTGGTTTCTGGCAAATCAAAATCGATAGATCCACGCAATTGACGTGCCTTATGCAACGTACGATAAATATCAAACAAATCTTGTAAATGAGGCACCAGTTTTTTATAGCGTTCTTGTAATTCCACATCGCCTTTTTCAATCATGGCATAGACTTGATTGTAAGTCAGACGCGCATGCGAATGGATAACAGCTTCATGAAATTGATAGCGGGTAATTTTTCCGCTAGCACTGATAGCCATTTCACACACCATGGTTAAGCGATCCACTTCTGGCTTTAATGAACAAAGCCCATTCGACAATGCTTCTGGTAGCATGGGAATAACACGTTCGGGAAAATACACCGAATTTCCTCGGTTATATGCTTCGACATCCAACGCACTGCGTGGCTTCACATAATAACCCACATCCGCAATAGCCACATACAACACCCAACCTTTGGCTTGCGGCGCACAGTACACAGCATCATCAAAATCTTTCGCATCTTCGCCGTCAATCGTGACGAAAGGTAATGCCCGCAAATCCACACGATTTTTGATGGCATCAGCGGGAACAGAAACAGGAAAACGTGCCGCCTCATCTAACACGGCATCTGGCCACACATACGGTAAATCATGGTTACGAATCGCCACATCAATTTCCATACCCGGCGCCATATGATCGCCCAACACTTCAACAATGTTACCGACTGCATGACTATGTGCTGTTGGCTGCAACGTCACAGCCACCACAACCATTTGTCCGTGCGTCGCGCCGCCTTGATTTTCGGGTGGAATAAAAATTTCTTGCGAAATACGTTGGTTACTTGGCTCAACAAAGGAGGTTCCTGATTCATTAAAAAAACGTCCCACCAACTGCTGGGTATTGTGTTCAAGCACCTCCACAACAATGGCTTCCGCCCTGCCACGATGATCCAAACCAGAAACCCGTGCTAACACACGATCACCATGAAACACTGTACGCATTTGACGCGCATTTAAAAATAAATCATCGCCACCCTCATCAGGGACAACAAAACCAAAACCATCTTTATGGCCAATAACACGGCCCGAGATTAATTCCATTTTTCCGATAGGGCCATAAGTCCCTTTGCGATTTTTATGCAGCTGCCCATCACGCACCATGGCACTAATCCGTCGTCGAAACGCTTCACGTTCATGATCGGTTTCGAGATTTAGCTCCATAATTAACTGTTTGCGCGTAGCTGGACTGCCACGCTCAGCAAGATGCTCAAGAATAAATTCACGACTGGGGATGGGATGGTCGTACTTTTCAGCTTCCCGCTCGGCATGTTGATCTTTTTTTGGACGTTTTCCCATTTTTCACCTGATATTTTAAGAATTTCCGTTAGCTACCATTCTCTTATAAGTTGCGCCTGCGCGCAAATTTTTTCCATCAAATATGTGCTTTTTGGGTTTATTTCTCTGAATCGCCAAATGCGCTTTGTCCGCCCGGCGTTTTACGGTAAAGTTGGCTGAAATGGAACATGGAGAATTCATGATGAAAAAAACGATCTTCTTGCTTGGCATCAGCTGCGCGGCTCTCTTATTAAATGGGTGCCAACTCTTCCAAAACTCTGAAGACAATCACCGAGCTATGTGTAAAGAACTGAAAAGCCAAATGATTTTTAGTGGCCACAATGCCAGCCCCAGTATTGCCTTCCAAGAACACGCGGATAAAGGCAAGGTAGCTCAATCGTATCATGATGAAAACTGCTCGTAATAGCAGCAATTTTACACCCAACCGCCTGGCTTCTTAGGGGTGGGAAAAGCTTGCTGACCTGTGCTTTGCGCTGAACCTACGGATGGATTTAACGGGGTTACACTTGATGAAGCAGAAGATGGTTTAGGTGACGGCTGCAATTGTGCTGCATCTAAATTTTGGAATATGCTTTTCAGTTTACTATCTTGGGTATTCTGCATATTGAAAGTTGCACGAACCACTTCCATCATATTATTCATGATAGGAATAACGAGATTAGCTGCCTCTCTGAACGAAGCCGCATCCGCACCCAAGGGTTGTAGCGATATAAAGTGTTTTTTTATTTCATACGCCGCTTTGATGATTTCAATTGGCAATGTTTTATCTTGCATATTTTGTGTCGATTTATCTAATTTCTCAATGAAACGCTGAATATTCGCAGCATACCTCTCCGCCTCTCCTGGAGTATCTCCAAGATAACTGCGATAGCTCTCCTTCGCCTGCAGCAGAGCATCATTTAGCCGCCTGCATTCATTCAAATAATTCGTGGGTGCTTTGGGTGAAGACACAGCAACATCAATGTCATCCATGTCGATTATTGTAAATGGATTTCTTGAAGAAGTTGCAGCACTCGGCGTGTCAGTAACTAATGACCCCATTAATCCTGCTGTAGTACTTCTATCAGACTCAGAACTACCACGAGCTAACCTCGCTGGAGTTAAATGAGAGGCGCTCTGTGGCGATGCAGCTGTTGGACTCGACGAACTACTAGTATCAGCGCTTGTTTTATTAATCGGTGGTCGTTGCGACGATGACATACCCCCTCCGAATGAATACCTCATATTAAAAAGTATAGTACAAAATAAGATGATTACCTTCGAATACAAATCTATTTATATCAATACAATGAATAAGTTAAATTCTAATAGCATTCTGATTGGCTTCGATTTAAGATAGCTCAACACTCATAACCTTGGATCATCGCCATGGAATTACTTGAGAATTGGCAAGAAGAAAAACGTTCTGCTTACCTTTATCAAGTCATCGCCGAGGCAGAACAAAACCCAGAACATAAAAAACTTTTTCTGAATCTCGCCTCAATGGCAAATAAGCAAGCTGATATCTGGGCAGCGCAATTAAAAAAATCCAATCTCCCTTTACCTGAACAATTTTATCCGGGCATACGTGCCCACATCATTGCATGGTTAATTCGACGCATGGGCGCAAAATATTTGCGTATCTTACTGGCTGCGACCAAAGTCCGCGGCATGTCAATTTATCGAACGAACACCATCGACCACTATTTTCCAGCGTTATTTGATCATGACGAACATCAACATCGCGGCATTAAAAGTGGCAGTAATATTCGCGCCGCTGTGTTTGGCATCAATGATGGCTTGCTCTCCAACACGAGCTTGATTCTCGGCATGGCGGGCGCGCATGTCGATCACAGTTTACTATTATTATCGGGGATTGCGGGTCTACTGGCTGGTGCCTTTTCTATGGCTTCTGGTGAATATGTCTCGGTTCGCTCTCAACGCGAAATGCTAGAATACCAACTTTCGCTAGAAAAACACGAGCTAGACACTTACCCCGAAGAAGAAGCAGCTGAGCTTGCTGTCATTTATCAAGCACGCGGTCTTCCAAAAGAAGAGGCGGAAAAAGTCGCTAATTTGTTAATTCAACATCCAGACAAAGCGCTCGACACACTCGCACGCGAAGAATTAGGCATCAACCCGGATGATCTTGTCTCGCCATGGGAAGCGGCGATTTCATCATTCATTTCATTTACAGCGGGTGCGCTCATTCCTTTACTGCCGTTTATGATTGGCCAATCATCTTATAACTTACTCTTCTCAATTATCGGCGCTGCAAGCGCATTATTTTTGATTGGTGCTTCACTCAGCTTTTTCACGCACCGCGATCCGTGGTGGAGTGGCACACGTACATTGCTTATTGGCATAGCTGCGGGTTCAATCACTTATGCGGTCGGGCATCTAATTGGTGTTAATACACCTTGATGTGGAAGTCTGCTTTAATAATCCCGGATCAAGTCCGGGACAAACGTGCCTGCGTGCGTGCCCGTGCCCGTCTTTTTTCTGCTAACAATTTAAAAAACGGGCACGGGCACGCACGCGGGCACGTTCACGAAGAGCTACCAACGCAGCTCAGATATCGACAACCGTTTGATGTACCTGCTGCCCTAAACCAGCGACACTTAGCACCACTTTTTGATGGGGTTTCAAAAAAATGGGCTCGGGTTTTTGTCCCATCCCAACACCTGCAGGCGTGCCGGTTGCGATAACATCACCCGGCTGTAATGTAAAAAATTGACTGAGATAACTCACCAAATACGCTACAGAATACAGCATATTTTTCGTTGTACTATCTTGATAACGCTTACCATCGACTTCTAGCCAAAGTGCGAGCTGTTGCGGATCGGGCACTTCATCTTTTGTCACTAGCCATGGGCCTAATGGACCGAATGTATCGCAACCTTTACCTTTATCCCATTGTCCACCGCGTTCTTTTTGGTACGAACGTTCAGAGACATCATTCACTACACAATAGCCCGCTACATAATGCAATGCATCGGCTTCAGTAATATATTTTGCTGCTGTACCAATCACCACGCCTAATTCTACTTCCCAATCGGTTTTGACAGAGTTGCGCGGAATAATAATGTCATCATGTGGCCCACAGATTGAGCTGGTTGCTTTCAAAAACATAACAGGCTCTGCGGGTAATTTCGAACTTGTTTCTGCAGCATGATCAGCATAATTCAAACCGATGCCAATGAGTTTACCGACTTGACCAACACAAGCACCTAAACGCGTATCGCTACTTACGATGGGTAAACTCTCTATATCTAACTGCTGCAAAAATGCTAGCTTTTCTGGTGACAACATTGCACCGGTGACATCAGAAATATAATGAGACAAATCGCGTATCTGACCCTGTTGATCGATACAACCCGGTTTTTCTGCGCCCAACACACCGTAACGTAATAACTTCATTTATTTCACACCACGCTTCGAAAGCATTTTAACAAAGACATCCCACGGTAAATCTTCTGCTACCCAATAACTGCCTTTATGATTCGTTGTCAGTGCCGCATGCGCTGGTGTACAGACAGAAATTGCTTGCCCACAATTAACATAATCTACTTTACCTGGCGTCAGCACTGCACAACTTAGCGTAAATTCTTTTTTATCTAACAATAAGGCTGTCCAATTAGTAGGACGCAAATAAGAAGACCAACCTGCACTTGCCGATTCTTTTTTATTTAAACGATCCAACCATAAACTTTGTTTCGACGTATTTTTAAAAAAATAAAGTTGACCCTGCGGTGTCGATGCACTCGCACCCTCTAAAACAAGATGATGGTTTACGACTTTGACTTTCATTGGAACACACGTAAATGGCGCAGCAAAAGAAAAACTGCTGGCCAGCATCAATATAGCTACTATATGGTTTTTTGTCATTTTTTCATCCTATACCTATAACACCTCAGCCAACTACACCGCCACTTCACCCTTAATATGCGGATGCGCCTCATAATTTACAATCGCAAAATCATCAAACGTATAATCCAATATCGATGCGGGTTTGCGTTTGATTAATAATTGCGGCAACGGAAAGGGTGTACGTGACAACTGTAAATTCACTTGTTCAAGATGATTCATATAAATATGACAATCACCCCCAGTCCAAATAAATTCACCCACTTCCAAATCACACTGTTGCGCAATCATGTGCATGAGCAATGAATACGAAGCAATATTAAATGGCACACCTAAAAATGAATCGGCAGAGCGTTGATACAACTGACAAGATAAACGCCCATTCGCCACATAAAATTGAAATAAGAGATGGCAAGGTGGTAATGCCATTTTGCTAATATCACCGACATTCCAGGCACTCACAATTAAACGCCGGGAATCGGGATTATTTTTAATTTGGGTGATTAGTTCACTGATTTGGTCAACGGTTTTACCTTCGGCTGTTTGCCAGGCACGCCACTGCTTACCATACACGGGGCCTAAATTCCCACTGGCATCCGCCCATTCATCCCAAATCGTCACGTTATGCTCATGTAAATAAGCAACATTGGTATCGCCTTTCAAAAACCACAGTAACTCATGAATAATACTGCGCAATGACAATTTTTTTGTTGTCACCAACGGAAATCCTTTTTGCAAATCAAACCGCATCTGATAAGCGAATGTACTGAATGTACCTGTTCCGGTACGATCGGATTTTTTGACACCGTTATCGCGAATATGTTTTAAAAAATCTAAATATTGTTGCATCGTTGCTTACTCCAATAGGCCCATACGATCATGATCAAACCCAACAAAATCATGGGGAAAGACAGTACTTGTCCTTCCGTCAACCAACCAAATGCGAGATAACCAATTTGCACATCTGGTTCACGCACAAACTCAATACTAAACCGAAATACACCGTATAAAACTAAAAACAAACCTGACACTGCCCAACGTGGCCGCGGTTTCATGGAATAAATCCACAATATGGCAAACATCACCACACCTTCTAAAAAAAACTCGTATAATTGCGATGGATGACGAGGCAAAGATCCTGCGCGCGGAAATACCATGCCCCACGGGACATCGGTGACTTTTCCCCATAATTCACCATTAATAAAATTACCAATACGACCAGCGCCCAAACCTAATGGCACCGCTGGTGCAATTAAATCGGTTAAATCCACTAAGTGCTTACCCATCTTATACGCATAAATCCATAACGCGATAATGACACCCAGCAATCCGCCATGAAAAGACATGCCGCCTTTCCAAACTTGAAATAGCAGCAACGGATTCGCCACAAAATCCGGCCATGCATAAAACAACATATAACCAATCCGGCCGCCTAAAATAATCCCCATCGCCACATAAAATAGTATGTCGGATACTTGATCAACAGTAAAACCACGTGGAGAATACCGCACCCGCCATGCTGTCACTCCCCAGCAAAGCACAAATGCAATTAAATACATCAATCCATACCAATGAATGGATAATGGACCAACATGCAAGGCAACAGGATCAATTTGTGGATAGACTAGCATATAGACTCACTTTATTTTCGTTCACATATTAGGCAGCGCCATATCCATGGCAACTAGCAGCAAGAATATCGCAAGCACTCGCTTTAATACAGAGGTTGGTAACCGATAGGCAATAGCAGCACCCAGAGGAGCAAATATCATACTGGTCACAGCAATGCCTAAAAAAGCTGGCCAATAAACAAATCCGGTACTCCATGCCAAGTGCGATGCAGAAGAGGATCCCAAGACCATAAAACTGACTGCAGCAAAAACACTAATACAAACACCGCAGGCCACAGAGGACCCTGTTGCTTCACGCAAACTCAGCTGACAGCGCAAGAGAAAAGGAATCATCATCACACCACCACCGATACCCAAAATACCGCTCAACAAACCAATCGCACCCGCAGAAAGTGCTAATGTGGATCGCGATGGCAACTGATGCGTTTGACTATCAGATGACACAGCACGGTGGCGCAAAAGATGAATAGCGATATAAAATAAAAATAGACTGAAAAATACCCGCAAATAAACTGACGGCAAATGCTGTGCCAACATCGCACCGGCGAGGATACCGACTAACAATCCTGGCAACAATTGACGAACAATATGCCATTGCACTGCACCACGCAGCATATGCACGCGTAACGAAACCAATAAGGTCACCACCAGCGCTGCTAGCGATGTACCAATCGCCATCTGCATGACATACTCTGGCGGCATCACCGCATAATGCACAAAGGTTGCCGCCAAGGCTGGCACAATAATCACGCCACCACCAATACCTAACGTGCCGGCTAATAATCCAGAAAATGCGCCAATAAATAAATACACAGTAAAATACATGACATCCCTCTTAACAGCACATGTAGCCCGTATGCAGCGCAGCGTAATACGGGTACTATTTTCCTGCTCTCACCAAACCGCCCAACCCCGCACGTTCCAATGCCAATTCCAAGTGACAGCGAATCATAACAGGACTTTCCATACCCAATACTTCTTGTAATAATTTTGCGGCTTTTTTCATACTAATTTGTCGTACCACCCACTTCATACGACTGAGCGACGACGCATTCATACTGAGCGAATCAAATCCCATCGCCAGCAATAAAATCACCGCCACTGGATCACCGGCCATTTCACCACAAATACTGACATGCTTACCTTCTTGATGCCCACCTTCGACAACTTGAATCAACGCACGCAATACGGCAGGATGCAGAGAATCAAACAAGTGCGCCACACGTGCATTATTACGGTCAACAGCTAATAAATATTGCGTTAAGTCATTACTACCCACCGATAAAAAATCCACTCGTTTCGCTAATGCACGCGCTTGGTACACCGCCGATGGCACTTCAATCATGACGCCAACTTCTGGCATGTCAATTTTATATTTTTCATCACATACATCTGCATAGGCTTTTTTTAACAATCGAATCGCTTCATCCGCTTCGCTCACATCACTCACCATCGGCAACATAATGCGTAAATTATTTAAACCTTCACTGGCACGCATCATGGCGCGCGCTTGCAATAAAAAAATATCCGGATGATCAAGCGTAATGCGAATGCCGCGCCATCCCAAAAATGGATTCTCTTCTTTGACGGGGAAATATGGCAGTGACTTATCACCACCAATATCCAGTGTCCGCATCGTCACTGGACGCGGTGCAAAAGAAGTCAGTAATTGACGATAAATCCTGCGCTGCTCTTCACTCGAGGGAAAACGATCACGGATAAGGAAAGGGATTTCGGTACGATATAAGCCCACGCCTTCTGCACCCGCTGCTAACGACAAACCAACCTCTGCACCCAACCCCGTATTCACCATGAGCATGATGCGATGACCATCCGTTGTTTCTGCTGGTTGATCACGCAATTTTTCGAGAGAGGCGTCTAACTGCTGCTCCTCTCGCGCCAAATGCTCAAACTCTTCACGCAACGACTGCCTCGGATTGACATACATCTGGCCATAATAACCATCGACAATAATTTCTTTATCTTGCAAATCTTGGATAGGAATTTCACTGACACCCATGATGGTTGGCACACCCATGGCGCGCGCTAAAATCGCAATGTGTGAACTACTCGAACCTTTAGCAGAAATCACACCGGCCAAACAACCTTCAGGCACTTCAGCCAAATCAACTGCCGTCAATTCTTCGCCAATCAAAATTGTTTTTTCATCATACTGCGGCAGTGAGCGATCGCTACGCTGCAAATAGGCTAAGACACGATGCCCCAAATCACGAATATCGGAGGCACGCTCACGCAAATATTCATTTTCTAAATTCGCTAAACGTTCCACATGCACTTGAATAACCGTGCGCAAAGCACCTTGCGCCCAATTGCCTTGTCGAATTTCCGCAATAATTTCGCCGCCTAAACTTTCGCTATCGAGAATACGCTGATAAGCCTCAAACAAAACGCGTTCGTCTTCAGGCAATGTGGGAGACAGTTTTTCGCCTAACACACGCATGTCTTCGCGAGCAGATGCCAGTGCTGTTTCTAATAAATCAATTTCTTCTTGAATGTCTTCCGGTTCGCGATCAGGCACCACATCCAAATCTGAAAGCTGAAACACAACCACACCGCGGCCAATCCCCACTCCCGGCGCACCAGGGATACCGGAGTAAGTTGTTTCTGCCGAGCTATCTTGGCTTTCAAATAAATTGACGATGGCATTGGTAGCTTCGGCGTGCGCAACAATCGCCGCTAATTGCGCAGCCAGTGTCACTAAAAATGCTTCTTCCGATTCATCATATCGACGTGGTTCATGTTGCTGGACCACCAACACACCCAACACTTGACGGTGATAAATAATCGGCGTGCCGAGAAAGGCTTTTAACGCTTCTTCATGTGCCTCAGGCACCTGTAAAAAACGCGGATGTGTGGACGCATCCGGAATATTAATCGGCTCCTCGCGCTCACCGACCAAGCCCACTAATCCTTGTGTGATTGGAATGCGAATTTTATTAACGGCTAAAGGATTCAACCCTTGCGTTGCCATTAATACATATTCACCACAACGACGATCTAATAGAAAAACCGAACACGCCTGCGTATCCAGCGCTTGGCGAATGCTCTGCACCATGATACCCAGCGCTTCACGAAAATCTTGCGCGCCAGTAACATCTTGAATAATACGACGTAGGGTTGTAAGCATAATACCCCGGCTAACATGATTTCAACTGCCCAATTTAGGTTTAGGTGTTGCTTGATCCCAAAAACGTTTTGACAACACAACGCGAGCAAACTCTTTCATTGCCAAACCATACACACGCCGTTTAAAAGCGACGACTTGCGTCAACGGGTACCAATAAGACACCCACGCCCAGGAATCAAATTCCGGACTATCGGTCGCAGCCAAATCAAACTGGGCATTATCATTGACTAATTGCAACAAAAACCATTTTTGCTTTTGGCCCACACACAAGGGCTTGGAATAATGCCTGACTAATCGTTTAGGCAATCGATATCGTAACCAACGACGCGTGCAGCCTAAGACTTTGACATCTTCTGGATGTAAACCAACTTCCTCTTTCAATTCGCGAAACATGGATTCTTCGGGAGTTTCTTCTGCTTTCATGCCACCTTGCGGAAATTGCCAAGCAGCCTTGCCAATTCTTTTCGCCAAAAATACTTGGCGCTTGGAATTCACCAATATAATTCCCACGCCTTGTCTGAATCCATCGTCATCAATCACGCAACAGTCACCTAAGCATCGAATAAAAAAGCTTTCAATTTACAAAAAATTGAATATTTATTGATTAGTTGCTTTATTTTAGAAATAATCATTTCAGTATAGCGAAACCGCATACAAATGAGAATGCAATATTACAAACTCACGAAGGCAGCATGAATAACAAAACATATTGTGATAGAAAACCTTTCTGGGTATTTATTGCACTTGGTTTAATTGCCATTTGCAGCGTGAGTACCGCTATTTTTTGCGGCAACCACCAAACTAACGCCTCGGACTTATTCCATGCCCTTTCGAACAAGGACCACACACTCGCTCACGACATTCTTTTTCAGCTACGCATTCCACATGCAACCACCGCGTTTGTCACCGGCGGCTTGTTAGCATTAGCCGGTGCGCTCATGCAAGTACTGGTACGGAATCCGTTAGCAGATCCTTATATTCTGGGTATTTCAGGTGGAGCAGGTATTGCCACATTACTTTGCATGTTACTCGGACTTAATAATGTCTGGCTCATTGGCGGCTCATGGACGGGCAGCTTACTGAGTATGTTATTACTATTTCTCCTCACCCAGAGACAACGCTTTAATCATTCACAACAGTTACTACTAACAGGCATCGCATTAGCGAGTGGTTTTTCGGCATTGATTAGTCTCATTTTATTAACCAGTCCTGATAACCTGTTGCGTGGTATGTTGTTTTGGTTAGTTGGTGATTTAAGTGCAACCCACTTACCGTTACTGGCAAGCGCTATATTGCTATTGGGTTTACTGATTAGCTTCAGTATAGCGAGAGATTTAAATTTATTAGTTCGCGGCGAAAAAGAAGCCAAAGCGTTCGGTGTCAATACCTTGCACTTACACTGGAAACTCTATTTACTCAGCTCATTATTCACAGCAACGGCTGTCACACTGGCTGGCTGCATTGGGTTTGTTGGCCTCATTACACCACACATTTTTCGCTTATTATTTGGTTATGATCATCGCTATTTACTACCCGGCAGTGTACTGCTCGGCGGTAGTTTACTCACACTTGCCGATGTCTTAGCGCGCAATGTATTTTTTCCACAAACGATTCCCGTGGGTATTATCATGGTCTTACTTGGCATCCCCGTCTTCTTATTTCTTCTCCAAAAAAGTTCTGCATCATGACATTACTTTCAACGCACCATTTACAGGTTTCTATCGCTAATCAGATAGTCTGTCGAGATCTTAATCTCACTCTACAATCAGGCGAAATTTATGGGATTTTGGGACCGAATGGCAGCGGGAAAACAACATTGCTACACACGCTTGCTAATTTACATCCTGCTGATGCGGGAGATATTTTTTTAGGTGGAAAATGCTTATCCACGCTCACCCCAAAACACATTGCGCAACAATTAGGAATTTTATTTCAAGACACAACAGCCGTGTTTGCGCAAACAGTCTTTGAGTTTTGTTTAAATGGCCGTCATCCCCATTTAGCACGCTTTGCTTTTGAAAGTGAAGCCGATAAAAACATCGCAGCCGCCGCGTTACACGCTATGCAACTTATCAAAAAATCCGCTCAATATGTCGCGACATTATCTGGCGGCGAGCGCCGGCGCTTAGCCATTGCAACACTATTAACACAAACGCCCCGGGTGTATTTATTGGATGAACCCATGAATCATTTGGATATTCACCATCAACTGCAAGTACTTCAGCACTTTAAACAACTTACTGAGACTGCAAGAGCCACTGTTGTGATGTCGCTACATGATATCAACATCGCACAGCATTTTTGTCATTCTATTATCTTATTGTTTGGTGATGGCACCTATTTGCAAGGTCCCCCATCCCTTGTTTTAACAGAAGAAAATCTTAGCCGTCTGTACCAATGCCGCCTCACGCAAAAATTTGCTGGGGCACAATCAGTCTGGCTACCGGATTATGCTCTTTAAATCAAAGCCACGACCGTGAGGGCGCGGCTCTGCCATCATCACACCCCAAATGAGTTATATGAAAAATTATTTGCTCATTTTGCATTTAATGTTATCGTCAAGAATGGTTTTCTAACATCAGACCAGTGAGAATTCAGCGATGAGCCTTAGTCGATGGGAAACAAGAAAGCAATCCCTCAACGAAAAATGGAATAAAATCAAAGCATGGACGCTGGAAAAAGCCAAAAGCAGACCGGCACGCTGGACGATGAGCGCCGTCGCTGCCCTGACGCCCACAGGTGTTGTTTATAGCGTTCTTTATAGCATTACACCTACTACGACTGCCTGGTTGGCTGTGAATATTGTGTGCTCCAGCTGCATGTTTATTGTCGCTGCTCGCATCACTTCACATCAATTGTCTTCCCAAAATGAAATCCCAGAGAAAGTCCAACAACTAGCAAAAGACACCGTTAGCACAGTGGTTGAGCAACAAAATGACAACATCAGAATAAGCAATGAGAATACGCGTGCTATCCTCGTACAATTTGCAAAAATGAAAACTGAGATTCGCCATCTACAAACAGAACGCAACCCGCCACAGCCTGCGCCTGATGCCGCTCTAGCCATTGACATCGTCGAGCCACCCTCGCCAACCAACAGCGACAATGCTGAAGAAATCCAGTTATTGGCAGAAACATACGGCATCAAACCACTAGCATTCATACGTCTAGATACAACACCGGATGTTAGCGAGCTAGAACAAAAAGATAACAGCAATGCTGACACTAACAATCCATCCATTTTTACCCAATGTTGGCGAAGCATCAGAGGCCACCGTAACCTAAGGTTATTCACAGCCGCCAACGATACCGAATTGACGCAGATACACGTACAGGGAGAATCCTCTGATGCTGATTCATATCGCTACGTCAACAGCCCAGTAAATCATCCACAGACATTGGCGCCCCAAATCATTGAGAGTTATCAACAAAGTTCAGCCACCCCCTAACGTTCGCAAAAAAGATAATTTTGTTTCGTTAAAAATCTTAAATAAAAACACAAAACAACACTTGCAAAAATACAATAGATCGCACACTATCGGGCTAGAAAGCACAATATTCAAACTAAAATAACTGTTACTTGGAAATTTTTTAATCAGCAACCTTGTTACTAATAATTCATCATCTTAATTAGGAGCCCTCCACATGCCAGCACCGACATTTCGCGCATTCGTCACTGAAGAAGCACGCATTTATAAACTCATGGAAGATACCCGTTATGATCTGCCGGTGATATCTGTACGGTCAGCAAAGGCGTCCCAATTATCCACCATAGTAGAATCAAAAAATGCGAAGGGTGAGTTACTCAATGATAGTGAACTCAACCAAGCCCTCAAGGATTTTTTAAACACAGAGATCGAGAAAGATCCCAAAATTGTTAGCTTGAAAAACGTAGTAGAGCTCGCTGACCAATATTTCCAAATAACACAAGGTCAAGCAATAGCAACAACAACAGAAGAAAAGCTTGATGACTTGCATGGCACTTATCATGTTCAATTTCAATACGTAGAAGAACGTGGTAGTTTAATAAAAATGATGCGTGAATTAGTAAACGAACGCAAAGCGAACGATGTGGCTTTAGCAAAACAATTAGCCGTTGAAGCTGAAAGAAATGCTAATCGCGTGGCGCAAACACTAGCACTCGATAATGCAAATACCCACGCTGTCGCCACGCTGAGTGAAACAGAAAAACGCCATAAAGAAGCATTAGACGCACTGAGAACAGAGCGCGATCTACAGCTTGAACAAATAGAACTTGCAGAAACATCAAATGCAAACTTGATAACAAAAATAGCTGGTCTTAGCCTAAGCCTAGAAAATATCTCCAAAAAACTAACTGGAACTCAAGCACAGCTCACTGCGGCAAATAGCAGCTTACAGGAAAGAACCTCAGAACTGAAAATGGCTACTATCAGAAACGATTCACTGGGAAAAGATCTGTTCTCTTTACAAGAAGACATTGCGAAAACTGGGGAAGCGTTGACACAAGCCAAGAATCAATTACGTAGTAAAACAGCAGAGAATGAGAAACTTGCAGAAAGAATCGATATGCTGACAGAAGAGAAGCAAGATCAAGCTGTCTATCTTGATGAAGCCACCCAGCGCATCGAGGAACTCTCCATCGAGATCGACGCCATGAGTAGACGCGATCAAATGAATGAGTCAGACTTTGAGGATCTCGCAGAAAAAAACAAAGCACTTGAAACCGCAAACAGCGACCTAACTTCTCAAATCGCGGCACTTGAGAACCAACTAACTCAACAAACATCTCAATTTAATTCTCTGAGGGGCACGCTGAAGAGCACCACGGCACAAAACAGAGAATTACGTACCAGTTTGAATAACCTTTCTGCGAAAAACGATCAGCACCGCATGTTCAAAACAGCGGAAACGCACCAAAGAAATCAACAGCAGCGAATGCTGCAAGAAGCTCAACAAAAACAGCATCAAAGCAGCACGTCAAAGCGTTCGAATAACTAATATAAACTATTGGGTGGACCCCGTTTTAAAACAGAACGGGGTAACACTGCATCACGAACCCACCCATTTTTTTATTAATTTGACCAACTGAAACAAGTTCGAGGGATCGTACGATGTCACTACTACTCGATTTATTGCAGGATGCAGTTACCGTTTATAATAATTCAATCTCACGCTTTCTTCCTTCTAACAAAGCATCACTCTTACAAGAATTATATAAAGAACACAAACTACAGTATGATTCAACTATCAATTATGAAGAAGACGATGCCGGCCAACAACTCACTCTATTTAACAACACATTAGCAAGGGCTATTCTTCAGCAAAAAGAAACCCAAACCGCCACCAACAGTAATGATGCATTATCAGCTGCATCAACAGCAGCCACATCAACATCACCACCAAAATTTGACACCCTACTCGGCATCTTAAAAACATGTGCCCACATTCAACTACACAACATCGACAAACGAACAGCCAGCCGTGAGCTTGATAAATCCAGAAACTGTTTTAAAGAAGCCGAATTCCCTGGTGCAGACAGTTTTCTCAGAAAAGTAAACCATTTCATTCATTTAACAATGCAACTTCACACACCAACAGCAGTCATTGCAGCATCATCTTCAGTCTCTGCAAGTACAATCCCCAAACAAAAAGAAACAACAAGCTCAAATGAACTAGCCGCACTCCAAGAGCAACTTGCACAACAGAAAACACTGATAGAAAAAATAGAAAAAGAAGCAGCTGAAAAACTTGCTGCACGCCAAGCACAACTTGAAAATCAAATTTTAGAATTACAAGATACACCAAATGGAAAATTACTGGGAGAAATAACAGCTCTTAAAAAAACATGCAGAGAGATCACAGCAACCAATGAAGAAAATATCAGAAAAGGGCTAGCCGCAGTTGCGAAGAAAAAAGCCGCTCGTGCTGAAATAGAAAAAAAGGATGTGCTTATCTCTGAGCATCAAAAACGCATCCAAGAATTAGAATCAGAACTCCAAACTGCCAAAGTAAAATTAGATGCACAAGAAAAATCGCTAACATCACACAAAAAAATAATCGTCGAACTAGAAAGCCGTACAGCACCACCAACACCTGCGCCAGCACCACCAGTGGCACAGTCAACCACACAAAAATTCACTCCTCTAAAACCATCATTCTCACCCAATGTGCCTCCTTTTCGGATAAACCCTCCTGCGACTTCTGGAGGAACATTGCCATTTTTTACCTCGCTGTCAGCAGCACCAACTAGTTTCAATTCCGGTTATGCTAACAACAGCTCAACGATGGTTAAACGAAAACCACCAGGCCAAGGATAACAAGAAGGTATAAAAAATCATGTCAATTCGTGTATTAATCAATGGTGCCAACGGCCGCATGGGCAAAGCATCTGTCGCCGCCATTACAGCAGATCCAGAACTGGAACTCGTTGGCACCACATCGCGTGGCGATGATTTAGCAAATGCTATCAAAAAATCGCATGCCGAAGTCGTTGTTGATTTTACCAATGCAGAAGCTGTTCAAGAGAGCACTCGAACTATTATTGCTGCCAATGCGCATCCAGTGATTGGTACCAGTGGTTTGCTCATGCCACAAATTGTAGAATTTCAAGCAGCATGCAAAAAAGCACAGCTCGGCGGCATCATCGCACCCAATTTTTCGTTAGGTGCCGTACTACTCATGAAACACGCGCAAGAAATCGCAAAATATTTTTCGCATGTTGAAATTATTGAAATGCATCATGATGGCAAATTAGATAGCCCATCAGGAACGGCGCTGCGCACTGCTGAAATGCTAGCGGTTAATTTCAAGCCCGCACAAACCACAAAGAAAACCAAAGAAACCATTCCAGGTGCACGCGGTGCTATGCATCATCAAATTCCCATTCACTCTGTTCGCTTACCGGGATTGGTCGCGCATGAACAAGTGATTTTTGGTGACACCGGCGAAACCTTAACACTACGTCATGATTCGATTGATCGTATTGCGTTTATGCCGGGTGTTAGACTTGCTTGTAAGAAAGTCGTGACGCTGAAAGAATTAGTGTATGGCTTGGAGCATGTGTTATAAATAATTTTTAAATTCCCCCTCACCCGCCGCTACGCGTCGACCTCTCCCACAAGGGGAGAGGTTAATAGCATCCACAAACATATTTTACCTCTCCCCTTGTGGGAGAGGGTCAATAGCATCCGCAAACATATTTTATCTCTCCCCTTGCGGGAGAGAGGTTAATAGCATCCGCAAACATATTTTACCTCTCCCCTTGTGGGAGAGGGTCAATAGCATCCGCAAACATATTTTATCTCTCCCCTTGCGGGAAAGAGGTTAATAGCATCCGCAAACATATTTTACCTCTCCCCTTGTGGGAGAGGTCGACGCGTAGCGGCGGGTGAGGGGTTTTACAAACAATTATAAAAAAACAGTCGCCATGAAAAAATTAAATCATTTTAAGAAATCCCTACGCACATCACAAACAGACGCCGAAAATAAATTATGGTATCACCTAAGAAACCGAAACCTGCACGGAGCAAAATTCAGAAGACAACACATTTTAAGAAATTACATTGTTGACTTTGTCTGCCTCGAGCAAAAACTCATTATTGAACTTGACGGCTCACAACATGCAGAACAAATAACCTATGATGAAACACGCACACAAATACTCAAAAAAGATGGCTTTCGAGTAATCCGATTTTGGAATAACGACGTATTAGAAAATACAAATGCAATACTAGAAATGATATACCACGCATTAAACCCGCATCCCACAAAAAAGGGCATCCAAGATGCCCTTCTGATGACAACAAATAATATAAATTAACGACCATCTTTGTAATAAGTCGTATCGGAGTTATACATTCTTTGTGGTGTAACTGAAGAACAACCAATTAAAAGAGACCCTAAGACCATCGCACACACTAAGCTAGCGAATTTACTCATTGTCGTGCTCCTTAAAATTTGTGAAATAACAACTTCGATTATACGCCTATTTACAACTCAAATAATTGGTTACGTATTGATACGATTTCAACCTATTGTTTTATAAGTCATATCAATAAATATTTTTTATATGGACTAAAAATAGCCAAACCTGTGCGGTATAATTAATAAGTAACCTCCTTCTATTTTTAGCCTAGAGGTCTGTGCAATGAGAAATGGGTTTATATCTTGTTGTGCGAAACTAATGCTTACAATACTGTGTGTCGCAGTGCCCCTTAGCTATGCCAATAATCAAGCTATGTTGCTCAAGGTCAACCAAACTATCAATCCAGCGAGCGAAGCATATATTCTGCAGGGCTTACACGATGCCGCCGATCAGCATGCCGATATTCTCATCATTCAATTAGACACACCCGGCGGCCTCTCTACTTCTACCCACAACATAGATAAAGCCATTTTAGCGTCACCTGTTCCCGTTGTAACTTACGTTGCGCCAACCGGTGCACGTGCAGCCAGCGCTGGAACTTTTATCTTATATGCCAGTGCAATTGCTGCTATGGCGCCCGGCACGAATCTTGGCGCCGCATCCCCTGTCAGTATCAGTCCTGAATTAGACACATCGATTAAAAACCAAATTGCGGCAAAAAATCTCTCGACACTGGAACACAAAACAATGAATGATGCTGTAGCCAATATTCGTAGTCTTGCAGAATTACATCATCGCAATAGCACATGGGCTGAATTGGCTGTGCGCGAGGCAGCTAGTTTATCTGCGCAACAAGCCTTGCAAGCACATGTTATCGATATTATCGCGACAGATATTCCTGACTTGCTCAACCAACTGAATAATCGCAAAGCCATTGTGAATGGCAGAGAACACACCTTACAAACAGATCACCTTCACATCACCACTATCAATCCTGACTGGCGTTATCAATTTCTGGCGATTATCGCCGATCCCAATATGGCTTATATTTTACTTTTAATCGGTATTTACGGTTTGTTTTTTGAATTTTACAATCCTGGACTCGTGTTGCCGGGTGTTGTTGGCGCTATTTCATTACTGGTCGCACTCTACGCTTATGAATTATTACCCGTGAATTATGCTGGATTTGCATTACTCTTGCTGGGCATCGCATTTCTTGTCATTGAAATTATTATTTCAAGCTTTGGCATACTGGGCTTAGGAGGGCTCATTGCCTTCGTGACAGGCTCTATTTTACTATTAGACATCCAAGGACCTGGTTATCAAATAGCATGGTCACTTATCATCATGATGACAATCTTCACGCTTGGATTTTTTATCATCGCTATCAGTACAAGCATCCACGCGATGAAAAAAGTCGTAGTAACAGGTCAGGAAGCCCTCATTGGCTCAGAAGGAATCGTGGTAGAATACGTAAACCAACAATCGTATGTCAGAATTCACGGCGAAAATTGGTTAGCACACGCAGAACAACCACTGACTGTTGGGCAATCTATCCGAGTATTGAAATTATCAGGCTTAACACTGACGGTGGAACCCATTTACAAAGTACACACACGCTCAATTAGTCACATTATGGATTAAGGAGTAACCACATGATCGAGCTATCCGCCCTTTGGTATTTACTTATACCCCTGGCTATTCTGCTTTTTATCAGCTTAAAAATATTACGCGAATATGAACGCATCGTCGTCTTTACATTGGGGCGCTTTACGAGTGTCAAAGGACCCGGCTTAGTCATTGTCATTCCCTTTATTCAACAGACAGTACGCATGGATTTACGAACCATTGTTTTTGATATTCCACCCCAAGATGTTATTTCTCGCGATAACGTCTCTGTGCGCGTGAATGCAGTGGTGTACTTCCGCGTTATAAAACCTGAAAATGCCATTATCCAAGTCGAAAACTACATGGAAGCGATCAGCCAATTATCACAAACAACCTTGCGCTCCGTGCTGGGACAGCATGAACTCGATGAAATGCTCGCAGAACGCAACAAACTAAATTCGCATATTCAGCAAATATTAGATGAACAAGCCGAAACCTGGGGAATTAAAGTAGCGACTGTCGAAATCAAACATATCGACTTAAATGAGAGCATGATCCGCGCCATTGCCAAACAAGCAGAAGCAGAACGTGAACGTCGCGCCAAAGTCATTCACGCCGAAGGTGAAATGCAAGCCGCACAAAAATTATTTGAGGCTGCCAACATTCTCGCACAACAACCGCAAGCATTGCAGTTACGGTATTTGCAAACGTTATCAAACATTGCAGAAGAAAAAAACTCGACGATTGTGTTTCCGTTGCCGATGGAGATGTTTTCGGTGTTTCAGAAGATGGTGAAATAGTGATAACGTCACAAAACAAATTGAAAATATCCCCTCTCCCACTTGTGGGAGAGGGCTAGGGTGAGGGTGCCGATGTTCTGCACACTCAAGATCTTTGCAACGTCAAGACCCTCATCCCCAACCCTTCTCCCACCAGCGGGAGAAGGGAAATGAATCATTCAACAACAGGCTTATAAACCAAATCCAACTCGCGCGCCGCCTTCACTTCATCCAAACGTCGCACGGGTAAATTATGCGGCGCATTTTTCAGAATAGCCGGATCGGTTTTCGCTTCTTGTAAGACTTGAATCAATGCATCAGCAAATGCATCCACCGCTTCTTTGGATTCGGTTTCTGTGGGTTCGATTAACAAACACTCGGGTACCAACAGTGGAAAATACATCGTTGGCGCATGGAAATCATAATCCAACAAGCGCTTCGCCACATCCAATGCAGAAATATGCAATTCTTTTGCTTCTTGTTTTAACGTGATAATAAATTCATGACTGGCACGACGTTTTGGATAGGCTGGCGTAAATCCTGCTGCTTTCAAACGTGCTAACAAATAGTTCGCATTCAACGTCGCAAACTCCGCCACGCGATGCATGCCGTCTTTGCCGAGCAAACGTGCATACATATAAGCACGCAACACAATACCGGCGTTACCCATAAAAGTAGACAGACGTCCTATCGTTTGGGGACAGTCTTTTTCGGTAAGCCAACGATAAGCATCGCCTACTTTCGCGACCATCGGCGTTGGTAAGAAAGGTACTAAACGTTCACTGACGGCAACAGGGCCGCCACCTGGACCGCCACCACCATGCGGTGTCGCAAATGTTTTATGGAGATTGATATGCATCACATCAAAACCCATATCACCCGGACGCACTTTCCCTAAAATTGCATTTAAGTTAGCACCATCGTAATACAACAAACCACCCGCTTGGTGAACCATTTTTGCAATGTCTTGAATTTTTTCTTCGAACACACCCAGTGTCGATGGGTTCGTTAACATAATCCCCGCCGTTTGCGGCCCTAATGCGGCACGCAATGCGTCAATATCTACATTGCCATCTGCATCGGTAGGAATTTCTCGTACTTTATAACCACATTGCACAGCAGAAGCCGGATTCGTACCGTGTGCTGCATCTGGCACTAAGATTTCAGTACGGGCAACATCGCCACGCGCTTGATGATACGCGCGAATCATGGCCACACCCGCAAACTCACCTTGCGCACCCGCCATGGGTGTCAACGAAACACCTTTCATGCCAGTAACTGTTTTCAGAATTTCTTGCAACTCATAAGCACACGACATAAAACCTTGGCTATGCACATCCAATGACAAGGGATGATGCTGCAAAAATCCATCCAAAAATGCTAAGCGATGCACACCGCGCGGATTGTATTTCATGGTGCAAGAACCCAATGGATAAAATTGCGTATCAATCGAGAAATTACGGCGCGACAAGCGGGTATAATGACGCACAGCTTGTAATTCAGATACTTGTGGCAAGAAGGGTTGATCATCACGTAGTAAATGCGCGGGAATATCTAACGTCACATTCACATCGCGTGGCTGTTGTGCCGCTGCACAGCGGTCTTGCTGGGATTGCTCAAAAATCAACATAGACATAACGAGTTACACTCCTTTCTCACAATCCACTAGTGTTTTTTTTTCGAATGCAGCATGCACCCCTTTCGACTTACTCAACACCTGTTGTAATTTCTCTGCGTATTTGGCGAAATCCGCGCTTGTTTTAGTTTCGGTTGCGCACACCAACACACAATTCCCAAGCTCTGGATACACATGATTCAAAGCATAGCCGCCTTGAATATTGAATTTGGCTAACTCACTTAACACCGTATCAACAGACTGTGGCAACCGTAAAACGATTTCATGCAGCATTGGGCTAGCGAATACAACTTCAACACCGGGAATAGCCGTTAACACATCGCGTAACGCATGCGCATTTTGATAACAAGCTAATGCAGTTCGGCGCAAGCCTTGTGGACCCATTAAACTCATGTAGATTGTGCTCGCTGTGACTAACAAACCTTGGTTAGTACAAATGTTTGAAGTGGCTTTGGCACGACGAATATGTTGTTCGCGTGCTTGCAGTGTTAACACAAATCCTTGCTTACCATCTGCATCCACCGTACGTCCAACAATGCGGCCTGGCAATTGACGGACAAATTCTTTTTTACAACATAAGAATCCATAATAAGGCCCACCGGAAGCCAATGGCACACCTAATGGTTGCCCTTCGCCGCACGCAATATCGGCACCGTTCTTGCCCCACTGCCCTGGCGCTTTCAACAACGCCATTGCCATGGGATTCACTACTGCAATCGCTATTGCTTTTTGTTCATGCGCCCAATTTGTCAATGCATCGACGTCTTCGATCACACCAAAAAAATTCGGTTGTGGAATCACTAATGCGGTAATGTCATTGGCGTATTTTTGCAAAGAAGCAACCGCTGTTGTGCCTGTACGTGGATCAAATGGCACTTCAATAATTTCAATTCCTTGCTGACCCACAATCGCGCGCACGACATCACGATAATGTGGGTGCACCGTGCGCGGCATTAAAATACGATAATTTTTGCTATTTTTATTCGAACGTGCTGCCATTAATACTGCTTCAGCAAGCGCTGATGCGCCGTCATACAAAGACGCATTCGATACATCGAGCGCCATCAAACTCGACATCATCGTTTGGTATTCATATAACAATTGCAGCGTGCCTTGACTTGCTTCCGCCTGATACGGGGTATACGCGGTTAAATATTCGCCGCGACTGGTGACATCCCACACAGCAGCAGGAATATGATGTTCATAAGCACCTGCACCAATAAAACAAAGCAAATCACTGTCTTGCTTCGCACGTTCACGCATCAAGCGTGTCAATTCCATTTCGGTTAACCCATCTGGAATAGAGGCTAAGCTTGCGCCGCGCAAACTAGCTGGAATTTCATCGAATAAATCATCGATTTTATCAACACCGATGGTTGCCAACATCGTTTGCACATCGTGTTTGGTGTGTGGAATAAATGGCATATCTTCAAACCTCGCGAACTTTCAGCACAGCGTATCCGCTAAATCTATTGGTGGACACGCTGCGCTTTGTCCACCCTACGGTCTACGACAATTTATTAATGTGCTTCTGACGCAACGACTTTGGAATACTCATCCGCAGATAATAAATCTTTTAATTCACTTTCAAATGGGCGAATGCGAAATAACCAGCCTTTGCCATAGGGGTCTTCGTTAATGAGTTGTGGATTCTCGAGAAGAAGCTCATTGATTTCCACAATCTCACCCGATACGGGACTATAAACGTCAGCCGCTGCTTTAACCGACTCAACCACGGCGACTTCTTGACCCGTTTCAAAACTACCTTCCAATTCTGGTAACTCCACATACACCAAGTCACCTAGCATGGTTTGCGCATGATCCGTCACGCCAACTGTCAGAAGATCATCTTCATCCTGACGCACCCATTCATGTGAATTAGAATATTTTAATGATTTTGGCACACTACTCATTTTCGCGCTCCGTGATATGACTAAATGTTTTTTTACCTTGTTTGACAAAAGGTGGCTTGATGACTTGAACTGGCACTTGTTTACCGCGCATATCCACCAAACAATGCTGACCCACTTGTGCAGGGACACGTGCCAAGGCAATACCTTTGCTGAGTGTCGGTGAAAAACTACCGCTGGTAATTTCACCTTCACCAAAACCGTCGACAATCACTTTTTGATGATTGCGTAATACACCTTGGCCTTCTAATACTAATCCCACCAATTGCTGTTTTACGCCATTATGTAGCTGTTTTTCTAGAGCAGTACGGCCAATAAACTGGCGATCAGTCGGATCAAATGCCACTGTCCACGCTAAGTTGGATTCGAGCGGTGTCACTGTTTCATCCATGTCCGCGCCATATAAATTTAAACCGGCTTCAAGACGCAATGTATCACGCGCACCCAGACCGCATGGCTTAATATCTGCCGCTAATAACTTTCGCCAAAATGCAGGCGCTTCTGTCGCTGGTAAAATCACTTCAAAACCATCCTCACCTGTGTAGCCAGTGCGAGCAATAAAATAATGATCGAGTTCAGCAGCATGAAATACTTTTAAATTTAAAATTGTTTGCGCTTGATCAGGGGAAAATAGCGTTGGAATTTTTTCTCGAATGTGCGGGCCTTGAATTGCTAACATGGCGCAATCATCACGCACGGTTAAGGTCAGCTCAAAACTATTGGCTTGTTTAGTTAACCAGGCTAAATCTTTTTCCCGTGTGCCGGAATTGACAACAAGGCGATAAAAATTATCTGTCATTTTATAAACAATCAAATCATCAATCACACCGCCTTGCTCATTCAACATGCACGTATATAACGCTTTGCCTGGCACTAAGCGATCGATATTATTGGCAACTAAGTAACGTAAATAATCTGCAACAGCAGGGCCGTGCAAATCAACAATGGTCATGTGTGATACATCAAACATGCCCGCCTGTTGACGAACTTGATGATGCTCTTGAATTTGTGATCCATAATGCAACGGCATATCCCAACCAGCAAAATCCACTAGCTTAGCTTGGGCTTCGACGTGACATTGGTATAGTGGTGTTCTTTTTCCCATAAAACTCCCTTTACAGCGCCTTTCAAACCGAGACGAGCAGGGGAGTATAACGCTTGCTAAGAAAAAATTGAAGGATCAAATCGCAATGTAATTTTGCCATGGTGATTTGGAATATAATAGTGCAGCATGTGCACATTTATAACAATAGATATTAAAAAATCCGCTAAAAGCTTAAGACTATCTTAAGCTTTCTCCATTTAAGATGCGTAAAGGACATGACTAACCCAAGGATGGTGCAACATGCCGTTAAATGCAGAACAACGCCAGGTAATTAATCAGCATATCGAGCATTTTTTCTATGAATTAAAAACGGATTCAGCCGCGCTCAAGAATCTGCGTGCCGCCTTAGAGAAACCGTTCGCAGCGACTCCCGCCGAAGCAAAAGAAGTCGAAGAAAAATCCGCTGCAACAGACACCTCTTTTAACGAACTCAGCACATTATTATCTACGGCGCAAAAAACCTTTAAAACAAATAAAAAACGCAGAATTACATATAAAAAAAAGGGTGAGGATGGCAGCGATATTGAATGGATGGATGATATTCCAATTACATTTGAAGAATTAAATCCCGACCCAACCACCGTTCAAGATGCCACTGAATATATTATTTTTTACAGTCTTTGTTGTTTGCAATTTCATCTCGAACAACCGAACAACGATGATTTCGATTTAGAGGCATGGTTAAAAACACCCGGACGCGGCATCACGCCAGAAGAATTAAGTGCACCCTGGCAATCACGCAAATGGCTCGAGCGAATCTGCACGGATAAAGCATTCGAGCGCAACCAGTGGGATATCAAGTCAACACTCACTTTACTGGATCAACATAAAAATACAGATCTGTTTAAGACTCCACCCGCTGCTAATGAAGACTTTGGAGAGTTCGACTGGAATCTACCAGAACTCAACAAGAGAACGTATCATGCAGAAATACGCTACAATGAACACAATATCAGAGACGCTGCTGGCAAGATTACGAAAATCATTCCCTCCTTAGATTTAGTAGTACAAGCAATTGTGTCACCTGACTTAACACTGACACATGTTTTACCCAGTTTTAAACCTTTTCCAAACGCCTTTGCCGTTCCCAATGAAACGCCAGAACAACGCAGAATTCGTGACCGGCGAAATCATCGCACCCAAGAGAAGATTAAAGCAGAAGCAGCTGTGATTGCCGAAAGAGAAGCCATCAAGCTCATCCTCAGTCATTTAAAACCAATTAAAGAACCTGATCCATTGCCTATTCCTTCATCCAATGCATCGGTAAGCGCTCCATCACTACAACAACTTGCTGAAAGCAGTCTTGCTCTATCGGATGATGATGCTAACGAACTGGATGGAGCATTTGTTGCCGAGTACGCAGCACTTCATTCTGATGCCGATGAAAATGTAGACTTCATGGCCCGTGATGCAGGACACACCCCTCCGGCGCCTGATGTTAGTCATGTTGCAGCAGACTATGCAGACAGCGCATCGGCAAACATACCAGTAGCAGCACAATCTGTTGCAAGCTCTCCTGCAGCGTCCGTTGCAAACAATCCACCCGCCTCCGATGCCAGCAGTATTGCTAGCATCCTAGCATCACTGCGCCTTGCTGATGTCAATGCAGCAAATAATGTCGTCGCTCAAGATCTCCGTCATGCTTTGCTCGCCAGCATCCAAGATGAGCCCGATAATGATCTGCCAGGTATGAAACTACTCACATACCAATTTTATTATGATGAAGTGCAAGCCAATCGCCTCTCGCTCATCGGTCTTGAAACATTTTCACCCGAGGAAACGGATAATCTTGTCGATGATACTGTGCGCTCGTTAATTGCAGAAGGTCACTTAACGATTGATCAAGGCATGGGAATCAAACCACACGTCAACGAATTGCTACAGAATACTTATTATCGCCTAGAATTCATAGCAAAGCGACTCACGCTAGCTCGTCTTGACGCTTTTTCACCCGAAGACGCTGACAATCTTGTTGAGGATAGTATCTGTTCACTTGTTGCAAATGGTCACTTAACCATTGATCAAGGGGCGAAGGTCAAGCCACACATAAAAAAATTACTGGCGACAACACCCTATTACATCCAACACATCCACAAACATCCTGAAGAGTTACATTTACTTCTTAACGCCACACCAGAACAAGCATCCTTTTTAAGCTTGCCCAGCGTGACTAACCTACAAACACACAACAAAATGCTGCTGCAAACAGCATTCATGATACAACCTCTTGCTCATCCTATTTTTAAAGAGTGGACTTATGCCCGTTACTTGCTTGAGCATCCAGAAGCGATTCCTTTGCTATTCAACATCACGCTCGCTCAGCAAGAGAACTTATTAAATGAAACAATCAAAGAAATGATTGCACGAGCATTAATGCCCTTCACTTTTGCTTTAATGCTGACAGCCAAACAACGAGAATTCATTGCTCATAAAAACTTTCAGCGGCTATTTTTAGTAGGAGAAGAATCTTATTTGCTGCTGACAAAAATCACGGATGAAACTATCGATAAACTCTTACAACCGAAAATAAACACCCTCATCGAAAGCAAGATGTTATCTGCTCAACAGGCAATACGTTTTATCACTGCATTAACACCATTACGCATTCAAGTATTTGAAACTGAACCTTACACGTCACTACTAAAAGAACATAAAGACAGCGAGCCGCATCTACTCATGCTGCTTCCAGAAGACGATCTCCCTCGCTTACTCCGGCCACCCATATATGAGCTAATCAAATCCAACATAATGAGTCTACCTGAAATTATTGATGCCTCAGACAAATTATTAGAATTTATTTGTGGAGATCGTACAAACCTTCTACTTCACAGTAAAAAAATAACCTCAAAACAAGTAGCTAGCTGGGAAAAAATCACATGGCTGCAAATCGAATCCAATGCCAACGCCTATTTATCTTTATTTCATAATACTGACAATAATCAACAGCCTGATTACATCCCCCTAAAAATATGGAGTGAATATCTTCACAGACGCATACTGAAGACTTACCAAACGCATCTAAAATCGAATAGTGTATCTCCCGATGTAGCAATCCGAATTAAAGCACACATCATTGCTACAAGCGAAAAAATTTCTGAAGAGGCACTTTGCAATCAAACTATTGCTTTATTTCTTCAATCCCTACTTCAAGAGACGCCGTTTAATTTACAACATCTACCGTCCACTCGCCGACCTTTCATCTACAATAATATTATCACTACCATAGAAAATGCGATGAAAAACCCAGCACCTGATTGGCGATCCACACTCGATAAGGTGGTGCAATATGCGCAGCAAGGTGTTGATGCAATAAAGACAAAAGTAACATTCGACCCACCCCAACAAACACGATTCAATCCTCAAAAACTTTTTTCGCGCACACCCGAGGATATTGCCCATTATTGCAAACAACTTGTGCATGCCGGGGGCTTCTTACAGTCAAGAAACCGTATTCTAGCGCCTACCTTCGATGTCGATATCAAACCCGACAGTCCGCCTAGTCTACGCAGATCCGTTTCTAGATAATGCTTTCGCTAAAGATGAGGTAACACATATGCCATTAAACCAAGCGCAACGAGACTACATTACTCCGTATATTGAGCACTTTTTTTATGATTTATCCACCGATCACGACACTATAGCTAGTCTTAAAAAAGCGCTCGAAAAACCACTGATCCCGGCATCCGCAGAACAAAAAGAACCTGAAGAAAAATCATCTGAAACAGATCTGGATTTTAGTCAGCTCCAAAATTTTATCAAAAATACACCCGAACAAATCAAGAAAAAGAAAATATATATAGAAGCCAGTAAAAAAGATGAAGAAAAAGCATTAGAAGACTTAAATCCAGAACCTATCACTATCCATGATGTGACCGAATATATTATTTTTTATAGTGTATGCTGCTTACATTTTCATTTAGAACAGACTGAAGATGACTTTAACCTAAATAACTGGCTGAAAAAGCATAATATTACCGAAGCAGAATTAAACACACCGTGGCAACCACAAAACTGGCTAGAAAAAACCGGCACCATCGAAAAAGTAGAAAACGCAACCGGCTGGAACATCAACATGCTTCTAGCACTACTACACAATAAAAATAATTTAGCTTTTCATTCTGTTGAACCTGAGGGTGAATCTGACTGGACCTTGCCTGAATTAAAAGGCCGTAACTATAGCGCCCAAATAATCCCGCAGACATACACACCCACCGACAAAGATGGCAACCCGCTACCGGAGACAACAGCACTCGATGTGGAAATTCAAGTTTATATTTCACCTGACAGAACGTTAAAGCGTGTTTTTTCTGATGCCACACCTTATCCAAAAGCTAAACCACCTGAGCCAAATGAAACACAGGCAGAGCGTCATAGTCGTATCGCTAACAATACTTGGCGACACGATGATGCGAAAGAAACATTAGAAATATGTGCCGAAAGTTACGCAACCGACATAATTGTTAATTATCTGAAAACTATCGGCATCGCCGCACCGCCCAAATCACCCACCCTCGCAGCGTTATTATTAGAAGATTTCCCCCTGTTATCTGGCCATGCACCTGATGCAAGCAGCGCGGCTTCACCCATAGTTGAGAAATCTGGCCCTGGCAGCGTAGCAATGCAAATGCTACCAGCAGACATTGACATCCTCGCGCTAGGCTTGAAACTACTCACGTATCAATTTTATTTTGATGAATTTAAAGCAGGACGCCTCAGCGCTTACACACTGGAAAGCCTTTCAGAAGAGGAAACCACGCTCCTCACCGACGACACTATTCGCGGTTTAATTGAACACCATGACTTAACTATTCTTGGAAGCTTGGCGTTAAAGCCATCCGTAGCGGCAGTATTAAAAGATACACCCTATTACCTGAGTCACATACTCCAGCATCCCGAGGATTTAGAACGTCTTAAAAACATCGATGATGACAGAGCGCGTTTTTTAAAGTCGTTAATTACCAATCTACTAATCCAAGGTAAAATGCTGCTGCAAACAGCATTAACTATTTCACCCGTAGCTTTTCCTCTCTTTACGCGTGTCAGCTATGCAAACTATATCTCTCAACATCCCGAAATCATTCCATTACTGCAAAATCTATCGCTAGAACAGCAGCAATTTCTGTTACACGAAACCATCATTGACATGATTGAACGTGAGCTATTAACATTACCAACTGCTTTACAACTCACTACAGCACATGCACCCATTATCACACATGAACTGTATAAGCCTGCATTCTTATCTAACAAACAATTATTTGAATCACTGAGTTGTTTCAACGATAAGAAAATAGCATTATTATGCGACCAAGATATTCTCGATTTAATTAAATTAAAAATTTTACCCGCAGAAAAAGCATTATCCTATACGGAAGAACAACTGAAACTTCACATTCAAAAAAATACGCTACTCTTACTACGAAGAAGAAAATTATCCACGAAAGTTGTCGCCAAATTTACCTCCGGCTTTTCTTATGTTGTTGAATCAGAGCCCTATGGTCGGTTTTTACGAGATCATAACGATAACAAGCCTCACCCTTTATTTTCATTGCCTGACGAAACACTCAAGCAATTACACTGGATATCTGTGCGCAATCTCATGATTGCCAAGGTTCTTCATATTGAAGATATAACTTCCGCAGAACCTAACTTCACAAATCGTCTTTGCAATGATTCAATTTATAATCTTTTAATCGAAAAGAAAATATCAGCCAAACAAGTCGCAAAACTGACGGAAGCTACCGCACAGAAAATTGAAGCAAATAGAGACATTTACTATTGGCTAGCAAACAGTAATGACTACAACGAAAGCGATGACTATATCCCATTCAAAGTATGGAGCAAAATCCTCTGTGATGACTTAATTAAAGCCTTTCAGAAAGAAAAACCGTCTCTTGAATATCCGCATACACATACTAATGACAGAGCAAATTCCATAGCCACCATTGAAAAAATTTCAGAAGACGTTTTACGCGCAAAAACTATCGCGCTCTTTATGCAACATATTGCAGAACAAATAGCCGAGAAAATACGCGCAACGCCTGTCGAACAAATTGATGCTATCTATCCCACTATTCAACAAACCATTGCTACTGAGAATAGCAAAGCAGAACCCAACTGGCTGGAAGCATTTGCAACTATTGCCGAAGAAGCTGATCAACGACTACAGGTTGCTAAAAGCGCCGCATTCAAAGCGAAGTTGCGCCCAGCTGCATTAGGAATTTTTTCAGCATCGTCGTCATCGTCAAGCTCACCACCAAAACCGGCTGAGGACTTTTGCACCCGCCTCATTCATATGGCTGGTTTCTTGCAACCAACGGCACCAGAACAAAAACAAGCCGCTGAGGAGCAAGAGCAAGCTCTTAATAGCCCTCGGGTAACACACTAATGATCCTTAACCTGTCATGCCAACATGTTCTTAACTGGTATTGCAAACTTGTCTTATTGTTGGCATGGAAATTACAGTAATTTAATTATTGCTCTCTTGTTAATCAATCAACTGTATTGAAATTAAAGACTTCATGCAAAAAAAGCAAATAGTTGCTGAATTGTTGATTAACCTATTGTAGGATATAGTTCGTTGCTTAGCGTCTCTTGTTCTATCCGGACGATAGAGATTAGAGATATATCGGGATCTGGTAGTACACCGTATCACGAGCTGAAAAACTAGCTTTAGTTGTGTATCACTAGATTATGAATTATTGAAGTATATAGTAACTATAACGGACTTGATATTGGAGAAAACCATGTTTAAAAAATTATTAATTGCAAGTGTTGTATTAGCCGCCAGCACAGGTGTTGCTTTTGCAAGCCATCATCATAACGGCGACTATAAAGGCGAACAGGCTGCTCCTGTTACCTATAAAGATCAACAACCATGCCCCACCTATACTTATTTGACGGGTGGTTATCTTGGTGCAAGCGTTGGTCCTAGAGTAAATGTTGCAGGCTCACCTCTTGCTTATGAAGGAATAGAAGGCACCATCTTTGGTGGTTATGGCGCTATGGTAGCTCCAAGCTTCCATCTTGCTGGTGAATTATTCGTTCAAGATAGCGCTAACGTTAAAGATTTCAAGAGCGCAGGCAATTTAACCGGCGTAAGATCCTCTTGGGGTTTTGGTGCTAGCATCTTGCCAGGTTATATGATCAATGATCATGTATTAGGCTTTGTACGCGCTGGTGTAGTCAGAACAAGATTTAGTGATACAGGCGTTAGATCTAATGCTACCGGCTGGCAGTTGGGTGCGGGCATGCAAACTAGCGTTTATGAAAACCTTGATGTTCGCGGTGAATACGTGTTCTCAGACTACCAAAAAATTACATCAATTGGTCGTCCGGTAGCACATCAAGTTAATGTAGGCTTGGTTTACAAGTTCTTGTAAGTCGGATCTGCATGTTGTAATTTAGGGAGGTTAAATTTTTGTGTGTTTCAATACACATAGAGAATTTCACCTCCACTAAGCTCTAATCACACCAACACCCAAAACACAATCTAGATTTTTCTGCCATTGCCGCGATAATCCACTGTGCGATTATCTTGGCTGGAGTGCTGTCTCATCAGTATTAATGGCCGGTCTCTTAATTTTTCTTTTTAGATAATCGATGACAGGCAGCTCATATAGCTTGTAGTACAAGCAACCTATAGCAACGCTTGTAAACAATACAAATAACGTTTGTATTGTAAATCGCGCAATAGGGTACTGTTGCAAACCAACATGTTGTGCAACACGCAAGAGTATGGATATAAGTGTATTATGCGTCAGGTATATTGAGTATGATGCGCCACCCAGAAATACAAACAGATTGGGGAACCGTAACGGTTTCATAGACTCTATTTTCACTAAACCTGAAATAATAAGCGCAGAAAAAACCGCGTATAGGGTAGCGTTAGTCATTTTGCTTAGATTATTGAAATAATCCTCGTGTACACCACAAGCCAAAAACCCAAGGACGCCTAACAATAATATTGCCCGTGGTGCGGGAATGTAGTCACCCCACTTTTTAACCGCATAAGCCACTAAACAGCCCATTAAGAATTGAGCACTATAAAGACTCAAAGCAAATTTTAAAAAACTGGCTGATGGCGTCAAAACATTCAAATTAAACAGCGTTATTAACCCGATCCACACAGCAAGCAATGCTACCCCCATTTCCGAGCTAATAATAAAAGTCGCAAAGAACAGGTAAAAAATCATTTCATACTGCAACGTCCAAGCAACTGCAACAATCGGTTCATGATCATATGATATTAAAAAAACGTTTTTCAAGAAAGCGAGGGGGGTGATTGATGTATGTTGACCATGGGAGGCTCCACCAAAGAAAACATATAACATAGCAAGAACAGCCAATACAGACCAATAAGCTGGCAAAATTCGCGTTAGCCGCTTACCTACATATTTTCTCAGGTCAACATAAGTACCATCCATATCTCGCCAATGGGTATAGCAAATAATGAAGCCACTTAATACGAAAAAAAAGCTTACGCCGGAACGGCCAAAATTAAAAAAAGAGTTGAATAACTCATGGCCTAGAAAAATTTTTGACTGCACAGAAAAATGACAAAGAACCACCAGTAAAGCAGCAATTGCACGACAAACCTGCAATGAATCCAGTCTATTACGTTCCATCGTATCGTAATCCATCCTCTCAAGGGATGACAATTGTAGCACATGGATCGAATTTAAAATAATTCTGGTAGACATATTTTACTATTTTTTTCATTAAAGTTTAGTTGCGTCTAGGTTTTTTAACCCATAACATGATCATCTTTCATCGTGTACTTCTCTGTGTATTAGGGGCAATAAATGCAAATCAAAGTCAGCGATTACATTGCAGAATTCTTACGTGCTCAAGATATTAAATGCATTTTTGAAGTAGCTGGCGGCATGATTACGCACATCCTTGATTCATGCTATCGCATTGGTAATATAAACATCATCAGTGTTCATCATGAACAATCAGCTGCTTTTGCTGCTGATGCCTATGGGCGATGCACAGGCAAGCCTGGCGTCGCTCTCGCAACAAGCGGTCCTGGCGCCACAAATCTTTTAACCGGTATTGCGAGTTGTTATTTTGATTCATCACCTGGTTTATTTATTACAGGCCAAGTGAATACCCACGAACAAAAAGGTACACGCAATATTAGACAGTTGGGATTCCAAGAAACAGATATTTTAGCCATGGCCAAACCCATCACTAAAAAATGCTTCAAAATTGAAACTCCAGAACAGATTGAATCTACTTTTAAAGAAGCCTATGAGTGCGCCATCAGTGACAGACCAGGTCCTGTGTTAATTGATTTACCAATGAATATTCAAAATGCTAAAATAAACATGTCTGAAATTATGCCTATTGAGCGAAAAAAACCAATCACGCATTCGCTTACCCAGCAAATAAATTCACTGTATGAAAACATAAAAAAAGCAAAGCGCCCGTTAATTCTGGTAGGCAGAGGTGTTCAAAGTTCTTTTGCGACGAAAGAATTTCTGGAGTTTATCCAATTAACTCAGATCCCCGTTGTTAGTTCACTGTTAGCACTCGATGCGATTCACTTTGATCACCCACTGCGGGTTGGCTTTATTGGTACTTATGGGAATAGATGGGCTAATTTAGCAATAGGCGCAGCCGATCTATTAATCGTCATTGGCAGTCGTCTCGATATTCGGCAAACAGGCGCTGACATAGCCGGTTTTCGTCAGAATAAAACTATCATTCACATAGATTGTGACGAAAGCGAAGTGAATAATCGCATTAAAGATTGCATTCCTATCATAGCAGATGCAAAAGATTTTTTAACACAAGCGAATTCTCAGCTATCTACTTGTGAATTTCCCCTTCACCCTGCATGGCAACATGAAATTACATCAATCAAAAATAGATGGCCTGATACAGATGAATTAAAAAATTTCGAGGGTATAAATCCTAACTTGTTTATGCACATATTATCTAAAGTTTCAAAGAATGCTGTCGCCTATATAGCCGATGTCGGAAATCATCAGATGTGGTCCGCGCAATCTTTAGAAATAAATTCTAATCAATTATTCATGACTTCCGGCGGGATGGGTGCTATGGGTTTTGCTTTGCCAGCCGCTATTGGTGCCTCACTAGCACGTGGAAAGCAGCCCGTAGTAGCTATTATTGGAGACGGCGCATTCCAAATGAATATTCAAGAATTACAAACCGTTATTAGAAATCGATTACCTATAAAAATAATTATACTCAATAATCAATCATTAGGTATGATACGCCAATTTCAAGACAATTATTTTGACGGACGCTATCAATCAACTTATTGGGGATATTCGGCTCCTGATTTTACTGCTATAGCAAATGCATATGGGATCTCGGCGAAAACTATTTCGAAACCCGATGAGATTCATTCCGGTACTGCTTGGTTATGGAATAAAAATGATGAACCAGCATTAT
>Ga0206815_1007_pt1 | contig 73578 bp, 70 predicted proteins | sample Alteio_BWOrgCont_91_FD_152864 | JGI IMG/M metagenome (GOLD analysis project Ga0206815, IMG submission 152864) | Enriched cells from forest soil in Barre Woods Harvard Forest LTER site, Petersham, Massachusetts, United States -... | ecosystem: Environmental > Terrestrial > Soil > Temperate forest >...
CTTCGCAGTCGGTGAACGACAACTCCGTACACGCCGTCGCGTTAATCCCCAGTTTTTTTTCTTCCTTGCCGACCTTGAATCCAGGCGTGCCGCGTTCCACGATGATCGCCGTAATTCCTTTTTCGTGTTTCGAGGGATCGGTATTTACATAGACGATCGCGGCATCGGCCGCCCCGCCATTTGTGATCCATGACTTGGTGCCGTTGACAACGTAGCTCTCGCCTTTACGCACCGCCCTGGTGGCCAGCGCCGCGGCGTTCGAACCCGCCTGTGGCTCCGTTAGCGCATAGCAGCCGATCTTGTCGCCGCGAGCAAACGGAGCCAGAAATTGTTTCTTCTGGGCGTCGGTGCCAAAGCGGTGAACGGGATCGCAGAAGAGCGAATTTTGCACGGAGAGGATCACTCCAGTAGAAGCGCAGACGCGAGAGATTTCTTCGATGACGATTGAGTATGCGATGTGGTCGAACCCGGCGCCGCCTTCCGACTCCGGCAAGGCCACACCGGTCAGACCAAGTTCGGCTGCTTTGCGGAACGTATCGCGCGGGAAATGCCCGGTCTCGTCCAGTTCGCGCGCCAGCGGTTTCACTTCGCGTTCTGCAAATTCCCGAACCGTGTGCCGCAGCAGAGCCTGCTCTTCATTGAGGTCAAGGTTCAACGAGTGCTCCTGGGGACGCCATTGGGGCTCCGGGCTCCAGCGCCGCGCGGAGTTTTGCATACGTCGTGGAAAGCTCCTCCGGCTCCAGGCGTGTTTCGCTCACGGTGGTCATGAAGTTGGTGTCGCCGGTCCATCGCGGCAGCAGGTGAAGGTGCAGGTGCTCTGCGATGCCGGCGCCTGCTGCGCGGCCCAGGTTCATGCCCAAATTGTACCCTTCGGGGTGGTAAACGGTTTCCAGAGCCTCTTGCACGCGCTGCGCAAGGTGCATGACTTCAGCCGTCGTGTCGATGTCCAGATGCGCGAAATCCGCAGTGTGCTCGTACGGCACAATCATGACGTGACCCGCCGTGTAAGGAAATCGATTCAGGATGATATAAGTTTTTTTCCCGCGCCAGACGATCAGCGTTTCTTCATCCCGGCCCGCGGCAGGGGCATCGCAGAACACGCAACCGGTGGATTTCCCGGCCTCAACAATGTATCGGTAGCGCCAGGGCGTCCAGACGTAATCCATAAGCGACGGTGGTCATTGACGACGGCAAGCGGAGGCCGCCGGATGTGCGCCTAAGCCTGCGGCGTTGCCGGAGCAGGGGCGGCGCTCGGGGAAGCTGATGCTCCACCGTTGACGTAATCCTTCAACTCCTTGCTGGGTTTGAAAAACGGGATGCGCTTCGGCGGGACTTCCACTTTGGCGCCAGTTTTGGGATTGCGGCCGGTGCGGCCGCGGCGCTGGCGGGTGCGGAAACTCCCGAATCCGCGAATCTCGATGCGGTCTCCGCTCTGCAGAGCGCCGATGATGCCTTCAAAGATCGTTTCCACGACGGCTTCGGACTCTTTGCGCGGAAGTTCTGTGACGCGGACGACTTCTTCTACCAGATCCGCTTTTGTCACGGTGGAATCGGTCATTGATTTATGCTCCGACGAATTCTGAGTTCCACCCGTAGGTGGTAAGGCGCTCCGCACCACATCGGCGCGTCACTCGCTCGCCAAAAAGCTTGCCCGGCGAGTCACCTTTTGTGGCAATTCCATATCATCAAACCAGCGTGAATGGAAACGAAATTTAAAATACTCTCCAGACGGGGGGAGCCCGGAGCCTTCTTATTGAGAGCGCTTGGCCATAATGGCGTCGCCAATCGTAGCCTTCGCCGAGGTTTTGGTCGAGCGGTAATCATCCATGTCGCGGCGCTCGGCCTGCTTCGCGGCGGCGCGGAAGCTGAGCCCGATCTTATGTTGATCAAGACTTATTTTCACAATCTTGAATTCATAATCGCGTCCCGGATCAAGCAATCCGCCCGGCCGGGCGCGCTGACCCGTGCCCGACGACTGGAGGGGATTATCGCCTTTGGGCCTGCGCTCTTCTATCTCTGAGATGTGGCAGAGACCTTCAATGCCATCCCCGAGTTCAACGAAGGCGCCAAACGTCGTCACGCGTGAAACTTTGCCGCGCACCAGATCGCCCACCTTGTGCTTCTCAAACCAGGTGGACCAGATGTCATTGACCTGCTTTACGCCTAGCGAGACGCGTCGCGAAGGCACATCAATCTTGAGTACCTTGGCCTCGACTGTGTCGCCTTTCTTCAATACGTCGGAGGGATTCTTCACGCGGCCGGTCCAGGAAATATCGCTGACGTGAATCAGGCCGTCGAAGCCTTCCTCGATTTCCAGGAACGCCCCGAATTCGGTCAGATTCCGAATCTTGCCGCTCACTACCGTGCCCACTGGATACTTTTCCGCGAGCACCTGCCACGGGTCAGTCTGCGCCTGCTTCATACCCAGTGAAATGCGCCGCACATTCGAATCGACTCCCAGCACGATGACTTCAACGTCGTCGCCGACCTTTACGATCTTCGAAGGATGTACCTTGCGCTTGGACCAACTCATCTCGCTGACGTGCACCAGGCCTTCAATGCCGGGCTCGAGTTCGACGAATGCGCCGTAGTCGGTGAGGCCTGCAATCTTGCCACTCATTTTCTTGCCAATGGGATAGCGCTCGGCCACGCTCGACCACGGATCGGGAAGCAACTGCTTGCGACCGAGAGATACTCGCCCCTTTTCACGGTCGAATTTCAATATCTTGACTTCCACGTCTTCGCCCGGCCGCACGGCGTCGAGCGGGCTGGCGACGCGGCCCCAGGACATGTCGGTGATATGCAGCAGTCCGTCAATGCCGCCGAGGTCCACAAACGCACCGTAACCTGTAACGTTCTTCACGATGCCGTGAACGATCTGCCCCTCAGCCATCGAATCGAGCAGCCCTTGCTTCTGCGCCTGCACTTGTTCGTCCTGGATCGCGCGGCGGCTGACCACCACATTTCCGCGCTTACGGTTCATCTTCAGTATCCTGACAGTGAGTTCGCGGTCTTTCCACTGGTCGAGGTCCCGCACGGGATGTACGTCGGCCTGCGATGCCGGCAGGAACGCGCGCACCCCAACATCCACCACCAGGCCGCCCTTAATGGTATCGACGACTTTGCCTGTGATGTCGGTCTTGTTGCGGTAGGCTTCTTCAATCTTGGTCCAGACGCGACGCCGGCGCACGCGCTGATAGGACAGCACCACGTAGCCGTCTTTCCGATCCCCCGTCCGTTGAACTTCGACAGGCTCCCCGGCCTTTAAGGGAAACGGCCCGTCAGACTCGGCAAACTCCTGCACGGGAATTAATCCCTCGGTCTTCCCACCCAGATCCACCACGACGCCCAGGTTGGTAACCGCAACCACCTGGCCCGTCTCAATTTCACCTTCGGCCGGCACCTGATGCGGCGCGGCATACTGCTCCATTAACTGTTCCATCTCGGCGGTCGCGTCGGTAGACGCCTCACCGGAATCGCCCGTACCGGCCACCGAAGCGTGCTCGACCGCTGCAGCGCCATCCGGCTCCGCGACAGGCTCTGCGGGATTTACCGTTACCGCAGCGGGCTCAACGGGCTCGAGGGGGGGCGCCAGCACGGCATCCTTTTCCGCTACAGCAACAGGGGCATTCCCCGTTGTTTCAGGTTGAGTTGTTTGTTCCAGTGCCGACGCAGCGGCGGTTGTTTGTCCGGCGGAATTTTCCGCGCCGGGGTTTTCATTATCGGAAAACATCTAATGGCCTCCAGGAGGTTTTGTCCCTGTCCACGCTTTCGAAACTCCGGGAATCTTCCGAGTCACGGGGTAGTGCCAGGAAGGAGATGCGGCTTCCCACCCGGGGCCGCTTCGAAGGCGATGATACCCGCGCTTCGTATCGCATGTCAATCACAGGCCATGCGGCTTGGATGCGGGATTCTGGGTGAGAATTTTCGTGAATAAAAACTCATGAGTCCTGCGTGTGTGGCCACCTCTTCCGGCCCGGACTCCCTCAGAAATAATAGTCAGCGATGCTTCGTCGAAAATGATCCAGCGCCAAGTACCGAGCATTGCATGGTTAAATTGCCCGGTGTATGCTACGTCGCTCAACGGAACAAAAATAAGGAGACAGTAATGAAAAAGATCAACCTCGTAGTGATTCTGGCACTTTCCATATTTACGGCTTCCTATATGGCACTTGCGCAGGCGCCCGCTCCCGGGCAGCAAGCAGCGCCGCAGCAACCCATGACGTTCTTCATTGTAAGCGCGGGTTCCGGTAACGGTGCAAATCTGGGCGGCCTGGCCGGAGCCGATATGATTTGTCAGGCGCGCGCCAACGCCGTGGGCGCCGGCATGCATACCTGGCACGCCTACCTCAGCACGAGCGCCACTGCCACACAACCGGCTGTCAACGCACGTGACCGTATCGGAAATGGTCCCTGGTATAACGCCAAGGGAGCAAAAGTCGCCAAGGACGTTGCTGATCTGCACCTGGATAATCTCGATGCCGCGCGCCTCGGCAACAATCTGGGCAAGCAGACGGCTCTCAACGAAAAGGGCGGGATTGTCAATGGAGTAGGCGACATGCCCAACACCCACGACATGTTGACCGGTTCCATGCCAGATGGGCGCGCTTATACTGACGGAGCCGATCACACCTGCCAGAACTGGACAAGTAGCACTACGGGGACTGCCCAGCTTGGTCATTCGGATCGCAACGGCGGCGGCAACACATCGTGGAACTCTGCACATCCGAGCAGGGGCTGCAGCCAGGATAATCTGGTAAGCACGGGCGGTGCCGGGCTCTTTTATTGCTTCGCCATTAATTGAGAATGCTAAATGCGCTGATATCAGCGTCTGCCAACCTCTTTCCTTGCTGAGAGCGTCATCCTTGACGCTCTCAGCGGTTTTTCTTCGGCACGACACTAACAAAACAATTATTTTGTGCATGCAGTTCATTGGAATCGTAAATGTTCGTCCCTTCGAAGTTCCTGCCAAGAATCGGGGCATTTACGTCGCCTCACACGGAAAGGGATACCAGGCGCTGACTTCTTGTCATCCTGTTCTATCGGACAGGTCATTTCTCTACTAATAGCGGGTCCGGGGATGTAGTCTCAGTTAGAACTGCACTTCCTGATTCGAATTGGTACACTCAAACATCGAGTTCCAGAACATTGGAGATCTATTGGCTCGAGAAACATTGCCACCATTGGACGCACCTGCCACCGATAGCCGCCTTGCTATTCGGCAGAGTTTGCGTGTATTGGATCGCAAGAACTGGTGGCATTGGTGGAACGCGGTCCTCGTAATCATGCTGCTCATGGGCGCGATTGTCACCCTGTCTCTCCCTCACATTCTTGGAGAAAACGATCAGGCATCCCAGTTGCAACTGGGCTTGGCCGTACGTGGATTGCTGGGCCTGGTGTTGATTTTTAATGTCTATATGCTTTATCAGCAGCACCTGCTCAGGCAAGTGCGGAGCCATCTTTCGAAACAGGTAGAATTGGCGACGGAACAAAGGGTACGCGCAGAGACCTTTTACGAGATGGCAATTCTCGATCCCCTGACAGGCTTGCACAACCGGCGATTCAGCGAAGAGCATCTCCGAACGGAAATTGCGCGCGCGCTAAGATATGGCGATCCTCTTATCGTGCTTCTGTTGGATCTGGACAATTTCAAGAGGATTAACGACCGTTTTGGGCATTCTGCCGGTGATTTGGTTCTAAAGGAATTTGCTCGACGACTGAATAAAGCCATCCGCGGTTCGGACATCGCTGTCCGACTGGGGGGTGACGAGTTTCTCGTTATACTCCCCGATTGTCCGCCACAGAATGTGGGTGCGGTCTTGTCTCGTCTAAAGGACTTTGAGACCGAAATGGCCGGCGAAACGGTCGCGGTCTGTAGCTCCCGAGGATGGGCGCAATATCGGGTAGGGGATACAGCCGAAGAGCTTATCCGGCGTGTCGATGAAGCACTCTACGCTCACAAGGCAGCGCGCTTAGTACCCGCTTAACAAACACACTTCGTGGAATTCCTGGAACCATCGGTTTAAGACTTCACTCGACCAGCCTGGCGAACCTCGCGACGATAATCCGGCGCAAACAATTCAACCGTCCGGCACATTTCATAGAGGCGCGAACGGATGCGCATACCCAACCGGTCTGCGAGTACATCCTCGAGGGAGGTCGCCACGGCTTGCCCGGACGGCAGTCGCGGTCCGGGGGAGGCTGGAGTCGTCGCTGCGCTGTCCAGATAGTTCGTGGTCAGCATTGTAATGCGACGGTCGTTGTAACGTGTATTCAGGATGTGCCCGACCGTTTCAAGCGCCCATGGTGAGGGCTTGCTCGCGCCCAAATCATCCAGCAGGAGCACGTCAGCGGTCAGGACGGGCTCCAGGACACCCAATTCGGTCGACTGATTTTCGGGATTGTAGCTGGCCTGGATTTCCTTCAGCAGCTCGCGATAATCGTAAAAGAGGCCGATGTGTCCGCGCAGCACGATCTGTTTAAGCGCGGAGACTGCCAGATGGGTTTTTCCGGCGCCGCAGGGCCCCATTACCAGCAGACCGGTTTCGGTGCCCACGGGATAATCCCGGGCAAATACTTCCACCACGAGTTTGGCTTGTTCGAGGCTGCGATTCCAGGCAGCAGATTCGCGGGTGTCATAGAGGTCGGTATCGAAGTTTTCGAAATCACAGTGCTCATAGCGCCGCGGGATTCGCGCCCGCGCCAGAGTTCGCGCCGTGCGATCGCCGCCTGTGCAGTCGCAGGGCACCGCCCAGACGCGCTTAAGTTCGCCGGTGACAGGCGATGGCCGTTCCCAGGAAACGCGCTTGGCGCCTTCCTCGGCTGCAATGTGCTCGACTATTTTCCATCCTGTGCCGCCGCAAAGCCGGCAATCGGGTTGCGCCATGGCGTCAGCATAGGCGGGTGCGCGAAGATGCGCAAGCGGCGGGAGTCTGTGGATATTCTTGACGATGTGGAAAACTGCGAGGAACCTGTTTACTCTTCGTTCTTGTCATTGTTCATCTATGCTTATCCGTGGCTGTATCGTTTTTGTGGACGCGAATCACTTTTGGCGGAGGAACGCGAACCAGGGCATTGTCCGCGGGACGCGCGCTCGGGATACTTAGTCCGCGCGCCAATTCCTGTTGCACGAACGAAGTGAAGGATTCCATCTGGCGCTGCATCTCGGCCATTTTTTCGCGCATGTTGAGAATGATTTCGATTCCCGCCAGGTTGACGCCCATTTCGCGCGTGAGCGTGAGGATGACGTCGAGCCGTTCAAGGTCGGAATCCGTGTACAGCCGCGTGTTGCCTTCCGAACGCGAAGGCTTCAGCAAACCGACACGCTCGTAAAGTCGCAGCGTTTGCGGGTGCAGTTTATAAAGCTCCGCGACGGCCGAGATCATGTACCCTGCGCGGGTTTTTTTGCTTTTCGTATTGCCGCGTGGCACCATGGATTGTCTCCTTACGCCTTGGCCCGGTCAAATAAGTCTGTCCGCGGATTCTCAGGCGCGACGCGTTCCAGCTCCCGCAATAATTCTCGCACCCGTTCGTCCACCGGCTTGGGGACGATGACCTGGAGTTCCACATATTGGTCGCCTCGATGTCCCGCCCGGCGTACTGACGGCACACCCTTTTCCCGCAGCCGCAGTTTCTGCCCGCTGTTGGTGCCCGGTGGAACACGCAGGATCGAACGGCCATCGATCGTGGGAACCTCGATTTTTGCGCCGAGCGCAGCTTCGGTCACGGTGATGGGAACGACCGTGTAAAGATCGTCGCCACGACGGTCGAAATACTCATGCGGTTGCACATCGGTAATAATATAAAGGTCGCCAGCATGCGCCCCTCCGCTTCCCGCGTTTCCGCGGCCTGGTACACGGACACGCGAGCCGGTTTGCACCCCGGCCGGAATTCGAACCTCGATTGTGTCGGCGCGACGCACGCGACCTTCGCCACCGCAAATGCGGCAGATATTTCCGGTGCGGCCGCTGCCTCCGCAACGCGTGCACGTCAAATTGAAGCGCATCTTGCCGCTGGTTTGTGTTACCTGGCCGCTGCCCCCGCACGCGGTGCAGGTCTGTGGCGGGCCCGCCGACCCGGTGCCGTGACATTCCATGCAGACGTCCATGCGCGCGATGGTAAGTTTCTTCACCGTGCCGCGCACCGCTTCCCAGAAAGTAATTTCGATCTGATATTCCAGGTCCGAGCCGGGTTCCGGTCCGGAATGAGTTTCGGCCGCTTCTCCACGACGAAAGTACTGGCTGAATAAATCGCGGAAGCTGGGTCCTGCGCCGGCGTTGCCTCCGCCAAAGTCAAAGCCGCCGAAATCGAAATGCACGTTGCCCGGGTCAGCCCCAGCCGGCGCGCCTCCGCTTCCAGGCGTATCGAAACCAAATTGATCGTACATCTGGCGCTTCTTGCTGTCGGAAAGGACGTCGTAGGCTTCCTGCACCTGCTTGAATTTTTCTTCCGAGGATTTATCGCCGGGATTCAGATCGGGGTGATATTTGCGCGCAAGTTTCCGGTAGGCTTGCCGGATTTCTTTTTGCGCCGCCTTGCGGGAGACGCCCAGTAATTCGTAATAATCCTGTTTGGTTGTGGTGGCCATATTCTGTAACCGGCAACTCTTTTTTTGCGGCTGCAACTTCGACCGCGTCCATCTCAACAAGAACTCTCTAAATTTTCTCCCAGCGCGCATTCACCGCCGCGAGTTCCTGCAGCTCAAGCTGGTGCTCTTCGCGCCGCCGCCGGCGCTCTTCATCCAGTTTCCCGCCCATCGAGGCTTCCTTCTGATTGGCGCGATCAATCCAGCGATCGACCCAGGCCGTCTTGGCTTCGACGCTTGCGGAGTCGGCGCGGAACCGGATCACATGTCCGCTGATGTCCACAGCCCGGGGTAAAAAATCGGGCGATGGCGACTGCTGAGTTTCATAAAACAAACGCTTCCAGTCCGCACTGGGCGTTTCGGAAAGCGTAATCTGGATCATATAAAAGTCTTCGCGGAGTTTTTGAATCGCCTGTGGCGGCCCGGCCCGCTTGGTTCCTTCACTCATTGTCAAAAAGAAACTCCTGTCGAGGTCACGAAAAACCCTGCTCGCGTGCAAGCCCAAGGGTTGCACCTTGCACGCGAGGCTGTGATTGCACTTTTGCGCCGCGTTTCGCTTGCGGATCCCACACTCTTAGTTCGGCTTCTTGGATTCATCGACGTCCACGTATTCAGCGTCAATCACCCCCTCGGGCGGTTTGCTCGAATCGGAATTCGATGCCCCCGGTGTGCCATCCGGAGATGTGCCGCCCGCTCCAGCCTGCGCTCCGCTCGCCTGAGCCGTTTTGTAAAGCACCTCGGCCAGTTTGTGCGACACGCTTTCCAGGTTCTGGGTTGCTGACTGAATTTGGGCGATGTCGCTGCCGGAGAGAGCCGATTTCGCCGCGGCTACCGCGTCTTCCACGGGTTTTATGTCGGACTCGGAAAGCTTCTCGCGATTTTCCCGCAGCAACTTCTCGATCTGATACACACGGTTGTCAAGCATGTTCCGCGCCTCGATCTCCGCCACTTTTTTCTTGTCCTCTTCGGCGTGGGACTCGGCGTCGGTCCTCATGCGTTCGGCTTCCTCCTTGCTCAGTCCGCTCGAGGCTGTAATCGTAATTTTCTGCTCCTTATTCGTGGCGTGGTCCTTCGCCGAAACATTCAGGATACCGTTGGCATCGATGTCAAAGGTAACCTCGACTTGCGGCATTCCGCGCGGCGCGGGTGGAATTCCCATCAGGTGAAACTTGCCCAGTGTGCGGTTGTCCGCGGCCATTTTGCGTTCGCCCTGCAGCACGTTAATTTCAACTGAAGGCTGATTGTCAGCCGCGGTTGAAAATGTCTCTGCCTTACGCGTGGGGATGGTCGTGTTCCGCGTGATCAATACAGTCATCACGCCGCCCAGCGTCTCTACGCCAAGCGATAGCGGCGTAACGTCGAGCAGCAGAATGTCCTTCACCTCGCCGCCCAGCACACCACCCTGAATTGCTGCGCCCACCGCGACCACTTCGTCAGGATTCACACCCTTGTGTGGCTCCTTGCCGCCAAACAGATCCTTCACAATCTGCATGACGCGAGGGATGCGCGTCGAACCGCCCACCAGCACAACTTCGTCGATCTTATCGGGTGTAAGCCCGGAGTCGGAAAGCGCCTGCTTGGTTGGTCCCACGGTGCGCTGCAGAATGTCTTCCATTAATTGTTCAAGCTTGGCACGCGCCAATTTCAATTGCAGGTGCTTTGGACCAGAGGCATCGGCCGTCAGGAAAGGCAGATTGATATCGGTCTCCTGCACCTGGGACAGCTCGATTTTGGCCTTTTCCGCAGCCTCCTTCAGCCGTTGAATGGCCATGCGATCCTTGCTGACGTCAATTCCCTGGTCCTTCTTGAATTCGGCCGCCAGCCATTCGACGATACGATTGTCAATGTCGTCACCACCAAGGTGGGTATCGCCGGCCGTAGCCTTCACTTCGACCACGCCCTCGCCCACTTCCAGAATCGAAATGTCGAATGTGCCTCCGCCCAGGTCGTACACGGCAATGGTTTCGTCTTTCTTCTTGTCCAGACCATAGGCCAGCGCTGCTGCAGTCGGTTCGTTGATGATGCGAAGTACTTCGAGCCCGGCAATTTCGCCAGCCTGCTTGGTCGCCTGTCTCTGACTGTCATTGAAATACGCGGGCACAGTAATGACGGCTTTGCTCACTTTTTCGCCGAGGAAATCTTCAGCTGCGGTCTTCAGCTTCTGCAAAATCATTGCGGAGATTTCCGGCGGACTATAAGCCTTGCCGAAAATGTCGACGCGCGCATCGTCGTGGGGTCCCTTGGTCACCCTATAGGGCACACGTTTGGCTTCCTCAGTCACTTCGTCGAAACGGTGACCCATGAAGCGCTTGATGGAATACACTGTGTTCTCGGGGTTGGTAACCGCTTGCCGCTTGGCCACCTGGCCGACCAGCCGTTCGCCGGATTTGGTAATCGCAACGACGGACGGAGTTGTCCGCCCACCTTCCTGGTTGGGAATTACAGCCGGCTCACCGCCTTGCATCACAGCGACGACTGAATTGGTAGTACCGAGATCAATACCGATAATCTTTGCCATTGGTGCTCATCCTCCTTCACAATCTTCACAATGCCAGCCTGTAAAATGGTGCACGGAGCCTATAGCAATGCCAAACACGGTGTGATTATATAAAGTGAGTGTGGTGTTGTCAAGTAATTTGATTGCTATGTTATACCATTTGTTTATAATGACTTGCAGTAAACCGGCCGGAGGCTGCAATCCGCACCCCCACCCATCACCGAATTGTACAAGTGTGCCGCTCCTCGCTACGAATCACCTTGACCCATCTTCCCAACCCAACGCTCCGTTGGCTCTTGTGCATCCTAATTACTTAACGCTGCCTGCGAGCGTCCAGTCCAGGAGGCGGCAGATGCAGCCAGATCTCGATTGGCGCTTTACAAACGAGCAAAGGATGGGATATGCAGTAGGGATCAACTTGGGGTTAGAATATGAGCCCGAAGAAATCTAAGGAGATTATCAAGTGAAACGGATTCTGCTCGCTCTCATCGGCATCTTTCTGTTTATTGCCGGGTTAATGACCAACACCTTGGCAAGCCCGCAGGCGAAGCCTTCCACCAATACGGATCCGGCCGCTGGGAAAACACTCGGTTCCAAGAATGCGCCGATTACCATTGAGGTTTTCAGTGATTTTCAATGTCCTGCTTGCCGGGCATTTTACGAAGGCACGTTGAAGCAGGTGATCGATGATTACGTCAATACCGGCAAGGTTTATTTGATCCATCGGGATTTCCCCCTGGACATGCATCCCTATTCCCATGACGCGGCCCGCCTCGCCAACGCTGCGGCGCAAATTGGTCAATTCGAAACCATGGAGCGCGCGCTGTTTGACAAGCAGGATATCTGGTCCCCCACGGGAAAGATCGAGGAAGCTGTAGCCCCATCGTTTTCAGCGCCGCAGATGAAACGCATTCACGATATCACCGCGCAACATGCCAGCGAACTCAATGCCTCAATTGAGCATGATCGCACCATGGGCACTCAGAGAAATGTGAATCAAACCCCGTCAATTTTCGTGACCGCCCGCGGAAAGACCGAGCCGCTGCCGGGCGGCGGTGTCAGCTATTCCCTGATGAAGCAGTATCTTGACTACTTGCTGCGCCAGTGACCATGGCCGCGCCCGCTTCTTCTTCGCAATCGCCAGCCCACACCCGGAAATGGCCGCGGGCGCTATTGGCATTGGGGCGCGTTGCGCTGGGCGTTATTTTTATCTACGCCGCGTATTCCAAACTGCACTTTAACGGGGCCTGGCATGTTGGGGACTACCGGTTCTTCTTTGGCATGGTGCTTGATTCCTATCACGTGCTCCCGGCCTGGGGCGTGGACTGGCTCGGGATGGTTTTACCGTGGTTTGAACTTGTTCTGGGAGCACTGTTGCTCTCCGGGGTTGGCCTGCGATGGGTCGGCTCCGTTGCAAGCGTTTTACTGGTCATATTCATCGGAGCGATGCTGCGTGCCAAACTACTGGGTCTGGAAATTAATTGCGGCTGTTTCGGAAATAATGAAAAGCTAGGGACGCTGACCCTGATTCGAGACAGCGGCTTGCTGTTCCTGGCCCTGGCCGTCACGATTGGGGCGTTTCTTCTTCGGAAACGCAGGACCGAACTTCCTTCTTGATCTGCGCATCCCGCGCGTGCATTTGCGTTAGAATAAGCTATTCATGGTTACACTGCCGCCGATCACGTTGCGCCTGCGCGGTCGAAAAGTTGTCGGACGCGTCGCTTTCGGACTTTTGCTGCTGGCCGCCATTGCTATCGGCGGAACCGCGGGGCTCCTGTTCGTCTATTCGAATGACCTTCCTCAAATCCGCGCGCTGGAAGATTTCACACCCAACGTGGTCACCGAGTTGTACGCTGATGACGGCCAGATCGTAGGCAGTTTCGCGCTGCAGCGGCGCATTTTACTGACATACGAACAAATTCCCCCAGTCCTGAAAGATGCCATTCTCACTACCGAAGATCAGCACTTCGACGAGCACTGGGGCGTGGATTTCACTCGCGTGGCGGGCGCGGCGTGGCGCAATGTGCTGGCTCATCGGGTGGCCGAGGGCGCCAGCACACTGACCATGCAGCTTGCCGGCACTCTATTTCTGGATCGCGCCGATCGCAGCATGCGACGCAAGATTCAGGAGACGCTGCTGGCCATACAAATTGAGCGCCGTTACACCAAGCAACAGATTTTCGCGATGTACTGCAACCAGATTTACCTTTCCCACGGCAATTACGGTTTTGAAGCGGCCTCGGAATACTATTTTGGCGAACCCGTAGGCAAGCTCACTCTGCCGCAAGCCGCGTTGCTGGCGGGTCTGATTCGCGGCCCGAGCTATTCGCCGATTCTTCACGCGCCCAAAGCCCTGGCGCGGCGCAACGTCGTGCTCGACCGCATGTACCGCGTGGGCAAGATCTCACAGGAGCAAATGCGCCTGGCGAGCGCCCAGCCCATGGGCCTGCACGTAGAGGCGCCGCGCAATACCCTGGCCCCATACTTCGTGGAAGAGATCCGCAAATATTTGGAATCCACTTATGGCACTGACACCGTTCACGAACGCGGTTTGCGCGTCTACACGACGCTCAACGTCGAGATGCAGCGCGCCGCCAATCAGTCTATCCGCGACGGCTTGCATGCCTACGACCGGCGGCACGGCTGGCGCGGGAATCTCGATAACATTCTGAGCGATCACCGCGACACGCTGGAATCCTATGAGGACGACGACTGGCGCTGGCCCATCAACAAAGGCGATTATGTGACGGGTCTGGTTACCGCGGTCGATCCAAAGGCCGCGACCATTAAGGTGGGTCCCTACCATGCCCTGCTCGCGCCGCAGGATTTTGCGTGGACAGGTCGCCATTCCCCTGCTGAACTGTTGAAAGTTGGCGACCTTGCGCAGGTCTACATCATGGATATAAGCGGAACGACCGCGCATGTTCAGCTTCAGCAGTCGGTCGGCCCGCAGGCCGCCATGGTCGCTATCGATAATCCTACCGGCGAAATCAAGGCCATGGTGGGCGGTTACAGCTTTGAAGAATCAAAATTCAATCGAGCCACGCAAGCGCAGCGGCAGGTGGGCAGTTCGTTCAAGGTTTACGCTTATTCGGCCGCTCTCGAACAGGGCTTCACGCCGTTCGATACGATCCTGGACGCTCCTTTCACGACCATGAGCGGCGGCCAGCCGTACTCGCCCCACAATTACGACGAAAAATTTGAAGGCATGATTACCTTGCGCCGGGCGCTTGCGGGCTCGCGCAATGTTCCTGCCGTGAAGCTTGCTGAAAAAGTGGGCATGACCAATGTGATCCAGATGGCGCGCCGCTTCGGCATCACCAGTCCGCTGCAGCCCTACTTGCCCGTCACTCTGGGAGCCGCCGATCTGAATCTGCTGGAGCATACTTCCGCATTCACGGTGTTTCCCGATGATGGCATTCGTATTGATCCGCACATGATTCGCCGCGTCACCACATATGACGGTGCACTGCTCGAACAAGCGCATCCGGCGATCCATGATGTTGTGGAGCCCGACGTTGCCCGGACGATGACGTCCATGCTGGAAGATGTAGTGAAATTTGGAACTGGCATGTCAGCGCGTGCGCTGGGACGTCCCGCCGGTGGCAAGACAGGAACCACAAACGACTTCACCGATGCCTGGTTCATCGGGTTCACACCGCAAGTAACGGCGGGTGTTTGGATGGGATATGATGACCGTTCCGTCTCGCTCGGCAAGCCTGAAACTGGTGCGATTGCCGCTCTCCCAATCTGGTTGCAATTTATGCAAGGGGCGCTGGCTGGCAAACCTGTCGAGGACTTTCAGAATGTCGTTCCGTTGGAAAGGCTGGCACTGACGAGAGTGGTAAAAGTGGATACGCCAGACAGCGCGCCAACCGAGGCCAGCGAGGAACCCGCACACCCCGCGACTCCACCGAGTGACACCGTGCCTCTGGAAGCCATACCTGCGCCAAAACCGTTGCCCTCGCAGACTCCTGTACCGCGGCAAACCCCGATTTCCACCGAAGATCCGCGACGATAACCTCCATCGGTCCTGACGTTCATTTTTTGATGTAGTTGGAAATTTCAATCAGATTCAGATCGGGATCGCGAATGTAAACTGATTTTATGGTTCCCAACGCTCCGGTGCGCTCGACAGGGCCTTCCTCTACCGAAATCCCGCAATCTTTTAGATGGGAAATAACAGCTTCGAGAGCAGTGGTCGCGATGAAACAGAGATCCGCCGATCCCGGTGTGGCCCTGTGGGCTTTAGGCTCAAACTCTTGACCGGCCTGGTGTAAATTAATTTTCTGGCTGCCGAAGCCCAGGGCTTTCCGGCCTTGTCCAAATGTCAACACGGTCATTCCCAGCACACGCGCATAAAAGTCGCAGGTCCGGTCAATGTCCGCCACGGTGAGAACCAAGTGGTCCAGGTGATTGATTTGCACGGCACCGCTCCTGATATGGAACCTGAGATAAAACCGGGGAATCGTCGCGGCTCATCGGCCAGGTCATGAAACCATGGCAAGTGATCATCTGGCAATTCTTCTTTGCAATCCGTAGAAAGTCCTGGTTATGGACCGGCCGCGCCAATCCGTGATAGTTTTGGCGCCGATTTGGTATCTTAAGTGGTCCAATTTTGCGATGGCAAGTTGTGTTGATGCGCTAGAGCATCGCACCTGGGAAACAATCTGCAGGAGGGTTTCTTACCAAAATGGCGCGATTGAAAGTTCTGTTTCTCGGCGTGGCAATCATTTCACTGAGTTCGTGCAATTCTCGTGTTTACGGTTCCATGGATAAGGTCCGGCACGAATTTTTGACGCACGTGTCAGAGTATACCGCGGTTGTCCAGAGTTGGAATCGTGAGCCTGCCGGTGTGACGTTCTATTATTTGGGCGACGGCGATTATCGTTGGGGTGATTGGTTCATCACGCGAGCGAATAACGGATACAGGGTTGGTAAGACCAGTAACGACGGAGCCGTTGTGCCCGATCTGGAAGCCGCGGCGAAACAGGTCGGAGTGGATGCGAGCGATCTGAAGCAGTTCATCGACTCAGCCCAAAAATTGAAAATATATTCAATCCACAAAATTGACTCTGCGGGCGGTATTGAGCTTGAATTGTGGGGCTCCGACAAGACACCGTATGGACTCCGCTATGCCCCTCCAGGAAATCAAAAAGCTAACGACGCATTGATGGAGCAGGTCAGCGACAGTAAAACCGGTGGGTCGGATGCTTTCGTGGTGAGTGTCATTGACCAGTGGTTTTATTTCGAGTAGCAAGGCTGAAAAGCTTACCCCTGTAAATCCAAGGTTCCAATCTGGGACCCCGGAAATATTTCGACCTGTCATGATTAATTCCTGAATCGGAATCGGTTCGATTCTCATCTCTATTCGTGGCGTTAAATTCACGGAGAACAAACTTATGAACAGCCTGGCGGGAAAAGTCGCGGTCGTCACCGGAGCTTCAAAGGGAATTGGGGCGTCCATTGCGGAGCATTTGGCGGCGGAAGGGGCATCGGTTGTCGTCAATTATTCGAGCAGCAAGGAGGGCGCGGATGTCGTCGTCAAACGCATAAAGGAAAAGGGCGGAAAGGCTTTGGCCGTTCAGGCCGATGTCTCGAAGTTAGAGGACATCAAGCGGCTTTTCTCGGAAACCAAATCGGCATACGGAAAGCTCGATATACTGGTGAATAATGCAGGCGTATTTGAATTTCTCCCGCTCGAATCGGTGACCGCGCAGCACTTCCACAAGCAGTTTGACCTCAACGTTCTTGGTCTGATCCTTACGACGCAAGAGGCTGTGAAATTCATTGGCCCCGCGGGCGGGTCGATTATCAATATCAGTTCCATCGTCGGTCCCATGCCGGTGCAATCCGCATCCGTATATAGCGCGACCAAAGCCGCGGTTGACGCCGTTACGGTGGCGCTCTCGCAAGAGCTTGGTCCGAGAAAAATACGCGTCAACTCGCTGAATCCGGGAATGGTGGAGACGGAAGGGCTTCATTCTGCTGGCTTCGCTGAAAGCGACTTCCGCAAAATGGTGGAATCCCACACTCCGCTTGGCCGCATCGCGCAGCCGCAAGACATTGCCCGCACCGCCGTATTTTTCGCGTCAGATGAGGCGGGATGGGTCACAGGTCAAACACTCATTCTTGCCGGGGGCCAGCGGCAATAAAACACACGGGCCGCGCCATCGCACCCTTGAAAACCTCGAGGGTGCGCCACCCGCGGGCTTTACGTGGAGGCTGAAGGTACCGTCGTCGGTGGAGTCCGGCCGAGGCTGCGAGTCTCGGTCTTAATATGCCAGAAGTAACTTGGAGTGCATGAATTGCCCGTTCCTGAATCCGCGATACGAATCTTTGCTGTAATTTTCGCCATACGATTCCTGAGCGGAGAGGCTATATTCGAGCACGCCTCGCGGCGTGGAAATGTGCTCGTATTTCGTCCGGTTCTCGGCTTGCGACTCTTGTTTGGCGGTGGCATCACCTTGATCCTTTTCTTGTTATCAGAACAGGGCATGAAATCGGGCGAACTGTTTTGGGATGTTGTGGCGCTAGGAATGGTTAGTGGGTTGTTCATCGTTTGGCCGTGTACGATACTCATCGGTCCGTCTTCGATCCGGGAGACCCGATGGTTCGGATTGAAACGAACAAGTATCCCCTGGAACGAAGTCAGTTTCGCCGGAGGGGACGTCGAAAATAGTGTCACCGTTCGTGCGAAGGATGATCGGCTAATTCGACACACTCAGTATCACGTTGACCGGGCGGGTTTCATCGCGGCACTAAAGCAATATTGCGAGAATTGTTCCTATAACTATCCTGCCCCCAAACCCTGGGTTCCCCTCGGAGCTCCCTAGAATCGCAGGAGCCGTGCCGGGTGCCGCATCCGTGCGGTTCGTGCAAGGGTGCGATTCTACCTCTGACCGTTGCGCCTTTCCCCGCTCAGTGACATATCACTTATGAGCCATCACGGAAAGGGTCCCAGCCTCGCGCCTTAAGCGGCCGGACCTTTCCCGCTTCGTCCACTAGCAGGATTCTTCTTTCGCGCGTGATTTCGCCAATTGCTGTGATCGGCACACCGCCAAGTTTCTTCGTCAATCGCTGCGCCACTTGGCGCGAAACCGTGAAAAGTAGCTCGTAGTCATCTCCGCCATCGAGCGCCAGACGCAGCGGATCGAGCCTCAGCTTCTTCAATTCGCCCGGCACCACCACCTTGGGAATTTTTTCAGACCAGATCCGCGCGCCAATACCGCTCGCTTCGCAAAGGTTTCCAAGGTCGGTCGAAAGCCCATCGGAAATATCAATCATTGAGGTAGCAAGCTTCTTTACTGCAAGCAATGCACCCAGGGCCAGCCGCGGTTGCGGATAAAAATGTGCACGCAACAGCCTTTTCCATTTCGCTTGCCTGTGCAGACCGAACTGGATCACGCGCAAGCCCAGCGCGGCCTCGCCCAATCTGCCGCTTACAAAGATCACGTCTCCGGGCCGCGCTCCCGAACGCAGCACAGCTTGCCCCGGCGCTATGGTGCCGAGCACGGTCAGGTTAATCGCGATGCGAGGCTGCTTGGTGGTATCGCCACCGGCGAGCACGAGGCCGAATGCGCGCGCCGCCTCAGCCATTCCACCGAGAAAGCCGTCCAGCCATCTTCCGGTGCATTTTTGCGGAAGCGCCAGGTTCATGAAAAAGCATTGCGGCACGCCACCCATGGCAGCGAGGTCGCTCGTTGCGCGAGCCAAAGCCTTATAGCCGACGGCCCGTGCCGGATGGACTTCCAGGACGAAATGCATGCCTTCCAGAAACGGGTCGGTGGTCACTACCCAGTCAGCACCCCGATTTCCGGGTTCAGGACGAAGGACCGCTGCGTCATCCCCCATGCCGATACGCAGAGCCCCGCCGGCTCGCGAAGGGAGCTTCCGGCGTGTCCGTTCGATCAGTTGTCGTTCGCTGGACATCAGTACAGTTGTCAGGAACCGAGGCGCTATGTTCTCATACGAGCCGGATTAAGGTAAGAAATGGAACAGCACGGGGTCCCTTTGAAGCTCCGAAAGCGGGAGAAAAAGGTTGACTCTGTTCGGACCTGAAACTAGACTGTGGCGGGTTTCGAACCAACACACTCGGTTCAAACGACCGGTAAACGAATTGCCGTGCAGGGGATTTTGGCGGCGCCGCCCTCAGCCCAAGAGAATTTTGAGTTGAAATTTTAAGCTTATGAAGCCAGAAGCATATACTTTTTTTGTGGCCTCCAGCCGGAAGGGAACCTTCCGCAAGATCATGGTTCCCGTGTATGCGCTGCATCTGCTGGCGATACTGTCGGTTGTGGGCGGCATTACGGTTATCGCGGCGGCCAGTTCCTATACCCGCATGCTCTGGAAGGTTGGGAATTACAACACGCTGCGCCGCCAGCAAGACACCATGAAGCACAATTATGAGGCGCTCCAGTCCACGGTCCAGGATACCAATCAGCGCCTGAACTCCCTGCAATCGCTGGCCACCGAAGTAGCCATGACCTACGGGTTCATGCGCTTCCGGCAAAGCCCATTTGGTCTGAATGAAGCTGCGGTCGGCGCTGACGGCGGTTTCCTTCGTTCCGTCGCCCAGTACAATTTCCTCGAGAAAAACATCTCTGTCGTGGCGCGTCCAGCGGGCGAGTTGAGTCTGCTACCGACTCCTAGTTTGGCCGATCTTCCCTTTACGCCTTCGCTATGGCCGGTGGTCGGTCATTTGACTGGAGCCTTCGGTGATCGTATGGACCCCTTCAGCGGTGAGGGCGCCTTCCATACCGGAGTGGACATCTCCTCGGAATACGGTGATTCGGTTCGGAGCACGGCGGACGGCACGGTAGTCGAGGCCGACGAGCGGGCCGGATATGGGCGCCTGGTGGTTGTCGATCACGGTTTTGGCGTGACCACCTTTTACGGACATCTTTCCAGCTTCAACGTCATTCCCGGGCAGCACCTGAAGCGCGGGGACACGATTGGCAATGTCGGCGTGAGCGGACGATCCACCGGACCTCACGTGCACTACGAAGTCCGCATCAATGGCGCGCCGGTGAACCCGATGCGCTACCTGCGTTTCACTTCTTCCGCGGATTGACCCCTGTTCCGCGCTGTCACTGCCCCTCCCAAATGCACCCTTATTCAAAATACGACGCGAAAAAACACGTGTCGCTCTGAGGACCGGAGCGACGAAGCATCTCTCTTCGATTGTGGCGTGAAGAGAAACACTACGAAGAGGCTTCTCTCGGAATAACGCGCAAGCGATCGCAACGCTACTGTGCTGCCTGTTTGTTCTGATTATTGCTGAGACTCAAAATATCGGGTGTGAGCTCCATCAGGATGCGTACGCGCTCGCCGGACGCGGTAACGTCAGCGGTTTTGAGCAGGGTCAGAATCACGCTCAAGGTTGCGGGATCCATCTGCTTGCGGTTCTTTGGTGTATCGAGTGCCGCCTGCCCGATCAAGCGCATCACGTCAATCGTGGACTTGAGTTGGCGCGCATCCGTGTCAGTCTTGCATTCTCCTTCGAGTGAAACGCGCAAGTTGTCGCCTTGCGGAAGGGCAGCGAGCGTAATCCATTGCACGGATCGAAGCATGTTAACCAGTTGCGCGGACTGCATTCCGCCAGGAGCAAAATTATCGGGAATGTCGGGAACGCGGCTGACGGCGATCACGGCCGCCCCGGCAATGCGGGCAATCCTTTGCCGCGCCGGGTCGGAAGCAGGACCGGCGGCGGAGTCCGCTGGCCGGAGCGCCAGCACTGGCGCAATGCTGGAGCCCTCGGCGATGGCAACGCGATGGTCGTCCAGAAAGACCAGCGAATTCCATCCCTTGGGATTCTCGGTGGGGAACAAAAACACGTCGCGCCCATCCTGCTTGTCGAGTTTTCCGGTGCGCATGGCGTAGTCGTGGATCTTCTGGCGATCGAAGCGGCCCTCCGCGAGAATCATGGTTTTCCTGCGGCCCGAAGATCCAGATTGCGGCCCAGATTCTGGCCCCGATTGCGGTAATGACGCAATCACGGCCCGGTCCAAATCTTTTTCGAAATCGAATCCCGTCTGCCGGATGAAGTCGGCGTAATTGGAGTCAGGCACGGTGATCGGTGCGTGATTGGGCCGGTGTTGATAAAAGCCGGAAGCGCGAAGGGCCTCGAGATCGATGTACAGCAGTGATGACGATCCGGCGGGGATTTCGGAGAGCAGTTCCGGAGACGAGGCGCCGGCTACTTCGCTGCGCCGAAAATCGAAATAATAAAGGCACGCCGCCGCAATCGCGAACACCGCCAGACCCGCGGCAATAAAAACATGCTTCCTGGACATCTGCATTCTCACGCCCCAGGGTTCATTCTCTCATTCCCGGTTTGGACGCGCCACGAGGATCGATAGGGGGTAGCGAATCAGCTTGCTTGTTCGCGGAGAGAGTAGCTCTCACGTCTTAGTGGCAAATCGTGCGAGACAATTGCGACACAAGCAATCGCCGTAGCGGCTTGAAATTTCTGCCCGCGCCTCGGCGTTCAAGTGAATTTCCTCGCACCAGCATCCGGCACCATTCGCTTTACAAGAGAATTCCTGACCGCACGCTTCGCAAACTTTCCGTTCTCCACTAGAAGTCAGCTTTCCGTCAGTAGACATCATTGCCCTTTCATGCTCCGACGACTCTTGCCGCGGCGTTATTCGCGCCTTCTCTATTCCATGCGGCGACAATCTGGTCCAAGCCTTCACGGTAGGTGGGATAGCGGGGAGCCCAGCCGAAATCTCGCCGGAAACGCGCGTTGCTTGTCCGCGTGGAATTTGTGAAATAAGCCACAGTCTGGTCGCCTGCCATCCATTTTGCGAGCCAAACTGGAACGCGGCGCGGACGCTGCGCGCCCAATCGTGACGCAAATCCTTCGAGAAGATCGCGCACGCTGACCAATTCATTGTCGACGATATGCCACACACCGTTTCGCGGTCGCTCCGCAGCCGTCACGAACGCGCCTGCCGCATCATCGCTTTGAATCATGGCCCAGACGCAGTCGCCTGTGCCGATGATCGGCATGGACCGTTTTCGCAAGCCGTCCGCCAGCATGCGCGTGTGTGCCGAATCGCAGTCATAGAATGTTCCGCCGCGCAGAATGGCGGCGACAAACCCTTCCGCCGCGGCTGCTTCTTTCACAATGGACTCCGCGTCAATGGCCGACTGCACAGCCGAATTACTCGCCGGTGAATCTTCGTCGAAGGCGGAATTGCCCGCAGGCCGTGCCACCCAGGTGATGCTCTGCTGCAAAAAGGTTTTTGCGCCAATCTTTGCCGCGGCCTCAGTCAGACAGCGCGTGCCTTTGCGGCGAATGCGATCGTTCATGGCCCAGTCGGCGGGAATGGTTTTACGCTTCACAGGTATCGCCGTGGCCGCATGAATCACGGTGTCGCAGCCGTCCGCTACCTTGGCCAGCGATTCAGCATCAAACAAATCCGCCTGACGTGGCTCGCCACCCTTGGCGCGGACAATCGCTTCCCCCCTGGCGCTACGCACAAGCCCTACGACGACATGATTCCGCGCCACGAATTGTTCGACCAGTCGCCGGCCCAGCACCCCGGAAGCTCCAGCAATGAAGACCCTCATGAATGCCTCCCGCGGATGCGTGTTGCTAACCGATGGCCGGGCTGCGCGTTGTGTTCTGGGGTGCGCTGTCCAAAGTCTTGGCGCGCAGGGCCGCCACAACTGCGCCTCCATATACCGCGCCCAAAAGTACGAAGGCAAGCGAAAGCGCCACGTGCTGCGCGAACCAACCGAGTGCGAAGCTCATCGTTACTTGCAGGACGGTAGCGATCATCGAAAATGCGGATTGCGTGCGTCCCATCAGCCTTCGCGGGACAGTCATCATGATCGACGATTGCGTCAGCACGCCACCCAGCGCCCGGCACAGTCCGAATACGGCATTCATTGCTACCGCTATCCACAGCATGTGAGCAAAGGGAAATAGCGCGTGACCCACGGCAAGGGTGGCCAAGGCCAGCACCAGCACCATGTAGGGCCTTGTTTTCGCCAGAGTTCCGGCCAGCAGCCCTCCCGCGATTGCGCCGAAGGCCCATCCGCCCTCAATGTAGCCGTACCCACGGGCGCCTGCGAAAAGCAAATCTTTCGCCAATGCCACCACCAGCACATTTGCGGTGATCACGCCCGCCATCATGCAGGCATAGGTGATCCCGAGCGACAAAACGCGTGGTTGCTTTTGCAGATATTTTAAACCTTCCGTGATGTCCGCAAAAACTCCCGAGGATGAAACTTCTTCCTCGTCCAACGTGTCTTGCGGCCCTGGATCATCGTCAGATGCTTTCTTCTTTGCAATTGTCGGCGCAGGCCGATTTTTCTGTGTCTCCCGGGGCGTTCGATATCCGTGTCTTAGCATGTACAGGCACACCGCCGAGACGATGTAGGTCGTGCCATCGATGCCCAGCACGCCAGCCAGTCCGAATCGTTCGAACGTGAAGCCCACCAACATGCCTGCTGCAGCCATTCCGCCCTGAATCGCGATCAACACAGTGGCATTGGCGCTCACGAGTTGTACCACCGGCACGATTTCCTGCACCAAGGCGTTTGTTGTGGACCAGTACACCGCAAATCCGATGCCCAGCAGCAATACCATCGAATAGAGTTCCCACATCCGGAGATACTGCCTGTAGGCCAACGCGGCAGTTCCGAGGACGATTACAGCTCGCGACGCGTCGAGCGCCATCGCGAGATATCGCCGGTCAACGCGGTCAATCAGCACGCCGCCAAACGGCGGCACCACCAGGCCGGGCAGCGTGACCAAGATCACTGTCAGGCTGACTTTCACTGTCGAATGCGTCACGCCGAGCACGTACCAGGTGACACCGGCAAAATTCATTCCCGTGCCAAATAACGACACCAACATCGCTAGAAAGAAAAATGGGAATCCCGGAACGCGAAAAAGCGCCTTCCAGTTCAATGTCGAGCTAGGGCCGAAGTCTATAGCGGAGTCTGGCAAACTAGGTACCTGGTTGTCGCGGATGAGTGTACTGGTATTGGCGCGGCGGGTTCAATCCCCATTGGCAGCGGATCGCGAATTAGTTTTTCAGGAATGCACGCAATGGGATGAACCGGGCCATGCGGCGCCCGTTCAATTCTGTCCAGGGAGTGCGATTTCGTAAAACGACGCACACAGTGCAACTTGTTTTTTCGGGTCCTGTCGATCGTAAAAAACAGGAACCGTCATTCCCACCAACAACTGCCCGGCGGTATCCCTCGTCCTACGGGAGAAGGTCTCCCCCGAAGGCGTTGTAAATTCGTATTGGATGCCGTACGCGTTGCGCGCATTCCATTGTCTTGTCACCCGGGCCATGGCGAGTTCGCCAGTAGAGAGCAGTTGGCCCTGCTGTTCGACGGTCCTCAGCACCACCCCTGCCAGCACCATGGCCAGAGCCAGCGGCAACACATAGAGAATGGGCCTGGATACTGGCACCAGATTCTGGGATGAAGTCCGCGGCTGTGTCTTTATCATCGCGATCAGTGCTCCCGCGAACGCCAGTAAGCCAATGCTGATGATTGTGATATTCATTTTTCCGCGCCGACTTATTCGAACCGCTCTCGGTCGAGACAGTTCGGGGAGCACGGCGTATTGTTCGGCGACTTCCTCGCTTGGCGCGGAGATGGTTATCGGACCCGCATGCGATGTGACAGCCTGAGGCGTCTCGCCGCCCAGAACGGCGAGGCGCACTTTTCCCCGTATGACCAGAACCACAAGAATCGCTGGAACGATGGCCAGCAATCCGAACAGCGCCAGCATGGGAATTTCGGCGTGCCCCAGGAAAATCCAAATGACCAGCGGAGCGTCGAAAACGATTACCAGAACCGGCAAAAGTTTCAGCAGCAGCCTGGTTTGTTTTTCAGCGGCCTCGCGATTCCACCCACACTGCGGGCAAAAGGCCCTGCCCAACGTATTCGCAGTCGGCATGCGGCACTCGGGACATTCCATCGATGGCATAGCGTCAATCTATTCCGCGCACACGCAGTGTGCAGGCGTCAGCGACCTACTTACCCTGGATACCGACCAGCTCGAGTTCGAATATTAAAGTAGCGTTGGGCCCAACGGCGCTGCCCGCGCCATGCTCGGCATAGGCGAGGTTGGAGGGAATCACTACTTGCCATTTCGATCCAACGGGCATGAGCGTCAAGGCTTCCCGGAAACCGGGTATCACGCCATTAAGGGGAAACGTTGCAGGCTTGCCGGTTCCCAGAGAACTATCGAATTCCTTGCCGTTAATGAAGGTGCCACGATAATTAACCATCACCGTGTCGGTTTGTTCCGGTTTTTTGCCCGTTCCGGCTTTGAGGATTTTATATTGCAACCCGCTGGGTAACGCGACCACGCCGGGCGCCTTCGCGTTTTTGGCCAGAAATGCTTCTCCTTCTTTCTTATTCTCTTCACCGGCCTTGGCCGAGGCCGCGGTCTGTCTGGCAGACACTTCCTGCTGCAAAGTAGTCAGCGTCGCGTGCATTTCGTCGTCGGTCATCTGGAGCTTTGCGCCGGAGAGCACGTCTTTAAAAGCCTTGGCAACTGTCTCAGGGTCGATATCAATTCCCTGGCTTTTGATTCCGCTTGCGATTTGAACGCCGATTGCGTAGCTGGTTTTTTCTTTTTCCGTTTTAAGTCCCGGAGCTACCTGTGCACGGGCTTGAACAGCCAAGAGTCCGAGTCCTACCACCGCCATCCATTTCAGCCGCATTCTTCCTCCTATGTGAACTCCAGCCTGGATTCGGCGGAGAGCTTGGTTAACCAGCGGTTTGCGCGCGGATCGGCTATCTCCCGACCGTTTGCGAAATCTGGAACCATGTGAATACGCAATAGTAACATCTAGGCATCTAGGAAGACGGAAAAACGGCATTTTGGAAACCGGCCCCGCGCTTGTTCCTATCCCGACGCGCAAAATTCGCATTATGATGTGGTGATGGCTGCTCTCCTCGAATTGCGCGGTCTCACCATTGAACTTCCTACGCCCTCGGGATGGATTCGCCCGGTCGACGATGTTTCCTTTGCGATCGAATTCGGCGAGTCCCTCGGTCTGGTTGGCGAATCGGGCAGTGGGAAATCCATGATCGCTCTGGCCGTAATGGGATTGCTTCCTCCGGGAGCCAGAACGCATGGCGAAGTGTGGCTTGCTGCGGAAAATGGCTCTGCTGCGTCGCGTGTGAATTTGCTCAACCTGTCCGAGGCAGATCGATTGCGGACCCGTGGCCGCGAAGTGGCCATGATTTTTCAGGAACCGATGACGGCGCTCAATCCAGTGATGCGCGTTGGCGCACAAATCGCCGAGTCCATTCGCGCGCACCACACCGGACTTACTGGCGAGCAGGTCGATCGTGGCGTGCTCGCTGCTCTGGATCGCGCTGCTGTGCCTGAACCCGCTCTCCGCGCGCGACAATATCCACATCAACTCTCCGGAGGACTGCGGCAACGCGCGATGATCGCGATGGCGCTGGCTGGAGGCGAAAGCGACGCGCGCGACGCTGCCGGTCATCCGGGACACACCGCTCCGCGGCTGCTGATCGCTGACGAGCCCACCACGGCCCTCGATGTCACCGTGCAGAAACAGATTTTAGATCTGCTCGGGCTGCTGCGGCGCGACCTGGGCCTCACGCTTTTGTTTATCACCCATGATCTTGGCGTAGTCGCGCAAGTCGCGGACCGCATCGCGGTGACCTACGCGGGCCGCATCGTCGAAGAGGGCCCCGCGCAGGAAGTTCTGAGGCGCCCGCGGCATCCCTATACGGCGGGACTGCTACGAGCTTCGCCGCAACTGGTGCGCCAGAAACTGGAACCCATCGCCGGCACCGTGCCGTCGCTTACTGCGCTTCCGCCTGGCTGTGCATTTGAGCCGCGCTGCGCGTTGCGTCGCCCGGAATGCGTCATCGCTATGCCGGACTTGCGCGAAGCGGGTTTCGGGCATCGTGCGCGATGCGTCCTTGTCGAAGGTCCGGTTTGCGACGAGGTTATTCCCCAGCAGAGCGCCCGATGAGCGGTGCACCGTTGCTCGAAGCGCGCAATTTGCGCAAAACATTTTCCGCCTCCGGCGGCACGTTCGCGGTGGGCACGCGGCGCGTCATCGCGGTTGACGACGTGAGTCTGGAACTGGCGGCCGGCGAAACTCTGGCGATTGTGGGCGAATCCGGCAGTGGCAAGACCACGCTTGCGCGCATGCTATTGCGTCTGATCGAGCCGGATTCGGGGGAACTGCTCGTCGAAGGCCATGATTTTCTCGGTGCACGCGGCGCCGCACTGCGTGCCCTTCGGCGCGAAATGCAAATGGTGTTTCAGGATCCCTTTGGATCGCTCGATCCGCGAATGCGCGTGGCCGCGATAGTCGGCGAACCGCTTGAAATTCACGAGCCGCGTCTTGCTCGCTCGGCCCGCCGCGAGCGCGTAATGGAAACGCTCCGCGCCGTGGGTCTGGGCGACGATGCCGTCGCGCGCTACCCGCATGAGTTTTCCGGCGGCCAGCGGCAGCGTATCGGCATAGCGCGCGCCTTGGTATTGCGCCCGCGCCTGGTGGTGGCCGATGAGCCTGTCTCCGCGCTTGACGTTTCCATCGGCGCGCAAATTCTGGAGTTGCTGCAGAATCTACAGCGCGAATTTTCGCTCACCTACCTGCTGATTTCGCACAGCCTTCCTGTTGTCGCGCAACTCGCCACGCGCATCGCCGTCATGCAGGGCGGCCGCATCGTGGAAACCGGGACCGCCGCGCAAGTTCTCGGCGCTCCTGCGCATCCCTATACGAAGTCGCTGATCGCCGCAATCCCGGCGCTGCCTCTCTCTGCATTGGGAACGTGAGCGAGCATCGAACGATTTTGCGATTGATTGCGCAGCATCATTCGGATGCTCAGTGCGTGTCGATTATTGTCTTGGTTTCCGGGGCGGGTAAATGTCGCGCACGGAAAGTGCCTATCAAAAGGATGAGATTGCTGAACAGAATTACGGCGAACGCCAGCGAGGGCAGAAATGCGAAGTCGGTTCCACGAGCTTCGAGTACGTCGATGCCCAATACGGCGGTGATCAGGCCGCGGGGAACAAACCACAACATCAGTTCACGCTCCAGCGCGGAGAATGTACGCCAGGCGAGGCGCCCTGTTTGCACCGCCACGAAGCGAGCCGCCAAAATCGCACCGAAGCACAAAAGCGCAAGCAGGATATTTCTTCGCAGCCCGGCGTAATCGACCAGCGTGCCCAGCAGGACGAAGAAAAACGTGCGCAGCAGAAAGGCCAACTCCCCATGGAACGTGAGCATCTGGCGGTGGTGATGATCCGTCTGGTTTTGCACCGGCGTTTCGCTGAACCAGTCGGCGCCGGCGGTTTCATCGAAGTTGACTCGCTTGCGGACCGTGGAGAAATTCGAGAGCGTGAGGCCGAAGAACAGGACGGAAACAAGGTCATTGCCCTTAAGAAAGTGGACGCCGGAATAAACCAGGAGCACGGCGGCGAACGTTAAAACATGCCAAAACCGTTGATCGGAAAGGATGGGTAGCAAGTACGACCACACCATGCCGGCAAGAATGCCGCAGGCTACCGCGAGTACGAGACTGGAAGCAAGCGTCCATGCGATCGCTTTGGGAGATGCGTTTCCGCCGGAGGCGATGTCCAGCAGCGTGGTCACCCCCAGGACGGCGAAGGCGTCGCCGAAGGAAGATTCGACCAGCAGCGTGACTTTCACTTCACGTCGCAGATTTACCTGCTGCAGGACGGGCAGGAGAACCGAGCTGCTGATACAGCCAAGAACAGCTCCGATCAAGAGGGCATTCAGCCAGTAAAAATGCAGCGCCAAGCGACATACCGCGGCAACGGCGGCCATGGTAAGAACGTAGCTTAAGAAGGAAAGGAAAAAGCCCGGTGCGAAATGCGTAAGGATTTCGCGAAGTTTCAGATCCAGGCCGCCCTCAAAAAGGATCAGGATCAGCGCCAGAGAGCCAAAGCCATGCGAAGCACCGCGGAAAATATCCGGATTGACCCAGTGCAGGACCGGGCCGATCAGAACCCCAGTGGCCATCAGAATGATAACGTCGGGCACGTGCGTGAAGCGCACCAGACGATTGGCAACGAAAGCGAGAACGAGAAGGCCGCCGAGAAGAGCAAAGAAAAGCGTCAGATCCATGAGGTTGTCCGCGGCGCAACTGAGGTAGTGATGATCGAGGAAATGTCACGCTGTTGCAATGGAAAATCGTGGCGATTGCATTTCGTCGAACCCTTTAATTCTCACGCTAGAGTTGCAGCGACACCCGAGCCTGCTAAACTTAGAGCAATGGAATTTCGCTTCGAAGTTCTCAAAACCGATCCGACCGGCGCGCGACTCGGCCGTTTGACGACACCGCACGGTGTCATTGACACGCCTGCATTCATGCCTGTCGGCACCTCCGGAACCGTGAAGGGGCTGACGCAACAGGCTCTTGGTGAACTCGGCGTTCAAATCCTGCTCGGGAATACCTATCATCTTTATCTTCGTCCAGGGCACGAGCTAATTCGCCGGCTCGGAGGTTTGCACCGGTTCATGTCCTGGCCGGGAGCGATCCTGACGGACTCCGGCGGCTTTCAGGTTTTTAGCCTTGCCGATCTTCGCAAGGTCACTGATGAGGGCGTAATTTTCCGCTCGCATCTGGATGGCTCCGAACATTTTCTGACGCCGGAGAAATCCATCGAGATTCAGCAGTCATTGGGCTCGGACATCGCCATGGTCCTTGATGAATGTATCGAGTACCCCGCCGATCATGCGCGCGCGTCCGCCGCGGCGAGGCGGACGACGGAATGGGCGCGCCGGTGTCGCGATTATGCACGTGCAAACTTCGACGCTTCGTTGACGCCCGGCCAGGTGCTGTTTCCGATTGTCCAGGGCGGCACGCATGCGGATTTGCGCGGAGAAAGCGCGCGGCAATTGGTGGACCTCGACATGCCAGGCTATGCCGTGGGAGGCCTTGCGGTCGGCGAGCCTCACGCGCTTACCTGCGAGATGACAGCGGCGGCAACCGCCGAGCTTCCCGCCGATCGCCCGCGATATCTGATGGGTGTCGGCTTGCCGGAGCAACTCGTTGATTACGTCGCGCGGGGGGTTGACATGATGGATTGCGTATTGCCCACGCGAAATGCCCGCAACGGGTGCCTGTTTACCAGCGCCGGCAGAATCAATATCAAGAACGCATGCTACGCCGAGGATTCCCGGCCGCTGGACGAGCGATGCGTCTGCATGGTTTGCCGCACCTACTCACGCGCGTATTTGCGGCACCTGTTCCAGGCCAGTGAAATGCTTGCCGCGATCCTGAACTCCCATCACAACGTTGCGTTTTTTCTTGACATCATGGGCAAAATTCGACAGGCTATCGCGTTCGGGGATCTGGCTGGATATTCCTCAGAGCTTCAAGCTAGTCTCGAAGCGGGTCCACTCTGACTTTTCTTTGGCAGTCGGTCCGGTAATTCGGGCCGGAAGGATAGGGTCGTCGACATGTCCGTGACATTCTTGCACCCGGATCTTTCTTTGATGGCTCAAGGGGCTGGCGGTCTGATGGCCTTCGCGCCTCTTGTCGTCATCATGGTGATTTTCTACGTGCTGCTGATCCTTCCCGCGCAGCGCCGCCAAAAGAAGACCCAGGAAATGCTGAGCGCCTTAAAAAATGGCGACAAAGTAGTTACAAGTGGCGGTCTATTCGGTACCATTGTGGGTATCGAAGGTGATTCCGTTCAACTTCGCATTGCCGATCAGGTGAAAGTGAAAATCTTGCGTTCCGCGGTGTCTGCCCTCCAGCCGGAGAGCAAAGAGGAGTTGTAAGGCCGGGTAAACGACGCACTTCGACGGAGTCCTGAGCCAGTCCGAGCCATGAATGCGAATCTCAAATGGAAAGCTCTGTTCATTGCAGCAGTCATTCTTATTTGTATTATTGGTCTGGTCGGGCGGCCCGTCTTTCCTCCCAAGTCCTGGTCCGATCTCAAATCGAATTTCGCGCAGGTAATAAAGCTGGGCCTGGATTTGCAAGGCGGGACGCACTTGATCCTGCAGGTGCAAGTGCAGGAAGCGGTCAGCCAGGAGACCGATCAGACCCTCGACCACTTGATGACTCAGCTTCGCGATAAGTCAATTCGCTACGAAGAGCTTCGCAAACTAAGTGACACGCAGATTCTTGCCCACAACATTGCAACCGATCAGACAGGACCCTTTCGCACGCTGGTCATGGACCAGTTTCCAGGATGGGACATCGCACCAGCACCCGGCGAGGCGTCCGGGTATCTCCTGACCCTCAACGCCACCTCGGTGGCAAACATTCAGCAGCAAACGATGGATCAGGCCGAGGAAACCATCCGGCGCCGCATCGATGCGCTGGGCCTGACCGAGCCCTTAGTGGCACCGTATGGGCAGGGTGACAATGAAATTATCGTTGAGCTTCCGGGCGAGGGCGATCCCAACCGCGCCAAGAGCGTCATTCAGGCCGGGGGACAACTGGAGCTCCACCTGGTGCTGGATACGACCGCCTATCCTTCCGAGGTTGCCGCAGAGGCTGCGCACGGTGGTGTAATGCCGCCGAACTCCGAACTTGTGCAGGGGAAAGCGTCGGCGGCCGGAACGAGTCAAGCCTCCGGCGAAAGCTGGTATGTGGTCGATCGCGTTCCCGTCGTGACGGGCCGCGACCTGCGCAGCGCTACGGCATTGCGCAGCACCAAGAATGCCGGTTTTTATGACGTGGATTTCACACTTTCGACGGACGCGGGGCGACGCTTTGGCCCTTTCACGGAACAAAATATCGGCAAGCAATTGGGCATCGTTCTCGAACACCAGCTACAGACCGCTCCTAACATTAATGGCCGCATTGATGACACTGGCGTGATTGAAGGCCGCTTTGGGGAACAGGAAGCGAACGATTTGGCTCTGGTGTTGCGCTCAGGCGCACTTCCGGCGTCGATCAAATATCTGGAAGAGCGCACCGTCGGTCCATCGCTTGGTGCGGACTCAATTCGTCACGGCGTGCAAGCCTCGGTCGTCAGCCTGGTGGTCGTGATGATATTTATGGTGTTTTACTATCAGTTGTCGGGCGTAAACGCAGTTGTAGCGTTGGTTTTGAACCTGGTGATTCTGCTTGCCGCATTAGCCTACTTTGGAGCTGTGCTCACGCTGCCCGGTATTGCCGGGGTCATCCTGACGATCGGCATGGGCGTGGATTCAAACGTCCTGATTTTCGAACGTATCCGTGAAGAACTGCGCGCCGGAAAGGCACCGGGGTCCGCGGTGGACATGGGTTTCAAGCGAGCATTCCTGACCATCATTGACACGCACGTAACCACCGTAGTATCAGCGTTATTTTTAGGGCTATTCGGAACTGGTCCGGTTCGCGGGTTCGCAATTACCCTGGTAATAGGTCTGTTAGCGAACCTGTTCACGTCGGTATATGTCTCGCGCGTGATTTTTGACTGGCATTTGGCCAAAATGCCACGCGAGGCGGCTCTCAGCATTTAATTTGTAAGTACTTGGGAAATCGGGAACAAATTGGTACAGGTTGGTGTCAAAGTCTAACGGGTCAGAGTGAGCATGGAATTCTTTAAACAACAAAATTTGGATTGGATGAGCAAGGCCAAGTATTTCTTTGGCCTTTCGCTGACTCTGCTGTTAGTCGGGGTTGTCTCAATTATCGCAAAAGGAGGACTCTACTATGGCATTGATTTTAAAGGAGGTACGGTAGTAAACGTGCGCTTCGCGGGTCCCCCTCCCATAGACATGCTTCGCGCCGGACTGGCGAATCAAGGGCTCGGCAACAGCACTATTGTTCCCGTTAGCGATATTGCCAATCCCAATACGAACGAAGTGCTGATCAATCTTGAGGAAAAGGGGCAGGGAGCAGAGGCTTTGGACGCGGGCAAGACGGCCATACTTAATGCATTACATGCGACTTTGGGTTCCGGTGAAGCGGGAAAACAGGATTTCAACAGTGTCGGCGCCAACGAAGTTTCCACCGTGCTGACGCGCAAGGATCCCCTTGGCCTGGGCACCGCTGCCGGGGACCGTTATAACCAACTCTCGCGACAGATTGTCGCCTATCGCGATAAGGACCGCCGTGGAATCGTGACCAATCTGAATGACCTTTCTGCTGCCGGCGCCACGCCTCCGGTGCTTGCCGTGCTTCGCGATGCGTTTTACGCCGGAAGTTTTGCCATCATCAACGTAGAAATCGTAGGTCCCAAGGTGGGCTCCGAATTGCGGCTTCAGGCGATCTACGTCACGCTGTATGCTCTTGCGGGCATGCTGGTTTATATTGCGTTTCGTTTCGAGTGGGTGTATGGTGCTGCGGCTGTCTTGGCTGTTTTTCACGACGTGCTCATTACCCTGGGATTGTTTTCTATATTTCACTTTGAGATTTCGCTGACGGTTATTGCGGCGCTTTTGACTTTGGTCGGTTATTCAATGAACGACACAATCGTTATCTTCGATCGTATTCGCGAAAATCTCAGGCTGATGCGCCGTGAACCGTTTGACGCAATCGTGAATCGTTCGATTAATCAGACTCTTTCGCGCACAATTTTAACGAGCGGCCTTACGTTTCTTACCGTGCTGGTGCTGTTTTTAATGGGGGGCCAGGTCCTCCGCGCTTTCTCCTTTGCACTTGTGGTAGGAATTATGGTAGGAACGTACTCAAGCTTTGGCATTGCCGCACCCCTCGTCGTTGCTTGGAATCACTGGAGAGGGCAAGAAGCTGGCGTATTAGCAACCGGAACCGCAGCCGGGAATAAAGCCCGAAAGGGCTAGGCGCAGCCTAGTGCTTTCGGCAGGAGGGTAGTTCAATGTTTGATGACTTGGTCGAATCGACCGCCACGAAAAAAAAGACAAACAAGAGTTGGGCGGTGCTGCTATCGGGCGCCGTTCAGGTAGTCATTTTGGGCGTCTTGATCTTGATCCCATTAATTTATACAGAGGCGCTTCCGAAGGCGATGCTTTCCACTTTGCTGATCGCTCCGCCTCCCCCGCCGCCACCGCCGCCTCCGCCCACAGCCGCCAAGGTAGAAGTAAAGCCTGTCGCCCGATTAATTACCTCGGGAAAGCTGCTGCAGCCGCGCGCGATTCCCAAGGAAGTGGCCGTATTTAAAGAAGCCGAGCTCCCCCCTGACGTCATTAACAATACCAACCAGGGCGGCGTGTTCGGCGGAATCCCCGGGCAGGGTATTATTGGTGGAACGCTGGGCGGTCCAGCCGCTCCCCCTCCGCCAAAGCCGGTAACTCCGTCACGCATCAAGCAGGGCGGCAGCGTCACGGCGGCATCACAACTAGTGAAGACAGTGCCTATTTATCCCCCGCTTGCACGTCAGGCCCGCATCCAAGGTAGCGTAGTCCTCCATGCGATTATTGATAAAGAAGGCAAGGTTGTAGAGCTTCAGGTCGTATCGGGTCACCCGCTGCTGGTTCAGTCGGCCCTCGACGCCGTCAAACAGTGGCGCTATAAGCCAACGCAGTTGAATGGTGAACCGGTCGAAGTGGATACCACCATTACCGTTACATTCACAATGGGCGGCTAGTGGAAGACGGCATCTATTCTGCCGCCAATCTAGAATTGGTCGGGAATAGCGATTATTCCCGGCCAATACGTTTCGAACGAACAAAAAGGAGCGAATCAAATGCTTGGGAATCTAACGATTGCGGCAATGAACCTGCTAGTTCTGCAAGGCCAATGGGACCTGAGAACCATGTGGGGATCGATGAGTATTATCGCGAAGGCCGTAGTATTCATCCTGTTTCTTCTGTCTGCATGGTCGCTCGGCGTGATGATCGACCGTGTGCTGATGTATAGTGCGGCTCGCAAGCAATCGCGCATCTTCGTCCAGCAAGTTGCTGGAGCACTGCGCGAAGGCAAACTCGACGAAGCCATTTCTATCGCCGAGCGCAACAAGAAAAGCCATATCGCCAAGGTTGTCGCGACCGGGTTGTCTGAATTCCAATCCGCTTCCTCGCAAGTAGCCGATATGGAAGTGATCGAAGCTGCCAAGCGCGGCCTGGACCGCTCCGTGGCCATCGTGCATGCCGAAATGAAGCGCGGTCTTTCCGGCCTCGCCACCATCGGTTCCACAGCGCCATTCGTTGGACTGTTCGGCACCGTGGTCGGAATCATCAATGCGTTCAAAGGCATTGAGTCCACCAAGGCCACCGGTTTGTCCGCGGTCGCCGGCGGTATTTCCGAAGCTCTGGTAACCACCGCGCTCGGCCTGCTGGTCGCCGTGCCTGCTGTGTGGGCCTACAATTACTTCACCAATAAGTGCGAGGCGTTCGACGTGGAAATGGACAACTCCTCCATGGAACTGGTCAACTACTTCATCACGCGCCGAGCAAGCGCAAAGAAGTAAATCATGGCGTACAAACCTAAAGCCGGCGCGGTGATGTCGGCTCCAAACGTCATCCCCATGGCCGACATCATGCTGGTGTTGCTCATTATTTTCATGGTGATCACGCCGATGCTTCAAAAAGGTTTTCCAGCAGATATGGCGAAAGTCACGAGTCCGAGCGATATGCCCAATGCCGACAAGGACGATGCCGTCATTGTGGGTATCTCGCAAAGCGGTGACGTATATCTGGGCAGCACGAAGAGCGATATTACTCAGATCGCTGACCAGGTTCGTGACCGTATCTCCGGCAAACTGGATAAGACCGTTTTCGTCAAGAGCGACAGGCGAGCCAAGTACGGATCGGTAGTCAAGGTCGTCGACGAGATCCGCGCCGCGGGTGTGGACAACGTCGGATTACTTACCGATAAGACCGAACAGAAGCAGGCGCCGCCGATCGGGGACTAGTTGTTACCGGGAAGCGGACCGACAGGCCGCTTCCCGTTTTTTGCTTTGATCGCAGCCGCCGCGAAACTTGAATGTTCGCGGCGCGGAAATTAGCATACGGGAGCAACGACAATGGGAATGGACGTAGGAACAAAGAGCGGCGGCCCAATGACCTCAATGAATGTCGTGCCGCTGATCGACATTCTGCTGGTTCTGATCATTATCTTCATGGTGATTACGCCGCTGACGCCGAAAGGATTAGACGCACTGGTTCCACAGCCGGCGCCGCCTAACACCCCGCAGAATCAGCAGCCGCTCGCTAAGACGATCGTCGTGCAGCTGTTTGATACCGGGAAATTAAAGATCAACGAAGAAGATGCGACGTGGGATACGCTCGGGCCGCGCCTCTCGGACGTGTTCAAGGAGCGAGCCGAAAAAGTTGCTTTCATCAAAGGGGATGACAACGTGTTGTTTGCTGACGTGGCGCGCGCGATCGATATCATGCGCCTGTCCGGCATAGACAAGGTTGGTCTCATCACCGCCAATCTGGAAGCCGGAAAATAGCAGCAGAGGTCATTGGGCTCTGCGGCTGTCGCTCGGGCCTGTCCGTGTCACATTTCTGTTAATGTTAATAAAGTTGCTTTGTTCCTGGGCGATGCTGGTGTAAAGTCTGCGGCTGTGACCAGCGCGGCCAGGTGATGATTGGTGTGGGGCCGAAAAAACCGGCTCGGACTAAGATATGGTCGCCGGCGCTGGCAATAAGAGATGTCACTGCCCCTCTTGGGGAATTAAAAAATTTCAGGGATGGATTGTCTGCTATGAATATTGTTGCGCGTTTTCGGCGGTTCCATACGAACGAGAAATCCGTAGCGCTGTTATCGGTTGCCATCTTTGTTGTCGTTTTTGGCGCCAGCGGCTGCGACAAGCTCAAGGCTCGTGATCTTCTCAATAAGGGCGTTGCCTCTTATAGGGATGGAAAATACGACGCCTCCATCGAGGATTTTAAGGAAGCCAAGTCTCTAGATCCTACGCTGACGAACGCCCGGCTGTATCTTGCCACGGCCTATGCGACCATCTATATTCCTGGCGCACCGTCTGACGAGAATATACGGACGGGTGAGCAAGCCATTAAGGAATTTCAGGAAATACTTGCTGACGAGCCGAACAACCTTACTGCCATCGACGGGATTGGCTCCATTCTCTATAACATGGCCGGCACTCCCTATACCCGAGCTCGCTTTGATGAGTCCAAGAGCTATCACCTGAAGCACATTGCACTGAAGCCGGAAGATCCGGATCCGTACTACTGGGTCGGTGTCATTGATTGGACGCTTGCCTACCGGTCGGACCTTGAGATGCGCGGGAAATACCGCTTGGCGCATCCGACCAAGCCTCTCAAGGACGAGGATCCGATGCCGCCCGAAGTTCGCGATGACTACATCAAGGAAAATAGTCAGATGATTGACGAGGGCATTGAGAAGTTGCGCAAGGCCATTGAACTTCGCCCGGATTACGACGATGCCATGGCTTACCTCAACCTGTTGCTCCGACGCAAGGCAGATGAGGCTATGACGCCCGACGAGCGCGCTTCCTTGCTGAAGGAAGCCGATGACTTGGTGGAAAAGGCCAAGGAAATCAAGCAGAAGAAGATGGCGGCGCCAGTTAAAGTATCGTAACGGCTCTGTGGCAATTCTCTAGATTTGGAGATTTTAATTTCAGGCGGCCTCGCGAAGGGCCGCCTCTTTTTTTGAAAATAGCGCGCCTTGCCAAGTGACGCATTGACCTACTGTTGCAGGCGGTCCCTAAGCCTGTGCATCCGCGGAACTCTTCCCTCGCTGCTTGCATCAAATGGACTTAAAATAGAACTCAATGTCTTCGCTTGAAAAGCCCGCGGGACTCACACCTCTCGGCGGCCGACCAGGGCGCCCCACCAAAGCGCTTCAGGTGCGCTTCCTGGAGTTGGTCGAGAAGGTTCGGCAGACTCGTCCGGCCAGCGACATTGACTTACTGCGGCGAGCGTTCGAATTCGCCGCCGAGCAGCACCGCGCGCAACTCCGCAAATCCGGCGATCCCTACCTTTCGCACCCACTCGAGGTCGCCCACATTCTGGCGGACATGAAGCTCGATATAACGACCTTGTGCGCCGCCCTGTTGCATGATGTTGTCGAGGACACGCGTATTTCCTCCGCGCGCATCGTGGAGCGCTTTGGGCCGGACATTGCCCGCCTGGTGGAAGGCGTCACGAAAATTAGCCGTCTGGACTTGCTGGCCCCTGAAGCGCGTCAGGCTGAAAACGTCCGCAAGATGCTGCTGGCCATGGTCAACGACGTTCGCGTGGTGGTCGTAAAGCTAGCGGACCGCCTCCACAATATGCGCACGCTCGGATTTCTGTCCGCGGAAAAGCAGCAGCGTATCGCTCGCGAGACACTCGATATTTACGCACCCATCGCGCACCGGTTAGGAATGGGATTGATTCGCGGAGAACTTGAGGATCTGGCCTTCAGTTACCTGGAGCCTGATGCGTACCAGGAACTGTCGAAGACGGTAGTCTTGAAGCGAAAAGAGTTTGAGGCGTTCCTGACGGAGTTGCAGGACACCATACACAAGCGCCTCGAGGAAAACACTATTCCCGCCGACGTCGAAGGCCGAGTGAAGCGGCTGTACTCCATACATCAGAAGAGCCTGCGCCAGCATCGCACCATCGATCAAATTTACGATCTGCTCGCGATTCGAGTTATTTGCGACACGATTCGCAATTGTTACGCGGCATTAGGTGTAATCCACCAGGTTTGGCGCCCTGTTCCGGGCCGCTTCAAGGATTACATTGCGATGCCCCGGCCCAATCTTTACCAGTCCCTTCACACGACGGTAATCCATGCAGGGCAAACTTTCGAAGTCCAGATCCGCACCCATGAAATGCACCGCATCGCCGAGCAAGGCGTTGCAGCGCATTGGAGATACAAGGACGGCAAGGACGTTTCCGATGCCGACGACCAGCGCATCCTGTGGATGAGGCAGTTGATCGAATGGGTAAAGGACATGCAGGAGCCCTCGGAATTCATGGCCACACTCAAAGTGGACCTGTACCCCGAAGAAGTCTACGCGTTTACGCCCAAGGGAAAGGTTTTGGCGCTGCCGCGCGGCGCCACACCTGTTGATTTTGCTTATGCCGTCCACACGGCGGTAGGCAATCAATGCATTGGCGCGAAGGTGAACGGTCAGATTGTTCCGTTGCGCCACCGAATTTCAAACGGCGACGTAGTCGAAATTCTGACGCAGAAGGGCCACGCCCCGAGCAGGGACTGGCTTAATTTCGTGCAAACGTCACGGGCTCGGAGCAAGATTCGCCATCACATCAACTTCATCGAGCGCGGCCAAGCTACAGAGGTGGGCCGTCGATTGCTTGAACGCGAGGCGCGCCAGGTTGGACGCAGCCTCAAGAAAATTCCGCAGGCCGATCTTCTGCGGGTGGCGTCCGAATATGGCTGTGCCAAGCTGGAGGACCTCTTCGCCGATTTGGGGTATGGCAAGTTTTCCGCGCGCCAGATTATTTCCAATGCTCTGGGCGAGCCTCTCGGCGAAAAGACAGAAAAGATCGACGATGCGCCGCCGCGGCTGGTCTCCACCGTTAAGCGCATGCTGGGCTTTGGAGAAGCCACGGTACGGGTCGGAGGGCAAGATGACCTGATGGTCTTCCGCGCGAAATGCTGCAATCCGATTCCCGGAGATGAAATCGTGGGATATGTGACTCGCGGACGCGGGGTGGCCGTGCATTCCAAGGCCTGCCCCAACGTCCAGAACCTGCTTTACCAGGCTGAACGCAAGATCGATGTGGAATGGGCGGGAGCTGTTGGGACGATTTATCCGGTGAATCTGCTGATTCGCGCACAAGACCGGCCTGGCATGCTGGCGGACATCACGAGCGTCATCAGCGAAACGGGTTCGAATATCCGCACACTCGGCAGTCATCCCGATCATCTCCACGCTCGCATTGAGCTCACTCTGGAAATTGCGGATCGCAAGCAACTCGAGCGCATCATGGGCAATATTCGGAAAATTTCCGGCATTTTCGGTGTCGAGCGGCTATACAGAATCTAAATTCTTCCTCAACCGGTGCCAGCCTGGCGCTGTGCGACCCCGCATCGCTTCTCACCAGTAATCTTCGAGGCACACGCAACATCCGCTTCTCGCAGGGCCAGCTACAATAGAATGATGTCCTTTCCAGTTCAAAGCCGCGCTTCGAACGGGTCGCATTTTGCGTTCGCGTCGTTGCTGGGGTTGTTGCTCGTGGGATTGCTCACCCTTTCAGCGTGCAGTCGCGCTCAGCCAGCGGCGGCGGACACGATTCCACTCGACCAGGCAGGCATGTGGGCCAACAGTGTCGAAGAATTGCGTGCCCTCAAAATTTCCAATGCGGAAATCAGCGAGCTCGCCAAAGCCCGCCAGGCGGGTTTTTCCGATCCGTCTTGTGTCACCCTGATTAAAGTCGCGCGCAGCCACCAGAAACCTTTTGCCGACGGACAGTCTGTTGTGAGTTTGATTTCTGTGGGATCGTCTGAGCAAACGGTGCTGGAACTCGCCCGCTTGAACCAATTGAGTCTTTATGCTGGAGAGGCGCAAGCCATGCGGCTGGCCGGGCTCTCCGATACTGTGGTCCTTGGTGTCGCTCAACGCCGTTCACAAGGCTTGCCGGTGCTTTCAGGAGATAAGCTGGCCGCGCTGAAAAACGCCGGTGTGAACGATGCGGAGTTATTAGACATGATTCATAAAGGTGTTACCGAAGAGCAAGCTTCTCGCTATATTAGCCAGCGCCAGAATGCCGCCGGTGGCCATGGTTTTGTGTATCAGGGACGCTCCCGAAGAAAACACTGAGTGCTCGCAAGATCGCGGGACGGAGAGATTCGTGCCACTTGAGATCGTACAAGCCGGGCATCCAGTTCTCCGGCAACAGGCCCGGCCACTCGAAGTAGCGGAAATCGCCAGCAAAGAAATCCGTAAACTCATTCAGCAAATGCGCGAGACCATGCATGAGGCTCCGGGCGTGGGCCTCGCCGCTCCCCAAATCGGTTTGTCATTGCAATTGGCGGTAATCGAAGACCGCTCGGAATATCAGAAGGACCTTCCGCCTGAGCAACTCGCGGAGCGCGAACGATTCCCCGTACCGTTCCACGCCATCATCAATCCAAGAATTCTGGAGTTGAACGAGGAAGGTGTCGATTTTTTCGAGGGCTGCCTCAGCGTCGCGGGGTTTTCGGCAGTGGTTCCCCGGGCCCGCACCGTGCGAGTGGAATGCTTGAACGAGCGCGGAAAGCCCCGGGTAATTAAGGCTTCTGGTTGGTACGCGCGCATTCTTCAACACGAGATTGATCATCTGCACGGAACTCTGTACATCGATCGCATGCGCTCCCGCAGTTTTTCATCCATGGATAATTGGGTGCAGTACATGAAAGGGAAGCCGATGCGGGAGATCCGTTCCGCATTCGACTGAATGCTCGGCGGCATTTTTTCGCCCGTTGTCTTTTGACCGGCGACGCCCACCCCGGTAGAATTGCTTCATCTTGCCGGGGCAAACGTTCCTTCGCGCCTTCCTAAGCATCGCGCTGTGTGCTTGCGCGATATTGAGCACGGGATGCGCGCAACCTCTCGGTCCTGGCTTTCGGTTCGACAATCGCGACACAGAGATTCATGCTCTCCCTGAGGCGCCGGCAAAGCTTCATGTTCGGATCACCGATCGTCTCGAAAATGTAGGCAATCGCCCGCTCAGTTCACTCAGCGCGCAGGCTTCCGGCGAACCAGGGTTCCAACCACAGGATCTGCGAGTGTCCGTCGACGGGCATGACATCGCCGCGCACAGCCTATCGAGTAACGATGCCCGGCTGGCCAGCGCATCCTTTGATCCAGCTTGGGGAAAAAATGAATCGCGCGAAATTGTCGCGGACATGGATTTGTTGCCCAATTCAACAGGGCGGGGAACCGTTGCCGTCTCGGCTGACGCATTTTTTGTTGCGGATCAAGGCGTTCTGCCTTTGTGGCAGCCACCAGGCGGCCTTTTTTCCAAAGGAGGCCCCACTCCCACGCAAGAGAGCCTTACCGTGTTTGCACCTCCAGATTTTCGCGTCATCGCACCTGGCAAAACGCTCAAGCCGCGAGCTGAGAAAAACCTGCTTCCGCGCACTTTTCAACTTAAACCTAAGACAGATTTTCCTCCATATGTTGTCGCAGGCCGCTATCAGGAACAACTCATTCATGAACCTAAAATCTCCGTAAGCTTTTGGACATTTGCGGCAGCAGACGCGGCGCGCGCCCGAACCGCCGGTCCGCGTATTTCTTCCGCAATGCAGGCGTTTAGGGATTTTTTCGGCCCTGCAACTGAGGGAAATAATGTGGTCCGCATCGTGGAAGCACCGGGCCAACTGCCCGATGAATTTGGAGACACTGCCGAGCCCGGTGGCGTGGCGTTTCCCAGCGGCGCATTGCTCGACCAAAGAGTGTTTACGCAGAATTTCGCGAGCGAGCGAATACTAATGCTCGTCGAATACGAACTCGCGCAAACATGGTTTGGCTGGCGCGTGCGGCCGGCTCCGGAAGCCCGGATTCTGATGGGACGCGGCGCGGCATTGTTCGCCGTGGTCGTAGCCTCCGAATCGCGCGGCCTCGACGAGCGCACTCGCGCTATTGCGGATCTCCTGCATCGTTATGACGCGGCACGCAGCGTGGCGGCAGACAAACCACTACTCGAATCGGCAGCCGACTATTCGCCAACGGAACTCGTCTCCACAGGCTATCGGGCCGCCTTGTTTTTTGTTGCCCTCGAAGACTTGTGCGGTCATGACAGCCTTCGCGCGGCGTTTCGGGATTTGATTCACACACGAGCGAATGACACGGTGGGCTATGAAGAACTTCGGGCTGCCACGGAAGCCGCATGCCGCCGCGATCTTGCCGAAACATTCCGCACATGGATTAAAGTTGCCAGCATCCCAGGTGATTTTCGCTCGCGTTATGCAACTGCAAGGAATGCGCAGGACTGAAACTGGTTTCCGAATCAACTTCAAGTAGCACTTCAGGAGGATTGCGTGATAGAACCCGTGGCAACAAATCGAGGGCCGAAAGCCATCGGCCCGTATTCACAAGCCATCAAGGCGAATGGATTTGTTTTTCTTTCGGGTCAAGTTGCTTTTGACCCGCAAACGCAACAGATGGTCGATGGCGACGTGTCCCGGCAGACCGAGCGAGTTCTGGAAAATCTGAAAGGCATTGTCGAGGCCGCGGGTTCAAGCCTGAATCACGTCGTAAAGACTACCGTGTTTCTCGCCGATATGAACGACTTCGCGGCCATGAACGAAGTCTACGGGCGCTATTTTACTTCGCACCTTCCCGCACGTTCGACCATCCAAGCGGCCCGCTTACCGCGCGATGCTCGCGTTGAAATTGATCTGATCGCCCTGTTGTGAAGGGCGAGCCGCAAAATCAGAATCTCGTGGCTGTTTTCGTGGAATTGGCCTGCGGGAACGTCGCGGAACGCTACGGTTCGTTCTCGCGGTGCTGGGAGGGGCCGTGGATCATCCGGTGGCAGCACAAAAAGATCCCCGTCGTGGCCAGGACCGCAGGCACAAGTCCCAACAACGTCCAAAGCGCCTTAGTGAACCAAGTGAACCGGCCAAAATGCAAAAGGCTAAACCATAGGAGGGTTTGATCCGCGAACCGATTTTTCGGATCGAGTAATGCAAACAGGGCGTCATATGGTTGCGGAAAGCAAAGATACAATCCCGAGAGTCCCCACATCAAAACAAATAGAAAGCACCAGAACCCGAGCGCACCATGCAGATCCCAAGTGAAACGCCCCCAATGCGAGTTCCATTTCACCGTCAAGCTACGACGCCAATTGTTGATTCCCGGCCACCATGTGATGGCTCCCGTCAAAGATAACAATAGAAGACAACATGCGCCAATTCCGTTCACCTTGCGTCCGGTCACTCCGGTTAGCAGATTTGCGTGAAGATTTACGATCCACTCGACGGAGAATTTCTTTGACAGTTCGTCGCGGTAAACAAGTAGGCTGCCTGAAATGCTCATGAGCATGATATACAGACCGACTCCTGCTCCTACCCATAGGTGAATTTGGAAGATGACCCTGCGGATCCATAAACTCTCCGGATGGTGCAGCCATCGTTGCCATGTGGAAATTTCTTCGCCGGATGCAAACACACTCTTGTACCCCTGATCTTGAGTTTACAAGATTTTCGATCACAGTTGAGGAAGCACGAATCGCAGGGTGGAAGTATGGTGGGCCTGGGTGGACTTGAACCACCGACCTCACCCTTATCAGGGGTGCGCTCTAGCCACCTGAGCTACAGGCCCAACGCCGGGCGGAAACTACTGAAACAAAAAAACTTCACTCCATCTATGACAGATCCTTCAAAAGACTGAATTCTGGCCGGTGTCAGTAGTGGTGTCAGTCGCTACTTTCTGTTACCAGGACCGTCTCAGTTATGAAGTAAAGCCTAAGAATTATATCCGGCCAGCCGCTCCACGGCAACAAACTTGTGTTCCCGGGGCCAAATGGCTGTATTTCATCGTCATCTGGATGTTCTTGTGTCCGAGCAGATCCGCGATAGCGCGGACGTCCACGTCTGCCATCGTCGATCGGCTGGCAAAGGTGTGCCTGAGATCGTGCCAGGTGAAATTCGCAAGGCCGGCCTTCTTGACTGTGCCCTCGAACCAATGACGGGGTCCTAATAGTCGCTGCCCGCCCGTGCCGAGGAAGATTGGGCCTTCGGGAACAATCGGGATGGGGCCGTCAATGATTGCCCGCTGACGGAGCCGTTCGAAAGCGGCCCTAGAGTCCGCGTTCAGTGGCAAGTGCGTCGCCAGCCCTCTACGCAAACCATAGCGCATGAAACAAGACGCGCATTTTTTAACTCGGGAAGCCCTAGTCGTAGTATGCCGGCGACTTCTTGAGAGTGCGGTTTTGTCTGAGGTCGTGCTGGACCCAAACCTGCGCTCCGGTGCTTTTAATGAACTTTTCCATCGCTGCTCGCGAAGCGAGATCCTGCTCTTTATTGAAGTCGTCGGTGGGCGTTGTTTTCGACGTGCGTTCCACAGTGTAGTGGTAGAGATCACCCGTAATGAAAACAGGGCCTGTTTTGGCCAGCTTCAAGAACATCGACTGATGTCCGGGCGAATGTCCAGGTGTGGATTTCAGCACGACCCTGCCATCGCCGAAGACGTCGTAATCCCCGTCGAGAAGCATCTTCTTGCTGTGTTCCAGCGCGCTGTAATGGGCAAAGTCAGGCGAGGTTCGCCGCTTGTCGTCGAACATGAAATCGCGCTCGGCTCTCTGCACGATCCATGTTGATCCAGCGTAGTCGTTGGCGTTTGCAGCGTGATCGACGTGGCTGTGAGACAAAATAAGGTACGTAATATCCGAAGGCGCGTAGCCGATCTCAGCCAATTGGCTCTTCAGCGTTCGATTAACAACGGTAGGTCCGATGGCGCCGCTCCGGCTATACTTGCTTGGCGCCGGAGGTACGTCTACACCGGGCTGGACTTCGGCATCTGGAATCATACCCGTATCCCACAAGATCGTTCCCCTAGGATGCACCACCAAAATACAGGGATCGGCAAAATCGGGCACTCCACCCACTTTCTCCATCGTCAGAGAGAATCTCTCCATCGGATCGCCCCTTTTGAGCAAGCCGCAATCCATGACGTAGACGCGCAGCGAAGAGACAGGCTTGGGATGTTGCGCCGACACTGGGATTACTGCCAGGGCGGCATGGAACAATCCTAAAATGGTCATGCCCAGCAAATGACTTGCAAGTCGAAAAGATAGCGGCGACCGCCGATGGTTGAAGGTAAGATCGCCACTTCTGCGGGAGTCAGGATTGATCGCGGCCTCTCCAGCAGTGGATGAAGCCAAATCTCGCGAGTGGTTCGGTGCGATCTTCATCGGCATTCCTTCTGATATTCGCCGGGTATTATACGCCCCACTTCGTCGATTTTAATCGGGATTTCCTTATCGACTTCGAAAACGGGGACGATTGTACTCACGTTTCGCCCTCCGGCGCGTTGCTTGAACAGGGGATTTCAATCTGGGCTGCCCCAACGGTGGCACGATCCGCACCATCATCGCCAAAATATCCCCGGATTCCAGACCGCTTTCGGAACACCTTCCCTCCCCCGCTCTTGTTAGATAGATTCTGCTGCTGCCTCGACTGCCCTCTGTATCCCGTAGGAATCGGTGGCAGTGCGATCCGACTCTTATGATGGCGAGTTGGTGAAGTGCTGCGGACTCTGCACTATGTGATGACACGTCTTGAAGGTAGCCGTCATGGAATGCGATGGTGACATCGCCAATAACTTCTTGACAGAATTTGGGCACCTCGTCGATAATCCACCATACACGACGCATTTTCTAAGGAATGTTCCTCGTGGAGGGTCCAGCGCTAGCGCTTAGTACTGCAAAAAGGAGACTTTCAAGATGAGACATAAGGCACGCACGTGCTTGCTGACTGTGTTTGGTTTGCTACTCCCGGCCGTACCGGCATTGGCGCATCATTCGTTTGCGGCCGAATTCGATGGGAATCAGCCAACCGAGATAACCGGTACCATTTCGAAAGTTCAGTGGATAAATCCACACGCGTATGTGTGGATTGACGGGAAGGATGCCAGCGGGAAGGCAGTGACTTTTGCCGTTGAGAGTCGGAGTCCGGGAGAATTGAGCCGCCTGGGGTTGACCAAGGCGAAACTGTTGGGAAAGACAGTAACCGTGCATTCATACCTCGCGAAAGATGGATCGAAGAATTTGTCATTTCTCAGGTCCATTAAGGTCGACGGCAATGAATATGAAGTATGGCGCGCTGGCGAGCCACTCAACGACCGTCCATAATAATACAGCGGCTCCGAGCGTCATCGCAATACGCGATACGGTCGTTGGCGGCTGACATCTATGGGTGTTGCTTTACCAGAAAATTTGAAGACTTCGTTTGAGGGGAGGTTCATCGTGAAAGTGCATCTATACAGTGGTAGTTTACGTGCCCTTGCCGTGACGGGGCTGTTCACGTGCATTTGCGGAGTGATGTCTTTGCCGGCTGCTGCGCAACAAGGCCAGGCGAATACAAAGACGCAAGCGTCGGCCGCGAAAGGAGCTAAGGCCTCAACTCCGAAAACCGCGGACGAGCGTCCCGACCTAAACGGTATATGGCTCCCACCAGCTGGTCCAGGAGGGGGGGGACCTAATTTCTCTAAGATCAATGGCAAGGTCGTGAATGGTAATGCGAAGGATCTGCCTCCGGTCGACCCAGACGATCCAAATGATAACATCGGTGGCACTATTAGGGGGGCGAAAGCCTTTTCAGATAGCGCCCACCGGGAGTCGCCGACTTACAAGCCGGAGTTCCGAGCCAAGGTGGATGATTTGGACTACCATTCAAACCAGTTGGACCCTGCATTTAACTGCGTAGAGCGCGGTGTTCCACGCATGGGAGCTCCGCAACAGATCATTCAATTCCCGGATAAGGTTGTGCTCCTATACGGTGGCGCCATGCATTTTCGAATGGTACCTATCGATAAGCCGCACCGCACCGATCTCGATCCATCACTCGACGGCGATTCCGTGGCCCACTGGGACGGCAATACTCTGGTCGTCGATACGAACAATTTCGATGATCTGCAATGGCTGGGTTCCTCAGGTTTGTTTCACACTGTAGATATGCATGTGATCGAGCGGTTCACCCGGGACGGGAACACGCTCACTTACCAGGTAACCGTAGAGGATTCCGTGTTTGCCCAGCCGTGGGTGCGTACGCGCAAGCTGCAGCTGAGTAAACAAGCATTGGTTCAGGAAGCACCTTGCCTCAACATGGATTCTGAACATCTTGTGAACTTCGACCACGACTAGGAGAAAAAGATGAGGAAGGGAGCCTGTGTCTCTATTCTTGTTCTGGCAGCAATCCTGATGGTCAGTGCTGTTCATCCGGCACGTGGCAATCCACCGTCTCCCCAGGCTGAGGATCTCAAGCTTGCGAATGCCCAGCTTCCTGAAGGCAAGATCGGCCACCAGTATTTTTGCGTAGTTATGGGGTCTGGCGGAAGGAGGCCGTACGACTTCTTCGCAACTGGGTTGCCACCTGGTATTACATTGGGCGAGGGCAAGTATCTCCATGACACGCTTGTAGGAAAGCCGACCGAGGCCGGTATGTGGTCAGTAGTGCTTACGGTCGCTGATCAAACCCGGCCCACACCATTAAAAGCGACAGCGACTCTAACGCTCAAAGTTGTACCTGACGACGCGAAGTGAATCTCCACGAAGAGCAAGCGGGTGGCACTCCGCTACCCGCTTTGCCGCCCTTATTGGACCGAGTTCGGCTGGAAATACATCACAGGTTCCTACCAATTTCGAGTTAACTACACATATCACACTTTGCCCTCCTAGTTCCTAGGCGCATCTCTTTTACTCCGCAAAACTGTCTAGAATCGATCGAGCGGTATTGAAGGAAATGAGCTGGGCGCTCAAAAAAGAGAACGAAGACGTTCTATTGACGCACAGGTGAGACTTCGAGCACGACTTGCGTCTAGTTCGCGCCGTGGAAGGGAATGCTGCCTTCGTACGCCTGAATGTAGCGGCCGAAAACGATCACCGCGACCCACAGGAGCAATGAGCTTGCGGCGATCAGTTTGGCGGAAAGTGGCGCATCGTCCCCTGCCTGTACACGTTCCACGTGATCGAAAGTTCCGGTCAAGTAAAACACAGCGACGTTGACTGCAAGCAGCATCAGGCTCGACATTTTGAGCCAAAAAGGTATGTCAAAATTGTAAATTTCGGGCGAACCCATATAGGTTGCCACGCCCGTGACGATGTTAATACCCAATCCGACTAATGCCCAGGGAACGATACCATGCAAGTCTGCGAGCGGAATTCTTTTTGCGAATCCCATAATGCGGAGATCGAGAATTCCAACGGCGGCAATCAACAGCGCAAGCCCGATGAAGTGCAAATCCATCAAAAAGGCGGTGCACCACTTGCTGTAAGCCATCCAAGAGCCAAACTTGACCGCGTTCGGTTCGAAAACGCTGACGATAGAACCGAATGTACCCTCGCTGACCGTCGTCACATTTGTATCTTCTCGAATCTCCGAATGGCGAATGTCACCGCCCGTATTCCCAGTCCGTATCACCATGATGAGGGTAAGAATCGAAAACACCAAGATAGCCGCTATGTTCGAATTCGACTGGCGGGAGTCCCGATGCGTTTCCCACAATCCGGCCAAAGCAAGGCCTCCGGTGATCAACATGAGTCCTAATGTCAGCAAAGCCGCGCCTTCGTGCCTTTGCATTAAGGCTGCGGAAATGCCAACCTGACCTTTCATGACTTCCTGCGCGCCGACGCCGGTCATAAATGAAGGGATCGTCAAAAAAGCAATAACGGCGAAAATAATCAAGCTGCTGCGCCTGAAGTCCCCATTTCCTTTCAGAAGGGACACAACGAACAGGCCAAACGCAATGAATGTGCCGATAATCGGCCAATGATTCAGCAAAAGATGCAGATGCGGGAAATTCATGCGTAACTCCTCGTCCTATTCTTGATTGTTCTATTTTCCGCGCGTGAATCATAAAACCGGGAATGGTCTCCACCGCTTCACGCGGCTTGCGCTATATGATCTTAAAAATATCGAAGAGAACGGCGCCCTTAGTGCCGTAAATCAGATATACATACGTGTACGCCAGGAGACGACCCGCAGTGATCGAGGCAATCCACAAGACAATCGACCACTTCGCCATCGACACGCTGCCCGTCATATCCGCTTCGCTCACACTGGGGTTGTCGAAGACACGGTTTTTGATTCTGAACGCCATGATCACACCGAACGCGATCAGGGCCAACTTGACATAAAAGACCGGGTTTGTCAGTGCCTTGGTCGGATAGGCAAGTAAAAGAAGGACGCCGCTTATTGTGCCCACAATCAGTCCCGCCCACATGATCTTGAAGAGTGGCTCAAGAGATTTCACCGGAACGCCAGGCACAACGCCGAGGATACGGAGGTCAATGATTACACTAGCTCCGACCAACATGGCCAACCCAAAATTATGAAAAAGAAGAATAAAATAAAAACCAAACACCGATTGCGATTCGCGGATCCACGTGCTGAGGCCGCTGTTTTCAAGGGTTTGCAAAAATTCCGGCACCGGCATTTGTACCTCCGCGTCGTTTCGTCAGTGAATCCCGACAGTTCTAACGGGCTATTCATGCACTCTCTGAACGCTCGGACTTGTAACCCAGGTCAATTTTGATTTGTAAAAGATGTTTACGATAGCCGCCGTGTGTTGTCAAGCCGTACTTCCAGTGGCGCGATGCGCGAAATGGCCTGATCACTAGGTTTTCTGCTTGCTCGTGCCTGGTGAAAGCGCACTATCCTACTTCGGGCCACCCAATTGACATCATGATACTCCGCGATGCTGCCATCGCGAATTATGCCGTTTACTCGTAGGTTCGCCAAGTATATAAGTTCTCCAATCCTTGGGGGCCACGTTGAAATCGCGATATGGCTTGTCTCGTCAGGAGGAAAAATCCGTGAAGAAAATAAAAGTAGCCGGGCTTCTCGTTATTATTGCATTTTTCGGTGCAGGTGTTCGCGCCCAGCAGGTCACCGGGAGAATTCTAGGAACCGCAGCGGACGCATCGGATGCTGCAGTTCCTAACGTACAGATTACGATCACCAATCAGGACACAGGGGCGGTTCGGAATCTCAACACTGGCCCAAATGGTACCTACATCGCGCCACAACTGCCCGCAGGCACATACACTGTTAAAGCCGTGGTGACGGGGTTCACCCCTCTCGAAGTGCAAAACGTAGTGGTCACCGTGGCAACCGACACCAGGGTGGACTTGAAGCTGCAAGTGGGCTCAGTCCAACAGACGGTCGAGGTTGCCGGCGGGGCTGCGCCTCAGGTGGACACCACGAGCGCCAGCGTTGGCAATACGTTGGGCGAAACATCAGTAGCGGAGCTGCCACTGAACGGACGCAACTGGGTAGATCTGACACTCTTGCAACCTGGTGTCATTCAGCAGATCGGGATTACTCAAAATATAAATGGAGTATCGACAAACCCCGGCATGAGCGGAATCGTATACAGCGTCAATGGAGCGTCGCCACACTCCAATTTCGTTTCGATCGACGGCGCTAACATGGTGACCGAGTTGGGAATGAACAGCTCTTCCATTACCGGCAGTACTCTGGGTGTGGATGGGATCAAGGAATACAAGGTGGTCACGAACATGTTTAGCGCCGAGTACGGCATGTCGACGGGCAGCCAAACCACCATAGTCAGCAAAGGAGGAACGAACCAGTTTCATGGCGATGTCTTCGAGTATCTCCGTAACAGCTCCCTCGATGCGCGGAATTATTTTGATCCGCTGGACACCCTGAACGTCTACGGCTTCGGGACCAATAAGAGCGCTGCCTATCCCGGTAAGCGCTTGCCACCTTTTAGACGCAACGATTTTGGCGGCAGCTTTGGCGGCCCCATTCGGAAGGACAAGACGTTCTTTTACGCCACGTACGAGGGCATTCGAGCGAGAATAGGCGACACTATCGCAACGAAAACGCTCCCTGCGGGTTGCTATGTGAATGGCGTGGTCCCTGCCGTGATCCAAAATAACGGTTGCGTATCAGGATCGGCCACAACCCCGATTACCGTGAATTCATATATATTGCCACTAGCGAACGATTTTCCAGCCCCGAATGTCACCGGCTATACCACGTTTAATTATACATTTCCATTCGCGGCGCCAGCGACCGAGAACTACGGACAGATACGCTTCGATCAAGTCTTTTCAGACAAGGATACTTTTTTCGTGCGGTATACGCAGGACCAATCCCATGTGCTCAGCACCGCTGCAAGCGGTACTGGCACTGGAGGGGCAGGGTATCCCAACTACACCTGGTATTCCTTCAGCGGGTCGCAATTCGCCACGCTTTCGGAAACCCACATCTTTACACCAGCCTTGGGAAACACGCTTCGGCTTTCGTATAGCCGTACCCCTGCTGGTAACATTTCGTTGCAAGATCCGTCAGAGAACAACAGCCGTCTCCGCCTGGTCAGTGGAAACCTGGCGTTACAGACCGGACTACTCAACGGCTCGATCAGCCCGGGCGGCGGCGTTACCACGAATGGACCGAATGTGTTCTTCCCGGCGACCCTGACGCAGCAAGTAATAACGCTGGCAGACGATGTTTTCTGGAGCCGAGGCAAGCATTCGCTGAAGTTTGGGACACTCATGAACCACTATATCGATTACGCAGACTACTGCACGACCTGTAACGGCTCCGCGAGCTTTAGTTCGCTTGCCAACTTCTTTGTAGGGGATTACTCGAGTTTTACTTATAATATCCCCAACGATAACCCTGTGCGGCGCTTCCTGTTTAACACCTTTGGATTCTACGCGCAGGATGATTACCATGTCAGCCAGCGTGTGATGTTGAATCTGGGCCTACGATACGAGTTTGCGACTACTCCGCATGAGACGAACGCGGCAGACGCCTATAGTCTCCGATTTCCCTCGGATCCGAGCGGAACGCAAGGCGATATGTTCCAAAACCCCACTTTGCACGGCTTCAGCCCGCGACTTGGCGTTGCCTGGGATGTATTCGGCAACGGCTCGACATCCGTCAGGGGAGGAGCCGGCATTTACTACGACGTGGCCCCTTACGGTCCGCTATTTTACACAAATGCAATTGCCGCTCCGCCAATCGCTAGTTCACTCACCCTTTCCAACACCCTGACGACTCCTGCCGTCCCCTTTAGCGTTCCCCTTCCACTGGTGGCGCCGATACTAAGCCCGAGAATGGTCGACTATAATATTAAAGAACCGACCATGTATCAGTACAACCTGACGATCCAGAAACAACTGCCTTGGGGAACGGCGCTAAGCGTTGGCTATGTTGGTTCTCGCGGCATACATTTGTATCAGATCAGAGAGGGGAATCCTGCTGCCGCAGTTGGCACATATGGTAACGATCTCCCGATCTTTGGCTGCTGGAACGCTACTCAGACTGCTTTCTCCGCCGTGACTGGTTCGGGAGCATGTCCGGCCGGGTTCGCCAACACCGGTCCGAGAGTAAATCCCGCCTGGCAGAGCATCATAGAAATCAAGCCGGCAGGGGTGAGCTACTACAACTCGCTTCAGGCGCAGTTGAGCAAGCAGATGTCACACCAACTTAGTTTCCAGGTGGCCTACGTTTGGGGCAAGCTGCTAAGCTCGGGAGAAAGTGTCTCAGCAGCCGAAGCGCTGGCTAACCCACGCCAACTGCCTGCCGGCTACCCTGAAGGCCAAGACAGAGGGCCAATAGTCTACGATCTTAGACAGAGTCTCCGCGCGAGCGCCACATACCATGTGCCGACCATCCAGTTCACATCACGCCTGATTGATAAGGCGCTGAACGGCTGGTGGTTCTCCAGTATCGTTAGCGCTCAGGGTGGATATCCGTTCCAGCCAACGCTTGGATCCGACCGTTTTCTGATCGGAGGGGGGAACGTGACTCAGCTTCCCAACTATGGTGCTGCGTACAATCCTTCGACGGTCATTGAAGGCAGTCCCAATCAGTGGTTTAATCCCACCATGTATGCCCTGCAACCGGCTGGAACGATTGGGAACGTTGGAATAGGCACGTTGCGTGGCCCGCATCTGACGAACGTTGACTTCTCAGCGGTGAAAGACACAAAGCTTGGGCTCCTTGGGGAGGCAGGTCTGGTGGAGTTTCGAGCAGAGGTCTTCAATCTAATGAATCGTCCTGATTTCTCTTTGCCCAACGCGACGGTGTGGTCGGCCACCGGAAGTCCAGCAACAGTGGCGTCGGGTGACATCGGGACGACCGCTATTCCTGCCTTCTCATCGGCGGGTCAGATTACAAGCACCGTCGCCACTTCCCGTCAGATCCAGTTTGCGTTGAAGGTTATCTTCTGATCGTTGCTTTGGGCGGAAAGCTCCCCTAAATCCGCACGAAGTAGAAGCGGATTTAGGGGCAGCCGGCCCCTCTATAAATGTGGTGAGCGTAAACCGGCTCAAGGGTTTGTGAAGACACTAGGTGTATAGTGTAGTTGCTACTGTGGCGGGACGCTCTCCCGTTTTTTTATTGTCCGGAATTTATGCCAGATTGCCGTATTGGTTATGCTCAAAATCGTAGTTGACCTTTCCCGAAAGGACATATCGCGATGTTCAGTCCGAAACGTTTTCGCGTTGGAGTAGCTATGGTTGCCGGCCTTGCGCTATTCGCTATTTCGGCTATGGGCCAACAGCAACAACCGCAAACACCACAACAACAGGATGTCCAACCGCTTACCGTTGGTAGGCTGAGAGGCAACGTTTACTGGGCGGAAGGCGGAGCCAGGTATCCTGTCGGGAACAGTGGAATCATCATCGGCAATACCAGCGTGATCGTCATTGATGCGAAATCAACGCCCCAATCGGGCAAGGATCTGGTGGATGCAATCGCCAAGATCACGCCAAAGCCGATCAAGACTCTCATTCTGACGCATAGCAATGGCGATCATGTGAACGGGATCGTGTCGTTTCCGCCCGGCCTGACGATTATCGCTCAAGAAAATTGCAAGAAAGAACTTGACGCCGTCAATGCGGCGGGCGGCCGCGGCGGTATTCCGGCTGACCGTTTGCCGACGCACCTGGTCAAGGATAAAGAGGCGCTAACGATTGACGGAGTGAAACTCGTTCTGCTCCATTGGGCGCCTGCGCATACCAGCGGGGATCTCGTGATATACCTCCCTGACCAAAAAATCGTGTTCACCGGGGACATTACCGCGCAAACGCATCCTGACCCTTCAGTTCACGGCGAACTCCAGGCTTCGGCGGCAGGCTGGATTGAAAGCGCCAAAGGCATATCGGCGCTGGATGCAGATATAGTCGTGCCGGGGCACTACGGCCTCCAGACGAAGGCGGGGGTTGAGGACCAACTGCACGCGTTTGAGGAAAGATACGCCAAAGTCAAGGCATTGGTTAAGGAAGGCAAGTCGTGGGAGGAAGTCAAGGCGGCCGTCGGGGATACTGAACCGCGTCAGCCGAGCGCCATTGCCATCGCCTATCAAGAGCTGTCAAAAAAGTAGGGTCGTGTCTGGCGTCGATCCTGCAAGGTGGCAACGCCCAAAGAACGGCACAAGCCACTAGGTATCCATCGGGGAAATTCTGGGGCAGTCACCTCAAAATCAGAAGAAGCAATCAAACAGGTGTGTAGCTGCTAATAGACATCCCGGACAGGTGGGTTATTCTCACAGCTCACCGCAAGAGTCGGGATGAAGAATCCAGTTTACGAGCAGATCCAGGCAAGGAAGGTGAAGGCCACGCTGCGCACGCTGCAGCATGCGCAGCGCGTGAGCGGCACCGTGGACGCGGGTCTCTCACTGGCTTGTTGATTGTGTGTTGCACTCGCCGGTCGCGCGATTTCATTTTTCGCTTAGTTTTCTCTGGGAAGCCCATCTCGCTCGGAGGGATATGCCGGGCCGCTCATCACAGTATTCCGTACTGTCCTGTTACGTGGTTGAGTCGCTGGAAAGATAACGATCAAAAAGTCAAAATAGCTTCATTTCGGCTCGACGTTCCGCGGCAAGTCGATCAAACAAGAAGTTCGCTTACGAATGCCCGAACACCGGAATGTATTTCAACAGCATCCACGTCAGTCACCCATCCTCCAATCCATAAGCGACCAACCCGCGGGCAAAGATAATTCGACATCAGGTTTTGCGACGATGGCATCACAAGAAAGTTCTTTACATGTGAAGACAAGCGGACCTATACGTGTACACATATTCCATGTAAGGCCACGCCGTACGATGTCATCAGGGCCCATCCGCGCAATGTAGAGGGTCCTTCCGGGGGGTGTTTGTGGTCATGAAGAAGCTGACAAACCGAAGAACATTGAGTAGAGGGTCTTTTTTAGGAATGGCAGTCTTGTTGTTCAGCGCTAGTCTTCATGGACAGCAAATCACGGGTAGGATTTTAGGCACCGTCTCGGACGCCCAAGGTGCCGCAGTTCCGAATGCAGAAATTACCGTCACGAATCAGGAGACGGCTGTAGCTAGAAAATTGTCCACTGGCGGCGATGGTCTCTATAACGTTCCGGAGGTTCCGGCTGGCACTTACGTGATCGAAGTATCCGCGCCAGGGTTCGGACGAAGCGAAGTTAAGGGTGTAGTGGTAACCGTCGCGACGGACACACGTGTGGATCTGAAGCTCCAAGTGGGTTCACTAGAGCAGGCCGTTACGGTATCTGAAGCCGCCATCCTTGTGGACACTAGTAGCAGCGCGCTTGGGGCCATAGTTGATGAAAAGAAAATAGGAGACCTCCCGCTCAATGGACGGAATTGGACAGACTTGACTCTAATGCAGCCGGGTATCACGCAGCAGCCTTCAAATGGCAGAGGCACAAGTTCCATACCCAATACCCCTGGGTATAGCGGAGACTTGTACAGTAGCAATGGTGCTACGCTGCACTCCAACCTGATGACACTCGACGGCGCGAATATGTTGACGTTGATCGGCAATAATAGCGCCTCTCTTCTCGGCACGAATTTGGGTTTAGATGGCATCGCGGAATATAAGGTCGTCACCAACACACCGAGCGCCGAATATGGCCTCCTGATGGGTAGCCAGACAACTATCGTGAGCAAGGGCGGCACGAACCAGTTCCATGGCGATATGTTCGAATACCTGCGGAACAGCTCGCTGGACGCGCGGGCATATTTTGACGCTGTAGATACTCATAACGTGAACGGCTTTGGCGCGGATAAGAGCCTGGTATATCCGGGAAAGCGGCTGCCACCTTTTAAGCGCAGTAATTTCGGGGGTGCTTTCGGGGGGCCTATTAGGAAGGAAAAGGCGTTCTTTTACGTCGTGTACGAAGGGGTTAGACAAGGGCTGGGGTACACACTTACGACTCAGACACTTCCCGCGGGCTGTTTCGTTAACGGCGTGGTTCCTGCCGTAATCCAAAATAATGGCTGCGTCGCAGGATCGGCGACCAGTCCGATTACCGTGAATTCATATGTATTGCCGTTAGCGAATGAATTTCCGGTTCCAAATGTTACAGGCGTCGCTGCGTTCAATTATTCGTTTCCGTACGTGGCACCGGGCAGCGAAAACTACGGACAGGGGCGCGTCGATTATACGTTCTCTGCCGCGGACACGGCTTTTGTTCGTTACACAGTAGACCTCGCCGACCAACGCGTGCCTACGGGAACGAGCGGTGCGACCGGGGCGGGTGGAGCGGTTGTAGGTTACAAAGGATACGAGCTTGCACCCCACAGCGCGTCGCATTTCGCAACGCTCGGCGAAACGCACGTGTTTTCACCGGGACTGCTGGGCGCGTTCCGGTTTTCGTACAGCCGATCGTACCTAAACATTGATGCGCTTCAGGACCCGTCACTATCCGCGACCAATCGGGTACTAATCGCTGGTTTGGGACGGAATGGGGATGTTAGCCCCGGCAGCGGCGTCACACCCATAGGATTTTTCACCTTCTATCACAACTGGACGATCCAGGACACCCTCACCCCGAGTTATGATATCTTTTGGACGAAGAACAAGCATGCTTTTAAGTTCGGGGCCCTGATTAATCGTTATTACAGTTATGTGACCGACTCCACGTCGGCCTCGGGTACCGCAAGTTTTGCAACTCTTGGGAACTTCTTCAACGGCGTATATTCCAGTTTCGCGTCGGTCATTCCTGGCAATGACAACAACCGCCAGTTCGTTCAAAGCGTTTTTGGGTTCTACGCGCAGGACGATTACCGGCTGTATTCCCGGTTGACTCTGAATTTGGGGCTGCGGTACGAATTTACTACGGTCCCGAGGGAGAAGAACCCTGCGCTTGCCTATACTGTTCGAAACGGCGCAGTCGATCAGGCGGGAACTCAGGGGAATATGTTTCTCAATCCCTCATTGCATGATTTCAGCCCCCGAATTGGCTTTGCATGGGACGTGACGGGGAAGGGTACCACATCAGTGAGAGGAGGAGGCGGCATTTACTACGATGTAGGTTCCTTCGGCACCCTCGAGCTCAACAATGCGATAGCCGCACCGCCGGTCAGCGCCCCTACGCTGGTAACCAATGCTCTCAACCCGCCCCTAGTACCGTTTACCGTTCCGCTTCCACTTACGGGGACGACTTCTCCACTGAACCCACGGACGGTGGAGTATAACCTCTCGCAGCCTTCTATGGCGCAATACAATCTGACGATCCAGCAAAGTCTTCCTTGGCACATGGCAATATCAACTAGCTACGTTGGCGCCGGCGGATGGCACCTCTATCAGCTTCGAGAGTTAGATCCAACCAAATTTGTAAGTTTGGATTCAAATGGACTATTCCCGGTCTATGGCTGTTCGAACACGGCACAGAGCGCGGCTGTGCTTGCGGGTGCAAACGGTGCTTGCCCATCAGGGAGTTTCACACCTACTAGTTGTTTCTTTTATGTGAGTACTATCACAACGTGTCCAGCGAGCACCTATACTAACAATGGGCCTAGAACGAACTCCGCCTGGGGGCAGATCTTTGGGCTCCAAGCGTCTGGGGTGTCCCATTACAACGGTCTTCAGGTGACATTGAATAAGCAAGTCAGCCAAGGGCTCTCGTTTCAATTCGGATACACCATGGCTCAGGTGCTCAGTAATGGAGTCGCAGTGGCAGGTATTGAATCTGCGAATAACCAATATCAACTTACAAATGGTGCTTATGGGCCGGGCGCCCAACGCATTGACAGAGGGCCAGCCGGCTACGACGTTCGGAATAACTTGCGATTCAACTGGATTTACCGTGTTCCGAACATCGTGCACTCGCAGAACATTGCCGGGAAGTTTCTGAACGGCTGGGGAGTTTCGAGTATTGTGTCGGTTCAATCTGGCTATCCATTCACCCCCGGTCTTGGCAGCGATCGCGAGCTGCAAAATAACAGCAATACGGTTGAGCGGGCGAATCTGGCCCCGTCGTTCAACATGAACACGGTTATCAAGCATGATCCGGCGCAGTGGTTCGACCCAACCATGTTCGCGCTGCAACCGGCGGGAACGATAGGGAACGCTGGAGTGGGGATGTTGCGCGGGCCTAATTTCCGAAACTTGGATGTATCATTGACGAAAGATACGAAGCTAGGGTTGCTCGGCGAAGCCGGGAGCGTGCAGTTTCGGGCGGAGTTCTTCAATGTTCTGAACCATCCGAATTTCGCTAATCCCACACCGACACTCTGGTCGTCGGGAACGCCCGGAACAGCGCCTGCGGGTCAGCTCTTACCTGCGGGTACGACCTGCTCGGTGGCGCCCTCCTCGTGCCCAGCAGGAGCGGCCGGAACGACGGTCTCGCCGCTGGCTGCTTTTGCTACTGCAGGCCTAATTTCCGGCACCGTGAATAACCAACGGCAGATTCAATTTGCTTTAAAGGTTAGTTTCTGAGCAGGTTGAGAGAGGTGTTTATGAAGAGACGGAACCTTTGTGGACCGGCCATACTAGCGATCTCCGCGGCGGTGGCGATGTTAATGTGCGCCCCGGTTCGGCTGACAAGTGCCGCCCTGACTCCGTCGCAAGGAGAAGGCGAGTCGCCTACTCCACAAAAGCCGCTTAGGATTTTGACGAAAACTCTTCCATCTCCAGTCGTCGGATATTGGTACTCGGAAATCATTTCCGTGGAGGGTGGGAAACTTCCGTACGAATTTTCAGTGACTGGTGCGCCAGACGGCTTTATGTTCCGCAATTTCACAGACAGACTCAGCGGACAGGGCGTCACTCCTGGCGAGTATTCAATAACGATTATGGTGGCCGACTCAACGGAACCAAAGCCGCTGACAACTTCGAGTACGCTTAAACTCAAGGTGGTGGCTGCGCCTACGGAGAATCCAAAAAAGTGATCGCGCTAGACCGCACAGTCCGAATGGAACCGGTGAAAGCAGGATTTATTCTTCATGGGCCGCCGCCGACAATGCGGTAGGAATTGAAACCCGGCCCGAAGACGTAGCATTCTGATGTGAGAGGTATTTAACAGGAGGCTTGGCACATGAAGCGCAGAATATACATTGCCGCAATGACAGTTTTAGCGTCGCTTATTTTGGCTATTTCCGCATTCGCGCACCACTCGTTCGACGCGGAATTCGACGTTTATCAGCCGGTCAGCTTTGATGCCACCATCACGAAAGTCGAGTGGATCAATCCTCACGTGCAGATTCACGTGGACGCAGACGTAGACGGGAAGGTCGTGCCTTGGAGGATCGCGAGCTGGGATCCCTACCTGCTGCGCAACGCAGGCTTGATGAGATCCAAGTTTGTCGTCGGTCAAAGGGTCAACATAGCTGCATACCGCGCTAAAGATGGGTCGACCGTCGCATATCTCCGACATATCAAGTTTCCGGATAAACAAGAGTTTGACCTGTGGATTGGCGGTGCGAATGGGTCCACCCAGCAGCAAAAGTGAATGTTGATTCCCGCGTGCAAGAAGGCCTGAGATTGCTGGAAGATCGAGCAAGATTGAAGAAAGGCAGGTTTAACAATAATGAAGCATTACTTTGCTAATAGAGTTGTGTTGGCGGCGGCCTTGGGCACAGCGGCCCTGTCCTTAATTTCTTCGCCCGCAGCTGCACAATATGGATCTGGTGGAGATGCGAACTCGAAGGCCCATGCAGCAGCTTCGAAGCCGACGCCTCACCTTGCGGATGGGCATCCGGACTTTAATGGACTTTGGGGGTTTCAACTGAGTGACCTGCCGGTTCAAAAAACCGGGAACGTCACTTATATTGGTTTGGGCACAACACCCAAACTCAAGTTCGCGCCTCTGCAGGGCGATAAGGTTGTGCTAAATGCCGGCGCGCAGAATGCCACCGAGAATGATCCAGATGGAGTACAGGCTGGTTTGGCAGAGCGCGATTTAGGCGAGCACGATGCGCGACTTGCGGCGATCAAGAAGAATCCGAACCTCCAGCCTCCATACAAGCCAGATCTTTTGCAGAAGGTCGCATACATGGACCTCCATGCCAACCAGATGGACCCGAGATTCACGTGTCATTTCCTGGGAGTACCACGCATTGGTCCTCCGGATCACATTGTTCAGACAGCAAACGAAATTGTTTTTCTATACGGCCGCGGGAGCAATCATGCGTTTAGGATCATTCCGACTGACGGAAGACCCCATCGCACCGATTTGGATCCTTCGTTTATGGGGGACTCAGTCGGGCATTGGGAAGGAGATAAGCTGGTTGTCGACGTGACGAATCTCGACGACTCAACATGGCTTGGAAGTGACGGATGGTTCCACAGCGACAAGCTGCATGTAATTGAAACCTTCCGCCGCGAAGGCGACAACATGATCTATCAACAGACGGTGGAGGATCCGGAAGTACTCACTAAGCCGTGGGTCAGGGAAGCTCGGACAATTGCATTTGATAGTGATCCACGTGAAGCGATATACGAACAGCCGCCGTGCCAGGAAATGGAACAGTCCCATATGGTAACCCACGAGCACCACTAAGCGACGGATGGATTGACGTGGCTCAAGTTGAACATGGGAAACACGCGCCCGGTACGATCTGTCGTCCCCGTCGTCGCACCGCGCGTAACGGCGAAGCTAGAACAGACAATATTGAGAAGGGAGAAGCCATCCTTGAATCGCCTTTTGTCTAGCGCGGCTTTTGCAGTGGGATTGTCCATTGTGTTGTTTTTAGCGGTGTCGACATCCGCTTCTCAGTCCTGCGAGAGTCTCACTTCCCTAAGTCTCCCGGACACCACGATCGACTCGGCCACAACTGTGCCAGCGGGGCCGTTCACAATCGACCACAATAGCCCCTTCGCGAACGCTCCAGGGGTAAACGGACTTGTCAGCCAACACGTTATGTTACCCGCGTACTGCCGAGTGCAACTCACGGTGAGACCGGCTATTCATGTGGAACTGTGGATGCCTGCCGCGAATTGGAATGGCAAATTTGAAGGCCTCGGAGATCAGGGAAATGCTGGTTATATTAATTACGTAGATATGATCCGTCCGATTCAGTCTGGATACGCCACCGCCAGTACCGATGCTGGTCATCGAATTGATTCAACCCCGGGTGCGAGCGGGTTGGAATTCGCCTATGGGCATCCCGAACTCGTCGTGGATTGGGCCTACCGAGCGATTCATGAGATGACTTTGGAATCCAAGAAAATCATTGAATCCTTCTACGGCAACGGGCCGAAAATTTCCTATTTTTTCGGTTGCTCTAATGCCGGCAGACAAGCCTTGATGGAGGTGCAGCATTATCCAAACGACTATGATGCTGTGCTTGCTGGCGCTCCGCAGGCCAATATGACAGGTTCGATAGCAGGCGAGGCGCTTTGGACTACGCTCGCATTATTGAAGGATCCTGATAGCTATATTCCGCCGACAATGCTTCCCATAATTGCCGATGCCGCTTTGGCTGCTTGTGCCGCAAGAGATGGGGTAAAGGACGGTTTCATCAATGATCCCGAGAGATGCAACTTTGAGCCTTCCGTGTTGCTGTGCAAGGGAACAGAATTATCCAACTGCTTAACGACCAAGCAGGTGGAAGCCCTCAAGAAGCTGTATTCGGGCCCACCTCGAATTAACGGTAAATTTCTTTATCCCGGCTTCATGTATGGCAGCGAACGAAATTGGGGCTTTTCAATCGGCACGGGACCATCTACAAGCGCAAACTACACCAGAACGCAGGGTTTCTTCAGAAATATAGTGTATAACGACCTGAACTGGGATTGGCACAACTGGGACTATGCGCGAGACTTGCCAGAGGCGAAGAAGAAGTTGTCCGTTTTCGAAACCATGGATCCGAATCTTCAACCTTTCACTTCGCATGGCGGAAAACTACTGCTGTATCACGGGTGGGCTGACGGGACAATCCCTCCACTCAATACGGTCAATTACTATAAGAGTTTAGTTGCAACGAACAAGCACGCGGAAGATAGTGTGCGCCTGTTTATGGTTCCCGGCATGGCTCACTGCGGTGGCGGGACTGGACCGAATACATTTGATGCCTTTGGGGCGCTTGAGAATTGGGTGGAACACAAACAAGCACCTGAGAGAATTATCGCATCGAATGCGCCGGACAATTCCGTGAAGCGAACCAGGCCATTGTGCCAGTACCCAAAGACAGCCCAATATACCGGCCAGGGTAGCACTGACGACGCGGCCAGCTTTGCTTGTAAGGTGCCCTCGAACTAGGGCTTGGATCCCCCCCCGACAAGGCATGGAAGCGGCAGGTGAATCGCTGTGCACGACACAAGTAGTTCCGGCGCAAAATGCCATGACTTCGACAACAAGAAAAGAAAAGGCCCGTTAGTTGGCATCAAGGTAATTGAACTCGGCAGTTCGGTCGCTGGACCGTTTTGTACCAGATTTCTTTCTGAATTCGGTGCGGATGTCATCAAGATCGAGTTGCCCCCGGATTCTCTGCGAAACGTTGGAAGGTTTTGGGCTGCTGGAACCTCGAAAGTATCGCGACGACCGCTGAAAGAAGAACTTTCTCCCATTCACCGTCGTGGTAGACGACGTCTCCGTCCGTGGTTGACGGGTCGTGCGTGCGGCTGATGCCGGAGCGAGCTAAAACGTGTCGAGCTATGACCTCGTGAGTGCTACGATGAAGTACGAAGGAAAAACGCTGCGGACGCTGATCGTCGCATCATGCGCGCCGTGGAGGAACCCAGCACCGGTCCGGAGCATCGCCGCATAGCAGCGGGATCCTCTAATTGCCAGCTCCCCGATCTGCGCGCGACTTCTGCGGCGGAGCTGCCTCGACGCGAATTATACCCACATTGTTTTCTATTGAGATATTGGTACCAAATGGTTTTGACAATCTCTGCACCTTTTCCAGTATCTTACGAGCGATCTCGGGCGATGGGGTCATTGGCGTCCCTATTTCTGACATGGGTCTCGACTTACCTTGTCCAAGATCGGCGGGGTAAATACGCACCTCAGTGAGTTTGCCACCATCGTAGTGGCTGGTCACTAAGAGGGCTTCCAGATTGTCATCTAGCGTCGCCCACGTTATACCCTCATAGGCTTGTTCTGCCTCCGTCTGGTTGCCCGTGGGTGTTGGCGGTTCGGGTCTTTGCCCTAGCTGGTTGAAGAAATTGGAAACTCCGTAAAAAATTGGCTTACCCTTATATATTTCTACCGGTCGTAGCGTATGCACTCCATGAGCGATAAATACGTCTGCTCCGTTGTCAATCGCCTTATGTGCGAGTTCAACAAGGAAGTTCGGCACGTCGTTATCGTGGCTATAAGCTTGGAACGAATAGCTATTCTGGTGGCAATGGATCGCTACGACCATGAAATCCGAGTATTCCTTCCCATTACGGATACTCCAGAGGATGTCCCTCAGATCGCCGGGATCCATGGTGTAGTCGAGATTTCCAGGTGCATTTCCTACCTTATAGGTCTCATTAAAAAGTACCAGATTATTCTGGTCAGCCAGTTCGGCAGCCGTATATTCGATCGGGGTAGGTACCTCGGTACGTCGCGCGTAAACCGTATCTCGAATCTTGCGCAACGCTTGCATTTGCTCCGCCGTGACGATATTGGCGACCCGCACGTGGAGCGGATTTAGACCCGGCAAGCCGCTGCTGCTGGTCCCCTGCTTATACGTCGCTGCCCCTCCTCCAGGCGTCTCCGGCCCAATGGAGAACATGCCAACCACTCCGATTGTTCCCTTGGGGGTTTTCAGAAAGTGAGCTTCCCGAGCCTCTTGGAGGTTGGGCCCGGACCCGGCGTGGGCGATCCCCGCAGAATCCAGGAGACGGAGGGTTTCAAGCATCGCGGGCGGACCGGCATCAAACGTATGATTGTTCGATGTCGTCATAATCCGAATGCCGTATGCCTTCAGATCATCAAGCAAAGCTTTCGGTCGAACTTCCCCCTGGATAGGCCCCGCGAACGTGGCATAGTCCACCATCGTCCCCTCCATGTTGGCGTAAGTCACGTCCGCCCCGCGCATGACTTGCACGAGGCCCTGGAAAGCTGGAGCGGCAAGGTCTCCCACCGGGTGGTTGTCAATCATGTCCCCGACGCCTGCGAATGTAAACGGCGCCATAATCTTCATCGCGAGATCTGTTCCTGAGTCGCGCGGGACGACGGGGGGATGAAAATACGTGTTGCCTGCCGGCTGACCTTGTCCCTCAGCGGACGCGAAGTTAATCATCAGTACAGCTCCGAAAATGAATCCCAAAATCACTAGCCTCAAAATTCCTACATTGTTGGGCTGTCTTTGCATTTGTGGACCTCCTCACGAACTGAGCGTTGATTTGGTCGAAGCATCCGGCACACTGTCTGATGAGACTGCGAGTAGCGGCAACATAGCACACAAGTATTCCCAACGTAAAGAGCTCCCTTTCTTAGGTAGCGGTACAGTTTGGTGGAAGCTCAATCTCGCGCATCGTTGCCCACATTTCGCGAGAGTGCAGGAAAACAACCTCTGCGTTAGGTCCTGTGAAGGCTGACTGGAAGGTGCGTCAGAACACCCACTTTGTTACATCAACACAGGCCCATAAGAGTTCTGGTCGTGGTGTCATCTTGGAGGGTCTCGGCGACCTGAGCGCCCTCATGTGGCCAGCCAGGATGCCTCAGAATGTAGTCCAACTCGGAGGCTGGTGGCGTAAAAACTGCCGCGACAACGCTGCATTCGTCGTCATACCCAAACTATTATTGCAAAAGTTGCCCCAGCGCCGGCAACGGCACGGCGCTTTCTTTCAGTGCCGCATCGTGGAATTCTGAAAGCTCAAAAGCCGAGCCTTTGCGCTTCTTGTATTCTTCGCGCGTGTCAAGCCAGCCTCGCAAGCTAACAAAATACGTCGGTAATTGACAAGACGAAAGCTGCGCGCGCTGCAACTTGGCCGTCGCCTCTTCCTTCTCCTGAAACGTGTCATTGAGCATCAACTCGCAGCTATCTATGAACCCATGATCGGGTTCATTGTTCAGGGAAGAAAAACCATTTCGATTGGTGACGAAGTTATTGATTTACACGCTCCGACCTATTTCGTAATTCCCACCGAACTTCCGGCGACAGAACGCGTGCATCAGGATTCAAACGGACTACTGTATTTATCAGTCGGTCTTCGGCCAAATCAAAACGTTCACACGAGATACTCGGTTCGCACACGAGCGTTGCCATCCATCATGGTACATTCCAGGTTGCTGACGACGGCATCGATACGCCGAAGCATACGCTCCTGGCGTCCTCCAAGCCGGATTCGTTTCTGATTTTGGATAACGGCCAGTCAATCGGAATTCACGCATGATCGACGGACACACGCTCGCGATCGTTAGCATTGTCGGAAGCTCATTGAACGTGGTGGGATCGCTTTATCTTGCGTACGATCTTTTAGGGGGAGAACACGGACCGCTTCGGATTCTTACAAGAGGAGTTACATACGGCCTGATTTTTGGATTAGGATTTGGCATCGCTTTCGGACCGCTGGCCGGGCTGGTTATCGGTGTAACACATGGCTTTACGCTTGGTTGGGAATTATCCCGGGCCGCTCGTCAACGACCAAAACCTGGATTCTGGTTCGACGTAGCGATGAGTGCGATCCGCGGATTCGGCTATGGCTTGGGCACTGCCTTCCTGTTCGGCACAATGTTTGGGGTCACCTTCGGTGCATTCAGTACGGTTGGGCAGGTAATTGGTTATCGCGTTGGCGTGCGGCCATCGGTCGACTATTCGCCTTCACGCCGACCTCGCATGTCGAAGTTTCTATTCCTTGCTGTTGTGAACCGGACAGTTGGATATGGGATCGCCGGATATGTCAGCACTTTGATTGTGCATCGGCGCGAAGCGGCGCTGGCGTTTGGTTTGAAAGTGGGATTGTTGGTTGGTGTTGTCACGGCAATCGTGACTTTTTTTCTACCGTTTATCGAGTGGCGTGCGGATCATATGCCGGTGAAGCGCATGGGCGTCATCGGGGTCGTCATGCTCCTCATCGGATTCGCGCTTCAGTCGGTCCAGTATTGGGTGACGTTGAGCAGAGTGAGCATTCGCTAGCCGGAATCCTAGTTTGACCTTGCGCTTCGGTTGGAACCGTGATCCTCCAGTTATCGCATCGGCGTGAGGTGCTCGCACCGCCATCCCGCGAGCGAAGTGCCGACAATCCTCTTGAATACCCGGCCGAAGTGACTCTGCTCGACAAAACCCGCGATCGGTGCAATTTGCGAATGGTAAAAAACAGCTTGACATATTCCTATATGGGAATATATTGAGAGCATGGCAAGGGCGGCGACAACCTCGGACGCGTTCAATGCTGTGGCGGAACCGCGGCGACGGGACATCTTGAACTATCTAGCGATGCGGGAGAGGTCCGTCACCGAGATTGTGGACGCAATGGAGATGGAGCAGCCGTCGGTTTCGAAGCACCTGAAAGTTTTGAAGGGTGTTGGCCTGGTGGACGTCCGGAGGGAAGGTCGGCAGATGCTTTACAAGGTGAATGCTATGGCGATCCGGCCGTTGCACGAATGGACGAGCACGTTCGAGCGGTTGTGGAAACACCAACTGCTGCGAATCAAGGAACGGGCCGAGGCCAACAATGCCCAGAAATAATAGTTTTGTGGAATTTCAAACGAGGAGGAAATCGTGAGTTCACCTGCATTATCGCTGGAAGCGACAACGATCCATATAGCGGAAGAGATTGAAGTACACGCGTCGATCGAGGTGACGTTTGCCGCGCTGCTGGATCAGCTTGGACCGTACAACGAGACTCAAGCAGACAGGCCAATGCCGATGAAGCTGGAAGCATGGCCCGGAGGCAGATGGTATCGCGATCTGGGAGACAACAACGGCCATTACTGGGGAACGGTGCAGGCGATCAAGAAGCCGGCGCTGCTGGAAATTTGCGGACCACTGTTTATGTCCAATCCGGTGATAACGAATCTTCAATATCGGCTGAAGGAATCGGGCGGCGTGACGATCATTTCATTTCGGCACCAGTCGTTTGGTCTGGTGCTGGAGGAGTACAGAAACGCAAAGAATGGCTGGGCATACTTGCACGAGCGTTTGCGGCAGCGAGCGGAAGCGCCACGGCCCCACTGAGGCGCGGACGACCTAGAAGTTCAGAGGAGGGAAATATGTGCCCAGCATGCATCGCAAGCGCAGCAGTGATGGCCGCCGGAGCGGGATCAACGGGAGGAATTCTGGCGGTGTGCATCGGCAAGTTCAGAAAGTTTTTCAGGGCGAATCGTCTCGGACTATTTCAGAAAATCAAGGATAAATAAGATGTTAACAAACAAGGAGAGAGACATGGAGCACCGGAAAGAGTATCTCGCAACGAACACACCACCGATCGTGTCGCCGCAGGAATGGGAGGCTGCGCGCCAGCAGCTTCTCGTGAAGGAGAAGGCCTTGACCCGCTCCCGTGACGCGCTGGCCGCCGAGCGTCGGCGGATGCCGTGGCTGGCCGTGGAGAAGAAGTACGAGTTCGACGGGCCTAAGGGCAAGGCGAGCCTGTTCGACTTGTTCGAGGGCCGCCGTCAGCTGATCGTCTACCGCGCCTTCTTCGAGCCCGGCGTGTTCGGCTGGCCCGAGCATGCCTGCCGCGGCTGCTCGTTCTGTGCCGACCAGGTCGCCCACCTCGCCCATCTGAACGCCCGCGATACGACCCTCGCGTTCGTCTCGCGTGCGCCGCAGGCTAACATCGAGCGGCTGAAGGAACGAATGGGTTGGAAGATGCCGTGGTACACCATCGCGGACAGCTTCGACACCGACTTCGGCGTGGATGAGTGGCACGGCACGAACGCGTTCTTCAGCAATGGCGACCGTGTGTTTCGCACCTACTTCATCAACAACCGCGGCGACGAAGCGATGGGAAGCACCTGGAGCTACCTTGACATGACTGCGTTCGGGCGCCAGGAGGAGTGGGAGGACTCGCCAGAGGGCTACCCCCAGACTCCACCGTATAAGTGGTGGAACTGGCACGACGAATACGCCGCCGACGCCTCGGTCGACCCTAGGTGGAACAAAGTGGTGGAGAACGCGAAGGTGACGTTGAACCTCAACGACTAGTACGGTGGCGTACGCGATCGCTCAACGTCGTAGGCGTGCTGGTGGAAGGAGACGTTGCCTCCGTTGGTGAGCAGGGTAGGCTTCTGGACGAGTGGTCGGCAAGCCGAGAGTAATTCGGTCACTTCCTGTATGGCCGTAATGCGTCCACTGAGGTCGCCGTGAAGAGTCAGTGTTGGGAATCCGGCGCCAGCAGGAGGATCTTCCCAATTCCGCCTTTCTCCCCTAGCACATGTGCTTCGGCCGCATCACGCAGCGGCATCCGGAGACCAATAGGCAGAACGAACTTGCCATCGCGCACGTCATCGGCAAACTCGCGCATCTTGGAAGGATCAGGCTGCGTGCGCACGCGCGTAATCTTCACTGTCGGATTTTGGGCCGCTGCCCTTTCCGGCAAGACAGAAGTGTAGCCAAAGCAGCCGCTCTGCTTTACCTTCGCGATCAGCTTCGCAGCAACCTCACCGCCAACAGTGTCCGCAATTGCATCCACCAGGCGAAATTTCTCAATCGCTTTATCGTCATCAATCGCGAGCACGTCAGAAACACCGAGGGAGCGGGCGTCATTCAGTTCTTTCGCGCGGACACCTGCGATCACCTGCGCGCCTATCTTCCTCGCTGTATGCACTGCCGCGCGCCCAACACCGCCTAGCGCTCCCGTTATAAGAACAACCTGTCCCTTTTTCACGTTTGTCGCAAGGCGCACAAGTTGGTCTCCGGTGAGGGCCACCAGCGGGATCGCCGCCGCGTCCGCCAGGTCCATGCCATCCGGCAGATGGGTCACGTCCGAATCGTCCACTGGCACCAACTCGGCATAGGTCGCGTTGGATAGTGCAAGAACGCGGTCGCCAGTCTTGAAGTGCTTCACATTTGCGCCCACCGCCCGTACGACGCCACTCACATCGCGGCCCAAAATTGCGGGAAACGACAACGGGGCATCCTTCTGCCGCATCCCGGAACGGATTTTCCAGTCAATCGGATTAACGCTCGCAGCGGCCGCCGCGATTAGTACCGTCCCTCCGCTCATCCGCGGTTCGGGGACGTTGTCTTCAAATCTCAGCTTCTCGGGACCGCCATACTCATGCAGCACCACTGCCTTCATCGCGTATCTCCCACCCGCAGAGCTTCAGGCATATATCTGACGAGATCATACCCCGCCCCAGGCCTCATTTGAGCGAAGTCCGGCCCAACTCCCGTGAAGTCGGCAACTCGGAAGTAATTGTTGGGCCCGGTACGCGAGCCGAGCGCATTAGAAATCGTCTCAGTTTGGCGGTTCACTCCGATATTCGATGTTACATCGTGAGTACGGCGCGGAATCGGGCCTTGCCTTCCACCACGCGCTGATATGCCTTCGGAGCCTCGGCCAATGGATACGTCTCAACTATCGTTTTAACTTTTCCTTGCGCTACGAAATCAAGGGCTTCGTAGAGATATTCGGGGCCGTTTTGCTGGCTGCCAATTATCCGAATGCGCTTCATGATGAGGTCCATCAGCGAGATCGAAAGCGGCTCCGCGTCGGCTCCCATTGTGATGAGCCGTCCGTCCGGCCGCAGTCCCTGAATGCTGTCCACCATCGACTTGGTCGAATTGGAAGTACTGAGGATCACGTCTGCGCCTCCCGCTGCAGCAAGGCTCTTTCCGTCGCGGACAATTTCATCCGCGCCGAGATCGCGGATCGTCTTGTCTTTATCAGGGGAGTGGGAAATCGCAATGGTTTCGAAGCCCGCAGCCTTCGCGTATTGCACTGCTAGGTGCCCAAGCCCGCCGATCCCAAGCACGGCCACGCGCTCATGCGGCTTGGGGTCAGCCCAGCGGAGCCCGCTATACACGGTGTAGCCGGCGCAAAAGATCGGGGCCGCTTGCTCATAGGAAACCTTGTCTGGAATCAGGTAGGTGGCGTCGGCATTCATCAACATGTACTCGGCGTGACCGCCTTGCACATCGAGCCCCGTGCCCTTCAGATACGGACAGAACATCTTGCGGCCACGCTGGCACCATTCGCAGCGCCCGCACGTGGATTGAATCCATGCGGTACCCACACGATCGCCTACTTTTCGCGTTGTGACGTCGGGAGCCACGGCGACGATCTCGCCGACCGGCTCGTGGCCTAGAATTCGGGGAAATTGTCCTGGAATGTGTCCGAGGGTTTCATGCACGTCGGTATAGCAGATGCCACTCGCGTGCATCTTCACAAGAACTTGGTTGGGTCCGGGTTGAGGCTGGGGCACATCTTTGATCTGCCACGAACTGCTTACGGCGGGTACGACTGCAGCTTGCATAGTGTCTTCCTCCTTGCGTGATTCGATGCTCACACCTCCGAGTTTGGCGCATGATTTTTGCATGCGCCAAACCCCTAGCCGGAATTCCGATATAAACACCTGGCTCGCACATCGGTATTGGGTCCATTAAATGGAGTAGTTCCCGAGTTGTCGGCCACTCGGGAGCTATTTCCCCGTTGGTTCCAGCGCCGTGCCATATCAGGCCTCCAAATTTGGAGTTCCGCCATCGAATTTGCCTTCCTCAACGCTACATTGTTCCGGGATATTTCAGCTGGAGAGCTGGATATCGTCGTGGCGGGGTTCGCGATGCAGCGTGCGCTGGCTCGGACCTCGACGCCATCCTCAGACAAGGAGCACTGGATTTGGATTGCTCCCAGCTTAATAACTCACATTGGCAAGCGTGGTTTTAATTACGCCCGCCGCCGCGCTTGAGGGCAGTGTCCGGGTAGCGTATGATTCACCGACTGGAATTTGCACCTTTGGATATGCAGGATTAATGCTTACACGCAAAATAGGCGAAGGCAGCCGCTGGCTGCTCGAAAAGATTGTGGACGCGGTTGCCTCTACGGGTATTAACCCAAACTTACTGACGTTTTTTGGTTTGCTGGTAAATGGTTCGGCTGCATTTATGTTTGCATCGGGGAAGTTCCGGACGGGCGCGGTCATCATATTCTTTGCCGGGCTGCTGGACATGCTGGACGGGCAGGTGGCTCGCAGGGAGAAGCGTGTCACGGCATTTGGCGCTTTTTTCGATTCGACGCTGGACCGTTACTCGGATATGGCGCTGTATATGGGATTGCTTGTCTATTATGCGGTGGCCGGAAGGGCTTCGTACGTAATTCTCGCGGCGGTGGCCACGGCGGGCTCCGTGATGGTCAGCTATTCGCGGGCGCGTGCCGAATCGCTGATTCCAACGTGCAAGGTTGGATTTATGGAGCGTCCCGAGCGCATGGTGTTGCTGATTCTCGGCGGGTTTTTCTACCGCATGGCGCCGGCCTTGTGGGTAATTTCCGTGGTTGCCACACTGACTGTGATTCACCGGATTGTATACACCTGGCAGGAAACCAAGGCCGGGCATACGCTGCCCGGGATTCGATCCGGCTCCTAGGTCGACGCCCATGGGTCTTCAATCCCGAGGATCAAAATTAGAACGCCATTTATTTGTCGTCCAAGTGAAGCCCCTCATCAATCGGCCGCGAAATAATAGCGTGCACCCGATCGCGTAAAGCCGGCACATCCTCCTTGCGCAGGTTCTCGGTTTCGATGACGTCATGCAGGTAGACGATGATTGTGCCGGGCCGCAACATCCAGCCGGTCTTCTTGGTAAATTGAAAAGCGCCCACCATACTGACCGGAACAATGGGCGTTCCAAATTGCAGAGCCATTCGAAATACGCCGTCCTTGAATGGGCCGACATGTCCCGTCACGGTACGCTGTCCCTCTGGAAAAACGGCCAGGCTAACGCCCGAGTCCAGTGCGGCGCGCGTGAGCCTCCACATACGCTTCAAGTCAGCGGGACGATTGCTGACGGGAACTGGAACATTGCCGAATCGTTTCATCATCCAGCCATACACGGGAACCCGAAAGTGGGATTCCAGCTCCAAGCCTCGGAAGAATTGCGGAATCGTGGCATACAGCAGGAAGGGATCGAACAGGTTGACGTGATTTGCGATCAGGAAACACGTGCGCGTGGGGTCGAAACCTGGCGCGCGTCTGACAATGAGTTTCGCGCCCGCCAGCTTCATCGTGACCCTGCACAGCAGGCGCTGCGCGCCGTCGTTCTTGCGGGGGTCCACAAAAATACTCAGCGCAATGAGAGATATGCAGGCTGGAAAAAAAAACGAAGCGCACAACGCCCAGTGAAACCCGGCGCGCACAATGGCCCAGGCGCGGCTCAAACCGCGTTCTGTTTTCACGTCGCCCGCAGGTGCCGCGGATATCGGATGCTCTGTTTGGCTGTTCATACTATTACATCGAGTGCGCCGGGCAAAACCTCCAGCGACTTCACTTCAAGAGTGAGCACTTCACCGTCCATAACAACATCGACGGGTTCTCGCAGATCAAATTCAATCCGCGCGGCGGTGCGGTGCGAGGCCAGCGGATGCCTTATGTGCGAGCCATCAAACAAGCCCGACAGATTTCGCAGCAGGCCAAGACGCCCGATCGGGCCCCAGTGCACATACTCGATCACGCCACTATGAATAGATGCGTCCGGGGCAATCATCATCTTACCCCCGGTGTACTTGCTATTACTGAATGCCACAAACAAGGAGCGGCGTTCGTCACGTGTGCCATCGGCACGCAGAGGAAATGGACGGCGGCGCAATCGCGCCAGGGAAACCAGGACCCCCACCAGATAACCCAATTCACCCAGGCTTTTCAAATGTCGATTCGTCAACGTCGCCACGTCCGCGGCAAAGCCCATGTTCAATGTATT